>ENA-UOWO01001440-UOWO01001440.1-activated-sludge-metagenome-genome-assembly--contig:-NODE-1440-length-31636-cov-23.793452_pt1 | contig 31636 bp, 19 predicted proteins | sample MGYA00238148_ERZ761564 | MGnify/ENA primary metagenome ERZ761564 (study PRJEB28885, sample SAMN05720194) | activated sludge metagenome | isolation source: Anaerobic digester | place: USA...
GCCGAGGCAGGCCGCGACGAAGCGGCGCGTGCTGAAGGGATGCTGCATGCTGCCGTAAACCTCCATCGTGCCGTCGGGGCGGGGGAGAGCGATGCTGACCTCGGGTTCCATGTAGGCGTGCTCGATGAACGGGGTGGTATAGGTTTTCTCCAGGATCAGATCGGCTGCGGCAAACCCCTTTTCAGTATCCCCACTGCGGACGCGGTGGGTGTTGATGATGTTGCTGCCGTGGCTCTCGTGGATGAGGATCGCGTCCGGCTGCATCGCCTTTTCTGGATCGAGCAGGGCGGGCAGGGGCTCGGCCTCAACGCGCACCAGCGCCGCGGCGGCCAGGGCCTGCGCCCGGGTCTCGGCGACGACCACAGCGACGACATCGCCGTGGCAGCGGATGCGGTCGTCGGCAAAAATGCGTAAGTCGCGGATGATCTGGCCGAAGCGGTTTGCGCCGGGCACATCCCGGTAGGTCAGCACCCGGACCACTCCGGGACTCTTTTCCGCCTCCGCCGTGTTGATTCCGGTCAGCAAGGCATGGATGTAGTCGGCATAGACCGGCACGGCATGGAGCATGTCGGCGAATTTCAGATCGCCGGTGAATTTGGCCCCTCCGGTCACCTTGGCGCGGCCGTCGTTGCGCCAGCCCTTTTCCCTCATTTCTGACACAGCCATGTACCTCCGGGTATATCCTGCTCAAGAATCTCCCCGTTCTCCACGATGAGCCAGCCGCGCCGAAAGAGCGCCCGGACCGACAGGGTGGTGCTCATACCGGGATAGGTTTCAAAGGCATCGGCCAGGGTGGAGCGGATGGACCGCTCCGGTCCGCCGCTCCGGAGCACGACCAGATCGGCATCGGCGCCGGCCTGAAGGCACCCCTTGCGCGGATAGAGCCCAAGGATCTGCGCGGGATGGGCCGAGAGCAGGCGGCTGATGGCCGGCAGATTCGCTTCCGCATCATTTCCCTCAAAAAGTTTGCACGCCAGGGGGACCAGGGCGCCGATGCCGGCTACACCACCCGGGGTGCGGCGGATATCGCCGCCTCCGGACTCCTTGTCCGCCCGGGTGAAAGCGCAGTGGTCGGTGGCCATGCAGTCGGCCCCACCGGCGCGGACCATCTCCGCCAGCTTCCGTCTCGATTCCTCCGCACGCAGCGGCGGCGCGCAAATCCAGCGCCGGCCATCCGGCCGCCCCAGCCAGCTCTCGTCGAGGAAAAGATAGTGCGGGCAGGTTTCGCAGGTGATCCGGTGATTCTCCGCCTGCCGTATCGCGGCCACCCCTTCCGGAGTAGAGACGTGAACGATATGGAGCCGTGCGCCTGTGCGCCGGGCGATCTCGACCAGCCGCTGAATGGCGGTCACCTCCGCCTCGGCCGGGCGGACCCGGGCGTGGCTGCGCGGATCGCTCCAGTCAACCGCTGCGCACGCGCTCTCCGGCCAGCGAGTGTCCCTGTCCGCTGCCGTCTCCCCCTGCCGCGCCCGCTGCAGGATGGCGTCGTCCTCGCAGTGGACGAGGACACGGCCGCCGAGGCTGTGCAGCCGGCCGATGCGCTCCTCCAGCTCCGTGTAGGAGGAATAGAGCCCGGCCTCGCGGTAGGTGGTATAGAACTTGAAGGTGATAAAGCCCGCGCCGATGGCCGCCTCGATCTCCCGCCAGCCGGCGTCGTCGAATCGGGTCGGTGTCAGGTGCCAGGTGTAATCGCAAAAGCTCTGGCCAGCCGCCTTTTTTTGAGCCCGCGCGATGGCAGTGCCCAGCGATTCATCGCTCCCTTGTGTGATGAAGGAGCAGAGGGAGGTGATGCCGTTCTGCACGGCGATTTGGGATCCGCTGTGCCAGGTGTCGGCGAGGTATCTCCCGCCGATGACGTCATCGAGATGGGTGTGGAGGTCGATAAAGCCGGGGAAGACCAGGCTGCTTGCGGCATCGACCGTCAGGTCGGCCGGCGGCAGTGTGCCGCGAGGGGCAATGGCGGCGATCCGCTCCCCATCGATGAGAATGTCCGCTTGTTTGAGGCGATCGTCAAGAACCAGAGTGCCGTTTTGAATGGAGATTTTCATCGGTTTTGCCGGGGCGGTTTATTGATGTCCATGATGATGTAATATAGCTTTTTACGGGGAGGAGCGCAAGAGCTTTGTCCAGCATGCTGCCCCTTTCTGCGCTTTTCCGGACAGCTGGCGTTAGCCTGACTTATTCATAGAATGTTTTCAACCACTCTTGTCCAAAATAGGAAATAAAATCATATAGCAAAAAAAGACAAGTCTCCGTAGTTTCTTTTTATCAGGAAAGAAAAACAAACAACGGAGGATCCCTCCATTATGAAAATATATCAAATAATTCTTGACTTTTATAACATTTTTCTGTAATAATATTACAACTAAAATAATAAGATGCCCTTAATTCTGCAAATTACTGACTTATTATTATATTTATAATAAATTTGACGCGTAGTTCAACAACCCAGCAGGAGGTGAACTTTTTTCAAAGGAGGTGCACGCAAGGATGTATCAGCTCCATGGGGGTGTCTGGCGTGAATGCGTCGGACCTGTAACCGGCAGATATCCAAATTCAATTCATTGACCCATTGTACAATTAACACCTGAAGGAGGCCAGATGAACAAGTCGTTTCTGTTTTTCTTGCTGATCTGTCTCGTGCCTTTCATCGTGACGGGACAAAACATGCTGGCGAATGCCGGCTTTGAGGACGGCGATGCAGATGCCAACGGCATTCCGGATGGCTGGATCGGTTATGCACAAACCGGTGCAAGCATGCAGCTGTATAATGAAGCTGCCACAGCCCACTCGGGACAGTACTGGGCAAAATGTACAAGCACCAACGGGGGGTATTATCTCCTCTATCAGAATACCTTTCCGGCGGCTGAAGGAGATGTGTGGGAATTCAGCTCCTTCATCAAGGACATTTCCCCTGCTTACCCCGGGGCCGTCTTTGCTGCGCTGAAAATTTCGGCCAAGAACGCCGCCGGCGGCACCTTCAAGGCCTGGGAGATCTACCAGAACGATGTATCCTACGAGTGGGCGCGGTTTTCCAATATCCAGACCATGCCGGCCGGCACGGCCTTCATCCAGGCGGTGATCGTGGTGCATGGCGCGGACGGCGCCCCTGAGGCCTCTTACGGATTCGATGATGTCTCTCTCGAGCTGGTTTATCAGAGGCCGCCGGCCTCTCGCGAACTGAATATGCTGGCCAACCCCGGTTTCGAGCAGGGTGACGCAGATGCCAACGGCATTCCGGACGGCTGGATTGGCTACGCCCAGACTGGCGCCAGCATGCAGCTCATGAATGATGCCGCCACCGCCTTCAGCGGCTCCTGGTGGGCGAAATGCACGAGCACAAACGGCGGCTATTATCTCCTCTATCAGCAAACCTTCCCGGCCACCAAGGGCGAGGTGTGGAAATTCAGCTCTTTCATCAAGGACCTTTCGCCGGCCTATCCGGGTGCGGACTATGTCGCGCTCAAAATATCGGCCAAGAACGCCAACGGCGGCACCTTCCAGGCCTATGAAGTATTCCAGACCGGGCTGACCAGCTATTGGAAAGATTATTCTAACACCCAGACCATGCCCGAAGGCACACATTTTATCCAGGCGGTCATCGTCGTCCACGGCGCTGACGGCGCACCCGAGGCCACCTATGGCTTTGACGACGTGAGGCTGGAGCTGGTCCACGAGATGACGAACAACCCGGGATTCGAGGATGGCGATTCGAATGGCGATCAGATCCCGGACGGCTGGCTCGGCGGCGGCACAGCCGGCAAGACCCATATGGAAACGATCAAGGATTCCACAGCTCACAGCGGGCAGTTCTGGACCAAGGTCAATGTCGACAGCGGTGACGGCTATTATGTGCTCTACCAGGCCGGATTTCCCGCCAATCCCGGCGAGATCTGGAGTCTGAGATCTTTTATCAAAAACATCTCACCGGATTCTGCCGGCGATTTTGCTTTCCTCAAGATTTCTGCAAAAAATGCCAATGGTTCGAATGTGAAGGTTTGGGAAGTTCGCCAGGCCGGCGTCTCGCGGCAGTGGAAGGACTATCACAATACCCAGACCATGCCCCTGGGCACGACGCTGATTCAGCCCGTGCTGGTGGTCAAGAAATCCGCCATAGACAGCGCCGCTTTCTCGCTCGTTGCTTCCTATGCATTTGACGATGTGCGGGTGGCGAAACTGGGCATTGCCGACATCATGGCCCCGACGGAGCCCGGTGCGGTCTCGGTTGAAAATGGCACCAAGCCGAACACCAACTCGGTTACCTGGATGGATGTGGCTGGTGAAACGGGCGAGACCTATGCCCTGTATGCCAGCCAGAGCCCGATCACCAAGGTGACCGATGCGGGCGTTGAAGTTCTGGCCACTGCGATTGCCAAAGGCACGCAAAAATATGAGCACTCCTTGCGCAATCCCTACACCGACTCGCTGGTGACCTATTATTACGCCGTCACGGCCACCGATACCGCCGGCAATGTGAGTGCGCCCGGTCTGTCGCAAGCGCATACCAACATGGCGCTGGGCACGGCCACGATCTCGCGTATGGCTCCCGCCAATTTTGCTGCAGACGGTAAGCTCACCGAATGGGATGGCACCGGCATCATGCCTTTCACCATGAGTGCTACCAAGAGCCATGTCGGAACCGGTACCTTCACCGGTGATCATGATCTGTCGATGCTCGGCTATATGGCCGTCGACGATGAGAACCTCTACATCTCCTACTGGATCAAGGACGACAAATACAGCTACAATCCCGCTGCGACCTACTACAAGAATGACGTGGTCTTTCTCTACATCGGATTTTATGATCTGCTCAACAAACATACGGCCAACCAGCGGGGCACGGAACCCGATTACCGTTTCAATTTCCTCTCCACCCATCTGAGAAACGCGAATGCCGGGGCGGGTACCGATACCCTCTTTGTCAACGGCAGCGCCAACTACTGCTTTGTGGCCACCGACAGCCATTATGTCATTGAAGCCAAGATTCCCTTCAAGGATATCCTCGTCGGCAGCCAGGCGGGCGATGCGCTCTTCCACCCGCAGGTCGGCATGACGGTCCCGATGGATATCGAAATTTGTGACTCCGATGCCGACGGCGTGCGCGAAGGGTTGCTGACTTTCTCCTCGGATAACAATGACCAGTCGTGGAAAGGGCCGCAGTACTGGAGCTATTCATGGATCGATGACCGGACGAATGTCACCTCTGTGGACGATGCGCCCCCGTCTGTCATTTATGAGTACGCCCTGAAGCAGAATCATCCCAATCCTTTCAACCCGGTCACGCAGATCACCTACTCCCTGGCGAAATCCTCCTACGTTACCCTGGTTGTCTATGACATCCTCGGCAAAGAGGTCGCCAGACTCGTCCAGAAGAAGCAGGATGCTGGTCATCATGCCATCCATTTTTCAGGACAAAATCTGGCCACCGGCCTCTATTTCTATCGCATCCAGGCCGACCAGTTCTCACAGACCAGAAAGATGATGCTCATAAAGTAATTCCTTCTCGGCCAGGGTCCGCCTTGTGTCCTCCACTGAGGTGCCTGATTATTCCCCCCTCCCGCTGGATGTTTGTATGGGACAGCGGGAGGGGGCAGACCCTGCTGCCAGGTGAACACCTGTGCCTAAAAATCCAGAATCGAAACATGAAAATTATCATGCAGGAGGCAAGATGAAGAGCAGAAGAAATACCGTGTTTCTGATGCTCGGGATGATACTCCTCCTCATCATCCCTGCGAAATTATCTGCGGGCAACATCATCATCGAGGGATTCGATGGCTATTTTACCAACGATGCCCTGAAAGCAAAATGGACTGTCTCGGGTGAAGCCTCGAAGGATATAGCCATCGATTGGGATATCACCGGACTGATCGCGCCCAGCGGCAACTTTATGAAATACACCTACAATGCGGCCAACAGCATGTGGGGCGGCCTCGTGGAACCGGTCCACACGGGCGCCAACGCCGGCCTCTTTCCGCTCGATCTCACGGGCGCCAACGCCGGCCTGCAGTTCTATCTGAAAGGCGACGGCACCAGCAACACCATCTGTTTCCGCTTCTATGACTATTTCAGCGATGGTACAGAGGCGGTCTGGCAGTCGCAGCCGATATCCCTGAAAAACGACACCTGGGAGATCGTCCGCGTACCCTTTGTGGTCGACACCGACAAACAGTACGGTCTGCATCTCTTCTCCACCACCGGCGCTGGGCAGGGAACAAAGCTTGAACTGGCCAGAAGTCTCGGGCATATCGGCAGATTCCAGATCGTGCTCGACAATCCGAACAAATCCGATACCCAGGATCACTCCTTCTATCTGGATGAATTCCGCGCTGTGGACTTTTTCCCGCCAAATGCCCCGGAGCAGTACTGCCTCGAGGATTTTGAGGGATATCCCGATACCGGCATTTTCAAGACCGCCTGGCAGGGCTTTGGCTATCCCACCCGGGATTATGTGCTGTGGCAGATGCCGGATTCGCCGGAGGGATACCGCAACGCCTATTGGCTCTACAATGCCGACCAGACCACCACCTGGGGTATGGCCTTCCGGACCAGGGCGGGGATCATCAGCAATCTCGATATCTCCCATTTGAGGGACGGCGGCGTGCAGTTCCTCCTCAAAGGGGATGGTACCGACAACAAGTTTCTCTTCCGCTGGACGGATACGCAAAATAACTATTGGGGCTCCAACTGGATCTCGATCAAGGACACGACCTGGCATTGGGTGTCGGTGCCCTTCGTCGTCGATACCCTGGATGGATTCCGCTGGCTGGGCAACGATCCAAACGGCACCTACTGGACTCCGAATATCGGCACGATCGATGATCTGCAGTTGAGTCTGACCAGGATCAACGAGATTCGCATGGACATCCGGTTTCCGGTCATCGACAACACCTATCGCGCACTGCAGATCGACGCCATCTACGCCGTCTCCCGGCTGCCCGCGAAAGATCCAGTGGCGGTTGACGACTTTGAAAACTACATTGACTCGGAAGACCTGAAGCTGAGCTGGAACCAGTTTGGCACGGGAAGCATCGCCCTCGATCTGAACGGCGAAACCAGCACCTCCGGACTGCATTCGATGACGATCTCCTACAATGGCAGCACGGGCTACACCGCTGTGCGGAAAAGGAATATCCTGCCGGCGCTGAATTTTGCCAAAATGAAAGGCGGCATACAGTTCTGGTTAAAAGGTGACGGAACCTCCAACCGGATCACTTTCCGGCTGCAGAATGGCAATGAAATGTGGGAAAGTTATCCCATTCCCCTCAAGGATACCTCCTGGAAACTTTGGGCGGTCAAGTTCATCGCCGACTCGACAACGGGTTTCCGGTATCTGGGCAACAATCCGGACAATCCCGTCTGGTCGTCCAATGTGGGCACCAAGGCACAGTTGTACGGAGATCTTGCCAGCATCGATCAGGTGCGTTTTTATCTCCGCAATCCCCAGACAGTCGATCAGGGCTACTCCTTCAGCCTGGACAGACTGGAAGGGGTTGACGAGATTGACAAGGAGGCCATCGTCTCGGCGGTACAGGGCAAAAATTTGAATCAGCAGCCCGATCTGTTCGAGCTGGAGCAGAATTATCCGAATCCCTTCAATCCGGTGACGACCATAGCCTACTCGCTTGCGAGTCCCGGACACGTCAAGATAGAGGTTTTTAACGTGCTGGGGCAGCGGGTAAAGACTTTGGTGGATGCCAATCAATCCGCCGGCGCCTTCAAGGTGCAGTTCGATGCCTCTGAAGTCACCAGCGGCCTTTATTTCTATCAACTGACCGTCGACAATGTCAGGAGTACCGGCGCCTTTACCCGAATAAAACGGATGCTGGTTCTGAAATAGCGTCAGCATACCAACCGGCGGCAGCGCTGTAGCTATGGTGTTCCCGGGCCAGGCCCGGGAACACCACAGGATCGAGATCAGATGATGTACGGGATCAAAAAAAAAGATCGAAGGTAGAATACAATGACCTGTCACATGTTGCCTACGAAATTTCGACCGAGCATTTTCATTCTGATGGGATTGGTCCTTCTCATCACGGGTACTCTGTTTGCTGGAAATACAGGTCAAGTTTCCGGAGTGATCACGGATGATAATAGCGGCGAATCGCTGCCCGGTGTCAATGTCATGCTCGAAGGAACCAGCAAGGGAGCCATCAGCGATATCAACGGCGCCTATGTCATCATCGGCGTCGCTCCCGGCACTTACACACTCAAGGCCCGATATCTCGGGTATCACGAGATCACCAGAACCAATGTGGCCGTCGACATCGACCGCACGACCAGGGTCAATCTCCGACTGCAGTCCACGGCGATCGATCTCGATGAACAGATGGTTGTCACGGCGAATCGTGACGCCATCGCTCTCGATATCTCTTCGAGCAAACATGATATCGTGATCGAGGAATTGAAGAGCATCCCGCTGCGCGACTTTAACAACGTGCTCAATTTGCAGCCCGGCACGGTTTTCACCGTCATCACCTCCGACGCCAAGGAGGAGATCAGCAACCAGCTCTCCATCAGAGGTGGAACCGGTATCGGCATTTTTGTGGATGGCATGAACATTTCCGAGTCGATCAGCAGCGGTTCCATGACCAATTTCAATCTCAGTGCGCTGCAAGCTACGGAAATTTTGACCGGCGGTTTTAACGCCGAGTATGGCAATATCAGGTCCGGCGTCATCAACGTCGTCACCCGGGAGGGCGGACCCAAATTCCACTTCAGTCTGGACGGGAAAGTCAGCAATGTGGCGCGAAAACATTTCGGGGCCTCCATTTACGACCCTAAAACGGCGCCCGAGTGGCTCCTCTACGGCTATGATGATGCCTTGTTTGGGCCTGATGGTGTTCATGAAGCCAACAGCAGCGACAGCTACTGGGAAAAATGGGCGGACGCGGATACCACCTACGGCTTTACCCCGGAACAGGCGCAGGAGGTCTGGAAGTATCAGCATCGCCCCAGAGAGTACGGGCACAGACCCGATTACATCCTCGACGGCAGTTTTGGCGGGCCGATCTACAAGGACAAACTCTCCTATTTTTCGAGTCTGAGATTCGAATATAACATGTTCTCTGTGCCCCTTTCACGCGATCATTTCGAGGATTTGAACTGGTTCTGGAAGGTAAGCTCGCGGCCGTTCGAATCGGTCAAGCTCAATATCCAGGGCAACTATCAGCAGAACCTCTCAACCACGACCTATAATACCTCCCACGTATCGGTCGCTTCGGCGGAGCAGGCGGTATTCAGCATGCAGTATCCGCTCACCAAATATTACGACGGCATGCGCTCCATCGCCGACCGCTACCGGAATCAGTACGGCCTCAGCCTGACCCATATGCTCTCCCCCACCATGTTTTATGATTTCAATCTCTCCTATCTGCTGCGCCGTTCTTTTGTCAACCATGCCAACCCGCGCAGCAGTGCGACTGCTTTCAGGGTGGGCGACTTTGAATTCGACTCAGGTCCTTACGGCGGCTGGGTGCCTGCACCGACCACGCCGGATTTCGGCGGACGTGAAGCCGAACTGGATATCACGACGCCCGGCTTTTCGTTCATCCTTGGCGCTCATGGCAAGGAGCGCGATTTCTCCCGTGAAGAGCTCATCAATGCCCGCTTCGATTTCGTCAGTCAGGTGAATGCCAGCAATCAGCTCAAAACCGGCCTTGAAGTCAATTACGACAAGATGCACCTGAACACGGGACTGGTGCAGTATTCACCGCCGATGGTCAAGATGAATGAATTCAAACGGCAACCCTTGCGCCTCGCCGGCTATGTGCAGGACAAGCTCGAATTCAAGGGCATGATCGCCAACCTCGGCCTCAGAGTGGATTACACCACACGAAGTGGCGCCTATTATACTGACATGTTTTCAAGCTTTTACGAGGTGGACAGCGTCGATTTTGCCCCGACGAGCACGATTGAGCCCTATCTTCTCGTCAGTCCGCGCCTGGGTATCTCCCATCCCATCAGCGATATGTCCAAGCTATTCTTCAACTACGGCCATTTTTACGATGAACCCGATGTGGAGTATCTCTATATTGTCCGTGAAAGGGAAAACGGTGACCTTGACCGAATTCCCAATTCGAATCTAAGGCCGCAGAAGACCATCGCCTATGAGCTGGGATTCGAGCAGCAGTTCGGATCGGACTATTTGCTCCATTTCTCCGGCTATTATCGTGATATCAAGGATCAGATAAAGTCGATCCAATATTACTCTAATCTGGGCACTTATGTCAATACATTCAATAATGACAATTATGCCGATGTGCGCGGTTTTGAAGCCCTCTTTGAAAAGAAACTTGGGACCTGGATGGTCGGCAGTCTGAGTTACGACTATCTGGTCCGCTCCTCGGGGAATGTGGGCAATTCGGCCGTCTATGAAGATCCGGCCAAGACGCCCATCGAAAGCCGGCATGAGCAATACACCTATTCCGATTATACCTTCGTGGGCAATGTCACTTTCAAGACGCCCGACCATTTCGGTCCAGGGATTTTTGGATTCGAACCCCTCAGCGATTGGAACCTCAATTTCACCCATCTGCTGCGCAGCGGTAAAACTGTGACCTGGAATCCCCAGAATCTGCCTGGCGTGGTCAACAACATGCGCTGGCGCGATCACCAGAACACGGATATGCGGCTCTCCAGGGGGCTCTCCCTGGGCCGGTTTGACGCCCAGCTCTATCTGGAAGTCTACAATCTGTTCAATCGCAAAGAGATGACGCAGTACCTGCGCTCCTACCTCCTGCCAAACCTGAAACTCTATAACGATTACATGAATTCGCTGCGGGAGGGCGACAAGCCGGGCGATTATGAACAAGACTATATTTTATTGCCCGATTCGAAGTTCTTTCCCACTCAGTTATTGTTCATGAATCCGCGGCGTTTCTATGTTGGCATCCGGATCAATTTTTAGACAGGGCGTATTATGAAAAGAGTATTATTCGCTTTTGTGAGCTTGATTGCAGTATTTTTCGTGACAGTGCCAGGCAGCGGGCAGACCAGACTCGCGCACCATATCAATCGTCTGGCCGTCGAAATTGCGGAGGATGGCGCCCTGCGGTATCGCGTGAGCGGCCTGCTGCAGGCCACCTGGCCATTCGAATCCCGCTATTTTTCCAGCAGTGGCAGAAAAAATTATCAGGAATCCTGGGGTGTATGGCTGGGCGCGAAGAATTTTGTCGGTGTGGGCGACTCGATACCCGATTACGCACATGTCGCCTGCGGCAATTTTTACACCAGCTCGTCCGACATCATGCCCCTGAGTTTGCAGAAAAGTGTCCGCTATCCCTTTCCCACGGTCCGGATTTCGGATGGGAGCAGGGTACAGGGCGAAAATTTCGGCAGTGCTCAGGTCGTCAGCTCTTTGCCCTGTGATGAACAGATCACGAGTGTCTGGACCACCGCACTTGGCTTGACGGTGCAATTAAAGACCTATGGCTACGCCAGTGAAGGCAATCTGGATTATATCATTTATGATTACCGCTTTACCAACACCGGCAACACCGACCGTGATCCCTTGACACGGGAGTTAAAGAGCACTCTGAAGGATGTCTGGCTGGGATTCAGTTTTTCGACCGACATCAAGCCCAAATTCGGCGGCAAGGAGCAAGATGATTTTTACGAATACTACGGCACCACCTACGACAAGTGGGTGAAGGGTGACAAGAGCGCCGATTCCGCCCGCGTTCTTTTTGTCTGGGACGGCACCGAGGGATCCGGCACCTATGAACCCGACCCCATAACCGCAGAGCCTCGCAATCCCGGCTATTATGCCGTAGGATTCCTCCATATCGACAAGCAGGGCAGCGACGATCTGGAATCGGGCAGTTCGGATGGTCCTACGCAGCCGCAGACCGTGCAAGTCGCTTCTGCTCTGGAGGCGGGTGCCAGCGTGCAGTACCAGAAACTCTCGCTGGGGAAAAAGGAGGATGTGAGTGGCTTTGGCGCCGAGAATCATTTGATCGCCTGCGGGCCCTACACCATGCCCCTGAACGAGGATGTGCGGATTGTGCTGGTGCAGATCATCTCCGGCATTTCGCGGTTCAAAGCGAAGGAACTGGGGGTCCAGCTGCTCGCCGGTGATATCACCCAGCAGCAATATGAAGAGGTGATCGCGACCGGACGGGATTCCATGTTTGCCGCCCTGCATGCCGCAAAGGAAGCCTTTGATCAGCGCTTCGATCTTCCGGATCCGCCCCCCAATCCCGACTCGTTGTACGTCACGGCCGGTATCGGCATGATATCCCTGGCCTGGTCGTCGAATGCGGAAAAGGCGGTCGATCCCAATACCAAAGTCAAGGATTTTTCCGGCTATCGTGTCTATCGCGCGGCAGTATCACCAGAGAACCCCTGGGAGTTGATCTTTGAGTGTGGCGGTAACAGCGGGATTCCCCTCACACACCGCTATGATGATGAAAGCCTGATCGTCGGTTTTAATTACTATTACGCGGTCACCGCCTTTGATGACGGTACGCAGAATTTTCTGCACCCGGGTCTCTCACTCGAGAGTTCGAGATTGACCTCAACCGCCTACCTGGGCGCCTCAAGCGCGCTCAAACCGGAGGCCACTGCGAAAGGCGTTTCCGAGCATTTGCGTGTCGTACCCAATCCCTACAATATCCGTTCTCGCAACTATGGCGATCCCAATGATGCCCAAAGCACCGAGAATAACAAGATTCTCTTTGTGGGGTTGCCGGCTAAATGCACGATTCGCATCTATACCGTGGCCGGGGATCTGGTCAAGGTCATAGAACATACTAATGGACTGGGCTCCGAATCATGGGATTTGATTTCCGATTCACATCAATTCATTGTCAGTGGAGTGTATGTTGCCCGTGTCGAGTCCGACTTGAATGCGGAAATAATTAAATTCGTGGTAATACGATGAGAAATCAGATCAAGAACACCTGGACGCTGATAGTCATGCTGACCCTTGCGGTTAACACGGTCATTCATGCGGGCGATTTGAAAAAGGTCGCCCAGAGTGGCATGCAGTACCTGAAAATCGGACTGGACGCGCAAATGGTTGGAAGGGGTGAGGCCGGCATCTCTTCTGTCAAGGGACTCTCCGCGTTATACTGGAACCCGGCCGGACTTGCGGATATGCGCAAGAAAGAGCTCTCCTTCAGTCACAATGCCTGGATAGCCGATATTTCCCTGGATGCCCTCGCCATTGGTTATAATATGGGCCACCTCGGCGCGTTTTCCATCGATGCCGTTTGGGTCGATTACGGTGAACTGCTGGGCACTTCGGTTGGCCATTCGATCGAAGAGTCTTCCGCGCAGGGGTATGTCGATGAAGGGACTTTCAGACCCATCGACCTGGCCGTGGGGATTGGCTATGCGCGCAAAGTATCCAATCAGTTCAGCATCGGGGGCCACGTCCGCTATCTTTATGAAGACTATGGCAGCAATGTCATCGTCACCACCAGCGGCGAAAATGAGACGGTGCAGAATACGATCGGCACGCTCAGCTTCAGCCTGGGCACCTGGTATCAGACGGGTTTCAAGAGTCTGGCGCTGTCGATGACGATTCAGAACTTTTCGCCAGACATCAGATATGAGTACGAGTCCTTCAGTCCTCCCCTGACCTTCAAGATGGGCGTTTCCATGGATCTGCTTGACTTTTTCAATGACAAGTCCCGCAGCCGCTTGCTCTTCGCCATCGATGCCATACATCCCCGCGACTACACCGAGAGGATCAATGTCGGGATGGAATATGACCTTCTGGGCATCCTTCAGCTGCGCAGCGGTTACCGAATGAACTATGATGAGGGCGAACTTGCCTTCGGCGGAGGCGTCCGCTATTCCATGTCCGATGATACCCAACTCAGGCTGGATATGAGCTATTTGACGATGGCATCGGGCCGGTTCGACTGGCCCATGCAGATCACCGCTGGTTTGAGTTTCTGATGGGGGATCGATGCGTGCAGAGTCACTGAACGCAGGCGGACTTTAGTCCCGGATGGGGAGAGATGAGCAGGTTGCCCGGTAAAGCCACTTTTTTTTCAAGTTGCTTTTGCAATAAGTATTCATCGGCACCCTCCCTAGGATGATGATACCGGAACCGGTTTAGGGTCCTTGCCGCAGTTTGCATCGAAAATGGAGAGTATTTGCGTCTATGAAAATGTTGAAAGACAAAGCAAACGGTGGCAGTCAAACCCGGTTGCGAGAGCACAATATCGATATCGTCATCCGGAAATTGATGCGGGATGCACCGATCACGAAAAAGGAGATTGCCGCAACCACCGCATTGAGTTTCGCCAAAGTCAACTCGATCACCATGGAACTGCAGTCCATCGGGCTGATCTCCGAAACCGGTAAAACTGATTCCAACGGCGGAAGGCCCTCCGCGCTCTATCAGATCTATCCCGACTTTGCGTTTGCCATCGGCTGCGAATTGTCGCACAAAAAGGTGAGTACCATCGTCGTTGATCTGACCGGCAAGATCATTTCGCGCCACTCTGCGAGTTTTGAGATCAAGGAGGGGAAAGAGGCGTTGATCGCCAAGATTCTGGCGGGCATCGAACTGGAGCTGGAAAAATCGGGATTCCCGCGCGAGAAATTTATCGGCATCGGCATCGCGGTGGCCGGCCTGGTGAATCCGCAGGATGGCACCTCGACCCCCTTTCCCCATCTCGCCGACTGGGGCAATATTGCCCTCAAGGAGATCATCGAGAAGGAATTCGATCTCTACTGCTATGTTGAAAACGTCGCAAATGCCGCGGCGCTCGCCGAATTAAACTATGGCTTCAACCGCAAGATCGACAACATCCTCGCCTTGAATGTCGGCAGTGGATTAGGTATGGGCATCATTCTCGACGGGCAATTGTACAAAGGGGTTACCGGGAGTGCGGGCGAATTCGGCCATATTACGGTGGATGAGAATGGTCCGCTGTGCAAGTGTGGCAACGTCGGCTGCCTTGAAACCCTTGCCAGCACCAGCGCGGTCGTCGCAAAAGCCAAAGAGATGATCGCCAGACAGGTTGTATCGCGCCTGACCAGCTGCTGCGATGGCGATCCGGATCGCCTCGATTTCAAATCGATCAGCGAGGCGGCCCTGCAGGGCGACAAACTCGCCTATTCTCTCCTCGATGAGATGGGCAGAAATCTGGGGGAGGGAATTGTCACCCTGATCAATCTCTTCAATCCGGGCATGATCCTCATTGGCGGGGAGGTCTGTCAAGCCGAGGAGCTGATCCTGCAGCCGATCTTGAATGTCGTCCAGAAGCGCGCGCTGGAGATCCCGAGAAAGGTGGCCCAGATCGTGTTTTCGCGACTGGGCGGCCATGCCGGCATCATCGGCGCTACCGTGCCGGTGATCGAATATTATTTTTCCATCTTGCCGAAGCGCGTCGCTGAGATGACCCGGTAGCGGCCCACGATCAGGGCCTCTTGATCTCGCAAGGAGTGCGGGAGAGCCTGGTGATGCGGTTCAGTACTTCCTGGAAGAGACGAATGAATTTGCGGATAGAGAAAACATGTATAAATATCTCCTTCGATTAGTTATTATCCTCCTGTTGTGCAGTGCGTCCGGACGGGCTTCGGACCGGAGCGGTCGCGATCCCCTGATCATTTTTCATCTCGATTTCAATTCCGTTTCCCTGCGCGAAGAATATATCCGGCATTGGCTCAAGAATGCGGCGGAGATGGGCTACAATGCCGTGCTGTGGGAGATCGAGGATGAGGTCAAGTGGCAGATCTGCCCGGAGTGTGCCAGTCCGGACGCATTTTCAAAGGAGCAGTTTAGGGAACTTCTGGCATATTCGCGCGGACTGGGGCTGGAACCCATCCCGCTCTTGCAGACCATCGGACATGCCGAATATGTCCTGCGACATGTTCCGTACCAAACCATGCGGGAAAATCCAGGACGGTACGACTGCTACTGCACGAGCAATCCGCGCGTCCGGCATTTTTTAAAGAGCTGGATCCGGGAATATCTCGAATTGTTCGGTCCTGTGCGCTATTTCCATCTCGGCGGCGATGAAGCCTATGCCTTCGGCAGCTGTCCCCTCTGCTCCCTTGCGGTTGCCCGGCATGGCGCGAATGGGCTCTATAGCGAATACATCAGGGATATTGCGGAATCCCTGATCCGGAACGGCATCCGGCCGGGGGTCTGGAGCGATATGGTCCTGAAACATCCCGGCACTTTATCGCTGATTCCGAAAGATTTCATCTTCTGGGACTGGAATTACTGGGACGGCGAAGGCTCCCCCGAAGAGGTCATGGTCTGGAACATGGGGCGCAGGGTGTCCGGAAAGGAAATTACCGCGGAGGTGAGCCGGGAGTTCCCGGGCATCATCGACAGTACAGGCGCCCTGCGGGCTTTTTACACCTCTGACAGGCTGAAGAGTCTCGGATACGAGGTTATCCTCTGCAGTTCCTCGCGTTCCCACGGGGATGGCGTTTTTGCCGGGAGGCATGCGGTGCATGCCCCCAACATCGTGGCAGCGGCGCGAAAATGTGTCCAGGCGGATCTGCTGGGCACCTGTATCACCAGCTGGGCGGTGCGCATCTCCAATTACGAAACCCAGCAGCCCTGGTTTCATCTTGCACCCCTGACCTGCAAAAATCCGCACCTACCGCTTCGCGAACTCCTGCGTCTTACCGGGCAGGCGCTGTTCGGGGCGGACAGCAGTGCTTTTTTCGCAGCGATCACCGGCATCGGGCAGCCCTTTCCCTTTGGCTCTGAAAAGACGACCGGTATCATGTGGACCGGTATGAAGGACGGCCGTCCGGCTCCGCCGGGACACCTTCGGGAACTCGTCCGCGCCTGGCGATCGGCTGGTGACGGGGCCCGATGGCGGCAAACGAAAGGAGATATTGCCATGGCTGGAGAAAATATCCAGACGGGGCTGGATCTCCTGAACCGGATGATACTGTCCACACAAGGGGGATCGTCCATAATGAAGGCCTGGTCCAGGGCGGGCTATTTCCAATTATGGCAGCTGTACCTTGCCGATGAACTGGTCCGGCATGCCGAAGGTGCTCCTTTGCAGTCGAACCACGAGATGGCCGAATTGGCGGGCTCGCTGCGGCGGGAATACAGAGCATGGGCGGAAGAGTGGATGACGCCGGCCTCCGCCGATCAGAATGCAGGGCTGATCTACGATGCCATCATTGACTTTTTCACGGCCGGTGGCGGGAACTAGTTCCGCTTCGCCGGTTCGTTTCGTCGCACTCTAACTAAAAGGCTATTCGATGCTCATTCAGACAGCGGACATTGTGGTTATCCTGATCTATGCCCTGTTCATGGGGTACTTGGGATATTATGCCAAAAGGCGCGTACAAAATGTCGAAGACTATTTTGCCGGCGGCCGTAAAGTACCCTGGTGGATGGCGGCCATCTCTCACCACATGTCCGGCTACAGTGCCTTTGCCTTCGTCGGGCATGCGACGATCGCCTATATGAGCGGATTTTCAATCTGGACCTTTTTTGCCGTGCCTATTTTTATCGCGATGATCATCGGCGCCAGAGTGTGGGCGCCGAAATGGGTCCGCCTGAAGGTCATTACACCCGTTGAATACCTCGAGGAGCGGTTTAATCTGGGCACGCGGCAGCTCTTCGCCTGGAGCGGCATCGGAATCAAATTTGTCGATGAAGGAGTAAAGCTGTATTCGCTCTCTGTGATCGTACACGTCGTCACAGGCTTTTCTCTTGAGCTGGTGATCGTCGCCTGTGGACTAGTCACCATGTTCTATCTGTTGTTTGGCGGCTTGTGGGCCACCATGCTGACCGATTTCGCGCAGTTCATAATCCAGTTTTCGGTGACGCTCCTGCTGGTGCCGCTGGTCCTGAACGCGGTGGGGGGCTGGCATTCAATGTGGGAGCAGCTGCCGCCCGGGCACCATGCTCTTTTCAGTGATACCATCTCGCCTTGGTTCGTCTTTGTCTATCTGTTCGTGATCATTCTCAGTTACAACGGCGGCACCTGGGGCCTGGCGCAGCGTTTTTATTCGATCGGCAAGCCGCGTGACGCGCAAAAAGCAGCGCTCCTCTCCGCCGCCCTCTACCTCGTCTACCCGCTGGCCATCTATATCCCGATCTGGTCCGCCAGGCTGGTGCTGGGGCCGGTCACAGATCCCGAGCAGGCCTACGTCCTGGTGGCGCAAAAATTTCTCAGCCAGGTATCACCCGGCATGATCGGATTGTTCGTCAGTGCCATTTTTGCCTCAACAATGTCCATGATCAGCGCCGATCTGAATTCTCTGGCGGCCGTCTTCACCAAGGATATTTATCAACGAGTCATCAAGCCCAACTCCACAGATGGCGCTTTGCTGCGTGTGGGTATGATCTCGACCATCATCCTGGGTCTTCTGACCATCGTCGCCGCCCTGATCACGATTCGAATGGAGAATGCCTTCTCAGCCATGGTTGAATGGTATGCAGCTATTCTGGGGCCGATATCAATACCCTTGCTGTTCGGGATGCTGTACAAGAAAGCGACCTGGCGGGGCGCCCTGGCCTCCTGGGGAGCGGGATTCACGACCTTTATCGCCGTCAAGTATGGCTATGCAGCTTTGGCCGGACAAGCGACCCCCTTCGCCCTCTATACAGGACTCGAACTGCTGGCCTCGTTCATCGTCTTTTACGGCGAAGGCTTTATCAGCAAGCATACCCCGGAAGAAAAAAAGCGCATCGACGGACTCTTTGCGCGTCTGAAAAAATAGCCGGGGGAGAGAAATATAAAAAAGCCGGAAATAAGCGAGGCCGAATCTATTCACGCCGGGCTCTCACCGGGGATTCGGGTTCATATCGCTGGGATGATTGGTCTTTCTGATAACGGGGCGGTCAATGAACAAAAAGTCTAATCCAAAAAAGATTCAGATCATCAACGGTAACATCATATTGCCTGCGGCGGTTTTCAGCGGCAATCTGGAAATAGAGGAGGGCCGCATCACCTATATCGGGCCCGGCTGCCGCATGACTAATCCGGATTGTCAGATCAATGCGATAGGGCGATACATCCTGCCGGGTTTTATCGACATCCATACCAACGGCATTGCCGGCTTTGATTTGACCAACGGCGTCTATGATCTCGAATCAGGACGTTTTCGCAATGATGAAGCGACCTATATCAAAGGCCTCGAGTGGGCATTGTACCGCTATGCCAAGACCGGCGTCACCCGCGCCATATTGACCAGCCTCGCGGCGCCTCTCGGGCAATTGAAGAGAATTTTCAGCTATGTGAACAAATACAAGAGCGAGGGAGCGCAAACACCCTGGAAGGACATCCTGGGCGGTCTGTTCGTCGAAGGCACATTCATGAAGCTTGTCAGTTTTCGCGGCGCCCATAATCCGGGGTACTTTAAAAAACCCTCTGTCGAGCTATTCGATGACCTGCAGAAAATGAGCGGAGGGATGATCAAGGTGGTCAATGTTGTCCCGGAGTGGGATCAATCGGCCCTGCAGCTGATCCGCTATCTGGCCGCCCGGAATGTCATCTGCGCCGCAGGCCATACCGGCGCCACCGGCCGGCAATATGAATTGGCCATTCAGAACGGTCTGCGGCTGGCGGTCCACTTTTTAAACGGACCCACCGGTTCTTCCAGCAAGTCACTCGATGGCGGCGGAGCCGTAGAGACGGTCCTGCGTTCGGACAGCATGTTCGTGGAACTGATCGTCGATGGATACCATGTCGACAAGGCCTATGTGCTGGATACGATCAAACGCAAGAACTATGACCGGGTCATCGCCATCACGGACAGCATGTTCGCTGCGGAACTGCCGGGATTGAAACAGTTCAAGATCTTCAACATCACCGGCAAAGTCGCCGAGAACGGTGAATACCTCCAGATTGCCGACCGGGAGGATGCCCTGTTCGGCAGCAAGCTGGTGATGGTCGAGGCTTTCAATAATCTGCTCAACTGGCTTACGGCCCCCACCGGCGGCATCTGGAATGTTCTGCATGAGCCGCTCGATTTTAATCAGGCACTGGTCAAGGTCTCTTCGATGTGCAGCGACAATCCCGCCAGGGTCCTCGGAATTTACAATTCCCAGGATAATACCGGCAGCATCGAGATCGGCAAGCGGGCCGACCTTCTCATCGGCGAGATCGCCCGGGTGGGAGAAAAATACCGTTTCAACATCAATCAGGTGATGGTGAACGGCATGACCATAGACGAGTTCACCGGCCAGGGTATCACGGAACCAGTGGCCGTGCTGGCCTAGCCAGATCCATAACGGCGCTTATTGACTGTGAGGTTTGCAGAGTGACTCCGAATCCGGAAGTGCGAAAATATCAGATCGACCGTTTGAGAATCACCATTTTCCCGGAGAGAAGTGCGATGGGGCAGGCGGCCGCCGCCGGGGTGGCTGACAAGATCCGCGCGCTGGCTGCCCGGCAGGATGCCATCCGGATGGTCTTTGCGGCAGCGCCATCCCAGAATGAGTTCCTGGATGCCCTGATCAAGACCGAGGGCCTCCCCTGGGCAAAAATCACCGCCTTTCACATGGATGAATATATCGGACTCGATCCCGCTGCCCCGCAGCGTTTCGGCCAGTTCCTCAGGGCCAGACTGTTCGACCGCGTGCCATTCGGCCGTATTCACTACCTGAACCCATCCACGGAAAGGGTCGCGCAAGAGTGCGAGCGGTATACTGCACTTTTTACCGCTGCACCCATTGACATCATCTGCATGGGCATCGGCGAAAATGGCCACATTGCCTTTAACGACCCCCCGGTGGCCGATTTCAATGATCCCCGGATAGTCAAGGTGGTCGATCTGGACCCGGTCTGCCGCCAGCAGCAGGTCAATGATGGCTGCTTTGCTTCCTTGAATGAGGTGCCCAAACAAGCCATAACCCTCACAGTCCCGGCGCTGGCCGCGGGCAAAAGCCTGTTCATCATCGTACCGGGAAAAACCAAGAGCAAGGCCGTGCATGACACCCTGCTCGGCGAAATCGGCACCCATTGTCCGGCCTCGATCCTGCGAAATCATCCCGACGCGGAACTCTACCTGGATGCAGACTCCGCTGCCGCACTGGCCTGATCGAGGTGTTTTACTCTATGAAACGATGAGGAACAACCATGCGAAACAATACTGTAAAGCTTTTATCCACTCTCCTGACCCTTATGTTCGTCCATCTGGCGGCCGGTCAGCCTCCAGCCAGTCAACTCAATCTCATGCCGGTCCCGGAAAAGGTCGAGCTCCTTGCGGGCAAGTACCGGCTGGATGCCGGTTTCACGGTCCGGATTGCCGGTGCACAGAGCGGGCGGCTGGTAAAAGGGGCATCCCGGATCCTCGACCGGCTGACCGGACGGACCGGGTTGTTCCTCGCGAACCCCACTCCCTTGCTTGATGCGAGTGCACCGGCTGCCGGCATGCTCCTTACGGCCGGGCGGCAAGGTGAACTTGCCCCGCTGCAAGATGAATCGTATGATCTGGTCATCACCCCGGACGGCATCAAGATGACCGCGGAGACGGATATTGGCATCATCCGGGGGCTGGAAACCGTTCTGCAGCTGCTTGACGCTGATGAAAACGGCTATTTCTTTCCGGCCGTGCGGGTCCACGACAAACCCAGGTTTCCCTGGCGCGGCCTGCTCATCGATGCCGGCCGTCATTTCATTCCGGCGGACATCATCAGACGCAATCTGGACGCCATGGCGGCGGTCAAGATGAATGTGCTGCACTGGCATCTTACGGAGGATCAGGGATTCCGGATCGAAAGCAAGGCCTTTCCAAAGCTGCACCAGCTCGGATCTGACGGTCTTTATTACACCCAGGCGGAGATCGCCGGTATCGTCGCCTATGCCGGTGACCGGGGCATTCGGGTAATGCCCGAATTCGACCTCCCCGGCCATGCCACCAGCTGGTTTGTCGGCTATCCGGAACTGGCGAGCGCTCCGGGCCCCTATACCATCGAGCGGAAATGGGGAATCTTTGATCCGACCTTCGATCCGACCCGCGAAGAAATCTATCAATTCCTCACAACCTTTTTTGCCGAGATGGCGACTCTTTTCCCCGATCCCTGCTGGCATATCGGCGGCGATGAAAACAAGGGCCATCAATGGGATGCCAATCCCGAAATCCAGGCCTTCATGCGGAAAAACGGGCTTGCCGATAACCATGCCCTGCAAAACCATTTTAATATGCGGCTGGAGAAAATCCTCGATAAACTTGGCAAGACCATGGTGGGCTGGTACACCGATGCCCCTCCGGAGTTGAATAAAAAGTATATCATCGAGGTATGGAAAGGCCGGGAGGCGATGTATGACATGGTGCGCAGAGGCTATCGCAGCCTGCTGGCGTACGGCTTCTATATCGATCTGATCCAGCCGACGGAATATCACTATGCCAACGATCCGATACCGGTGGACTCTGTTCTGACCGAACGGGAGAAGGCGATGATCCTGGGCGGCGAGGCCACCATGTGGGCCGAGTTCGTCGGGCCGGAAACCATCGACTCGCGCATCTGGCCCCGCACGGCGGCCATCGCCGAACGTCTCTGGTCCCAAAGCGAAGTGAAAGATGTAGCTGAGATGTTCCGCCGTCTCGCGGTGGTGAGTGTCCAACTGGAGGAGCTGGGCCTGACCCATATAAAGAATTTTGACATGATGCTGCGGCGGCTGGCCAAACGCCATCCCGTCGATGAGCTGAAAAGGTTTGTGGATGTCATCGAGCCGATGTATACCTATTCTCGTGACCGGCCGCATGTCTTCAAGTCGCACTATCCCTTGACTCGGGTGGTCGATGCCGCCCTGCCTGATCCCCCGGCTGCGCGGGAATTCGACCTCCTGGTGGAGGGACTGATCGCCGGTGGGAAAGAACAGGAAGAGTGCCTCAAATCATTGACCATTCGGCTCGAGACCTTGCAGGCGGACTATCCCCGCCTGATGGAGACGATAAACGGCTCACCGGTCTTGTGGGAGGTCAGACCCCTGGCAGAGGGTTTGGCAGTATGCACCACCATTGGTCTGGAGGCGCTGGAACTGGTTAAAAAACAGCAAAAACCCGCCTCCGCCTGGATTGAAATCCGGCTGGCTCTGCTCAAAAAGGCGCAGGTTCCCAGCGGGGAAGCCGAACTGTTGATAGCCCACTCCCTCGAAAAACTGGTTAAAAGCATGGCCCGGCCGGATTCTCCGCCGCGTAAATAAGAGAGGGAGAGTGGCTTTTTTACTGAGCGATCGGATGAAAATAGTCTTGAATGATAATCTCTTACACTGAGGGTGACTACAATGATAAAGAAATGGTTGACTCTCTGCTGGCTGTTGCCGGCGCTCGCCGTTGCCCAGGGTTCTGGTGCCACCAAAGCCCTGCAAAAGGTCAAAATGGATACGCTCCGTTTGCATCCGATCGGTGATTCCATCACCCGGGGCAAATCAGGGGATACCTATCGTCACTATCTGCGCAAGCGAATCATGCAGGAGATGGGGGTGGCGGTGGATTTTGTCGGATCATGCCCCCATGCGCCGGACTCGAATGCCGGTTGGGGCGATTATCCCGCCATGGCCGACAGCCTCGACAACGATCTCGAACACGACGGCTGGGGCGGCCTGAAAATTCACGAGATCATCAACTCCACCGGCAATACGCAGGGGTATCCAAACTTCACCATTGAAGAGCTGTTGAAAAACTACCCTTCGGATTTCATCCTGCTGATGATCGGCACCAACGATCTCTATTTTTACTATCAGGTCAATACCGCCTGGATCAGACTGGATACCCTTATTACAAAGATCGTCAACAATACAAATGCCCATCTGATTGTGTCCTCAATTCCGCCGACCTATCTGGAGATGACCAACCTCAAAATCAGATCCTACAATACCGCGGCCCAACAGATCGTCAATTCCCTGCATGCGCAGGGGAAAAAAGTATCGTTCGTCGACGTCAACAGCAGAATGACCCTCCTCGATCTGTCGAGCGATGTCGTCCATCCCAATAGTCAGGGCTTTCAGAAAATCTCGGACTGCTATTTTGAGGGGATCCAGACGGTCCTGACCGGTGTCGCGGCCGATCCGATAGAATCGTCAAAGCCTGCCGGATACAACCTCGAGCAGAACTATCCTAATCCCTTCAATTCGGACACGACGATCCGGTTTTCTCTCCCAGAGAAGGCCTTTGTGACCCTGAAGGTGTACGACCTGCTCGGCAGAGAAATCCGCACCTGTATCTCTGAAATGAAGCAACCCGGCCAGTTCAGCTATCGTTTCGATGCCAGCGAGATGAGCAGCGGCTGCTACTTTTACCGGATGAATGCCGGTGGATATTCTGTGGCCAAAAGTTTCGTGCTATTGCGGTGAAGCGCCGTTGCAAGCCTGATGGACTCAAATTTTTGCCGGTAATACTGGTCCGGCAGCGTGGTGGCCGTTTGCCGGATTCCGCCTGAATCCTCTGCGCTTTTGAATCCCATTTTGTTTGCTAGAATGCTAACCCGGAAGAGAATCAAAATGAAAAAACAAGTTTGCCTGCTCACGTTTTTATTGGTCTCACTGCTCTTCGCAGGTGGCTATACAACTGGGCTCATGCTCGACGAGTCGCCTGCAACCGAAAGGGAATGGGGCTATCGCCCCTCGGAAGGAATGATCTCTGCGGTGAATCCGCCTTCTTTTTGCTGGCGCCCCCAGAAGGATATCATAAACTGGGAACTCGAGTGCGCCATAACCCCCGATTTCAGCACAATCGAATATCGCAGCTCGGGTATTGCAATGAACGTTCATTGCCCGCCGCGTATTCTTCCGGCTGGCCGTTACTTCTGGCGCTATCGCGGCCAGGATCAGGCGGGCCAGTTCACCTCATGGAGCCAGACGCGGGATTTTACTCTTCCCGACGACGCCACGCACATGCCCCTGCCATCGCGCCAGGATTTGCTGGCGCGGATTCCCTCCGCGCACCCGCGTCTTTTCGTACGGCCCGAGGAATTGCCCGAGCTTCGGGAGCTGGCGAAAGGTGATCGAAAACCGCAGTACGACCAGTTGATCGCCACATGCGATCAACTGCTGGCGAATCCGCCTTCGACCGCGGAGCCCTTTCTTTATCCTGAAACAATGCAGCGGTATGGCTATGAGTGGACGCTGCAATGGTGGGGCAACCGGCTCCACGTCATCAAGGCCCTGGACGGCGCGGCGATGCTGGGTTTCACATACCAGCTGAGCGGCAAACGGGAATATGGCGATCTCGCTAAAAAGCTACTCCTGGAGTGCGCCCGGTGGGATCCGTTTGGCGCTTCGGGCTATCGCTACAATGATGAAGCCGGCATGCCCTATACCTGTTATTTTGCCCGTGCCTATACCTATATCCATGAGCTGCTCTCGGAGGAGGAGCGCGCGGTCTGCCGGAATGTCGCCGCGGTGCGGGGCAAGCAGATGTACGAACATCTCTACCCCCGGCAACTCTGGGACGCTTTTGTCAGCCACAATGCCCGCGCCTGGCACTTCCTCGGCGAACTGGGCATCGCGTTTGCAGGCGAGGTGGAAGGGGCGGATGAGTGGGTCTGGTTTGCCATGAATCTCACCTACAACGTCTATCCCATCTGGTCCGATGAGGACGGCGGCTGGCATGAGGGTTTCAGCTACTGGCACAGTTATATTGGCCGCTTCAAGTGGTGGGGACTGGCCGTCCGTTCGGCCATGGATCTTAATGTTTTCGCCAAACCCTACTTTTACCAGGCGGGCTATTTTGCCATGTACCACATGCCGCCTGGCAGAGATGCTGCGGAGTTCGGCGATGGTTCCGTGCGCATCAAGGAGACCAATCTCGTTCCCCTCTTTGGGGAGGGTTCCTTCCTGCGCGAACAAGCCGTCAATGCCGTCCCCCTCATGAGCCGGCTCGCCGCCGAAACAGGAAACGGGTACTGGCAGTGGTATGTGGAGCAGATGGGCGGGCCGGTGGAGGAACCCGGGTACATCGGTTTCGCCCACCCCCTGCCCCGGAATGTCAAGGCCGTTGAACCCGATGATCTGCCCACCTCACGGCTGTTCCGCGGCACGGGTCTGGCCTGCCTGAACACCACGTTGCGGGACGCCAGGGAGGATGTGCAGGTGCTTTTCAAAGCGAGTCAGATGGGCACACAGTCCCATGGCATCGAGTCCAGCAATTCCTTCGCCTTGTGGGCTTATGGCGAACGCCTGCTCATCCGCACCGGCCATTATTACATGTATGGTGCGCCGCATCACGCCGACTGGGTATGGGAGACCAAATCGCAGAACAACATCACGGTGAATGGTCATGGGCAGGTCAAGCATTCCCCTTTCTCGAAAGGAAAAATCGCCGCGTTCAAGACGGCCCCGCGCATCGATGCAGTCGTTGGCGAAGCCGGAGAGGCCTACCGGATCGGGGGGGGGGACGCAGAGCACCGTCTGCTCGACCGTTTCACCCGCGCCATCCTCTTCGTCAAGCCGGAATTGATCATCGTGTACGACCGCCTGGAGGCGCGCGAGCCCTCGACCTTTGCTTATCACCTGCATGCCCTGAACCAGTTCCAGATGGCCGGACAGCAGAAGATCCGCTGCGTGAGCGGCGATGTGAGCTGTGATATCCTCATGCTGGCCCCGCAAAACCTCATTCTGTCACAGACCGACCAGTATGATCCCAACCCATGGCCGCAGATCACCATTCGCGACTGGCATCTGACCGCGGTCACCGACACGAAAAGCCTGAAAAAAGAGTTCATCACCCTCTACCGGCCGCATCGCGGCGTACAGAGTGCGCCGAAGGCGGAGCTGAGCGAACGCGATGGCGGGTATGTGCTCAAGGTCGGTCTGGGCGACGAGAGCGTCGTGGCGCTGCTGCCCTCCGCAGACAAGGCTGGGCTGGCCGGCGAGGGATTGACCTCCTGCGGAGAGATTGTCGTTCAGTATCGCACCGGCAAGGGGAGAGCGGTGGAAACAGTGAGAATTGCTGCAAATGAATAATAGAACCAGCCTTGCGAAACTGCGGTTCCTGCTGGCCTTGCTGCTGCTTTGCGCCCTCGGCGATGCCGGGGGCCGCGAACAGGAGACCGGCGGCGCAGCCCTGGCGAAGGGCCGGGCGATGTGGGTGTGGAATACCGCCAATACCGTCAACAACATTATCAACAACGTGGGGGAGTACAGAGCGGTCCTGTTCGATTTCTGTCGCAGCCCGCATGGCAATCCGGATCACCGGATCAACAGATTGTTCTTCAGCTGCCGGGATGCCCTCCAGAGCAACCGGGATGCTCTGCGAGACTTTATCGTGGAGGCGCAGAAGAACGGCATGGAGATCGAATATCTCGACGGCGATCCCAGCTGGGCCACCTACAATCAGCACGTCGGACTGGCCCGCCTGCAGCTGGTGATGGATTTTAATGCCGGCGCTGGATCGGAAAATGAAAAAATCAGCGGCGTTCAGTTCGATGTGGAACCCTATCTGCTTAAAGCCGGCAAGGGATATCTGCCTCCTTATTGGGACACACAGAAAGACTCCGTTTGGGCCCTTTACGTCACGGCCATGGACAGCTGCCAAAAGTTCATCGACCGCTCGGATTCCACGCTTCGTTTCGGGATCGCCATCCCCCGCTGGTACGAGAACCATGTGGGCAATGCACAGTTGTACATCCTGCAATCCCTGGTGGATTATGTGGCGATCATGGATTATAATGAGAACTCGTCGGTTATCATTCGGGATGCGGAGAACGAGATCAAGAACGCCCTGAAGCTGAACAAGAGCGTCTGGATAGGCGTGGAGACCAAAAATGTCTCTCCCGAGCCGGAAACGGTGAGCTTTCATGAAGAGGGTGTCTTGTATATGGAGCAAGAATTGAGCAGGGTGATGGCGGCCTATGGAGATTATCCGGCCTTTACCGGCATCGCCATTCATGCCTATCACTATTACGCCTCCCTGCCCCTCACGACCACGATCGAAGCCAGGGAGCTGAGCAGTTCCCGGACCATGCTCTTCAATGCCGCGGGAAATCCCGTCCGCAGCCGCACAACCATTCAATACCAGTTGGACGGCGCTATGCCTGTGGAGATCGCTGTCTTTAATCTACTCGGGCAAAAAGTCGCCACACTCATCAATGAAATGAACCAGCCTGGATTGCATCGGGTTACCTGGCATACAGCCGGCCATCCGCCCGGGCTCTACTTTTACCGCATGAGGACGCCGAAGGAGATTCTGACCAAAAAGATGGTGGTCATCAACTAAGTATCACATGGCATCGAGATCGTCAGGCAAAGAAAGGAGTTTGGCGATCTGATGGGTTGGCACAGCCAATCAGCATAATTTATAAAGCGATGGATTGTTCAAGCGGGACGGATTTTTTCCCGGATCACCAGGGTGGATATGGAGCGATGTACAGAGAGTTGGAGGGATTGGGGCTTTGATTTTTTACTGCGCGAGGAAAAGATTGATGAGGAGGTAGTGCGTTCGATGCGGTGCTGCCGCACTCGGGATTCAGCATCAACAGCTCTGTGCAGACTGCGTCAGATGATGCAGGCATGCAGTGTCTGAATTCGTATATTTCATGCTGTTCCTTTTCGCTGGCGCGGATGACCAAGGTTACCGAAGATGGGCAGGTGATCCGCCGGGCCGGGAAAAGTGAATGCGAGCGGGTTCCGCGGCCTGGGGATGATCGGTTCCGGAGGGGTGTCGCGCAATTTTCAGGTGTTTGATGCGCTGGAATTCCTGGTGGAGGTGACAGCGCACATACCGGATAGGGGAAAGCGCCTGATTCACTACTTAGGCTGGTATTCGGACAAGGAGCGGGGAGTACTCAAGAAAATGGAGCCATCGTCAAAGGCAAAGGCTGATGGAGATAATGCAGAGGCTGATGCGTTCCTTAAGCAGCCGCCATCCCCACAGCAGCAATTACGCGGCCAAGCATCCCGGCAGAGAGGCCTGATCGATCCAATGGTCTACGAGGGCAGCCTGCCAATGGTGCAAGGTCCGGGCCGGTGATCAAATGAATTCTTTCTCACCCGGCCAGATCTGGGCAAGGGAGAACTGCGGCCCGCGGCAGATGAAGAACTGGCGGCCGTTTTCATGGGGCATGGCATAAGAATGGTGCGTGGTCGCCGCCAGCTCAACCTGCGTGAAGCGGCCCGGCCCCTGCAGATCGGCCAGATTTTCCTCTGTCGTGCGGTGGGCGCCCATGATGATGGCTACAGTCATGGGCTGATTGAGGCGGCTCCGCCCCCACAGCCAGTAGTTGTTGTGCGGACAGAGCGCAGGCGGCAGTCCATAACGGCGGCCGAAGAAATCGATAGCTGCCGCCTGGCCATAATTGCGCACATAGATCACACACCCGGTTTGCTCCTCCGGCGTCAGCTGCCGGTAAATCGCCGCGACCTGCCCGACCATCTCCTCCCAGCCGAACATGTCGGCATAATACTGGGGCAGCTCCTCCAGCGGTGAATGCTCCTCCGCTTTGGGTGTTATTCCCAGGGCATTCTGGTAGGCGACGAATTTATCCACCGGCAGGACCGGGAGAGCAAAGGGCATAACCAGCGCACTGAGCAGGACCAGTGCGATCGTGAAAATCGGCCGCACCCCTTGCCAGCGAACCCGCTCCATCAGCACGGCGCCGGCGGCGATGTATGGCATGTAAACAGGAGTGAGATAATAGACCTTGGCGTGGGTGAGGAGCATCACGGCGAGGATCAGCACAAAAGCCCACGCGAACAGCCGCACTTTTCTGGCTGAAGGATGAAAGCCGAAGAAGGCCAGGCCGAGCAGCCAGAGCAGGGATTGAGCGAATCCCGACTGCATGAACTGCCCGATGAGAAATTCGAGGGGCGCCAGGGCGACATTTTTCTCACCCGCAGCGCGGCGCATGAACTCCAGCGAGGGGAAATCGTTGTTCACCTGCCAGAGGATATGGGGCAGGAAGAGCAGCGAGGCGATCAACGCACCCAGCCAGAAGCGGCGGTCGAGCAGATGCCGACGCTGCGCGGTGAGCAGCAGTCCGGCGCCAAGGCCGGCGACCAGAAAGCCCACCGAATACTTGTTGAGCAGCCCCAGTCCTGCGGCCACCCCAAACCAGATCCACCAGTCGGGACGCTCCTGCACGATGATTTTGGTCACGATCCAGGCGAGCAGCGCCCAGAAAAAAAGATCGAAGGCGTTCATTGAATAATAGCGCGCGGCGTTGCCGAGGATGACCGGTGAGAGGGCGGCCGCGGCAGCGGCTAGCAGCTGTGCGAATTTTTTCCCGCCCAGCAGCCGCGCCATCGAACCGGCCAGCACCACCACACCCGCGCCGGCCAGGGCGGGCACAAAACGGATGGCGTAGAGGGAATCCCCGAACAGCCAGCGTGTCGCGGCCAGAATCAGGGCGCACAGGGGCGGCTGATCCACATAGCCCCAGGCGAGATGGTCGCTGCAGGCGATGTAATAAAGTTCATCGCGAAAGTAGCCGTAACGGCCGTGAAAGGCCACATTCAAGATCAGCTTGAGCCCCGCAATGCACCATACCCACCAGACTTCGCTGCGGAAGAGTTGTTGAAGACGATTATTGAATCTCATGGTTCTCCCTCCATGTGGATAACGGATTAGATCACGTCCGACCTGATTGGCAGCCCGCGGCTTCCATGGCCGCCCGGCCGCATACTGCCGTGGTCAAGAGCGTCACCGTATGCGAATTCTGCGTGAAAGGATTGAGGCCCGTTTGCAGTGCGATGAGATTAGCAGGATAATATACGCCCTTAAATTGTACGAACGCTCGATCTTACAGTTACAGGGAAATTGAAAACGAGGTTGATTGACAGGATTGGGCCGGATGACAACGACGCTGCTATCCAGGATTGACGCCTTTTCCTCGGCCAGCATTAAAGTCAGACCTGACCCTTGTGTCTATTAGATCAATACCACCCAGTACTTGTATGCTTTTTAAATAAAATGAAAGGTGGAGCTGGAGTAAGCATGCGGAATGAATAGACAGCATGGACTGTTGAAACGGATAAAACGTATGCATATTGAAGTGTGGGCCAGGATGGGGATGTATGGATAATCCAGGCAACCAGAACAAAGAGATTTCCGGAATGGATACAGCAGTGCATGATGCATTAATCAAGACCCCGGCGGCCATCCGGGCCCTGGGCGGAGCCCTCTTTTGCGATCGCCGCTATGACCATGTTTTCGTCTATCACAACGGCGCTGAGACGCATCATGCCGCCCGCGGCTTTCGCGGCCTGTTCAAGGTTTAGCACGACAAAGGCCATACCCATCAGGCGAGGAGAATCGATATGGATCAAATCAAGGTGAATGACCAGGCACCGGCTTACGCCCTGCACGAGGCAGAAATCAGGGCGCCCATCCAGCTCGTCTGGAGCATATTGACCGGTCTGGCAGAATGGCCGGCATGGAATGAGGGTGTCCAGGAGATGCATCTGCAAGGAGAGGTCGCAGTGGGGACGGAATTCCGCTGGAAGACCGGCGGTATGAAAATTCGTTCACGAATCGAAGAGTTAACCGCGCCGACGAGAATCGTTTGGTCCGGACGAACGATGGGCATACGGGCGATCCATGTATGGACGCTGACAAAGGCCGACGAGGGTACGAAGGTGCGAACCGAGGAGTCCTTCGAAGGCCTGGTGGTCTCGCTTCTGGCCGGCTCCATGCGAAAGGCCCTGGCCAAAGCTTTGCAGCAGGGCATGGCGGCACTTAAAAAGGAAGCGGAAAAAAGGGTTCGCGCAGGCTTGAGCAGATCCTGACTTTGTATCCGGCGCCGCTGCGCGGC
>ENA-UOWO01001443-UOWO01001443.1-activated-sludge-metagenome-genome-assembly--contig:-NODE-1443-length-31583-cov-7.164362_pt1 | contig 31583 bp, 25 predicted proteins | sample MGYA00238148_ERZ761564 | MGnify/ENA primary metagenome ERZ761564 (study PRJEB28885, sample SAMN05720194) | activated sludge metagenome | isolation source: Anaerobic digester | place: USA...
GAAGGCACGGTCGACTTCATCCCCAACTACGACGGCTCGACGCAGGAGCCGCGGCAGTTGCCGAGCCGCCTGCCGTTCGTGCTGCTGAACGGCGCCAGTGGCATCGCGGTCGGCTTGGCCACCGAGATTCCGAGCCACAACCTGCGCGAGGTCGCGCTCGCCGCGATCGCGCTGATCAGGAACGACCGCCTCGACGACGACGAACTCGCCGCGCTGATCCCCGGCCCCGACTACCCGGGCGGCGGCCAGATCATCAGCAGCGCGGACGAGATACGTGCGGCCTATGCCACCGGCCGCGGCAGCCTGAAGGTGCGGGCTCGCTGGAAGATCGAGGACCTGGCACGCGGCCAGTGGCAACTGGTCGTGACCGAGCTGCCTCCGGGCACAAGCTCGCAGCGGGTGCTCGAGGAGATCGAGGAGCTGACCAACCCGAAGGTCAAGGCCGGCAAGAAGGCGCTGAGTGCCGACCAGCTGCAGCTGAAGGCCTCGGTGCTCGGCGTGCTCGACGCAGTGCGCGACGAGTCGAGCAAGGACGCGCCGGTGCGGCTGGTCTTCGAGCCCAAGACCAGCCGCATCGAGCAGAGCGAGCTGATCACGCAACTGCTGGCCCACACCAGCCTGGAAAGCTCGGCGCCGATCAACCTGACGATGGTGGGCGCCGATGGCCGGCCGACACAGAAGACGCTGCGCCAGATGCTCGTCGAGTGGATCGCGTTCCGGTTGCAGACGGTGCAGCGTCGCTCGCAGCACCGGTTGGACAAGGTACTCGACCGCATCCACGTGCTGGAAGGCCGGCAGTTGGTGCTGCTGAACATCGACGAGGTGATCCGCATCATCCGCGGGGCCGACGAGCCGAAGCCGGCGCTGATCGAGCACTTCAAGCTCAGCGAGCGGCAGGCCGACGACATCCTCGAGATCCGGCTGCGCCAGCTCGCGCGGCTCGAGGCCATCAAGATCGAGCAGGAGCTGAAGGAGCTGCGCGTCGAGCAGGGAAAACTCGAGGACATCCTCGGCAATCCGGGCACGCTGAAGCGCACCGTCATCAAGGAGATCGAGGCCGACATCAAGCAGTTCGGCGCGGTCGAGAAGGACCCGCGCCGCACGCTGATCCAGGTCGAGAAGAAGGCGGTCGTCGAGATCAAGGTGATCGACGAGCCGGTCACCGTCGTCGTCAGTGCCAAGGGCTGGGTGCGTGCGCTGAAGGGGCACGAGGTCGATCCGGCCGGCCTGCAGTTCAAGGCCGGCGATGCGCTGCTGGCGACGTTCGCCTGCCGCAGTGTCGACCCGCTGCTGATCTTCGGCAGCGCAGCCAACGGCAGCGGCCGGGTGTACTCGACAGCGGTCAGTCTGCTGCCGGGTGGACGGGGCGACGGTCAGCCGATCACCACGCTGATCGAACTCGAAGCCGGCACGCAGCCCGCGCACTACTTCGCCGGTCACGCGGCGCAGACGCTGCTGCTGGCGGGCAACGCCGGATACGGCCTGCTGGCGCGTGTCGGAGATCTGACGGCACGCCAGCGCAGCGGCAAGGCGTTCCTGACGCTGGAAGCCGGCGAGCAATTGCTGCCACCTGCGCTGGCTTCGGCGGGCATGCTGGGGGATCAGGTCGGCTGCCTGTCGTCGCAGGGGCGTCTGCTGGTGTTCCCGCTGTCCGAGCTGAAGGTGCAGCCCAACGGAGGTCGGGGACTGACGTTGATGGATCTGGAGCCCAGGGACACGCTCGCCAGCGTCGCGGTGTTTGCCCAGGCGCTGCGCATCGAGGGCACCGGACGCGGTGGCAAGGCGCGCGACGAGGTGTTGAAGGGGGCGTCGCTGGCTCCGTATCTGGGCAAGCGGGCACGCAAGGGGAAATCGCAGGATGCGATACCCAAGGCACAAAGGTTGTTGCCGGCCTGAGGCGCCCGATGGGAGGCCCGTTCACATTCTCATGGGGCATGTGAACGGACGCCATCCTCGCTTGAGGCCAACTCGGGTGCAGCGTTCAATTCAAGGCAGGGAGGCGCGACGGATCGGGGCTGTGCTCGGGCCTCGGGTGTCTCCCGCAACCCGGACGCCAGGAGTCGCCATGCACCCATCGATCGTTCAACGTGCCGATAGCAGCAACGCTTTCGCGCGTGTGCCGCCAGAGCCACGCTTCGTGCCCTCGCAACTCAGCTATCTCCGGCCGATGTCGGAGTGTCCGGTCAGCTATGCCTTCGAGCCACCGCCCGGCACACCCTGGGAGAGCGGCGAGTACGAGGAACAGACGGTGCAGATCACCGATGCGCGCAGTGCGCCGCAGGCCCCTTGCATCGATCACGAAGGGTACGTGCTGAGGGATGCTCCAACGGCGGTGACGAACTTCCTCGACGAGGACGCGATCCGAACGACCTACTACCGCGAGGCGGCCGAGTTGGCGTTGGCGGTCACCGGAGCCCGGCATGCGCATGTCTTTGATCACCTGGTCCGGCGCCGGGAGGCCGGGCGTGCGCCGTTGAGCTTCGGGCGGCGGGACGCGGGCGGCCGCGCCGCGGCGAACGGCCGGGTGCACAACGACTACTCCGACGCGTCAGGAATCAGGCGCCTGGCAATGGTTTTGCCGCAGTGCGATGTTGCGCGAGTCAGGCGCTACGGCATCGTCAACTTGTGGCGTTCGATCAACGGACCGGTGCAGGACACGCCGCTCGCGCTGTGCGACGCGCGCACGCTGTCGGCCTTCGACCTGGTCACCAGCGAGGTTCGCTATCCGCGGCGTACCGGCGAGATCTACCTCGCGAGGTTCTCGGCTCGACACCGGTGGGCGTACTTCTCCGAGATGGATCGGCACGAGGCACTGGTGTTCAAGCAATTCGACTCGCAGCTCGGTGGGGTCGCCCGATTCACGCCGCATGCGGCCTTCGATCTCCCTGACGTACCGCCCGGCACGCCGCTGCGCGAGAGCATCGAGGTACGCTGCCTGGTCGTCTACGAGCAAGAGGATGGAGCGTCATGAGTGAGGTCAAGACAGGGAAGGCTCCAGCCGACCTCGAGTTCTGGTTCGAATTCGGCAGCAACTACAGCTATCTCAGCGTGATGCGCATCGAGGCAGCCGCAGCCCGGCTGCAGGTGCCCATCCGCTGGAAGCCGTTCCTGCTGGGGCCGATCTTCCGCACCTTGGGATGGGACACCTCGCCGTTCGTGCTCCAGAAGGCCAAGGGCGAGTACGTGTGGAAGGACATGGAACGCGCCTGTCGCGACCTCGGTTTGCCCTGGATCAGGCCCACCACATTTCCGCGCACGGCACTGTTGCCGATGCGCGTTGCGCTGGTCGGAGCCGAACAGCCGTGGATGGGCGCCTATTGCCGTCGCGTGATGTCCCTCAACTTTGCCGAGGACCGCGATATCGACGCGCCCGATGTGGTGGCCGACGTGCTGAAGCAGCTGGGGCTGCCGGCCCGGCAAATCATCGATGAGGCTCGATCCGAGCCCAACAAGCTGAAGCTGCGTGAGCAGACCGAGGCCGCGCGTGCCCGGGGAGTCTTTGGCGCGCCCACGTTCCTTGTTGGCGACGAGATGTACTGGGGCAACGATCGTCTGGACGACGCCCTGGCCTGCGCCAGCCTGCGGCTCAAGCCGGAGTGACAGCCCGCGACGAGGCGGCCTCCGCTTCGATCCACGCAGCGACCTGGCGAACCGCGACCCGTGGTTCCCGTTCGCCGCGGATCAGCCAATAGGCGTGGGTTGTCTCGGGCTGCTTGTCGTGTGGCGCGAGCGCCACCAGACGGTGAGCGTCGAGCAGTGGCTGGATCAGCGACAGCCGTCCGAGCGCGACGCCCTGGCCGGCCAGCGCTGCCTGAATCACCTGATCGTACTGGTTGAAGTGCAGCACGCCGCGCGGCCGGGTGTCGGCCCAGCCCTTCGCAGCGAGCCAGTCTTCCCATTGCAGCCAGGGGTGCCTCGGGTCGTCGAACTCCAGCAGCGATATCCTGGACAGCGCCTTGGCCGAGCCGAGCGACCTCAGGCCCAGGCCGGGATGCGCAACGGGCATCAGCGATTCGCCGAACAACCAGGTGGCGCCTTCTGGCGCGGACGCGGAGTAGCGGATGGCCAGATCGATGCCGTCGTGGCGAAGATCGGCGACCTGATTGTTGGCGGACACCCGCAGGTCGACGCCGGGGTGCGCTGCCTGGAAGTGGCTCAAGCGCGGAAGCAACCACAGGCCGGTGACGCCGATGCTGGCGCTCAGCGTCACCGGCCGTGCAGACCCTCTGGTACTGATGTCACCCAGCACATCCTGCAACTGCTGGACCGCGCCATCAGCGCTTCGGAACAGGCGTTCGCCCTCGGGGGTGAACGCGATCGAGCGGTGGCCGCGCACCAGCAGCTTGACGCCGAGTCGATCTTCCAGCGCACGGATCTGGCGGCTCACGGCCGACTGCGTGAGGCACAGGTCCTGCGCCGCGAGCGTGATGCTCATGCGCCGACCCACCGCAACATAGCCTCGAATCAGGTCCAGGGACGACAAGCGAACGAGGGGAAGTGACATTCTCGTGGTGCATGCGGCGGTGCCGGAAAATCGATTGAAGCACAAGCGGCCCAGATGTGTAATGGGGCGCATGCACACCGGCGTCCTGCCGGATCGGGATCGGGCTTGCAGCCAGGCCATGCATCACGGGAGCGTTTGTGGATTACGTGCTGATCACCCATGCGGTCAAGGACTACGAAGCCTGGAAGCAGGTCTTCGACGATGCGGCCCCGATGCGAAAGAGCGCCGGGGAGCAGCGTTACTTCGTCTTGCGACATGAGGACGATGCGAACCGGATCGTTCACTTTTCCCAATGGGCATCGATCGACCGGGCCCGGAGCTTCTTCGAGTCGCCAGAACTGGTCGAGATCCGCCGGTTGGCCGGTGTCGAGTCGCCTGAATTCAGCTACCTGCGCAGCCTCGAGGAAGGTGTGCTGTGACCACGCCTCGTCAACCACCCGTCTTTGCACGTGCCGATCAGGTGCCACCTCGAGTCAAGGCGTCCAGCTACCCGGAGCCGTTTGCTTCCCGGATGCAGGGACGCACGAAGCGGCCACTCGGAGAACTGTTCGGGTTGAACAACTTCGGCGTCAACCTGACCACGCTGAACCCGGGCGCGGTGTCCGCGCTGCGACACCAGCACCTGCGCCAGGATGAGTTCGTCTACATCCTGCAGGGTGAGGCGACCCTGGTCACCAACGAGGGCGAAACGCTGCTGTTGCCCGGAATGTGCGCAGGCTTTGCGGCCGGCAACGGAGATGCACACATGCTGATCAATCGCAGCGGTCTGTCGTGTGTCTACCTGGAGATCGGAGACCGGACGCCCGGCGACCACGCCACCTATCCGGACGATGATCTGGTGGCGTTCTCGACGCAGCAGGGCGCGTGGCAATTCACGCACAAGGACGGCCAGCCTTACTGACCAGGGTCCGTCCTTGTCGATGAAGGATCGGGCGGCGTGCGCTGAATCAGTAACGACGGCGTGGCTTGCTCGCCACCACCAGGATCGAAGCCGCCGCCAGCATGACGAACAACGCCAGGCTCCAGTACGCGTACTGAATGCCGAGCAGCTTCACTGCAGCGTCAGCGCAGTTGGCGGTGACCTGAAGCAGCGGCGGGAATGCGCCGTCGAGTCCCAGGGCGCTGATCACCTTGTCGGCAAAGGTCAGGTTGCATGATGCTGATTTCGATGCCACCAGGTCCTGGTAGAGCGCCGAGGCCGCACCGCTGAGTGCCAGCAGCAGCACCAGCACGCCGATGCCGCGACGCGCGACGATGGACGACCACGCTGCGCCGAGCAGGCACAGCATCGCGATTGCCAGGTAGATGACTCGCTGAAGGACGCACCAGGGGCAGGGCTGCATGTCGAAGACATGCTGCGACACCAGTGCGCCAGCGACGGATCCGACGCACGCGAGCGCCATGGCCAGCAGCAGCCGGGTCGTTCCCGTGGTCGAAGACGACGAGGCCACGGTCAAGCGACCTGCACGATCAGTTCGATCTCGACACAGGCCCCCAGCGGAATCTGCGCCACGCCGAAGGCACTGCGCGCGTGTTGGCCCTTCGTGCCGAACACGTCTCCCAGCAGCTCGGAGCATCCGTTGGTCACCAGGTGCTGCTCGGTGAATGTTCCGGTGCTGTTGACGAGGCTCATCACCTTGACGATGCGTTCGACCTGATCGAGGTTGCCGATCGCGGCGTTCAGCGTGCCCAGCAGATCGATCGCGACGGCGCGCGCAGCCAGCTTGCCGGTGGCGGTATCCATGTTCAGGCCCAGCTGGCCGACCCACGGCTTGCCATCGCGCTTGGCGATGTGGCCGGACAGGAACACCAGGTTGCCGGTGCGTACGAACGGCAGGTAGGCCGCGGCGGGAATGGCCAGCGGAGGCAGTTCGATGCCCAGCTCCTTCAGGCGGTCGTACACAGAGGAGGATGCAGTCATTGGGGGGTGTCGCGACAGCGTTGGAATCAAGCTCCAAATCCTACACTGCGGCGCATGCCTGCACCCCGTGCCACCGATGCCGCGAACACCGGCTGGCGACTGGCGATGCTGGGAGCGGCCTGGCCTGCTGGCGCAGCAGTTCAATTGCGCGAAGCGACGTTGCAGGCAATGCCGGTTTACGTCGGATGCATGGTCCTCGGGCTGCTGCTCGTTGCAGCAGCGACGCTTGCCGGACGGCGCAGCATGGCCGCAGCACTCGGCTTGATGGTTCTGGCGTTCGGGGTCACCGGTGGGCGGGCGTCGATCCGACTGGCGGAGACGCTGCCCATCACGCTGGAGGCCCGCGATCTGCAGGTCACGGGTTGGGTCTCGAGCCTTCCTCAGCGCTCATCGAACGGGCTTCGCTTCCGGTTCGAGGTCGAGCAGGCGACGCTGGACGGTCAACCGATCACCGTGCCGGGTGTCGTGTCTCTGGGCTGGTACGCAGGCTTCCAGGACGGTGCCGGGCTGACCGCCGGGCAACTCCGGCTGCGTGCCGGTCAGCTCTGGCAATTCACGGTGCGGCTGCGCCGACCGCACGGGCTGTCGAATCCCCATGGGTTCGATCAGGAGTTGCGGTGGTTCGAAGACGGCGTGCGTGCGACCGGATCGGTGCGGGACGCCACGGCGCCCCGGTTGCTCGACGGCGCGGTGGCTCATCCCATCGAGCGCTTGCGGCAGCACGTGCGCGATGCCGTGGAGGCGTCGGTGGTGGATCGGCGCGCCGCGGGCGTGCTGGCTGCGCTGGCCGTCGGAGACCAGTCTTCGATCGAGCGCGATGACTGGGACCTGTTTCGCCGCACCGGCATATCCCACCTGGTTTCGATCAGTGGTCTGCACATCACGATGTTCGCGTGGCTGTCTGCGGCGGCCATCGGCGCACTGTGGCGTCGCAGTGAGCGGGCGATGCTGTGGCTCGCGGCTCCCTCCGCGGGAATGTGGGGTGGATTCGCAGTGGCCGGGTTGTATGCGGTGTTTTCCGGCTGGGGCGTGCCGTCGCAGCGCACGGTGTGGATGCTCGGCACGGCCTGCCTGCTGCGCAGCGCGGGATTGCGCTGGCCGTGGCCGCTGGTGCTGCTGGCGGCTGCCACGGCAGTGGCGGTGATCGATCCGTGGGCACTGCTGCAGCCGGGCTTCTGGCTGTCATTCGCAGCCGTGGGCCTGCTGATGCTGTCCGGACGAGCGCAGTTCGAAGCCTCTGGCGCTGTGCCCGCTGCAAGCGCCGACCCGTTGGCAACGGCAGGCACGCGCGGGCGGGCGCTCGGCCCGGCGCTCAGGGGCTGGGTGCTGGGAGGCGTGCGCACACAGTGGATCGCCACCGTGGCGCTGACTCCTCTGACGCTGGTCTGTTTCCAGCAGATGTCGCTGATCGGCTTCGTGGCGAACCTGATTGCGATCCCGCTGATCACGCTGGTGGTCACGCCGCTGGCGCTGCTGGGCTGCATCGCGGCGCCGCTGTGGACGGTCGGCGCGTGGTTCGTTTCGCTGCTCTGCGAACTGCTGGGCTGGATGGCGCAGGCACCGGCCTCGGTCTGGTCGGTCGCGGTTGCGCCGTGGTGGGCTCAGGCTGCCGGGCTGTTCGCAGCAGCGTGGATGGTCACGCCGTTGCCTTGGAGGGTGCGGGCGCTTGCCGTGCCATTGCTGCTGCCGCTGCTGCTGCCAGCGCGAGATCTCCCGGCTGTCGGCCAGTTCGAACTCGTGGCTGCGGACGTGGGGCAGGGCACCGCAGTCATCGTGAGAACGCGCCTCCATGTGCTGCTCTACGACGCCGGACCGCAGTATTCGCCGGAGTTCGACGCCGGACAGCGCGTTCTGCTGCCGCTGTTGCGAGCCCGTGGCGATCACCGCATCGACATGCTGGTGCTCAGCCACCGCGACACCGATCACGTCGGCGGCGCAGCCACGCTGCTGCAAGGCCTGCCCATCGAAGAGCTGAGCAGTTCCATCGAAGATCTGCATCCGCTGCGGATCGACGTTCGCGCCCGGGGCCTGAAGGATGGTCGTTGCACTGGCGGTCAGCACTGGGAGTGGGATGGCGTGCGCTTCGAGGTGCTGCATCCGGCGAACGACGCGGACACGGGCGGGCTGCGACCCAACACCGTGTCCTGCGTGATCCGGGTGCAAGGCGCAGGAGCGAGCGCGCTGCTGACCGGTGACATCGAGCGCGACCAGGAGATCCGCCTGCTGCGCGAGCGCCGCGAGTCGCTCGCCAGCGATGTGCTGCTGGTGCCGCACCATGGCAGCAGGACCTCGTCGTCGCCGGCTTTCCTGGAGGCGGTCGATCCCCGGGTGGCGGTCTTTCAGGCCGGGCATCTGAACCGCTACGGCCACCCGGCTGCCGACGTGCTGGCGCGCTATCGCGAACGTGCCATCTTCGCTGTCGACAGCCCGAACTGCGGCGCCTGGACCTGGTACAGCGCGTCTCGCAACGACAATCCGATGGCTGGGTGTCAACGCGTGCTGGCACGTCGCTACTGGCAGTGGCGGGCGTCGGATGCGCCCTGACCTCAGGTTGCGCGCATGATCGGAAGGTGCCGGTTCTCGCCGGCACGGGGCGGATTCGGGGTTCCTGACCCCGTGTTTCATGGCCCGCCACGCCGCTGCTCAAGACCCCAATGGCCTGGAAATTGCTTCCCTGTGCTTCAGGAGTGATGCCGATGAGATCAAGTTTTGACGAGATGCAAATTTCCAGCACTCAGGTGCGGGAGCATTACCGTGGCTACGAGCAGTGGCTGGCACAGCAACCCGGCGATGTGATGAAGTCGCGCCGCGAAGAAGCGGAGATGATCTTCCGTCGCGTCGGGATCACCTTCGCCGTGTACGGGGCGAAGGACGAGGACGGTTCGGGCACCGAGCGCCTGATTCCGTTCGACCTGATCCCCCGCGTGATTCCAGCGCATGAATGGGTCGACATGGAGAAGGGCCTGCGCCAGCGCGTGGTGGCCTTGAACCGGTTCATCCACGACGTCTATCACGGCCAGGACATCATTCGCGCCGGCATCGTCCCCGGCGATCAGATCTTCAAGAACGCGCAGTTCCGGCCCGAGATGATGGGCGTCGACGTGCCCTTCGGTGTGTACTCGCACATCTCAGGCATCGACATCGTGCGCGCCGGAAATGCCGATGGCAGCGGCAGCTACTACGTGCTCGAGGACAACCTGCGGGTGCCTAGCGGCGTCAGCTACATGCTCGAGAACCGCAAGATGATGATGCGGCTGTTCCCGGAGCTGTTCAGCCAGCATCGAGTCGAGCCGGTTGCGCACTATCCGGACATGCTGCTCGAAACGCTGCGCGCGGTGGCGCCGGCCTCGGTCAACGAGCCGACCGTCGTCGTGCTGACACCGGGCATGTACAACAGCGCGTACTTCGAGCATGCGTTCCTGGCGCAGCAGATGGGCATCGAACTGGTCGAGGGGCAGGATCTGTTCGTCAAGGACAACTTCGTCTACATGCGCACGACGCAGGGACCGAAGCGGGTCGACGTCATCTACCGCCGTGTCGACGACGACTTTCTCGATCCGACGGCCTTCCGCCCCGATTCGACGCTCGGCTGTGCAGGGCTGCTCGGTGCCTACCGGGCCGGCAACGTGACGCTGTCGAATGCGATCGGAACCGGCGTCGCCGACGACAAGTCGATCTACCCGTATGTGCCGAAGATGATCGAGTTCTATCTCGGCGAAAAGCCCATCCTGAACAACGTGCCCACCTACCTCTGCCGCGAGAAAGACGATCTGAAATACGTTCTCGATCACCTCGCCGAGCTGGTCGTGAAGGAGGTTCACGGCGCCGGCGGATACGGCATGCTGGTGGGTCCTGCGTCGACGAAGGCCGAGATCGCCGAGTTCCGCGCCGTGCTCGAAGCCAATCCGTCGGGCTACATCGCGCAGCCGACGCTCGCCTTGTCGACCTGCCCGACCTTCGTCGAGTCGGGCATCGCGCCGCGGCACATCGACCTGCGGCCGTTCGTGCTCAGCGGCAAGACCGTGCAGATGGTGCCAGGGGGTCTCACTCGCGTCGCGCTGAAGGAGGGCTCGCTCGTCGTCAATTCGTCCCAGGGTGGTGGCACCAAGGACACCTGGGTGCTGGAGGACTGATCATGCTGTCACGTACCGCCGACCACCTGTTCTGGATGGCTCGCTACATGGAGCGGGCCGAGAACACCGCCCGCATGCTCGACGTGAATTACCAGACGTCGTTGCTCCCGCAATCCGCCGACGCCGCAGAGCAGGGCTGGAAGGGCCTGCTCAGCATTTCCGAGCTGAGCGGCGATTTCGCCGCGCGCTACGGGAAGGTCACCGCGCGCAGCGTCATGGAGTACATGGTCAGCGATCCGGAAAACGGATCGAGCATCCGTAACTGCCTGATGGCGGCCCGCGAGAACGCTCGCGCCGTGCGCGGAACGCTGACCACCGAAGTCTGGGAGACACAGAACCAGACCTGGCTGGAATTCCAGCGCATGGTGGCCAACGGGGCTTTCCTCAAGGACCCGGGTACCGCATTCGAGTGGGTGAAGTTCCGATCGCACCTGTCGCGCGGCGTCACCGTCGGCACGATGCTGCAGGACGAGGCTTTCCACTTCCTGCGCATCGGCAGCTTCCTCGAGCGCGCCGACAACACGGCCCGATTGCTCGACGTCAAGTTCCACGCTGTAGAAAGCGAATTCTTCGGCGGACCGCACAGCATGGGATCGACGGCGCCGTCGGCTCCGGGCGAAGCGGAATCGAGCGGATCGAGTCAATCGCAGGGCTCACCGGCGCGCAGCGGCCGGGACGTCGAGTACGACTTCTATCACTGGTCGGCGATCCTGCGGTCGGTTTCGGGATTCGAGGTCTATCGCAAGGTCTATCGAAACGTGATCCGGCCCGAGAAGGTCGCCGAGTTGCTGATCCTGCGGCCGGACATGCCGCGTTCGCTGGCCGCTTGCACCCAGGAGGTCCTTTCCAATCTGACAATGATTGCCAACGAGCACTCGAGCGAAACCTTGCGCCGTGCGGGCCGCCTTCGGGCCGACCTCCAATATGGCCGAATCGACGAAATCCTGGCGACCGGTCTGCACGCCTATCTGACACAGTTTCTGGAACGCGTGGGAACGCTCGGCGTGGGCATCAGCCGTGACTTTCTCGTTCCAGTGGAGTCCTGAGAATGTCCATCCATGTCGCGCTGAACCATGTGACCCATTACCGGTACGACCGGCCCATCAACCTGGGTCCGCAGATCGTCCGCCTGCGTCCGGCGCCGCATTCACGCACCCGCATCCTGAGCTACTCGATGCGCGTGGAGCCCGCCACGCACTTCATCAACTGGCAGCAGGATCCGCAATCCAACTACCTGGCCCGGCTGGTTTTCCCGGACAAGACGACCTCCTTCCGCATCGAGGTCGATCTGGTTGCCGAGATGTCGGTGCTCAATCCGTTCGACTTCTTCCTCGAACCGTCGGCAGAGAACTTCCCGTTCCAGTACGAACCCGAACTGGCGGCCGAACTCGCGCCCTACATGGCCAAGGGCGAGCTGACTCCGCTACTCAAGAAGTACGTCGACAGCGTTCCGCGCACGAAGAAGCACACCAACGATTTCCTGGTCGAACTGAACCAGAAACTTCAGAAGGACATCAGCTACCTGATCCGCATGGAGCCCGGGGTGCAGACGCCGGAAGTCACGCTGACCAACGCATCGGGCTCGTGCCGCGACACCGGCTGGTTGCTGGTGCAGATCCTTCGACACCTGGGCCTGGCGGCCCGCTTCGTCTCGGGCTACCTGATCCAGCTCAAGAGTGATGTGAAGTCGCTGGATGGGCCGAGTGGCACCGAGGTCGATTTCACCGACCTGCACGCCTGGTGCGAAGTGTTCCTGCCTGGAGCCGGCTGGATCGGTCTCGACCCGACGTCCGGTCTGCTGGCCGGAGAAGGCCACATCCCGCTGGCCTGCTCGCCCGATCCATCCTCGGCGGCTCCGGTCAGTGGCGCCATCGATGAATGCGAGACCGAATTCGAGCACCACATGAGCGTCACGCGTGTGTGGGAGGCGCCGCGCGTCACATTGCCGTACACCGACGCTCAATGGGAGAGCATCGAGGCACTGGGTCACCGTGTCGACGAGGATCTGCGCCGCAACGATGTGCGCCTGACGCAGGGCGGCGAGCCGACCTTCGTTTCGGTCGACGATCGCGATGGCGCCGAATGGAACACCGAGGCCATGGGCCCGACCAAGCGCCTGCTCAGTGCCGACCTGATGGACAAGCTGCGCGCCAAGTACGGCGACGGTGGCTTGCTGCACTATGGTCAGGGCAAGTGGTACCCGGGCGAGCAGTTGCCGCGCTGGTCCCTGAACCTGTACTGGCGCAAGGACCGCGAGCCGGTGTGGACCCATCCCGAGCTGTTCGCCAGCGAGCACAAGGACTATCAGGTCACCGACGTGCACGCACAGAAGTTCCTGAGTGGCGTGGCGCGGCGACTGGCGCTCGATCCCAAGTACGTGTTCCCGGCCTACGAGGACACTTGGTACTACCTGTGGCGCGAGCGCAAGCTGCCGACCAACGTCGATCCGTTCGATGCCAGGCTGTCCGATCCGCTCGAGCGTGAGCGCCTTTGCAAGGTGTTCAGCCAGGGGCTCGACAAGGTTGTCGGCCATGTGTTGCCAGTGGCACGCGGCACCCACACGCAGGCGCGCTGGCAGACCGGACCGTGGTTCCTGCGTACAGAGCGCTGCTACCTCGTGCCCGGAGATTCGCCACTCGGCTTCCGGTTGCCTCTCGATTCGCAGCCCTGGGCTGCCGAAGGTGACATGCCCTGGGTTTATCCACCCGACCAGACGCAGCAGTTCGTTGCGCTGCCACCATACCGTCGCCTGCGTTACGCGAACGGCTCAGCGGAGGGAGCGGGATCTCCCGCCGGCCCGGGCTCGGCGGCCGGAACCGGCGCCGGTTTTGCAGAACGCTCGCGCGCTGCGCAGGGCCCCGAGAAGGCCGTGGCCAGCGCACCCGCGCCCAGCCTGCGTGTGCCATCGAGCTTCGAGTCTGCGGGCTGGATCAGCCGCACGGCGCTTTGTGCCGAGCCGCGCGGAGGGCGCCTGTACATCTTCATGCCTCCGATGTCGGTGCTGGAGGATTACCTCGAACTCGTCTCCGCCATCGAGGACACGGCGGCCGAGCTGAAGGTGCCGGTGATCCTCGAAGGCTACGAGCCGCCGAAGGATCCGCGCCTGTCGACGCTGCGGGTCACGCCCGATCCGGGGGTGATCGAGGTCAACATCCATCCGGCGCATTGCTGGGAAGAGTTGGTCGATCAGACGACGCATCTGTACCAGAGCGCGCATGAAACCCGCCTGTCGACCGAAAAGTTCATGCTCGATGGCCGACACACCGGCACCGGCGGCGGCAATCACTTCGTTCTCGGCGGCGCGACGGTGGCGGACTCACCGTTCCTGCGCCGTCCGGACCTGCTCGCCAGCATGGTCGCCTACTGGCACAACCACCCGGCATTGAGCTACCTGTTCTCGGGCCTGTTCGTCGGACCGACCAGCCAGGCACCGCGTGTCGATGAAGCACGCAACGATTCGGTCTACGAACTCGAGGTCGCCTTTGCCGAACTGCAACGCGTGACGCGCGAGAACGGTGACTACTGCCCGCCGTGGCTGATCGACCGACTGCTGCGCAATCTGCTGATCGACGTGACCGGGAACACGCACCGCGCCGAGTTCTGCATCGACAAGCTGTACTCGCCGGACGGACCGACGGGCCGCCTGGGTTTGCTCGAGATGCGTGCCTTCGAGATGCCGCCGCATGCCCGCATGAGCCTGACCCAGCAGCTGCTGATGCGCGCGCTGGTCTCGCGATTCTGGAAGGAACCCTATCGCCCGGCCCGCCTGAAGCGCTGGAGCACCGAGCTGCACGACCGGTTCATGCTGCCGCACTTCATCTGGCAGGACCTGTGCGACGTGGTCGAGGAACTCAACGCATTCGGCTATGCGCTGAAGGCCGACTGGTTTGCGCCGCACCTGAACTTCAGGTTCCCGCGACTTGGCGATTTCACCGCGATGGGCACCGAGGTCGAGTTGCGCCTGGCTCTTGAACCATGGCATGTGATGGGGGAAGAGAACGCTGCTGGCGGCACGGCGCGGTTCGTGGACTCCTCCGTCGAGAGGATCCAGCTCAAGGCCACGGGGCTGATCAGCGACCGTCATGTGCTCACCTGCAATGGCCGGGTCGTGCCGATGCAGCCCACCGGGCAGGTCGGGGAGTTCGTCGGTGCAGTGCGCTACCGCGCCTGGAACCCGCCATCTGCACTTCACCCCACGATCGACGTGCATGCGCCGTTGACCTTCGACCTGCTCGACACCTGGATGAGTCGATCGATGGGTGGCTGCCAGTACCACGTGGCCCATCCGGGCGGGCGCAACTACGACACCTTCCCCGTCAACGCCTACGAGGCAGAGGCGCGGCGCCTGAATCGCTTCTTCCGCACCGGCCACACGCCGGGTTCGATGCAGGTGCCGAAGGATGAGCGCAACCCGAACTTCCCGTTCACGCTGGACCTGCGTCGGGCGCCGTCGTCGACCTGACCCGGCCATTCCGGGGCCACGTGTGAATGCGGGCCCCGGGTTTTCACATCGGCGTTGCGACCCGTCGGTGACCAAACCCGCGGGGCCCGCGTATGACAATGGACCCGATGAAGTTGGTTGTCTGACATGTTGAGTCGTCTGTTATCCGGTTATGCCTCGGTCGAGGGGCGCTATGACGAGTTGCTGTCGGCGCCCGGCATTCCTCGACCACACTGGGATGCGTTCCTGCGCTCGCTGGCGGCGCGCCAGGGTCTCGAGGTGAGCGAGACGCTGGCGCTGATGGAAAGCGAGATCCGCGAGAACGGGATCACCTACAACGTCTACGCCGATCCGAAAGGGGCCGACCGACCGTGGGAAGTCGATCCGCTGCCGCTGCTGCTGTCGGCCACCGAGTGGGACGAAATCGCCGCCGGCATCGCACAGCGGGCCGATCTGCTGAACCGGGTGCTGGGGGACATCTACGGACCGCAGGAACTGCTGCGCTCCGGTGCGATTCCGCCATCGATCATCTTCGGCCACAGCGGCTACCTGCATCAGGTGCAGGGCATCCGCCCCCCGGGCGGTGTGCACCTGTTCAACTATGCAGCCGATCTGGCGCGTTCACCCGATGGTCACTGGTGGGTGGTCAACGATCGCACGCAGGCACCGTCGGGATCCGGTTACGCGCTCGAGAACCGGCTGGTCGTTTCTCGCGTGTTTCCCCAAATGTTCCGCGATCTGCATGTGCAGCACCTCGCATCCTTCTTCGATGCGCTGCGTGAATCGCTGCTGCGCTGGGCGCCCAAGGACATGGCCGACCGCGCTTCCGAGCGGGCCAATCCCCTGGTTGTCCTGCTCACGCCAGGTCCGTACAACGAGACCTATTTCGAGCATGCACTGCTGGCGCGCTACCTGGGATTTCCGCTTGTCGAGGGCAGCGATCTGACGGTGCGTGATGGGTGTGTCTGGATGAAGACGGTCGAAGGCCTGAAGCGGGTCAATGCGATCCTGCGGCGGCAGGACGACGACTACTGCGATCCGCTGGAGCTGCGCTCCGATTCGGCACTGGGCGTTCCCGGACTGACCGATTGCGCACGCCGTGGCACGGTGCTGCTGGCCAACGCGCTCGGCTCGGGCGTGCTGGAGTCCGGCGGCTTGCTGGGCTACCTGCCCAAGCTCAGCGAGCAACTGCTCGGGGAGCCACTGCGATTGCCTTCGGTCGCCACGTGGTGGCTGGGGGAGCCGGCCGCGCTCGACGACGCCTGGAGCCGCCTCGACAAGCTCATCATCAAGCCCCTGGAGCGATCGATCCGCGAGCCGGCGGTGTTCGGCGCCGACCTCTCGGCGAAAGAGCGTGCAGCCCTGCGCGAGCGCGTGGCGGCGCGCCCGCAGCGCTACGTCGCCCAGGAGTGGGTGCACGTATCGCAGGCGCCGGTGATCGAACAAGGATCCGACCGCCAGCGCGCTGAACAGCTTGGTTCCCGCACCGTCGGGCTGCGTGTCTTTGCGGTGGCGACGCCCAGCGGCTACCACGTGATGCCCGGCGGGCTGACGCGCGTGGCGGGTGACGACCAGTCCCGCGTCATCGCCATGCAGCGGGGCGGGCGCTCGAAGGACACGTGGGTCCTGTCGGACGCGCCGGTCAACGCCTCGTTTTCGTTGCTGAGCCGCACCGTCAAGCCCCAGGATCTCGTCGCGTCGCGCGCCAACGTGCCTTCGCGCGCGGCCGAGAACCTGTTCTGGTTCGGCCGCTACGGAGAGCGGTGCGAGTCCGCAGCCCGCCTCCTGCGCGTCGCGATCGGCGATGTGCTGGACGATTCCCGTGAATCCGCGGACGGCGTTGCACCGACCTTGATCCTGGCTCAGCGCTTCGGACTGATCGACAACACCGATAACCCCAGCACCGATCTGCTGCGAGCGGCCACTCATCCCGACGAGGGCCTGAGCGAGCGCCTGCGGCAACTTTCGCGCGTGGCGTTCAACCTGCGCGATCGGATGTCGGCCGATCACTGGCGATCGCTCAACCAGCTGATTTCGGATCCGGTGTTCCAGCGCGGCCTGTCGTCCACCAGCCTGGGACTGCCGCTCGCCATGGGCTGGCTGGATCGCGCGGTGACATCGATGATGACGCTCTCCGGATTCGTTCTCGATGGCATGACCCGCGGCGTGGGCTGGCGGTTCCTGTCCATCGGCCGGCGCATCGAGCGGCTGTCGACGTTGTGCAATGTTCTGCAGGTCGCCATCAACGAAGGCCGCTCGCACGGGCTGGACTGGCTGCTGGAGTACGGCGACTCGACGGTCACCTACCGCTCGCGCTATCTCGTTGCTCCCGAGTGGCTTCCCGTGCTCGATCTTCTCCTTCGCGACGAGGTCAACCCGCGCTCGATCGCGTTCCAGGTCAAGGGTCTGGCCGAGTACGTGGCCAAGCTCGAGCTCAGTCACGGACGTTTTGCCAGCGACGTGCTGGCGCCTGCGCACTACGCTTTGCGCAATCTCGATACCTTGGATCTGAACCCCGAAAGCGAGGCGCTGGCCGATGTGCTGGTGCAACTGCAGCGGGCGGCACACGCCGTGTCGGACGAGTTGACGCTGAAGTTCTTCTCGCACGCCGCGTCGCGCAGCGTCTTGTCTCTGGTGGCCTGACCACCTTCGCGCACTGGGCCAGATGTCGCAACAGCAATCTCAGCAGCAACAGCATCCGTCGATGGTGTTCGACCGCTACACGGTCGAGCACGAGACGCGATATGCCTACACCGCGCCGGTGTCGCAATCGTGGCAGCTGGGTCGCCTGACGCCGCGCGTGCTGCCATGGCAGCGGCTGGTCTCGCACAGCCTGCAGATCGAACCGTCACCCGACGAGCGTCATTCAGCCACGGACAGCTTCGGCAATTCGATCACGCATTTCGGGCTGCACGGCGCCCACCGCCAGCTGACCGTGCGCATGCAGTGCCAGGTCGAGGTCGGGGATCGTCCGGCTGTCGATCCCCGTGAATCGATGACGGTCGACGAAGCGCGCCTGGCAGTGCTGCGCCGCCAGAACGCTGCCGAGGATCTGGGCGCTGCGCGCATGGCCGAGCCGACGCTGCTGGTGCCTCTGTCCGAAGCAGCACGGATCTATGCCGCTTCGTCGCTGAGACCTGGCCGCCCGTGGGTCGAGGCGCTGACCGATCTGACGCACCGCATCCACAGGGATTTCGAGTTCGATGCCGGCGCGACGACGGTCAGCACCTCGGTCGACGAGGTGATGCAGCACCGCCGCGGCGTCTGTCAGGACTTTGCCCACCTGATGCTGGCCTGCCTGCGCGGTCACGGCCTGTCGGCCCGCTACGTGTCCGGCTACCTGTTGACCGACCCGCCGCCCGGCATGCCGCGACTGATGGGCGTCGACGCTTCGCACGCCTGGGTGGCTGCCTACCTGCCGGGGCAGGGCTGGATCGAGTTCGATCCGACCAACGACCAGCTCGCCGACCGGCGCTACATCACGCTGGCCTGGGGCGCCGACTTCGCCGACGTGGTGCCTCTGCGCGGCGTGATCCTGGGCGGCGGCATGATGCAGGGCATGGACGTGTCCGTCAGCGTGATCCCGATGACCTGAAAAGGTGGGACCACCCCCGCCCCCATTTCCGGGTGGTGCTTCAAGGGGTGCGCATGTAGCCCGTTCTCGACCCCTCGGCGGGATGGTCGGCGCACACGCTCCCCGGAAAACTGACGTCATCGATCAAGCCGATCGACGACCGTTCAGGAGCCCGCCATGTTCAGCACCGGTTCAACGCCAGGATCAAGCGACCTCATCGCACGCGCGATCGTGTTTCTCTCGCTCTGCCCGGCATTTCCGCTGCCCGCCCGGTCCGTCGAGACGCTGGTCGAAGCTGCAGAGTCCGCCGTCCGCGGCCCGGGCTGGTACGACTCGAGCTGGGAGCTGAGCTGCGGGCTTGACATCGCCGAGGTGCCGAGCCTGGACGACTGGATTGGAGTCTGCCAGGGTGACGCGCCGCTCAGCGCGCACCCTTGACCGCGGTCCCCAGATCGATCACCGCCAGAGCGTAGTAGCTTGACCAGTTGTACCGCGTGATCACGTAGAAGTTGGCCGTGCCGGCCACGTGGCTCGGGGCGGCATCGCCGTTCTGCAGCTCGACGAGGGCGAGCAGGCCGACATCGTGCGCGGCGCCCTTGCCATCGTCTGCAGTGCCGGCATCCGAAGCCGCCAGGTCCGGTGCCCTGGCCCCGAAGACTGCGCCGTGCTCGACGAACACCTGTGCCGTGAAGCTGGGAACGATGTCGGGTGCCAGCAGCAGGGCCCGTTCGCCGGGGTCGCTGGGCGGGGTCACCTCGAAATGCGTGGGCAGACCGCGCTGCCAGCCGAACTCGGCCAGGTAATGGGCCACGCTGCCGATCACGTCCGCGGCGCTGCCGTGCAGGTCGATGTGACCGTCTCCGTCGAAATCGAGTGCGTACTTGTTGACGCTGCTGGGCATGAACTGCGGCATGCCCAGGGCGCCGGCGTAGCTGCCCTTGAGGGCCAGCGGATCGCTGCCCTCGCGCTGGCCGAGCACCAGCAGCTGTTCCAGTTCGTCGCGAAAGAAGGCGCTGCGGTCCTTGCGTTCCCTGGGGAAGTCGAATGACAGCGTGGCCAGCGCATCGATGACGCGGAAGCTGCCCATGTGTCGGCCGTAGAGTGTTTCGACACCGACGATGCCGACCACGATCTCGGGCGGCACGCCGTAGCGCTGCTCGGCCCGTGCCAGCCAGGTTTCGTTGACACGCCAGAACTCGACCCCGGCCCGCACCCGCCGGGGCTCGATGAAGCGTGCGCGGTACGCCGCCCAGTTCTTGGCGGTGCCGGTCGGCGGCGGCATGATGAACTTGACGACATCGGGCACGAACCGGGATTGAGCCAGGGTGGCCTGCACCGCCTCGACATCGAGTCCCTGCCGCGCTGCGACCTCGGTGGCGAACTGCATCACGTCGGCCCGTCGGCCGTAGGTGACGATGTCCGGATCGGCATCCGATCGCACCTTGCTTCTCGGTTTTGCCGGATGCATCTTCTTGGCCGCGCCGGGCTTGGCAGCGTGAGTCCCCGTGCCATCGGCGGCAGGGCTGTGCGTGGGCGCGCACAGCAGCAACGCGAGACTCAGGGCATGGGCCCAGAGACGGGTCGGCCGTGTCGATATTTCAGGTGGCCGGTGGCCCATGGGACGAACAGTGTCGTCAGGCAGAAAGTACATCGATGGATTATTGATTGCGCGCTGTCGGCGAAACGTCTGCCGCCATCGGCTTCAGCCGACGCGCCAGGGCCAGGAACTCGCGCGTCAGACGGCCGTCCGGGCGAGACGTGCACTCCCGACCGTAGCGCTGCACATCGATCCGGTCCAGCATCACCGCGAGCGGCTCGCCGGCCTCGCTGAGCTGCGTTCGGACCCGTTTTGCCAGCGTGCGGGGCGCGTCGTGATCGGCGGCACCGATGCCGAGGCGGCGCAGGGCCGCGCGCAGGCGATCGAGTTGCCGCACCCAGGGATCGGTGTGGTGGCGCTCCCACCACGCCCAGGCGGCGCCGGCCAGCGCCAGCAGGCTGAACGCGCCAACCAGCAGCAGCGCCAGGTCTTCCCACCCTGGAGCGCTGAAACCCAGTCGCTGCAACAGGTCGAGCTGGGAGCCTCGCGAATAGCTCAGCACCCATTGATTCCAGCGGTTGTTCAGCGCCTCCCATCCGTCGCGCAGACCCGCCAGCAACTGCGGGTTCACGCCGTTCAGTGCGCCGGCCATCAGCCCGGGCGGTGTCACGAGTGGTCGGCTGCGCAGCACCCGGTCGGGCGCGACGGCAGAGGTCGGGTCGGCGCGCACCCAGCCGACATCCGCCTGCCAGTATTCGGCCCAGGCATGGGCATAGCTCTGGCGCACGATGCGGTAGCCGTCGACCGGCGTCGGGTCCAGACCCTGGTAACCGGTGACCACGCGCGCCGGCACGCCGAGCGCACGCATCACGACGACGAAGGCGGCTGCGTAATGTTCGCAGAATCCGAGCCTGCGATCGAGCCAGAACTCGTCGATCGCGCTGCGCGGATCCTGTTCTCCGTACAGACCCGGCGTGAGGGTGTAGCCATAGCCACCCGTGCGGATGTGCGACAACAGCACCTGTGCCAGCGTGGTCCCGTTGGCCTGAGCGTACCGAGCGTCCCTGCGCAGCGCGGCCGCCCAGGCCAGCGTGCGCGGGTTGTGTCCAGGCGGCAGGTCGATGTAGTCCTGCAGGCCGATCACCGGCTGCTGCGGGCCATGGGTGAAGCGCGGGTAGGCGATGCCCGTGAACCTGATGCGTTCGTACAGTGGTCGTTCGGCCACCCATTCCAGATCGTCGTGCTGCGCGACTCGCACGCCCTCGACCACGGGGCCTGACGGGCTGGCTTCGAGCATCGGGATCACGGCCAGTCGCAGCGGTTCGAGCGTCATCTCGTAGCGCACGGGCGCTCCCTCGACGCGCAGGTCGGCGCGGGGTGTCAGCGGGGGCGGGAAGGTCGGCTTCAGCGGCGTCCAGTCGCGGCCATCGAAATGACCCAGCACCGGGCCACGGAAGTACACGTCCTGCGGTGCGGGAGGTGCGCCCTCGAAACGGATGCGCAGCGCAATGCTGTCGTCCTGGGCCAGGGCGGCCACGGTCCCCATGCTCATCACGTTCGACAGACCGGTGCTCGACAGGCCATCCTGCGGCACGCCCCACAGCGGCCCGACCCGAGGGAACAGCAGGAACAGCAGCGCCATCAGCGGCGCACCCAGCAGTGCGGTCTTGCCCGACAGCGCGGCGGCCTGGCGCAGGCTGGGCGAGCCCGCCGGCATGTGGGCGAGAACCAGCGCGGTCAGCAGCCCCCAGATCGACACCAGCATCGCGGCGGCGACCAGAAGGCTCTGCGAGTAGAGGAACTGCGTCAGGATCAGGAAGAAGCCCAGGAAGAACACCACGAACGCATCGCGGCGGGCACGCAGTTCCAGCGTCTTCAGGGCCATCAACGCCACCGCCATCGTCACGCCGGGCTCCTTGCCCAGCAGCGAGCGGAAGGACCAGAAAGTGAGGCCCGTCGCGATCACCAGCACGCCGAGCAGGACCCAGCGCCCCGGCAGGGCGGCTCCGACCAGCGCCAGCCGCGCTCGCCACAGCAGCACGACTCCCGTGAGCACCGTGCACCATGTTGGCAAATGCGACAGGTGCGGCAGCACCGTCCAGCCGATCACGACCAGCAGGAACAGCGTGTCCCGGCTGTCCCGCGGCAGGTGGGCCCAACCGGGCCACGCGAAGCTGCGCGTCTTCATGGAGACCACAGTGCCAGTGCTTCGAGTGCGCGGCGGCGATGCGCTTCGCCCTGATCGATCGGGATCTCGCACCCCGGAAGGCTCAGGCCCCAGGCCGCGTCGCGTCGATCGGCCTCGATGATCCACGCGGTCAGCCGCGACAGGCGGCCTTCGGTGCCGCCGATGCCACAGCTCTGCCAGTCGAACCACAACTGCTGCTGACTCTGGGTGCTGCTGTCCCGGCTGACCAGATCGCCGCCGCTGGCCATCGCCTTGGCGGCCTGTTTCCAGGCGATGCCCTTGAGAGGATCGCCACGCCGGTAGCCGCGGATGCCCTCGAACTCGCCGCTGCTGCTGGCGTGCGACTGAACCGTACCGCCCGCCACGAGGCGGGTCGCAGGCAGCGCGCTTGCCGGACGCTCGGGCTGCGGATACACGACCTGCGACATCGCCGGACGCCAGACCGCCCAGGCGCGAAACAGGCCGAGCGGGAAGCGCGTCTCCGCGTTGAGTGTCGGCAGCGCATGCTGCCCGCGTTGTGGCGGGACGTAGCCGAGATGCAGCGTCGCCTGGCCGCCTGCGGGAACGTTGGTGTAGCCCAATGTCGACGCGCTGGCATCCTGCAATCGAAGACCCACGCCATAGCGTGCGCTGCCCGGGCTCGACAGCACCGCTTCGAGTCGTGCCGTGTCGCCGGCGAAGACCGGGCCGACCGGCCTCAGGTGCAGCGTCAGGCCGCGCAGCGTGTTGTGCGTCATGTGCATCGACACCACACCGCTGCCGGCCAGCAGGAAGGTCAGCAGGTAGCCGAGGTTCAGCTGGTAGTTGATCGACGCGATCAGCAGCACCCCCAGCGTGAAGCAGAACATCATCCCGGCGCGCGTCGGCAGGATGTAAACATTGCGCTGCGTCAGCAGCAGGCTGTCGGAGCGCGGCGAGCGGGATTGCCACCAGGCATCGACGCGACGGCGCAGCCGCCCCCGGAGGCGGGCCGTCGGGGTCACGGCAGCGGCGTGGCCTCGATCATCGCGCGCACCTGCTCGGCGCGGCCGCGGCCGGCGCCCGGTACCGGGATCAATCGGTGCGCCGTGGTCTGAACCAGGATCGCCTGGATGTCGTCGGGTGCCACGTGCTCGCGCTGGTCCAGCAACGCGTGCGCCTTGGCTGCCCGCAGCACCGCGATGCCGGCGCGCGGGCTCAGCCCCTCTGTGAACCAGACCCCTGAGCGCGTGGCGGCAATCAACGCCTGAAGGTAGTCGAGCAGTGCACCCGATGCGTGCACTGCCAGCACCGCCTGCTGCGCCTCGATCAGGCGCTCCGGGCTCATCACCGCGCGCAGCCGGCCCACCGCATCGCGCCGGTCCTGGCCCGCGAGCAGCTCGCGCTCGCTGGCGCGGTCGGGATAGCCCAGCGTGATGCACATCAGGAAGCGATCTAGCTGCGACTCGGGCAGCGGGTAGGTGCCGAGCTGATCGCTCGGGTTCTGCGTCGCGATCACGAAGAAGGGGCGGGGCAACGGCCGCGTCTCGCCTTCCACGGTGACCTGCTGCTCCTCCATCGCCTCGAGCAGCGCGCTCTGCGTGCGCGGCCCGGCGCGGTTGATCTCGTCGGCCAGCAGCACCTGTGCGAACACCGGCCCGGGGTGGAACACGAAGGTCTGCGTCGAGCGCTCGTAGACACTGACCCCGATCAGGTCGGTGGGCATCATGTCGGCGGTGAACTGCATGCGCGAGAAACGCAGTCCGAGCGACACCGACAGCGCATGCGCGAGTGTCGTCTTGCCGACCCCCGGGACGTCTTCGATCAGCAGGTGGCCACCGGCCAGCAGGCACGCCACGCAATCACGGATCTGCTCGCGTTTGCCTACGATGATCGTGCTAATCTGATCGATCAGTCGCGCGAGTTCCTCGGTCAGGCGGTGGGCGGGTACGGCGTTCATCGCACCAACGTTAACCGATGGAAGGCGCGGTTTCACTTTCCGGATCAGCATGCCGACCGCCTTCTACAGCCACCCCGATTGCCGAGGCCACGACATGGGACGCGGCCACCCCGAGTCGCCGCAACGCCTCGACGCGATCGACGATCACCTGCGCGCGGTCGGGCTCGACATCGCGCTGGAGGCGCGTGACGCGCCCCTCGTCGACCTCGCCGATGTCGCCCTGGCGCATGACAGCGGATACGTGACCGAGATCCAGCATGTGCTGCAGCAGGTCATGGCCGATGGCGAGCCGCGTTCCCTCGACCCCGACACCATCGCCAGTCCGGGCACCTGGAACGCAGTGCGCCGGGCGGCAGGTGCCGCCGTGGCGGCGACGGATGCCGTCATCGACGGCAACGCACGCAACGCGTTCTGCGCAGTGCGCCCGCCGGGGCACCACGCGACACGCCATGCGGCCATGGGGTTCTGCTTCTTCAACAATGTTGCGATCGCGGCGCGTCATGCGGTCGACGTGCGCGGACTGGAGCGCGTGGCGATCATCGATTTCGATGTGCACCACGGCAACGGTACCGAGGACATCATCGCCGGCGACGAGCGGGTGCTGATGGTCAGCTTCTTTCAGCACCCCTTCTATCCGTACAGTGGCGGCGTGCCGATGGGGCCCAACATGGTCAATGTGCCGATACCGGCGTACACGCGCGGTCCGGAAATCCGCTCGCTGATCGAGGCCAACTGGATGCCCAGGCTGGAGTCCTTCCGTCCCCAGATGCTGTTCATCTCGGCGGGCTTCGATGCTCACCGCGAGGACGATCTCGGCCAGCTCGGCCTGGTCGAGGCCGACTATGCCTGGATAACTCGCCGTCTGATGGCGGTGGCCCAACGCCATTCGAAGGGACGCATCGTGTCGTGTCTTGAGGGGGGCTACAACCTGAGTGCTCTCGCGCGCAGTGTCGCGGCTCATCTGCGGGTCCTGGCGGGCGTCGACGGCGTCGAATCGTCGGAGCCGCACCCTTGACCCGCCCGCTGGACTCCGCCGAACTTCAGGACCTCGTCGACGCACTTTTCCAGCCGAGCGCGCTGACCGAGCTCGGCGCGCTGCTGCTGTGTCTGGCGCTGGCCTGGTTGCTGGTGCGGCTGGTGCGCGGACACCCTCCCATCGATGCGCCGATCTGGTTCGGGCGTCGCATCGTCGACGGTGTGCTGTTCCCGCTGCTGGCACTGGTGCTGGCTTTCAGCGCGAAGTTGCTGCTGACCGGTGTCGTGAAGGCGGCGGTCTTCAAGCTGGCGATACCGATCCTGATGTCTCTGCTGGTCATCCGGCTGACCGTGCGTGTCCTGAGCGTCAACTACCCCGAATCCCGGTGGATGCGCATCATCGAGCGCAGCATTTCCTGGATCGCCTGGCTGGCGGTCGTGCTCTGGGTCACCGGCGTGCTGCCTCTGCTGCTCGAAGCGATGGACGAGGTGCGCTGGATGGCCGGTGGCACCGAGCTGTCGCTGCGCAACGTGGTCGAGGGTGCATTGACCATCGGGTTGGTGATGGTGCTGGCGCTGTGGGTGGCCGCAGCGATCGAGAGGCGTCTTCTGAGCGGCAGCGGCAACGACCTGTCGATCCGCAAGATGGTGGCCAACATCATCCAGGCCCTGCTGCTGTTCGTCGGCCTGCTGTTCGCCTTGAGCGTGGTGGGCATCGACCTGACGGCCCTGAGTGTGCTGGGAGGCGCGATCGGCGTCGGGCTGGGCTTCGGACTGCAGAAGATCGCCGCCAATTACGTGAGCGGCTTCGTGATCCTGGCCGAGCGCTCGCTGCGCATCGGTGACATGGTCAAGGTCGACAACTTCGACGGGCGCATCACCGATATCCGCACACGCTACACGGTGATTCGTGCTCTCAACGGACGCGAGGCCATCGTGCCCAACGAGATGCTGATCACGCAGCGCGTCGAGAACTCGTCGCTGGCCGATCCGCGGGTCTTGCTCACGACCACGGTACAGGTGGCCTACGGCACCGACGTGCGTGCGCTGCAGCCACTGATTGCGCAGGCCGTGGCTGGCGTCGCGCGCGTGCTGCCGGACCCGACACCGACGGTGCAGCTGGTCGAGTTCGCCGCCGATGGCATGAACATCCTGGTCAATTTCTGGATCCTCGACCCGGAGAACGGCCAGGGCAATGTGCGTTCCGAAGTGAATCTCGCGCTGCTGGCCGTGCTCGACGAGCAAGGCATCGAGATTCCGTATCCGCAGCGGGTGCTGCGGCGCCATCACACGCCGACCTGAGCCGACCGAACCGGCCACCCCGCGGGACGCTCGGGCGGTAAACAGCCTGGTCAGCCGCGTCAGCCGAGCAATGCGACTTCCTCGTCCGTGAAGCCTGCCGCGCGTCGGGCGGCATGGTTGAACGGCGGGCGCAGTCGAGGCGCCTGATGGCGTTCGGCCAGCACGTCGTAATGTGTCAGCGGGTCGAGGCCCCGCTGGGTGCAGAGCCAGCGGTACCCGCGGTTGCCGATGGCGACGTGACCGATCTCGTCGCGCAGGATGACGTCGAGGATCTCCACCGCCCGAGCATCACCGGCACGCCTGAACTTGGCCTGCAGCGGTGGGGTCGCGTCGAGCCCGCGGGCCTCCAGGGTTCGCGGCACCAGTGCCATGCGCGCAAGCACGTCGTCGGCGGTACGCTGGGTCATCACCCACAAGCCTGCGTGTGCATCGAAGTCGCCGTAGTCGAACCCGAGGCCACGCAGGTGCTCTCTCAGTAGGCTGAAGTGCAGCGCTTCCTCGTTGGCCACCTGCAGCCAATCGAGGTAGAACCGAGCCGGCATCGCGTCGAAGCGCCAGACCGCATCGAGCGCGAGGTTGATCGCGTTGAACTCGATGTGCGCGATCGAGTGCAGCAGGGCTGCCCGTCCCTCGATCGTCGAGGGCGAGCGCGAGGGCACGTTCCTGGGGTCCACGAGGCAGGGACGCGTCGGACGGCCGGGTGCCTCCTGAGGCCCGGGCGTTCCAGCAGCCCCGAATTCTGCCGATGGCGATTCCAGCGCATGCCGATCGCGCTCGGCCCAGAGCGTTCGTGTCTGCTCGGCCTTGGTGTCGGGATCGGATTCCATCCACACAGCGAGCGCGCGGCCTCGCAAGGAAACTGCAGCAGCGGATTCGGAATGGGCGGGGTGCATCTCTAGAATTATCGACTTCACCTCAGGAGCGTTTCAGTGGCTGTTTACCGTCTGGGGGACGCCGTGCCCTCGATTGCGCCCAGTGCATGGGTGGCTGACAGCGCGCAGGTCATCGGCGATGTCGTGCTGTCCGAAAGCGCCAGTGTCTGGTTCGGTGCCGTGCTGCGGGCCGACAACACGCGCTTGCTGATCGGCGCGCGCAGCAATGTGCAGGATGGCGCTGTCATCCATTCGGACACCGGTTGGCCGGCCACGCTGGGCTGTGACGTGACGGTCGGCCACCAGGCGATGCTGCACGGCTGCACGATCGGCGATGGCTCGCTGATCGGCATCCAGGCGGTCGTGCTGAACGGCGCACGCATCGGCAAGTCGTGCCTGGTTGCGGCAGGTGCGGTGGTCACCGAAGGCAAGGAGTTCGAGGACGGCTGGCTGATCATGGGCGCCCCTGCCAAGGCCGTGCGTCCGCTCACGCCCGAGCAGCTTGCCGGTCTGGCGCGCAGCGCTTCGGGCTACGTCGCGAATGCACAGCGGTTTCGCAGCCAGCTGGCCCGGATCGATACCCAGGCACCGCATGAGTGAGCTGCACAAGTTCATCTTCGAAGGCATGCCGGTGCGCGGGATGCTGGTGCGGCTGACCGAGGGCTGGCGCGAGGTCCTGCAGCGCCGCGTGACCTCCCACGACGAGTTTCCCGAGCCGGTTCGGGTGTTGATGGGCGAGATGGCCGCGGCCGGCGCACTGATGCAGGCCGGCATCAAGTTCGACGGTGCGCTGGTGCTGCAGGTGTTCGGTGACGGGCCGGTCAAGTTGGCCGTCGTCGAGGTCCAGAGCGACCTCGCATTTCGCGTGACCGCGAAAGTGGTCGGAGACGTGGCCGCCGATGCCCAGGTGGAGGCAATGCTCAACGTTCACGGCAAGGGCCGTTGCGCGATCACTCTCGATTCGAGGACCAAGTTCCCGGGTCAGCAGCCCTACCAGGGTGTGGTGTCGCTGCACGGTGATCAGCGGGAACCGCTGCAGAAGATCAGCGAGGTTCTCGAACACTACATGCTGCAGTCCGAGCAACTCGACACGCGCCTGATCCTGGCGGCCAACGACGATGTAGCTGCCGGACTGCTGATCCAGCGTCTGCCGGTCGAGGGGGCGGGCAACCTGGGTCGGCGAAACGAGGACGAGATCGGCGTGAACGAGGACTTCAATCGCCTGTCGATGCTGGCAGCCACCCTGACGCGTGACGAACTGCTGACGCTCGACGCCGACACCGTGCTGCGTCGCCTGTTCTGGGAGGAACCGTTGAAGCGTTTCCCACCCCTGGCCGGCGAGGATGGACCGAGGTTCGCCTGCACCTGCTCCCGCGAGCGGGTGGGGCGGATGCTGATGGGACTGGGCCGGACCGAAGTGGACGACATCATCGTCGAGCAGGGGAGGGTCGAGATCGGGTGCGACTTCTGCGGCATCAAATACCACTTCGACGCGGTTGATGTGGGCGAGCTGTTCACGCCGACGCCGCAGCAGGCGCCCGGCTCGACGACGCTCAACTGAGCGCCCGGCCCGCTGATCCCTTCGGCGGGGCGCCACATTCCTGAGCACAGCGAAGCATGGCCGCCAGGCTTCGATCAACGTCGTCGTCTGTCGTGGCCCACGAGCACACGCTGATGCGCATCGCGGTTCGGCCCTGCCAGTACGTGATGCCGCACCAGCAGGTGCCGTCGCGCTGGATCGCATCGATCGTGCGTCGCGTGGTGTCGGAATCGCCGAAACGGACCAGCACCTGATTCAACACGACGTCGTTGAGCACCTCGTGCCCCGCGTCACCCAGGCCCCGAGCAAAGCGCTGCGCGTGCCGGCAGCATCGCTCGATCATCTCGCGCAAGCCGCTGCGCCCGAGCGAGGCCAGAGCGGCCCAGGCATCGATGCCGCGCGCTCGCCGCGACAGTTCCGGCGTCAGATCGGAGGCGGCGGCGCCATCATCATCAGCGGCGAGATAGGGAGCGGCGACGCCCATCGTGGAGCGCAGCGCCTCGCGATCGCGCACGAACACCAGTCCGCTGTCGTAGGGCACGTTGAGCCACTTGTGCGCGTCCGTGGCCCACGAGTCGGCTTCGGTCACGCCGTCGCAAAGATGTCGGTGTTGACGAGTCGCTTGCGCCCACAGCCCGAACGCGCCGTCCACATGCACCCAGGCGCCGTCCTGGTGCGCCTTCTGGATGAGGCTGGAAAAAGGATCGCAGGCGCCGGTGTTCACGTTGCCGGCCTGCAGGCAGACGATGCTCGGTCCCGACAGGCGAGGCAGCTGGTCTGCGTGCATTCGACCTTGGGCATCCACCGGAACGCGGATCGCGCGATCCCGTCCGAGGCCGAGCACCCCCAGCACCTTGGTCACGCTGGGATGCGCCTCGTCACCGATCACCACCGTGATCGGAGGCGCGCCGGACAATCCCTGCGCGTCGACATCCCAGCCCGCTTGCGCCAGCACGGCGTGGCGCGCGGCGGCAAGACCGCAGAGGTTTCCAGTCGTGGCGCCGCTGACGAACGCGCCGGCAACCGTGGAGGGCAGGCCGAGCAGATCGATGATCCAGCGCAGGGCCGTGTGCTCGAACGCGGCGGCGCCGGGCGCCGCGGCCGGATACGGAGCGTTCTGATCCCAGGCCGTCGCCAGCCAGTGTGCTGCCATGCTGACCGGCAGCGTGCCGCCCACCACATAGCCGAAGAAGCGTCCGCCGTTGCTGGCCACCGTGGCCGGTGACCCCAGTTCGTCGAGTCGACGCAAGACGTCCTGAGGCCGTTGCGGTGCTTCCGCGAGGTCGCATTCGATCTGCTTCAGCCGGCTCACCGCGCCCGGCAGCGGTGCCACGCTGCGTTCATCCAGCCGGTCGAGATACTGCGACGCCCGCCGCGCGGCGTCTTTGAGCAACGGATGCATCAGACCACCTCCGTGTTGCGCACTGCAGGTCCGTTCGCTGCTCGGTCCAGCGGGCCGGAGCGTGGTCTCACAAAGCCTATTTCGCCGCCGCGCTCCACTGCACCAGGATCTCGTCGGGCTTGACCATGCCGAGTTCGAGGCGGGCTTTCTCCTCGACCATCTCCAACCCTTCCTTCAGGTCGTTGACCTCGGCGGCCAGCTGCTCGTTGCGCTGACGGGCTGTTTCGTTGATGCCGTTCTGCTCTTCGAGCCGGCTGCGCAGGTCCAGCACGTGCGGCACGCCGGACTTGCCGAACCAGAGTTCGGCATGCACGAGCCCGATCAGCGCGAGGAGTGCGAAGCTGATGAAGCGCACGGCAGGTTCCGGTGCGGGTGATGACGATTGACGATGTGCGAACCGGAGGTCAGCGCAGGTTGTAGAACGCGCTGCGGCCCGGGTAGCTGGCGACGTCGCCCAGGTCCTCCTCGATGCGCAGCAGTTGGTTGTACTTGGCCATGCGGTCGCTGCGGCTCATCGAGCCGGTCTTGATCTGACCGGCGTTGGTGCCGACCGCGATGTCAGCGATGGTCGAATCCTCGGTCTCGCCCGAGCGGTGGCTGATGACGGCGGTGTAGTTCGCGCGCTTGGCCATTTCGATCGCGGCAAAGGTTTCGGTCAGCGTGCCGATCTGGTTGATCTTGATCAGGATCGAGTTGGCGATGCGTTTCTCGATGCCTTCCTTCAGGATCGCGGTGTTGGTGACGAACAGGTCGTCGCCGACGATCTGCACCTTGCTGCCGAGGCGGTCGGTCAGGTGCTTCCAGCCGTCCCAGTCGTTCTCGGCCATGCCATCCTCGATGCTGATGATCGGGTACTTGTCGACCCAGGTCGCGAGGATGTCGGTCCACTCGGGTGCGGAGAGCGTCAGGTTCTCGCTGCCGAGCACGTACTTGCCGTCCTTGTAGAACTCGCTCGCAGCGCAATCGAGGCCGATCGCGATCTGCTCGCCGGCGGTGTAGCCGGCCTTGTCGATTGCTTCGAGGATCAGCTGGATCGCCGCCTCGTGATTGGCCACGCTGGGAGCGAAGCCGCCTTCGTCACCGACGGCGGTGCTCATGTTCTTGCCGTGGATGATCTTCTTGAGCGCGTGGAACACCTCGGCGCCGTAGCGCACCGCTTCGCGGAAAGTCGGTGCACCGACCGGGATGATCATCAATTCCTGCAAGTCGAGGTTGTTGTTCGCGTGCGCGCCGCCGTTGATGACGTTCATCATCGGCACCGGCAGCTGCATGCCGC
>ENA-UOWO01001446-UOWO01001446.1-activated-sludge-metagenome-genome-assembly--contig:-NODE-1446-length-31524-cov-4.880899_pt1 | contig 31524 bp, 34 predicted proteins | sample MGYA00238148_ERZ761564 | MGnify/ENA primary metagenome ERZ761564 (study PRJEB28885, sample SAMN05720194) | activated sludge metagenome | isolation source: Anaerobic digester | place: USA...
TTTTTTATTTTTCATATCCCAATTCCTCTTCAATTCTCATCAATCTATTATATTTACAGACTCTTTCACCCCTAGTTGGCCCGACCTTTATATAAGCTGAATTAACTGCTACTGCCAGATCTACCATAAAAGTGTCGTTAGTTTCGCCACCACCTCGATGACTTGGAACTGTAGGTAAATTATGTTCCATGGCCAATAAACAACAATCAACAGTTTCGGTCAGCGTTCCAGCTTGATTAAGTTTAATCAAAATTGCTGTAGCAACTTTAAGTTCAATAGCTTTTCGCCAAAGAGCAGTATTAGTTACTGTAATATCATCAGCAATAAGAGGGAATTTTCCATTTATTGCATCTACCATTTTTGGCCAATTATCCCAATCAAATTCGGACAACATATCTTCCATGGTGGCAATTTTATATTTTTCAATCCATGGCTTGTAATAAGCAATTAATTCTTCGGAAGTAAATTCTTTGCCTTCGAGTCTTAGGGTATATTTACCGGTTTCTTGTGAATAAAATTCACTTGCTGCTGCATCAATACAAACCCCAGCGTCAACTCCCGGAGTATAACCAGCATTGATTATCGATTGGGTCAAATATTCCAGTGGTTTTTCGTTAGATGTTATTCCGTTTGGAGCAAAAGCACCTTCGTTGCCCACATTGGTAGATAGTTTTTCTGCTTTTAATATTTTTTTCAAAGCATCATAAATTTCCATTTCCATTCGGACATTTTCAGCCGCAGTTTTGTCTCCCATCGCTCCCACCATGAACTCCTGTAAATCAGTCGTTTCATCAGCATGTTTACCACCTTCAATCATCACAATCATTGGTTTTGGTAGTTTCCAACCAATATCACCGATTCCATAAGTTTTTCTTAAGTATTTATAAAGAGGCATTTTTTCTTCACTCGCTTGTGCTCGACAGACAGCCAAAGACACCCCCAACATTGCATTTCCACCCAACACTGCTTTATTAATAGTTCCATCTGTTTCAATCATTTTATTATCAATTGCTCTTTGGTCTGACGCTTCCATTCCAACTAAAATTTCTTTTATTTTTCCATTAATATTGGCAATCGCGTTTAACATTCCTTTCCCGTTATAACGAGTTTTATCTCCATCCAACAATACTGTTGCTTCTTTTGATCCAGCCGATGCTCCATAAGAGACCGAAGCTTCACCTACTGCTCCGCTTTCCAAAGTGACTGTAACCTCCAAACTTGGTGCTCCACCACTAGCTAATATTTCTCGAGCAAAAATGTTTTGTATTTTTGACATATAAAAATAAAAAATAATTAATACTAATTTCTCTCAATTATAACTCACCAAAAAGCTTTTTTACCCACTGTTTGATTTTTATATTTCTATATCGACCCAGTAAATCTTTATAATCAAATTTTTTTTTCATCCATAAATCCGCATAACCAGTTTTATTAGTGGCACAAATTTGATTAATTTTTTCTTGACTTAGATTTTTGTAAATATACAACCATTCATCTATCCACCAGCATTTAGGATAAACACTTCTCAAAAATTTCATCATATTCTGTCCATCCAATTTTGCCAGGCTGTAACTAGCAGGGGAATATTCCATAAAAACAGTCGGTTTATATTTTTCAATTATTTTTCTTGCCCCACTTATCACCTCCGGCTCCCACCCCTGAGTATCAATCTTCATTAAATCAACTTTTATGTCTTTTAAATAATCATCCAATTTTATTATTTTAACTGTCTCCATATCTTTAGAAGTAATAATTATCTTGCCTCCCTTTTTAAGGGAGGGTAGGGTGGGTTTAAAAAGTTTATGATCACCAAAGTTTTCCCTAGATTTATATAAAAAATCTTTTCCTTTTTTCCTTCCCACCCCCGCATTCACTGCCACTACATTTTTTAAATTATTTACTTTGATATTTTTTTTCAAAATTTCAAAACTAATAATGTCTGGTTCAAATGCATAAACTTTTCCTGTTTTTCCCACCTTATCCGCCAAAAGTATGGTGTAATAACCAATATTTGCTCCCACATCTACCACTACATCACTCTTTTTCGCTTGTCTCAGGATTAATTTAGTTTCGTATGGTTCATATTTTTCCAATGCAATTCTTTGTCCAATATACTTATCATTTGCTAAATAATAAAATCTATATTTTCCAAAAATCTTTGTCTCTAATAATTTCATCAGTAACCATATTATCTACAATCTACGATCGACAATCTACAATCTAATTTCCCCTTGACGTATCACCAACTCTCGCTATAATATTAGCAGTCGTACAAAACGACTGATAATTATTAATTAAATTATTTGTTTATCTAACGTTCTAGAGCTCTAACGCTCAAACGCACTAATATATGACCAAAATTCATCCGGTTGCTGGCTATATTCTAGTCCAACCCCAAAAACAAGAAAAAACTACCGCTTCTGGTATTGTCCTTCCTGACAATCATCATGACAAACCCCAACAAGGGAAAGTTATTTCTGTTGGTGGTTCTATTTTTATCGACAACCGGGAAACCAAATCACCCTGTCAAGTTGGCGATATTGTTGTTTATCGTGAATGGGGTGGCAAGGAATACAAAGAAAATGATATCGAATATTTACTATTAAAATTCGACGATATCATGGCCATAATAAAATAAATTCCCTCAACTTTATAACTTTATAAACTTTATAACTTTACAAACTCAATAAACTATGGCAAAACAACTAAAATTTGGGCAAGATGCCCGTCAATCAATCTTAAATGGTATTAATATTTTGGCCGACGCCGTTATAACTACTCTTGGTCCAAAAGGCCGCAATGTCGCTATCGACAAAAAGTGGGGCGGACCTACTGTTATTCACGATGGTGTCTCTGTCGCCAAAGAAATCGAGCTCGAAAATCCTTATGAAAATATGGGTGCTCAACTTATCAAAGAAGCCGCCAGCAAAACCAATGATGTTGCTGGAGACGGTACCACTACCGCCACTGTTTTGGCCCAAGCTATTGCTAATAAAGGATTACAAAATGTCGCCGCCGGCTCCAATCCTATGATTATCCGTCGTGGTCTTGAAAAAGGTTTAGAAGCAGTTTTAGCCGAACTTGATAAGATGAAAAAAGAAATTAAAGACAATGACAAAGAATCAATTGAACAAGTCGCCACAATTTCGGCTGGCGACTCTCAAATCGGCAAACGAATTGCCGAAGCGGTTGTTAAAGTTGGTCGTGATGGTCTAATTACTGCTGAAGAAGGCAAGGGTTTATTTTTAGAAACCAAAGAAACTTCCGGTATGGAGTTTGACCAGGGATTTTTATCTCCTTATTTTGCCACTAATACCGAAAAAATGGAAGCTGTGGTCGAAAATCCCTATATTATTATCACTGACAAAAAAATTAGCTCAATTCAAGAAATCTTACCCTTCTTGGAAAAATTAGTTAAATTAACCAAAAATTTTGTCATAATTGCTGACGATATCGACGGTGAAGCCCTGGCTACCCTAGTTGTTAACAAAATTCGTGGTACTTTCAATGTTTTAGCTGTCAAAGCTCCAGGGTTTGGTGACCGACGAAAAGCTATGTTAGAAGACATTGCTGTCCTTACAGGTGGTCAAGTAATCTCTGACGATCTTGGTGTCAAGTTTGATACCGCCGAGCCCCAAGATTACTGTGGCAAAGCTGATTCTGTTACCGCCGACAAAGACAAAACTAGAATTCTTGGCGGTGCCGGTTCTCAAGCCGATGTCAAAGCTCGTGTTTCTCAACTTCGCGCCCAACTTGGTCACACCGATTCTGACTATGACAAAGAAAAAATTCAAGAAAGAATTGCCAAATTAGTCGGTGGTGCCATTGTTCTTCAAGTTGGTGGAGCTACTGAAGTGGAAATGAAAGAGCGACTTGAAAGAGTCAAAGATGCTATCGATGCTACCAAAGCTGCCGTTGAAGAGGGAATTCTTCCTGGTGGTGGAATTGCCCTACTTAAGGCATCTTTCAAATTAGATTCAGTCAAAACTGATAATGTTGAGGAACAAGTTGGTGTTGATATCCTAAAATTTGCTCTTGAACAACCAATTAGAAGACTTGCTCAAAATTCTGGGCAAGATGCTGGTTATATCTTCAATCTAATTAAAGATGTTGTTATAAAAGATCCAAAATCAGATTATGGTTATAATGCGGCCACTGGAGAAATGGGTTCCATGATTAAATTTGGAGTCCTTGACCCAGCCAAAGTGACCAAATCAGCCCTAACCAACGCCGTTTCTGTCAGTACCATGATTTTAACAACCGAAGTTTTAATCACTGACGCTCCAGAAAAATCAACTCCAGTTAATCCAGCTGCCGGCATGGGCGGTATGGGTGGCATGGACGGCATGATGTAACGAAGCCAAAAAGTAAGTCGTAATAAACACCTGTCCTGAGTGTATCGAAGAAACCCTCCTTATCCGCCTTCCGGCGGAGGAGGGTTTTTGGTAAAATAGGTTTACTTTCTATCCGACCCGGTAGTCAAGCGGTTAGACAGCAGTCTGCAAAACTGTTCAGATGGGTTCAACTCCCATCCGGGTCTCAAAATCTGAATTAATATCCTATAATTTGAATTTTATCCTCGTTTTTGCTACAATAATCCAATTTTATTAAAAAACTCTCTATAGTTTATTTATAAAATTGGCACTTATAACATCAAAAGAATTTGGAAACAAAGAAGGGAGTGCTCATCATGGGTAAAATTCTTGGGAAAATCAAGTATTATACCAACCCCTACCGACTGTACTACCGTCTTTTATATTATTTTCCTTTTGGAATCAGAAGGATTAATAATTTAGAAGAGGTAAAAATCGGAAAAAAGAGAACAGTGCAGTGTCGCTTGGACATTGGCAATGAGGAACAAAAACACCAAAACTTTCTTTACGTCAAACTGGAACCACGTAACTGGTTCATATTGAAATGGTTCTATTGGCGAAGAAAGTTTGCCTTTCAACTTCCAGGCTGTAGCCTTTGGTTTAAAGCACCAAAGTTAACTCCCTGGGGTTACTCATCCGAATCCAAGGAAATTAAATTTGGTGTGAACCACACTCTATTAAAAAGACTCAAAGAGAGTGGTATTTCCATCGAAAACATCAAATTCATTACTTGGATTTAATCCCCTAATCAGTACCGGCAGGTCAATGCACTCAAAAAGTGTACACCTGCCGTTTCTATTTTAATATTCTTCCAATTATTCTAATTTTCTTATCAATCCCAAAGCAGGTGAGTATTAAATTTTATTTTTCTTCCAAATATTTTTTTAATTTTTCCAAAGCTATTCTTCCGTGGCTAATTTTATTTTTTTCTTCAATTGTCATTTCGGCAAAAGTTTTCTTATATCCTTTTGGTTGAAAAATTTCATCCCACCCATATCCATTTGATCCTCTTGGCTTAACAATTTTACCCCTAATTTCCCCTTCAAAATAGCTAATTTTATCTTGATTATCCATATAACCTACAATTACTTTTGCATATGCATCAAAGTTTTTCATTTTTTTAGCTAAATTAAACAACCCCCGATTCCCGATTGTCTTTTCAAACCACTTAATCAATGGTCCCGGTAGCCCCGGTATTGCCTCTAAATACAACGATCCATCGCTAATTATAAATCTTCCTTTATTGTGTTTATTTGCTTCAACTAATTTTGCTTCAATTATTTTTTTGGGATCGATTTCTTGAATTTCTGGTAAATCAATATCAAATTTTTCAATTTCTGGAAGAATCAATTTAGCCGCCCTAAATTTTCCTTCATTACCCGTAATATAAAAAAGTTTCATAAAATTATACTATCCCCATTTCCCTTATAATCTTTTTTCACTTCTTCCATTACTACTTTGTTCAAAAAACTAATATTTTTAAACAAATATTTTTCTTGAATTTCTCCCTTATTTCTAATTTCCATTGCATTTTGTAAAAGCTCTTCGTATTCTTTGTCCAATTTTAAATTTTTACTTTCTTGATAAATTTCTTCATAAGTATAGGGAAATTTATGAAGTTTTAAAATTTCTAGCACTCTAGCTCCAAACAAGGCTGACTTAAAATTAATTGCAGCTGAGATTAAATCATTATTTCTAAAAGACCTCACCGCCGCAAATGCCGTGGCGATATCAAACGCCGTTCTTTCAATTAAATCAATTGTTTTAATTTTAGGAGACTCCATAGTTTCTAAAACCTTTTCACCCAAAATTGTTTTTCCAGTTTCAATTAGTTCCTTAAGATATATTGCTTTTGGAAATGGGGTATCCAAATCATAATTTTTTAAATCACTTAATAAAAATGGATATACAACTAAATTTTTTAAATTATGCATTTTGGCTATTTCACTTCTACCTATTTTATTTTTGTCAAAAATTATCCCAACTTCATAATCACTATCTTTCTTAAAATCAGTTCTCGCCCTTGACCCATATAAAAAAATTGATATTGGTTTAGTTTTACTAAAAATGGTTTCCAATGCTGAAAATATTTTTTTATCTATCATAAGCCAATTATAACCCAAGCTCTATTCTGACATCTTTAAAAGTCTATCATCCCAGGTTACAATGAGCCTAGATGTCAAGACAACGAGAAGCTCTAACAATTTTTACCGGTCCCATGAATTCAAGCAAAACCAGGCGTTTGTTAGACCATTTATCAGAAGCTCGAGACGCACTGGAATATTCAATTTCTGTTTTTAAACCAGGCACCGACGATCGCAATAATGATCTCAACCAAATTACTTGTCGTAATGGTGGTTCTTGGTGTGCCATTCCTACCCCGAGACAAGAAAACGGTATCAGCTCTTCTCTTTATATTCTTGATTGTATCTATAGAAAAAAACAAATAGTTAAACCAGATTTGGTGGGTATTGATGAGGTTCAATTTTTCGATCAAGATTTAAAAGATGTAGTACAATACTTAATTCGTGACCATGTTGAGGTTGCTGTCTCTGGTTTAAATCGTGATTTTAGAGGTGAACCCTTTCCGACGATAGAATCACTTATGCCCCTTGCTACCAGAATTGAAACCCTAACTGCTCGCTGTACTTATAAAAACGGAGACAAAAGAAGTTGCGGTGCTCCAGCTACTATGACCCAACGATTAATTGATGGGCAACCAGCATCATATAAATGTCCCACAGTCGTAATCGAGGGAAAAGATAAAAATATTACCTACGAAGCCAGGTGCCTTGACCACTGGTTTTGTCCTGACATACCTCAATCAAGATTGGTCGATTATCTTAAAAAAAATGATTAATATAATTATTGCCAACCCTCATGGTTTTTGTTTTGGAATTACTCGAGCTATTGATATTGCCACTAATACTTCAAAAAACCCAAAAAAACCTATTTATTTCTTAGGTGAATTAGTTCACAATCAACATGTAGTTGATTGGTTGGAAAAAGAATTAAAAATAAAAACAGTTCAATCGCTTGACAACATTCCTTCTGGTTCTGTTGTTATCATTCGAGCCCACGGGGCAACTCCCCAAATTTTCCAACAAGCCAAAGATAGGGGATTGGAGATTGTCGATGCTTCTTGTCCTTTAGTTTTAAAATCCCACCAAACGGTCAAAGATTTAGCCTCTCAAAAAAAACAGATAATTTTTCTCTGTAACAAAATTGACCACGATGAAACTATTGGTGTTGTTGGAGAAGCACCGGAATTTACCACTCCAGTTACTCTTGAAAATATTTTCGATTATCCCATAGATAACCCCCAAAATTCAGTCATTGTGACCCAAACTACTCTTTCGACCATTGAAACTAAAAAAGCTCTTTTATTTATCAAAAATAAATACCCCGAGGTTTCCATTTTGCCTCACATTTGTCAGGCCACCACCGAAAGACAGCAATCAATTATTAAACTAGCCAAAAAGTATCACTTTGTTATTATTGTCGGTTCTCCTACCAGTGCCAACTCTAATAGTTTAAAGGCTGTTGCGAAGAGTACTGGAGCCAATGCATTCATCGTTGACAATGCCACAGAATTAAACCTTAATTGGTTTATCGACCAAAAAAATGTTGTTATCAGCTCTGGTGCCAGTACTCCGGAATCAGTATTAACCGAAGTCATCCAAAAGATAAAAGAAATTACTCGCCCGTAACTTGAAAAATTATTTCTCGTGTTCTGCCACAATCTAATTCGATTGCAAATATTCTCTGCCACGGACCAAAGATTATTTTGCCATCAATTATCGGCAATGTTTCTGAATTTCTCATCAACAAATGAGTCACATGTGAGTGTCCGTTGAGGCAATCAGACGCTCCCGACTGGCAAACCAAATTTTCAGTTCTAATACTCAAATCATTATGGCAATAGTACATATCTCGAGGTATTAATCTCCCCATCAACCCGCGAAAATCTTTTACAATCCCAGCCTCTTTTTCGTTGACACAAATAGCTAAAGTTGTGTGCATCGAGTAAACTAGCACTTGTCCATTTTTTATTTTAGTTTTTTTAACAAAATCCTCAACCTCTTCTGTTATATCCCTAAATTCTAAATACTCTTCGCTTTTATAGTCAAATTTTATATTTTTAATCATAGTGACAATTAAGTCGTCACTTTTCTAAATATCCTTCATTTATTTCCAAGTTTTGGTCACTTTTAGCACCCAATATCCTAGATATAAAAACAACCCTGCCTGAACAGATACCGCCATCATAAAAAACAATCCCACCTTATCAATTATCAAACCATATCGATAATAATCCCAAGCAATTCTTGCCAAGAAATAGGAAATTACCGGCATTAAAAATATTAAACCAATCAAAAATATTTGGGATTTATCTTTTTCTTTTATTAAAAGTCTCAAAGTCACAAATGGTTCTTGAATCAAGTGATATAGATTACAAAGTAATTTCCAAGTTTGTCTTGCCGCGATTAAAACCGTTAATTTTAAAATATTTTTAACTCTTTTTTTTATCATAAACCCATACTTCTCTAAATTGTTTTTTTGCCCTTATTAATCGCGATTCTACTGCTTTAATAGTAAGCTTAGTCTCTTTGGCAATTTCATTAACCTTTTTACCTTCTATATACTTAAGTCGTAATAAATTTTTATATCCCGCCTTTAATTCAGACAATGTTTTTTTTATTTCATCTTTTAATTCATTTTTTAACACATCCCTTTCCGGTGTTAACGCCTTATCAGCAATTTCTTCAAAAATTGGACTTACGGAAAATAAAATTGTTTTAATTTTTTTCTTTCGATAATAATCAATAATTTTGTGTTTAGCAATGCTACAAATCCAGCTAAATTGACAACACCTATGTTGATAATTTTTTTCCGAGTTCATTACTGCCAACATCACATCATTAATCAATTCTTCCACCACCCCTTCATCATCAATTTTTTGGGAAATAAATTTCTTCAATCCAAAATAATATTTTTTGTACAAATCTTCCATTGATAATGGATATTATATCGTATTCAACTTTTATCATTAAAAAAATATTTTTTGCTAAAAGCTAAATACTAAATACTTAATGCTAAATTAGTTTATACTTAATTAATGCTCAATCGGTTTCATCCGTTCTCAAAAATTAGTCACCAACTTCGACTTGATTTATTGGATATGATTTATCACTCTGGTAGTGGTCATATTGGTGGCTCTCTTTCCTCTCTTGATATTTTAATTTCTCTGTATCACTCTGATATTTTTGATTTTAAAAAAGACCATTTCGTCCTTTCCGCTGGCCATTTGGCCTGTGCTCTATACACTGTCCTAGCATCCAAAAAATATTTCTCAAAAGATTTATTAAAAACCTATACCGATTTCGATTCGATTTTACAAGGTCATATTTCCAAAGATGTTCCCGGAGTTGAGTACTCCTCCGGTTCCCTTGGTCAAGGTCTTTCCTTTGCCGCTGGTCTAGCTCTTGGTGACCCAAGACACACCACTGTTTGTTTAACTACTGACGGTGAGCACCAAGAAGGACAAATTTGGGAAAGTGTCATGTTTGCCAAAAAATATAAATTAGGTAATCTGGTCAACATTGTCGATTGTAACGGTCTACAAATCGATGGCACAGTTCAAGATATAATGCCCCTAAACAATTTAGCCGCCAAATACGTCCAATTTGGTTGGACTGTCACCACTGTTGATGGTCATAATTTTTTTCAATTGATCAAAGCCCTAAAGCAGGCTAAAAACTCTGACTATCCAAATTGTATTATCGCCAAAACTGTTTTAGGCAAAGGCATTTCTTTTATGGAAAATAATTACAAATATCATGATGTTAAAAATTTAGACGAAAAAATTTATTTAGCCGCTAAAAAAGAATTATTATAAAAATGTAGAGACGCCCCGTCGGGATGTCTCTACTAATAATAAACATATCTCTAATAATAAAAAAAATGAATTCAATCAACAATCAATCCATGCGCCAAGCTTTCGGTCAAACCATTGATCAGTTGGCCAAAAACAACCCCAATCTTTATGTTGTCAGTATGGATTTGAAATCTTCATTATTTTTATCTGATTTTGCCACTCATTTTCCCTCTCGTTTTATCGAATGTGGTATTGCCGAAGCCAATGCCGCCGCTGTTGCTGCTGGTTTGGCCAAAAGTGGCAAAACAGTTTTTCTTTGTTCTTTTGCTTGCTTCTCTCCTGCTATCAATTGGGCAGTAATTCGCCAGTCTATTTGTTACAACAATTTAGATGTCAAAATTGTTGGTTCTCATGCTGGTTTAATGACTGGTGAACTTGGAGCCACCCATCAAATGTTAGAAGACATTGCCCTTATGTCAACTCTTCCAAATATGGAAGTTTTTGCTCCACTTGATGCTCTTGAGACTAAAAAAATTACCGCTGTTATTTCAAAAAGTCATCGTCCGGCTTATTTACGATTGGTTCGTCCATCTACTCCAATAATTAGTAACCCTAAAAACAGTTTTACTATTGGTAAATCTAATATTCTTAAAAAAGGCAAAGATGTAACCATAATCGGTTATGGTCCAATTCTATATCAAGCCTTTGAGGCTCAATCAGTATTACAAAACCAAAAACCAAATATATCTCTAGAAATTATTAATTGTTCCTCTATTAAACCTCTTGATTTTTCAACAATTTTAAAAAGTGTCAAAAAAACCAAGCGACTTATTTGCATTGAAGATCATCAAAAAAACGGGGGACTAGGACAGATGGTGGCAAGTTTATTTTTATCCTCAACAATTAAACCTAAATTTATTCACCTTGCAGTTGATAATCAATTCGGTCGTTCCGCCAAAGATATTTACAAACTGTATAATTATTACGGAATTGGTAAAAACAGCCTCTTGGCTACTATCAAAAAAATTTTATGAATCAAAACTTTGATGTAATCTCTATTGGTTCAGCGACAATTGATATTTTTGTTAAATCAAAAGATTTTGTATTTGATAAACAATTTCTAAGTCTCCGTTCATCATCAAAAAATGAAATCAGCGAAGGCCTAATTTGTAGTGGTGGTGGTGCCACTAATTCATCTGTCGCCTTTTCTCGATTAGGTCTAAAATCCGCTTGTATTTCTCTAATCGGAAACAGTTATTTAAATAACTATATTTATGATGATCTTCAAAAAAATCAAGTATTCGAAAAATTTATTTGTATCGACAAGTCAGATGTAACCGACTACTCGGTAATATTAGTTGCTCCCGACGGTAGCCGTTCTATTCTTACCAATCGAGGTCAAACCAGACTTCAAGAAAAACACCTCAAATGGAACCAATTTAAAAAAAATAAATGGTTTTATATTTCTTCATTAGAAGGAAATTTGGATCTAATAGAAAAAATAATCGGTTTTGCTCACGAATATAATATAAAAATTGCCCTCAATCCAGGGAAACGTGAATTATCAAAACCCAAAAAACTTATACCTCTATTCAAAATGGTTGATTACCTAAGTCTTAACCAAGAAGAGGTAGCACTATTGTTTGATTTGTCTCAATTTGATGATAATTTATTAGACCAAGTTCATAATCTAAAAATTCCTTATGTCACCATTACTAATGGTCGTGAGGGGGCTTATGTTTTATTCGATAAAAAACAATATTATTCTCCTGCGGCCCAATCAAAACCTGTCGACGAAACTGGGGCTGGCGATTCATTTGGGGCAACTTTTGTTTCCGCTCTAATTTACAACAAATCTCCCAAAGACGCCTTATATTGGGCTATTACCAACTCCGCTTCTGTCGTTTCTTACTTAGGGTCCAAAAAAGGCCTTTTAACCCTTAAACAAATCAATAAATAAATAATGCTTTACTACTAACTACTTACTAATTACTAATATCTAATTTATGTTACCCAATCCCAAAAATAAAAATATCAACAATCTACTATCAAATCCCACAGTAACTGCTGAAGAAGAAGCCCAAATTAATCAAAAAAAGTTAAAAACCAAACGGAAAATTATAATTTTTTCTCTTATTATCACTGCTGGTTTAAGCTTCATTTTTTGGAGTATCAAATCTGTTCAGTCTCTAATTGCATCACCTCCCAAGTCGAGTTTATTCTCAAACTTTAAACTGCCAGAATTTTCTTTACCAAAAATGAATTTCAAAAATGATACCCAATCAGGTGATTTGTTAAAATTTCTCAAAAATTCACCAGCCAACTGGTCTGTGTATGTCAGTTTGGATATTGATTATTCAAAGCCTATTTTTGAATATCAATCAACTTTATTAACAGCAGATAATAATTTTAATCCAACTTTAGAAAAAATTAATATTATCAAAAAATCATCCCAAAGTTTAATTAATTTAAAGTTACCGGAGGGTTTATTATTTCAAGAAATTGTTGACTCTTCCTCGGGCATTTATTATCAAGGATTGATTAATCTTCCCAAAAATAAAATTTTTATCTTAATCAAAAATAATAATCCTGTTGATAATTCTCAAATTCAAACTGAAATTCCAAAACTAATTGATCAAATTTATTGGTATGCGGTAGAATTTTTAAATTAATTTTTTACCACCGGCGTACCAGTTGGACAATCAATCAGAATTTCACTTCCGTTTACCGTCCATTCTTTTCTGTTACAAATATTTTTCTTAACTAAATTATTCGGTATTTCCCAAACAATATTTTGTTTGTTTTCAAGCATATTAGTCATAATCCTGTTCCAAATCGGAGTTGCCCCACTTACCCCCGATGCCACCCAACTCATTGGATCACCATTATTATTTCCCACCCACACGGCCACCAATATTTCTGGAGTCCAACCAATACACCAATTATCTTTTAGATTATTGGTTGTTCCTGTCTTCACCGCCACCGTTTTATCTTTAATAATTAATTTTGAATTACTACCGAATATTGGCGATCTGGCTTGGTTATCAGCCAAGACGTCATTTATCATGTAAGCATATTCTGGCTCTATAATATTTTTAGATTTTATTTTTTTCTGATATATTGTTTCGCCTAAATATGTTTTTATTTCCAATATCGGATTTATTTCAACTTTTTGTCCCAAGTTTGCAAAAATACTATATGCTTGGGACAACTCTGTCATTTTTACTTCACCGCTCCCCAAAGCCAATGACAACCCAAATCGATTTTTGTCTTGCCAAGTCGTAATTCCCATATCAGAGGCCAATTCAATCATTTTATTAACTCCATTTTTATTTAACAATTTTACTGAAGGTACATTTAAAGAAGACGCCAAAGCAGTTCTTAAGGTAACTTTTCCCATATATTTACCATTGTAATTTTGCGGGCTATAAGGTTTTTGTCCTTTTATTTGATAAATCACCGGGCTATCTTCAATAATAGAAGCCAAACTAAAACCATTTTTTAGAGCCAATAAATAATTTATGGGCTTAATCGATGACCCTGGCTGTCGCAGCGCTGTGGTGACATTGTATTTACCATCAATATCTTTAGCCAAATAGTCTTTTGAACCAACCATTGCCAAAATATCCCCCGACTTTACATCAATCACCAATGAGGCTCCATTATTAATATTTAGTTTTTTGACTTTTTCTATTTCTTGAGCTACTACCTTTTGAGCAAAGTTTTGTGTCTCCAAATCTACACTCGTTTTTATTATCAAACCTTGTTTTTCTAAATTTGTATAACCATATTCAGTCTCTAAAAGACTCTTTATATAAAAAACAAAATGAGGCGCTTGAATGATTTTTTGATTATTTATAATCGTAATTTTTTCATTTAACCACCTGTCTGCCTCCGATGTCGTCAAATATCCATTTTTTACCATTTCCTCAATCACATGTTTTGCTCTTTTTAGACCTAATACTGGATTATTACCATAAGGGGAGTAAGAACTAGGAGCAGCCGGTAAACCGGCCAAATATGCTGCTTCAATTATATTTATATCTTGAACATTTTTACCAAAATATTTTGAAGCGGCCTCTTGTACCCCATGAGCTTCACCTCCATAAGACACTTGGTTTAAATATCTTTCTAAAATTTCATTTTTTGTAAGTTTTTTTTCCAACATTAAGGTCAACACTGCTTCTCTAATTTTTCTTTTAAATGTTTTTTCACTGCTTAAAAAAACATTTTTTACCAATTGTTGGGTTATCGTCGAGCCACCTCGAGGTTTATCCTCTTCATTTTTTTGGAAATTATATTTCAAAGCTATTATTAATCCCCGAAAAGATACTCCCTTATGTTTATAAAAATTTTTATCCTCAATAGAAATTGTGGCTTCTATCAAGCTTTGAGGAATTTTATCCAAAGAAATCCAGGTTCTATTTTCATTTTCATAAAATTTATAGAGAACTTGTCCATTTCTGTCAGTAATTAGGGTTGATAAGTTTGGTGGGTCATCTATAAGATCAATATTCGGTAAATCTTTTAAAATAAGCTCATAAAAAACAACTCCACTGATAATGATTATTAAAAACGACACAGTCAAAATATAAGTCAGTGGCCTAAATTTTTTTCTCCTTTTATTTCTTTTTATTTTAAATACCGAGGAAAAGATTTTTACGACAGGGGAACCTATTTTGATTAGAATTTTTAAAATTAATTCTAATATCACCATGTCAATTAATTATATTAGCTGGTTTTTTATTTTTGTTTGGATCATTTGGATCTTCAGTTTGGACTAGGGGACAATCTAGACAAATCTTTACCCCAGACACGTCTTCTATCACCGTATGTTCCTGCCATTCGGCATTTAAAGCTACTTCATTGTCTACAACCATTCTGCCGGTGTCTTTATTTATCAGCACATTTTTTCTCAAAATTTCTTGTTTAGTGGGCAAATATTCTTTTTTGAAATATTCATAATGTGACTCACACCCCCCTTCAGGAATTGCTTTTCCTGTCAAATTACAGACATTCATTCCCACAATTCCTGCTGGTCTAGTTGGTTTTTTTACTTCTTTATTTATTAATAATTGAGTCATTATTTTATTCCAAATTGGCGCCGCCCCAGTTGTCCCCGAGACCAAACCCCCCATTCTTGAATTGTTATTATTCCCCACCCAAGTTGTTACTACTAAATCAGGGGTATATCCAATTGTCCAATTATCTCTCATATCATTGGTAGTTCCAGTTTTTACTGCCACCTCTGGATGTCCTTTAATATTTAGCATCGAACCCCGCCCAAACACCATACTTCTAGCCCCATCATCCGACAAAATTTGCTGGATAATAAATCCGGTTTCTCGACTCATCACTCGAGTGCCCACACTTTCTTTGTATTCTTCCAATATTTGACCATCCTTATCAACTATTTTTAATATTGGAGATAATGCTTGTTTAATCCCCATATTGGCCAAAACTCCGTAAGCAACATTCATATCAGTCATCATGACTTCTCCTCCGCCTAAAGTTAGAGACAAACCATAATCCGACGGGTTTTTAAAAGTACTAATACCCATTGCCGATGCCGAAGCCACAAAAGTTTCTAAAGTGTTTAGTTTCAAAACTTTTACAGCTGCAATATTAAATGAATTTGCCAATGAAGTTCGAACGTTTTGAAGTCCATGATAAGTACCTCCGTAATTTGTTGGGCAATAATTTTTTTGGTTAACCTGACCAAAACAAGTTGGGTTGTCATCCACAATCGATGCCGCAGTAATTTTTCCAGTTTCTATTGCCACCGCATAATTTAGTGGTTTAATCGACGATCCTGGTTGACGTAGCGCGGTTGTCACATTATATTTTCCATCAATCTGGTTTGAAAAATAATCAACCGATCCCACCATTGCCAAAATTTGACCAGACTTAGGATTAGTAATTAAAGCTGCTCCGTTACTAACTTTGTATTTTTTTAATTTTTCAATTTCGGCACTAACCGAAGCTTGGGCCATTTTTTGAATATCCAAATCTAAACTAGTCGTAATTCTAAGACCACCTTCAGTCAATTTTTGAACTCCATATTTTTCTGCCAATAATTCTTTGACATAAAATACAAAATGCGGTGCTTCTATTCCGATTTTGTTTATATAATAATTCAAATCTTGGTTCTTTGCTAAATCATATTCATCTTGTCTAATATATTTAAGTTCCAACATTCTATTTAATACCATAATTTGTCGATTTTTTGCAGTTTCGGGGTATGAAAAAGGGGAATATTTAGTCGGAGAAGCTGGTAAACCAGCAATCAGGGCTGATTCGGCCAAAGTTAAATCGCTAACATTTTTATTAAAAATCCCCATCGCTGCCGCCTGAACCCCCCACAAAGTTCCTCCATATGGTGTCTGGTTTAAATACATTTCCAAAATTTTGTCCTTACTATACATAATTTCTGTAGCTATAGTCAAAATCGCTTCTTTTATTTTTCGAGAAACAGTCCTTTCGGGAGTTAATAGGGCATTTTTAACTAATTGTTGAGTAAGGGTTGACCCACCTTGTAGTCTTTTTTTAATTAATGTTCTGTATAACCCTCTAATTAAACCTCTGACGTCAAATCCGTTGTGTTTATAAAAATTAGCATCCTCTATGGCTAGTGTTGCATTGATCAAGTTTTTTGGTATTTGGTCTAAATTTACTACGACTCTTCTTTTATCTGCATATATTTCATAAAGTAATTTTCCATTTCTATCCATTATCTGTGACGATTGAGGATATTCTCCTTTGTCCAATTTGCTTGGATTTGGGATATTAAAAAAAATATAAACAATAATTGCAATTAAAATAGTTAGGCCAGTAACAACAAACCAACGTTTTTTCATAAGCACTTTTCTACGTTATTTATAAACAAATTTTGAACTTCTTTATTAAGTTGTAAATAATCAATTAAATATTTATAAGTCCTGGTTGCTTCGTCAATTTTATTATTCATTTTATCAACTTCGATATTGTTTTGGTCCAAAGATTTTATTATTTTTTGCGATTTTTCTAGTTTTACAATTGAGTCCTTTACCGTCTCATTAGCCAAATTTTGTTTACCTTTTTCATCCAATTTGATAGCTTCCTCGATCTTTTTATCTGCCAATAACAGTAAAATATTTGCTTTTTCAAGTGGGTCTTTACTAAACTTAACCCAAAATTCGTCACGAATATTTTTTATAAAATACCAAGGACTATCGGGCAGTGTTCTACTTTCTGGTAATTTATAGCAATGAGTTTCCAACTCACCCAAAATATTTTTTGTTTGAAAAGTTATCGGCACATTTCGTAAAGTATCAAAATTTCTATTTTGTTTAAGCCGTTCAAGTCCTGCCCTCGCAAAAGAGACATAAATTATTATTATTGAGAGTAACATTATTCCAATTTTCCACCACCATTTCATTGGCTTATTTTATCATTTACCTTTGAAAAAAGGCTTGATATAAACTCACTTTTTCTCCACTAAATTTTTTCCTCATATACCAGTACTGCGGCCAAAAATACATCATATTATTAATTTTTTTTAAAAAATTACTCTCTTCTATTTTATCTGACAAGCTGACAAGCCGACCATCTGACAGTCTAACATAGGGCGTTGCCACATATTTCTTCGCCCAGTTGTTTTTTAATAATAACTTTTCATAAGAATTATTTTTATTTATTAACGGTTTAAGTAAAATCAAATCAATTGCATTTTTTAAATTTTGACGGTTTTTAGGTATTTTTAAATAACCTTCATCTAGCCATAAGTTGAAACAAAATTGATCCTTTATTTCTTTTTGACCAAATTTTCGATGGGGAATTTTATTTTTATAAATCCACCATCTCAAAAAAAATCTGTTTTTCCATAAAGTATTTGATCTTGTAATTATTAATAAATCTATATCATCGTTTTGTTTAGGATGACCGGCAGCTACCGATCCCGAAATTCCCAAAAATATAATATCTTTAAATTTGTTTTCTATTAAGCTGGCTAGCTCTTTTGCTTTAGTTATTTTGCTTTTTTTCCATTTATTTTTTTTATTATTCCAATCTAATTTCAAAACTTCTTTTTTAATCAAATTTTCAGGATAAATTTTTTTTGAGATTAGTCTTTTTTGAATTTCGACATTATTAATATGACTTTTAAAATTTTTTGCATAACCAATAGTTCTTTTGACTGCCAACTCCAAACTCATAATCTAATTCTATCTCAAAAACTATCGTTCTTGATATAATCATTCGTGGGTCTATGATTAATAAAAATTCTAAAATTTATCGTCTCTGGGAAATGATTCCTGGTTTTTTTGCCTGGACTACCATTCTTTTTCCTATCTGGGGTTCATTTTTTTTACCCAAAACAGTTGCTTATTTTGTTATCGCTTTCTTAATTTTTTGGTTGTATCAATCATTTAAGTCGGCTATTTTAGCTTGTGTTGGTTATTTCAAGATAAAAAAAGCCAAAATTACTAATTGGCAAGAATTATTTCAACAAAATTTTCGTTCATCCTGGTTAAAATACAGCCAGATTCATCATGTAATTATTGTTTCTTCATACAAAGAACCACTCGATGTCATTGAAATGGCTATTAGTAGTTTAGCTACCCAAACTCAAATTAGTCTCAAAAAACTTCATATAATTTTAGGCCAAGAAGCAAGAGCAGGCCAGGAAAACAATCAAAAAACTATTGATTATTTTTCTCAAAAATATAAAAATGTATTCGGGGATCTTATTTTTACCGAACATCCACCCAATATTCCTGGAGAAACCGCGGGTAAACACAGTAACGAAAGATTTGCCGCTCAATATTTCAAAAAACATTTTATTGATACAAAAAAATTTGATATCAACAACTTGACTCTTACCAGTTGCGATGTTGATACTTTGTTTAATCAAAATTATTTTGCCGCTCTTACTTATTCTTTTGCTTCCAATCCGTTTAGATACCAACGTTTTTGGCAATCACCAATTTTTTGGCACAACAATATCAATCAGGTTCCATTTTTAATTCGAATAATTGGGGTATTGGGGAATGTTATTCATATTGCCAATATCCAAGAACCTGATGGTTTATTTTTTAATTACTCTTGTTATTCATCATCATTTCACTTGATTGACAAAAGCGGCTATTGGGATCCTGACATGATCCCTGAAGATTGGCATATTTTTTTACAATCTTTTTTTGCCACTGGTGGTAAGGCTACTGTTGAGCCAATATTTTTGCCGACTATTGTTGACGCCCCAGACGGTAAAAATTATTTTTCGGCCCTAAAAAATCGCTATAGTCAATGTGTTCGACATGCTTGGGGGGCTATCGATATCCCTTATGCTATTGAACAAGCCAGGAATCATCCAGAAATTTCTTTGCTTACTCGTTCTCTAAGAATTTTTAAACTTATTCAAACTCATTTAATTTGGTCGAGTAATTGGTTTATTCTTACTCTGGGCACTTCTTTACCGGTCATATTAAATCCCAAATTTTTTCAAACAACTTTTGGCTATAATTTACCTAGAATTTCAAATATTATCCTTACCATTTGTTTAATCCCCCTAATCACCTTGATAATTTTAGATTGGAAACTTCGGCCTGAACGCCAAAAAAAAGGTTTTTTAAATATTTTAAAAAATATCCTTCAGTGGCCTTTTATGCCAATTGCCACCCTGACCATGTCGGTATTACCTGGTCTACAATCACACACTCGACTTTTTTTAGGTAAAGGTCTTGAATACAAAACTACCAACAAAAAAGCGAATAAGTAACTTTATCTATAATGGGTATAATGTATTTATCTTATATCCAATTTTTATAAAAAATAATGTCATTTTTACAAAATTTTTTCGAACCCCTTGCCCGTTTGGGTCAATTTTGGCAACAAAGTTTTAATAGTAAACTATTTCGCTGGAATTTATTATTTGTTGTTCTTCAGTTGTCAATTTTAATCTGGCAATTTAGTAATCTACCTCAACAACTTCCTTTATACTATTCTCTCCCTTGGGGTGAGTCTCAACTTGTTACTGCTTCAACTTTATTCATTATTCCCACACTTTCAATTATTCTTTTTTTTGTAAATCATTTATTCGCCATCGGTTTATCCCAAAAAAATATTTTATTATCAAATCTGTTAATATCCACTTCATTAATAGTTTCATTCTTTTTATTAATCACCTTAGTTAAGATTATTTATCTAGTAGTATAGCTATGGGTAAATTTTTTTTATCAATCTTAATCTCCTTAATATTATCCCTAATAATCACCCCCTTAATCAGAAAATATTTTGTCAATCAAGGCTGGGTCGAAGATCCTGTTTTGAAAAATAAAAAGACTAACAATGTTACCGCCACCCATCCAGTTCCTCGAGGCGGGGGAATTCCGATTTTTATTGCTACAATTATTACTTGTTTATTATTCTTACCGCTAGACAAACATTTCGTTGGTATTATTTTTGCATCTTTTTTCAGTTTAATTATCGGGGTTTGGGATGACATTAAAGATATTAGTCCCAAACTTCGTTTACTTACGAATTTTATTGCCGCCCTGATTGTCGTTGGTTCTGGTATTGGAATTGCCTATATTTCCAATCCATTTGGACCAGAAGCAATTGATTTATCTTTTTTAAAAATTAATTTTAATTTTTTTGGACCACATAGTATTTGGGTAATTTCTGATATTATTGCCATAATTTGGATAATTTGGTGTATGAATATTGTTGGTTGGGCCACTGGAGTCGAAGGTCAATTACCAGGTTTTACCGCCATATCTGCGGTTTTTATTGGAATTGTTGGCCTCAAGTATTCTTCAGATATTACTCAATGGCCAGTGATTATTCTATCTGGAGCCGTATGTGGCGCTTATCTTGGGTTTCTTCCTTATAATTTTTTTCCCCAAAGTATCATGCCCGGTTATAGCGGCAAAAGCTTGGCTGGTTTTTTTCTGGCCGTACTGGCAATTTTGTCTGGTGCAAAATTGGCCACTCTTATATTGCTCCTAGGTATCCCAATGATCGATGGTATTATCACTATCGTACGTCGATTGATTAATCGTCAGCCTATTTATCTTGGTGACGGCCAACACTTTCATCATCAACTCTTAAAACATGGTTGGAGTCGCCAATCAATTTCTCTTCTTTATTGGTTTTTTAGTTTTATTTTAGGGATTATTTCTCTTTTTTTAAATAGCTCACAAAAATTTTATGTATTTTTTGGTGTTTTCCTATTATTTATAAGTATCTTTATTCACTTTTCTCGCCATAACTAGCCGATATCCACCCATTCTTACCATCTCCAAAATCAATTTTATACCAATCATTACTTTCCTCAATCAAAGTATAAAACTCTCCTGGAATTACTCTACCAACTTCTTTGGCCGCACTTGAGCTTGCTTCTCTAACCCTTAACCATCCTGTTTCAGTTTCCTTGATTTTAACCTTTATTGCTGAAACGTTATTAAATTCATTAGATATACCTTCTGATCTTTTTTCAACAGCATCAACTACGATTTCTTCTTGGGGCAATATCGCATCTACGACCAACTGATATTCCAGCACTGATTTCATAAATATATCAATGGTTTTGTGGTTCGGGAAACTAAGTGCCAAATGTTTGTCACCTTCACCGATATTACTAATTCTAATGGGGGAGAGACCTTTAACTTCATTATCAATTATTACCGTACTTTTGCTAGGGGTTGTGTTTATCATAATTCCTGCTTTATTTTTATCTCCTGTTTTTTCTAAGTACAAAACATAACCACCACTAGTTTCGTTATTTTTGCCAAATTCCCAATCAACTACTGTACTAATATTATTTTGTAACTTTATTTTTTTAGTCCATTCCAGATCGTTGGTTACCAGTTTTACTTCAACCTCTTTGGGCAACAAAGATCTATTTTTGTATGGAGTCATACCCACCTCTTTTCCATCGAGAAATACCTTGGCAACTGGATAGCTATTTATTTCTATAGCCGATTTTCTGGCAACCAACGAACAACCACCAAGACATAAACTTGATATTATTAGTAATAAAGTCAATTTAAATCGCATGTGTTTCTAGTTTATCAAAAAAAATATATATTAAATTAGTTTATGAAAACTAAATATTTATTAATTGGTTTTTTCTTGAGTTTGATTATTGCCATTTTATTAAGTTTGTCTCCATTTATAAAGACCAATAATAGTAATAACAATCTATTACATTCAGCCCTAACCAACACCCCCAAACCAACTTTAACCCCGACTCCTACACCCACTGTTACTTTTGGTCTTATGGGTGATTTGGGTTTAGGTCGCCATATTACTTCAATTGGCCGGAGTAAAAATAATTTCTCTTGGAGTTTTCAAGAAGTTAGTCATATTTTAAAACAAAACGATTTCAATTTGGCCAATCTTGAAAGTCCAATCATTACAAATTGTCCAAAGGGGGAGAAGGGTACTTTTACATTTTGTGGTGACACTAGATTTTTGCCCCAACTTTCTGAAAATAAATTTATACTAAATTTAGCCAATAATCATATTTTTAATTATGGGAATGACGGTTTTTCTCAAACCAAAAACTTCTTAACTGATTATCAAGTCGATTACTTTTATTCACATCAATCTGATAGTGAATTTGTTAAAAAAGAAGTCAACAGTATCGTCTTTGGATTTTTAGGTTTTGATTATATTACTAACCCTAAATTAAATTCAGAAACTATTATTAACTTAATTAAAAAATATGATTCCCAGGTTGATTGGTTAATTGTATCTTTGCATTGGGGCAACGAATATTTGCCAAAACCCGAAAAGTGGCGAATTGAATTAGCCCATCGATTGGTGGATGCTGGTGCCGATATTATTCACGGACATCATCCCCATGTGCTTCAACAAAAAGAAGAATATCTCCAAAAACCAATATATTATTCTTTCGGTAATTTTATTTTTGATCAAGATTGGTCGCCAGAAACCAAAAAATCTGAAATTGTAAATTTAACCGTAACTAAAACTAAAATAATCGACCAAGAAATTATTCCTCTGACAATCGAACACAACTCTCAACCACAACCAGCTATTTAAATATATCCATCAATTTTTCTAATACCCCTTTCTTTTCAACCTCACCGTCGCCTTTTTTATTTTCGATTGTTTTTAAAACATCTTCAGGAGTCAATACAATTTCGTATAATTTTTTTTCTATCGGATCATATTTTAATGATTTCACCAATTCGTCAATTACGCTATTCATTTGTTCTCCAAAAAAAATCAATGGCTCATGGTGACCAAAATCAAATTTGGCCATTTGCCAACTCAAACCTATTTCTGACAAAGTCCCTACTCCTCCATTAAAAATTACAAATGCTTCACCGACTTTAATTAGTTTATTTAATCTTTCTGGATAGCTTGATGTTGAATAAATTTTATCAGCCAAATCATGATTTTCTTTATTGTATCCTTCAAAATTAGTCGGTTTGTTCTTTGGATCTAAAATCACGATTTCTACTCTTCCTCCACCAGCTTTAGCCCCGAGAGTTGCCGCCAACATTACCCCATCTCCACCCCCATTCACAATTGTGTAGCCGTTTTGAGCCAATATTTTGGCAGTATCAAAAGCATCAATAAAGTGTTGATCTGTTTTTTTGGCCTCTGCGTCACCAAATATGGCTACTTTTTTTATTATTTTATTTGTTTTTGCTAGCATATTCTAATTTTTTTATATTGTCTTCAACAATACCACTAAATATTGCCCCTCCGCAACAAGCAATATCCACCCCAGTATCATTAAGTCGCGAAATATTATTTTCATTTATCCCTCCATCAACCCCAATTCTAAAATTAAGCCGTTTTTCTTGTCTTACTTGAATTAGTTTTTTAATTTTTTCAAAAACTATTTCATTAAAAATCTGCGGTTCAAATCCAGCTTTTCGACTTAGCAATAAAACTATGTCAACCTCTTGAGAAATATCGTTAATCTCCGTGTCAACATCATAAGCCAAACCAGCTTCTATTCCCATATCTTTTATTTTTTTTATAAAATAGTCCTTGTCAGACATCATTTCTACCTGTCCGATAATTCGGCTGGCATTTATATAACTACATTTATTAATCCAATTTTTGGGCTCTTTCACCATTAAATGAACATCCCACAAAGTATTTTCGATTTGTTCAATTTTATTAATTAATTCCAATTCAAATGTTTTACCATAAGAAAAACTGCCATCAATTACATCAATTTGTATCCATTTAACCAAATCCTTAACTGCCAAAATATTTTTTTGAGCATCGAAAAAATTTTTTTCCAAAATTGTCGGAATTATTTGCATATCGCAATAGCACTTTCTATAAGTCGGCAACTATAGCCATATTCATTATCATACCAGGCTCCGATACTTACCATATCATCCGAAATTACTTTAGTCATTCGAGTGTCGATAATACAGGAAGCACTGTTTCCTAAAATATCGGAAGATACCAACGGCTCATATGAAACCTTGAGCTTAGTTACAAGTTCTGGCGTCTGACTTGCATCAGCAAAAATTGAATTTATTTCTTCAACAGTTGTCTTTCTTACTAATTTAAATGTTAAGTCGGAATAACTACCGCAGACTACCGGCACCCGAATTGCTGTTCCACCAAATCTCCCTTTGGCTTCGGGGTAGCATGCAATTACTGCTTCTGCCGCTCCAGTTGAAGTTGGTACTATATTAATTGCCGCAGCCCTAGCACGTCTTGGATCTTTGCCACTGCCATCGACAATATTTTGATTGGTCGTATAGGCGTGAATGGTCGTTAGTGTCCCTTCCTGAAAACCTATTTTTTGATCAACCAATTTTACAATTGGAGCCACACAATTTGTGGTACATGAACCATTAGAAATCAATTTTTCATTTTTATAATCGCCATGATTTACCCCCAAAATATAGGTAGGAATTTTTGGATCTTTTGCTGGTGCTGAAATAATTACTTTATCCACCCCACCCTTTATATGGTCTAGCGCTTTGTTGTCAGTAAAAGCCCCAGTACATTCAAGTACTACGTCAATATCATAGTCTTTCCAATTTATTTTTGAAGGTTCCATTTCACTCAAAAAGGGGATTACCCTGTCACCAACTACCAATCTCCCGATTTCTCCGGCTTTTTTCGGTTCTTCAAAATCAATTTTTGCTGGAAATCGACCATATACCGAGTCATATTTAAATTGCATTGCAAATGTTTCCATTTCAAATTTAATAGTATTTATTGCCCCAACTTCCACATCATATTTTTCCATCAATATCGCTCTTAACACTACGCTTCCAATCCTTCCAAATCCGTTAATACCTATTTTTATTTTTTTATCTTTTGTCATAAACCATTCTACATTGTCTTACTGATAAACTGAAGAGCTGATAAGCTGATAAACTAAGACCAGGCTGGTAAATCACCTTTAACTAACATTTCCAACATTACTCCACCGCCCGAGCAAACGAAATCAATTTTATCGCCTAGTCCTAAATTTTTAATTGATGCGCCAGTATCACCACCAGCAATAATTTTATTTGCGTCTGCAACTGCTACCGCTTGCGCAATTTTTTCAGTTCCATTACGTGAATTTAACGACTCATAAAAACCCATAGCACCGCTCCATATTATTGTTTTTGAACTACTTATTATTTCAATAAATTTACTAATATCTTCTTCGCTCAAATCCAATCCATCCTCCCTTAATTTCGCCACTAAAACTTTATTACTAATAGGCTGATTAACTGACAGGCTGATAAGCTTAGGAAGTTTTCCTCCCACCAATATGTGATCAGCAATTTTTAATAAATCATTAACATACTTTAATTTATCCTCCTTAGCTCCTCCCAAAATTACCGTCAATGGTTTTTCTTGTCTATTTAATATCATCCTAATTTTTTCTACCTCTTCCATAAAACTCAATCCATAATAAGTTTCCATATCTCGATGGACTATAATCGAAGCATTTTCTCTGTGAGCCACCGCAAAAGCATCGTTTACAAAAACAGGGGCAATACTTTTTATTTTTTCAAAAAGACCAGTATCTCCTTTTTCTTCTTCTTCCCAAAATCTGATATTTTCTACAAAAATTATTTGATTGTTTTCAAAGGCCAAGGATAATTTTAGTTCATTTTTAATATCATCAACAAATACACTCGACAGCGTGTCCTGGCCCTCAATTTCTAACAATTGCATCAATTCCAAATAAACTGGTCTTAATGATAATTTTTCATCATAATTATTAGGCTTGCCCGCCATAACTGCGGAGCTGTTGGCGGGACGACCAAGATGGCCTACAATCCCTATCTTACAATTTTTCTCCAGTAAATATCGTATCGTTGGAATACTTTTTTTTAATCGACTATTATCCAAAATTTTCCCCTCATCTAGAGGCAAATCACAATCAATTCTTAAAATTACCTTAGCATTTTGGTAAATTTCCTCAACCGATCTTAGAGTTTTCATATTTTTTAATTTTATTGATTCTCCTAATAAACCTTTCTTCAGTCATAAATATTGCTTCCAAAAACTCAAGTACAATTTCTTGATTGTCTTCATCGTCGACAAAATCAGCCGATAAACACAATACATTAACATCATCATCCTCTTTGATTTTTCTTGCTTGTTTTTGATCCATCGCCATTGCCGCCCTAACTCCAACCACCTTATTGACTGCCACAGTTACTCCAGCCCCCGATCCGCAAATCAACACCCCCAAGGCTTTTTCTTGGACAATTTTTTCGCCAAGTTTAATTGAAATATCAGGATAATCATCATCAGGATCATATTTTGTCGTCAAATCTGTTACTGTCCAGCCTTTTTCTCTAAGTTCCAAAAGAATTTTTTCTTTCAATCTAAAACCTCTATGATCAGCCCCAACATATACAACCTTCATAAGATAAATATATCATTTTTGCTTTAAAATATGTAACATGGCCAATATTAATTTAGGTGAGATTAAGTACTCATATTCAATAGTTCGAAAACCTATTTATTCACTTAGATTGAAACTAACAACCCCCAAATCTTTTATCATTTCTTGCCCCAAACTTACCCCAGATTTTGTAATCAAGCGGTTTATAAAAAAAAACCAAGACTGGATTGTTCATCATTCTTCAAAAATTCATTCCAAAAAATTATTAAAAAAAATTAAAAAACTAGTCATTTTAGATCAAGAATATCAACTTATTTTTGTTTCTACTCAAATGGATTCTGTTATTATCTATCCTGACGATAAAATAATTTATGCCAATATATCAAAAGATACTAATAAACATATCAAAACCGTTTTAGAAAAAAAATTACGTCCTTTAGCATTAAGTCTAATCAAACAAGAACTTAATGATCTTTCTTTAAAATATCATTTTAGTTTTAATAATATTACCGTTCGCAACCAAACCTCTCGTTTTGGATCTTGTTCTTCTAGGGGCAATCTAAATTTCAATTGGCAGATAGTGTTTTTCCCGATTGATAAATTTCGTCATATTCTACTTCATGAATTAACTCATTTAAAAATAAAAAACCACTCATCAATTTTTTGGAATCAACTTTCAATCTACGACCCCGATTATAAATCCAATAACCTCTGGCTCAAAAAAGAGGGGACCAAATACTTTTTATTTTAAGATTGGTTCCTTTGGATTATTTATAATATATTTTTTTATTACCATATATTCTTTTTCAGTTTTTATAATTTCGTCAAAAAATGATTTTTGCCATTCAAAAAACAATGTTTTATTTATTTCTTTTGTAACAGCAGATTTATATGAACCAATCACAATAGGTAATTTTTGATTTTGTCTTCGTGTTGGTAGGGAACAGGCATGCCTGTTCCCTACAATAAATAAAATTCCATGTATATGGTCTGGCATCACAATATATTCGTCTAGTCTAATATTCGGATAATGGTTAGGAATTTCATTCCATAATTCATTCGCCATAATTCCAAAATCAGTTAGATATATTTGATTATTATCGATTTCACCAAAAATTTTAAACCTATTTTTTATACAAATTGTTACAAAATAACAACCATCACTATCATAATTAAAATCTGGACATCGGTTATTTTTTCTCTGACACGATCTCATATCACTAATTCGATTCCCACCGGACAATGATCTGATCCATAAATTTCCGACATTATAAACGCCGATTTTAAGTTCTTTTTTAGTGATTTATCAACAAAGACATAATCAATTCTCCAGCCCACATTTCTTTCTCTTGCTCGAGTTATCTGGTCCCACCAACTATAACTTCCACCAGCCTCTGGCTGGAACACTCTAAACGTATCAATCCAACCATTTTTTTCTAGTTTATCAATCCATTTTCTTTCAACTTCTAAAAACCCTGATGTTTTTGAATTTTCTTTGGGCCGAGCCAAATCAATTTCTTTATGAGCCGTATTTACATCACCACAAAAAATCACTTTTTCACCCCTGTCTCTTAGTTCATTTATATAATTTAAGAAATATTCATAAAAATTCATTTTGTAATTTAGTCTTCCTTTATCTCTTTTTCCATTTGGAAAATAAACATTTAGTAGGGAATAGACATGTCTATTCCACTGGAATTTTGTGATTATTACTCGACCTTCATCGTCCCAGTCATTATCTTTGTCTCCAACAACAACCGATTTTGGTTCTAATTTTGTAAAAGTTGCCACCCCACTATAACCAGCTTTAGTGGCTGGATTCCAGTAACTTTTATATTCAATCGGATAATCCAGACCAATTTCTACTTGATCCGGTTTTGCCTTAGTTTCCTGAAAACAAAAAATGTCAGCCCTAATATCTCTCATTTTTTGCCACAAACCTTTTTTAATTCCGGCTCTAATCCCTGCCACGTTCCAAGAAATTATTTTGATAGTTTCAGACATAAACTATTCTAACAATTTTTGCTATAACCAAGCACATCTAAACCAGCGGGAGTCCCGCAGCTGCGGGATTAGGCAACAAATTATGTACTATGTATATGTACTAAAAAGTTTAAAAGATAACTATATTTATACTGGGTTCAGCTCAAATTTAAAAAATAGAATTGATAGACACAACGCAGGTCTAGTAATTTCAACCAAAAATAGACGACCATTAAAATTAGTTTATTATCAAGCATTTCTTTCTAAAAAAAGACGCTATCAGAGAAGAAATTTACCTTAAATCTGGCGGAAAAGCAAAAAATAATTTGAAAACAAGAATTAAATCGAGTTTAATAATTTGATATAATCGTAAACATCAAACCAACGGGAGCCGGACGGTTAGGCAAAGGTCTGTAAAACCTTCGTAAGCAGGTTCAACTCCTGCCCGTTGGACATTTTGCTATACTACTCTAGTGTATCTTAGGAAACTTCTTCTCCAAAATTTTCGCTCATACCAAAATCAAGTTTTTGAATTTGGGCCGAATTTTAATTTAATTTTGGGTCCAAATGGTTCCGGTAAAACCAATATTCTAGAGGCTATTTTTTTTCTATCATCAGGTAAAAGTTTTCGCTCCTCTTCGCAATCAAAATTAATCAATTGGAATAGTTATTTTTCTTCAGTTAGAGCCAAGTTAATTGACGATCAGCAAGACTCAACCGAAATAGAAGTGAGAATATCCAAAGACCAAAAATCTTCCATTAGCACTATTTCTCGAAAATTTTTAATTCAAAAAGTCGTTAAAACCCGCAAAAAATATATTGGTATAATTAAAAATGTCGTCTTTCAGCCAGAAGATATTCGCCTAATTACTGGTTCACCAACCCGTCGTCGTGATTTTTTGGATGAAATTTTTTCCCAAACCGAGTGGCGTTATTCTTCGGCTTTATCCCAGTACAACAAAGCCCTCAAGCACCGCAATGAATTACTTGATCAAATCAGACAAAATTTAGCCTCCCAAAACGATCTTTTTTATTGGGACCAAGTCTTAATCAAAAATTCAAAAATCATTCATGATTTTAGAATTTCTTTTGTAAAATCAGTTAATTATTTTTTTTCAAACCACTCCGATTCTCAAATAAATACTTTAAGTATCAACTATCGACCATCAATTTTAAACGAAGATAAGTTAAAAAATAACTATAAAATCGACCTTAATCGAGGTTACACCCAAATCGGTCCTCATCGTGATGATTTTAGTTTTGATAATTCAGTTTTTTTGGCCAGTGATAAAAATCTCGCTTTTTGGGGTAGTCGGGGACAACAAAGATTAGCGGTGTTAGCCCTTAGATTGGCTCAAATAAATTTCTTAGAAGAAACTTATCACGACAAACCAATTCTTTTGCTTGATGATATCTTTTCCGAACTTGATTTTGAACACCAACAATTAGTAGTAAAAATTTGTCAAAATTATCAGACAGTTTTTACCTCATCCGAACCCGATGATATTAAGATTCTTTCCGGGGCAAAAATTATCCAACTCTAAATTTTTTTCAAAAAAAATGGCAGGCTGATTTGCATCAACCTGCCGGTGGTCAAACAAGTAGAGAGGGGGAGCGTTCGAGGAGAATGACAACCGTCATTACTTGATTTCTTTCCTGCCCCCTTAGAGCGCTTTTTTAAAATTGCGGTCTATACTGGTGTGCGAAACACAAGTATTAGTGAGTCGGATACAGACAGTAATCTTAAATCTGCGCCCTATTTACACAAAGTTCTGACAGGTTCTGGTTGCAGAGTTAGGCTCTGGTCAGGTTCCATACAAGATCTTGAATCTTGCGGTTGCACTCCAAGCTTTCATGCGATCTCCTTCAGTTTCCCTAAGCCAATTATGGCCGAGGGATTGTAGCAGCCACCTTTTTGTGGCCATTCCCAGATATTTTGCCAGTCCACGACTGGTTTCCCCATCTTATTTACCTATCACTAGGTAAAACCAGTGGGATAACCATTTGTTCGGCTTATCTTGGCGATTACCGTGACAGGTTCATCTTCCGACAACTGCAGATAAAAGTCGGTATACGTACAACCTTCCTCCTTTCTTTCTTTGTTATATCGTCAAACTAGCTTTTGCCAGTTGCGATTTTTATAAAAATGTGCGATTTCGAACAATATATTTAAAAATTCGTTATTGAACTTTTTATAATTTCGAATATTAATCCTATAATATCACAAAAATACATATTGTCAACTATTTAATCATCACTTACAGTAAAAAGATATTTTTATCAAAATAATTTAAGTTTAATTTACTTAGTGCAAAATTTTAACTTGTGTAATATAATAACCTCACTGTCGAATCAGTGCTGGGTATTTTATACCTAGTCCCCAAAATGGGGGATCTTTAAAATTTCAATGCATTCATTTAGAGCTCCAAACTGCTAGTACCAGAAAGAATTTT
>ENA-UOWO01001450-UOWO01001450.1-activated-sludge-metagenome-genome-assembly--contig:-NODE-1450-length-31490-cov-5.503674_pt1 | contig 31490 bp, 32 predicted proteins | sample MGYA00238148_ERZ761564 | MGnify/ENA primary metagenome ERZ761564 (study PRJEB28885, sample SAMN05720194) | activated sludge metagenome | isolation source: Anaerobic digester | place: USA...
GTCGTTCCGAAGATGTCCTCATTGTCAAAATCATCAAAGACATCGCCGCTTGTTGTCGTGTCCGGAACGACATCAATATCATTAGGTTCAGCGACATAATAATTGTAGATAATTATGCCCAAAACAACAATGATTATCAAAACAATGATTGTTGTAACTATTTTTGAGTCCATATTTTACAAAATAAATTGCTGATAATTTTAAAAACGACTAAATTTATTGCTGTTTTAATTAATCATGAATTTTATGAAGTTTCTATTAAAATCGGCTGAACTACTTTTATTAAAGCGCTCAGCCAGGAGTTTTTATTAAAAAGCTGGCAAACATATCTTGATTTGTTTTTTTTTGCGCGTAAAACTTTTTAACTCTTTTACAATTTATAAAAGATTTGTTATATTTACATTTGAAAATAGTCTAAAATTGGACTATGGTGTCGTGGGCAAGAGTTTTCTGGTCAAGGGCCATTAGCTCATTTGGTAGAGCGCTCCCATGGCATGGGAGAGGTGACCGGTTCGATTCCGGTATGGTCCACATGTTTAAAGAATTTTTTGTTAAAAAAATGTTGCAATCTAAGGGCGTGTCTAAAGAACAAATCGAGCCCTTGATGGCGATTGTCAAGAAAAATCCGGCTTTTTTTCAACAAATTGCCGGTGAAATTGAAGAAAAAGTCAAAAAAAATAAGGTTGACCATATGACGGCGACAATGGAAATCATCAATAATCACCGCGACGAATTGCAAAAACTGCTAACGGACAAATAACAAAGATGGCCTTGGTGTCCGACTTTAGAACAAAAGTTTTGGACGTTGTTTCGCAAATTAAAGTTGGCGAGACGCTTTCTTATGGTGAAGTGGCGCGGCGCGCCGGTTCGCCCAAGGCCGCGCGCGCCGTGGGCAACATATTGAATAAAAATTTTAATCCGCAAATTCCTTGTCATCGGGTCATTCGCGCTGACGGTCAGGTCGGCGGTTATAACCGCGGCGGCAAAGCCAAAATTCGTCGGCTCAAGCAAGAAGGCGCCAAGTTGGTTTTTGGCTTAACTAGTGCTAAAGTTTAAGCTATGAATATTTCTGTTGGTATTGTTGGTTTACCTAACGTGGGGAAGTCCACGCTTTTTAACGCTCTCACCAGAAAAGGCGTGCCGGCCGAAAATTATCCTTTTTGCACCATTGACCCATCGGTTGGGATCGTGCCGGTACCTGATGAGCGAGTCGGTTTGTTGGCGGATTTTTCTAAGTCCGCCAAACAAATTCCAGCGGTGATTGAGTTTGTGGATATTGCTGGCTTGGTCAAAGGCGCGTCGGCTGGTGAAGGTTTGGGCAATCAATTTTTGCAACATATCCGCGAAGTGGACGTCATCGCCGAAGTGGTACGCGTTTATGAAGACTCCAATATTGCTCACGTTTCCGGTCGGATTGACCCGATTGATGATATTGAAACGATCAACCTGGAACTGGTCTTGTCTGATTTGCAGACCGTCAGCAAACGAATGGCGAGCCTCGCGCGCGATGTCAAACGCGGCGACAAGGCCGCTGTTGCCGAAAATATGATTTTGCTCAAGTTGGAAGAAATTCTTAAAGCCGGTCAAATGGTTTCCTCTCACCTTGCAATGCTCATGCATTCTCAAGAGCGCGAAAATGCCGCAAATGTGTTAAAGAATCTCCATCTTTTGTCGGCAAAACCAATCTTGTATGTTTTGAATAAAAAGCATGGTGGCCAAATGATTGAGACGAAACCAACAGAAGATTTTATTACCAAACTTGGCGCTAAGTTTGTGGTGGTGGATGCCAAGATAGAAGGCGAGTTGTCCGAGCTGGAAATAGATGACCGCGCGGAATTTAAACAAGGCCTGGGGGTGGAGGATGACGGCGTTAACGATTTGATAAAAGCCAGTTATGAGCTTTTAGGTTTGGAAACGTATTTTACGACCGGTCCTGATGAAACGCGCGCTTGGACGATAAAAAAAGGCTCCACCGCGCCGGAGGCGGGTTTGGCGATCCATACTGATTTCAAAGAAAAGTTTATTCGCGCTGAAGTGGTGTTTTGGCAAGATTTGCTTGAAGCCGGTTCTTATGCTGCCGCGCGCGAGAAAGGTTTGGTCAGAACTGAAGGCAAAGAATATGTCGTCAAAGATGGGGATGTGATTGAATTTAAAATCTAGCAATTAATTATAGAACAATAAAAAAAACCGCAAGAAACGCTTGAGCAGGGCGTGCGGGGTTGTTCGCTTATCGCTACTTAATCCCAATCTTGCGGTGGCCAATTTGTGACGGTCTTGCCTTCTCCTCGCGAGAGATTGGCTAGTCTCCTCCTGCGAGTAACCAGATTCTAGCAGAGGGAAAACAAACGTGCAATAATTGCCGCCCGGGAGTATAATAATTGATAATCTTATGGTCTTGTCTTTATTTGTTTTAATTTTAATAATTATTGTCGTTTTATTAATTGTTTTTAATAATATGCAAAATAAAAACATTCTTAAATGGGCTTTGGTTATTGGCATTATCATCGTGCTTAACCTTTTCTTCCATTTTGCAACGCGGTTGGTTTATAAAATTCCGGAGTATGAAGATTTTTGCCAATCAAAACAAGTAGAGATTCGCCCGGATACTGAGGAATCTTGCGTCGCCGAAGGTGGCGCTTGGATTACGCCGGCCAAAGAATATTATGAAGAAGCGCCGATGACTCCGCCGATCGGCGCCGAAAAAGCATATTGCGATCCCACTTACACTTGCCGCCAAGAGTTTGAAGATGTCAGAGATGTCTATCAACGCAATGTCTTTGTTGTGATGGTTGTTCTTGGCCTCGTTTCTTTGATTCTTGGCTTTGCCCTGGCGGCCAATGAAGCTATTTCGCTCGGTTTGTCTTATGGCGGTATTTTGTCGTTCATCATTGCCTCTATTCAATATTGGTCGGCCATGGATGATTATTTGCGGGTGATAATTCTGGCCTTGGCCTTGGCCATCTTGATTTACCTGGGATACCGGAAATTCAAATAATTCTCGCCAAAGGTTTGGTCCGCGAAAATCAATTGGCTCAGCCTAGGCTGAGCCAATTGATTTTCTCCTTTTTCGTGGTAAAATCAGCTCATTATCTCTTAAATTTTTTAGACATAAATGCCCTCAAAAAAACCCGCTGCCAAATCTCAAGCTTCAAGTAAGTATGACCATAAAAAGATAGAACCGAAATGGCAAAAAGTCTGGCGTCAGTCAGATATTTACCGCGTCAAGGAAGACAAGAAAAAAGACAAGGCTTATGTTTTGGACATGTTTCCGTATCCATCAGGCGAGGGTTTGCATGTTGGTCACCCCAAAGGCTATATCGCGACCGATATCTATTCTCGTTACAAACGGATGAAGGGCTTTAATGTTTTGCATCCCATGGGCTGGGACGCTTTTGGTTTGCCCGCCGAAAATTATGCCATAAAAAATAAGATTCACCCCGAGACCGCTGTCAAAAAAAACATCAAACGTTTTAAGGAACAGTTGGAAATTATCGGTTTTGATTATGATTGGTCTCGCGAGATAAACACCACTGACCCCAAATACTATAAATGGACTCAATGGATTTTTTTGCAATTGTGGCAAAAGGGCTTGGCTTATCAATCCTATGAACCGATTAACTGGTGTCCGTCTTGCAAAACCGGTTTAGCTAATGAGGATTTGGAGGATGGTAAGTGTGAGCGTTGCGGTTCAGAGGTGGAAAAGAAGCCAATGCGTCAGTGGGTGCTCAAAATTACCGATTATGCCGAACGTTTGTTAGAGGATTTGGAAGACTTGGCCTGGCCTGAATCAATCAAAGAGTCCCAACGCAACTGGATTGGCCGAAGTGAGGGCATAGAAATAGATTTTGAACTTAAAACCAAGAAGCTGAGATATGTTTTTTTGCACGGTTTTAAGAGCGGACCGAATCGTTGTTGGTTCCCATGGCTTAAACGTGAACTGGAAAAACGCGGGCACGAGGTAGTGGTGCCGGCCCTGCCAAACCCTTTTTTGCCGGATGTCGTCAACCAGACGGAATTTGTGCTGGAAAATGTTTCTTTTGACGAAAACACGGTTTTGGTTGGGCATAGTTTGGGGACAGTTGTCGGCTTGCGTGTTTTGGAACGTCTCAAGAAACCAATTAAAAAATTTGTGGCAGTTTCTGGTTTGGTGGAACCAAAGTTCAAAGACAAAGACCGCCCGGCTGCCGCTTTTTTGATAAATTGGGACTTTGATTTTGCCAAAATTAAAAAAAATGCCGGCGACGTTGTTATTTTGGAAGACCAGACTGACTATTTGATAAATCAAAATCAAGGAGAAAATCTGGAGGCCAAGCTGAATGGCCGACTAGTTCGCTTTGAAGCGAAAAGAACTCATACTTGCGGTACGGTGGAGCCAGTGGTGCTAGAAAATGTTTTGGATACGGTGAAAGTTTTTACGACGCGCGCCGATACGCTTTTTGGCGCCACTTACGTGGTCTTGGCGCCGGAGCATAATTTTGTTCAGAAAAATTTGTCAAAGTTTGACAACAAATCAGAAATCCAAAAGTATCAAAAACAAGCCACTAAACAAAGCGAGATAGCCCGCATCGCGGAAACCAAAGAAAAAACCGGTGTTCAATTGAAAGGCGCGGTCGCGGTTAACCCGGCCAATGGCCGTGAAGTCCCTGTTTTTATCGCTGACTATGTTTTGCCGGATTACGGCACCGGCGCGGTGATGGCGGTACCGGCGCATGATGAGCGTGATTTCGCCTTTGCCAAGAAATATAAACTGCCAATTATTCAGAGTATTGCCAAGAAGAACGCGCCAATCAAAAGTTACCTCATGGGCGCAAACCAGATTTCTGATGGTGAATTGGAAGAAGTTGGCGCCAAGATTTACGAAAAGAAGCCGGACGGCGACCGTCTCTTGGTTTTATCAGCAAAAAAGTTGCCAGCCTACGAAAAATTGATCAGCGAAAAAATGACCGCTGGCTATTGGAATGAATATGTGGGCAAGGAAATTGTTTTTCTTTTTAAGGATAAAAAAGATCGGGTGACCAAGATTGTTTTGACACCGGAAACTGCGGAGGAGGTTGATAAGTTGGCAAATGAATTTTCTGCAGACAAAAAAAGAAAATTTGTTTCGCCTTGGACCTGGCTGGCGGAAAATGATTGGTATAAAGATTTAATTATCCATACTGAAGCGGGTGTTTTGGTTAATGCCGGTAAAAAATTCACCGGTCTTTCAAGCGAGAAAGCCAAGTTGGCGGTTTCGCGCTATGTGCGAGGCAAACAAGTTGTTAAATACAAACTTCGTGACTGGGTCTTTTCGCGTCAACGTTATTGGGGCGAGCCAATCCCGGTTGTTCATTGCGACAAATGCGGAGTCGTGCCGGTGCCGGAAGACAAGCTGCCGGTCAAGTTGCCGAAGGTCAAAAGTTATGCCCCAACCGACACGGGCGAATCACCTTTGGTCGATATTGAAAAATGGGTCAAAACCAAATGTCCGGCTTGCAGCGGACCGGCTAAACGCGAAACCAACACAATGCCGCAATGGGCGGGTTCTTCTTGGTATTATTTGCGTTATCTGGACCCGAAGAATGAGACTGCTTTGGTTAGCCAAGACAAAGAAAAATATTGGCAAGAAGTTGATGTCTATGTCGGTGGAACCGAGCATGCCACTAGACATTTGATCTATGCGCGTTTTTGGCACAAGTTTTTGTATGACCTCGGTGTGGTGAGCCGACCGGAACCTTTTGCCAAACTCAAGAACCAAGGTTTGATTTCCGGGAGTGACGGCCGCAAAATGTCTAAGCGTTGGGGAAACGTGGTTAACCCTGACGATGTCGTAAAATCTTACGGCGCCGATAGTTTGCGTGTCTATGAAATGTTTATGGGCCCATTTGAAGCCGGCGCTTCTTGGCAAACTGAAAATATGATTGGCGCGCGTCGTTTTCTGGAAAAAGTTTGGCAGTTGTCGAAAAAAGTGGAATCTCAGAAAGGCGACAGCCTGCTGGTTGTTCAAGTCCACGAGACAATCAAAAAAGTTGGCAAGGATATCACGGACTTTGCCTTCAATACCGCTATTTCTGCCTTGATGATTTTGGTCAACGAGTTAGAAAAACAGCCGACAGTCAGTCGAACTGATTTTGAGAATTTACTTAAGCTTTTGGCGCCGTTTGCCCCGCACTTGTCTGAAGAATTATGGTCACAGTTAGGGCACAAAACCTCTATTCATTTGGCGCCGTGGCCGACCTATGACGCTCAAAAGACCGTCAAGCAAGAGCTCAAAATTATGATACAAGTAAATAGCAAAATAAGAGACAAAATTGTTGTGCCAGCGAGCGCTAGTGAAGAAGAAATTCTCAAGCAGGCTCGGGCAAGCGCCGGCGCGAAGCGATGGCTTGAAGGGCAGACAATTAAAAAAGCTTTTTATGTGAAAGGCCGTCTAGTTAATTTTGTAACCAATAAGTAGCGTTTGACTTATACTAAAATAAATGATACAACTAAAGACAGCAACTAACCGGTCAAAAGAAGGACCACTCGGTCGCTAAAAAATAAAAAATTATCAGTAAAAACTTATGGCCACTAAAACAACAAAAGGTTTTTCCATAAAACCAAAAGAGATTACCAAAAAGCTACTCAACGTTTTGCCGGAACGCAATCGCGATATTTTAACCAAGCGCTATGGTTTGGACAAAAACAGCAAACGCCTAACCCTTGAGGCAATTGGCAGCGAATATGGAATTACGCGCGAGCGTGTTCGTCAGATTGAAAATTTTGGCCTGGGCATGACCAAAAAATCCAAGACCTATGAAAGCGCGACGGAGGCTTTTGAGCAAATCAAAGATTTGATGAATGAATACGGAAGCGTGGTTCACGAGCGGGAATTTTTGGGGTCTTTGGCCAAAGACGAATTAACTCAGAATCACATCCATTTTTTGCTGGTTGTTTCTGATAATTTCACTAAAATCAAGGAAGACGAAGAATTCCATCATCGCTGGACGGTCAATGAAGAAAAAGCCGCTAAGGTTCATCAGTCATTGCGCAGACTTTGCGCCGGATTTTCCGAAGATGATTTGATTCCCGAACCGGAGCTTATCACTAAATTTCTTAAAGAATTAAAAGATTTTTCCAACGAACCAAATTTGGAAGGCTTGGCTCCGAAGTGGCTCAAAATTTGCAAACTTTTGGCGCGTAACCCGCTTGGCGAATGGGGGCTCAACACCTCGCCAAACATCCGCATGCGCGGTATTCGCGACTATGCTTATTTGGTGTTGCGGCAAAACAAGGCCCCTCTCCATTTTACCGAGGTGGCTCGAGAAATTGATAAAACCTTCAACAAAAAAGCGCACCCAGCTACTTGCCACAACGAGTTGATAAAAGATGGTCGCTTTGTTTTGGTTGGTCGCGGCCTTTATGCTTTGACTGAATGGGGTTATTCTCAGGGCACGGTTGTTGACGTCGTGATGAGGATCCTGAAAGAGGCCGGCGCTTTATCAAAAGACGAAATCATCAACCATGTTTTGAAAGAGCGTTTTGTCAAAGAAAACACGATTTTGGTCAACCTGCAAAATGCCAAGTATTTCAAGCGTGACGAAAACGGACGTTACTTCTTGGTTTCCTAAAATCTTATCCACAATCATAAAAACGCGGCCAAAGGCCGTGTTTTTATGATTGTGGATGAAAGGGTTTTTGCCCAGTGGTTTTTTTCTCAGTAATGTTTTATTATTTAGAGGATGGTTTTTATTTTAAACCTGATAGGGAACTTTTTTAGCCAGACTTGGTATTGGATTTCTTTGGCCCTGCCTTTTACGGTCTATTTTTTGCCGTTCGTTTTGGCCTATGCTCTTTGGGAGTCTTATTTGGCTTTTATTCGCGAACGATACATAAACAAGGAAGAACGTATTTTGCTGGAAGTCAAAATTCCGAAAGAGATTAGCAAATCGCCGGCCGCGATGGAGCTTCTCATGCATGTTTTTTACCAAACTTATGAAGGCGAGCTGGTAGACCAATACATCAAGGGCACTGTTCGTTCTTGGTTTTCGTTGGAGTTAGCCTCTTTTGGCGGCGAAATCCATTTCTATTTCAATATTCCGAAGTTTTTCAAAGACTTGGTAGAAGCGCAAATTTATTCTCAGTATTCCGAAGTGGAAATTTTTGAAGTTGACGATTACACGCAACAAGTAAACTTTGGCCAACCGGATTCGCCGTGGGAAATTTTCGGCTGGGAGTGGAAATTTGCCAAAGCTGATATTTACCCAATCAAAACTTATTATGATTTTGGTTTGGAAAAAGATCCCAAAGAAGAATACAAAGTTGACCCGATGACGCCCCTTATGGAATTTTTGGGCTCTATCAGACAAGACGAACAAGTTTGGTTTCAGTTTTTGGTCATGGGCGGCAAAGATCGTTTCCCAATCAAAAATAAAAAAGCAAAATGGTATAATTTCTTTTCAAAGGTAGAAATGAAGGGTTGGAAAGATGCTTCTCAAGAGGAGTTACAAAAAATTCTAAAACGTGAAGAAAAAGGCGATGATATTGCTTCCTTTGTAAAGTTGACAATGTCGCCCGGCGAGCGCCTTTTGGCTGAATCAATAGAAAGACACTTGGCCAAACTTTGTTTTGACGTTGGCATTCGCGCCGTTTACGCTTCTAAAGAAGGCATCCGCCCGATTGTCAAAGTCGGCGTTGGCAACAGCATAAAACAATTCGGTTCGCCCGGCATGAATGGTTTTAAGGTGGCGGCTACCACGAGCTATAACCAACCGTGGGAAGATTACAAGGGGATTAGAGCCAGACGTTTGAAAAAACTGATGTTTAAATATTTTCGTGAACGCGCCTATTTCTATCCGCCAGCCAGCAAAAAACCAATGGTGATGACGACTGAAGAATTGGCAACACTCTACCACTTCCCAGGCCAAGCAGTTACTACTCCATCGCTGTCGCGTATCCCGTCCAAACGAGGTGAACCGCCAGTTAACCTGCCATTATAGTTATGATTGAAGATAACACTACGACTCAAAACCTCAAGCTAAGCGAGGATAAAAAACAAATTGTGGCAACTGTGGGACAATATGTTCTGACCGCCTTTATCCTGGTTTTTATTTTGTTTAACTTGACCTTCGTCTTTCCGCCCTATACCTTTCCGGACGAGGTTTATTTCCGCGTGGAAAGCGGCGAGACTGCCGGCGAGGTGGCCGAAAATTTATACCAACAAAGTTTGGTTCGTTCACCGAAAACTTTCAAAGCCCTGATTTTTCTTTTGGGCGGCCAAAAGAAAATCCAGGCGGGCAGTTATTATTTCGGCGAACCGATTTCTACCTTGGCGATTGCGATGCGTCTCACAAACCGCTTTTTGGGCCACGAGCCGTACCGGATTACTTTTTTTGAGGGCGCGTCGGCGGCGAAAATTGCCAAGGCCATCAGCCAAGAAGCGCCCGACTTTAACGAAGAATTGTTTGTGGAGTTGGGGACTCATTGGGAGGGCTATCTTTTTCCCGACACCTATTTCTTTTCCAAACTGGACGGTCCGGCCGATATGATTAAGGTAATGCGGGATAATTTTGATACTCGCATAAAGGAAGTAGAAGGCGATATCAAAGCGACCGGTAAGACGATGAATGAAATAATCACGATGGCCTCTATTATTGACCGTGAAGTTCGCACCGAAAAAGACCGCCATCTTGTTTCCGGCATACTTTGGAAAAGAATTGCCTCCGGTATGCCCCTGCAAGTGGATGCCACCTTTGAATATTATTTGGGCAAAACTACTTTTGACCTGACCAAGACCGACCTTAAGTCCGAATCGCCTTACAACACTTATGTCAACAAGGGTTTGCCTCCAACTCCAATCGGCAATCCGGGTTGGGACGCGATTGTCGCCGCCATTTTTCCCGAAGAAAGCGATTATTGGTTTTATTTATCTGACCATGATGGGAATATCCACTACGCCAAAACGTTTGAGGAACACAAGGCTAATCGCGTTCGCTATGGGATATGAGGAAGGTTATAAGTTTTAGCAAAAAGACAATTTTTTATTTTAATTTTTATAGCTTACATTCATTACCATTCGTTTCATTCGTATGAATTCGTATATTAGTGTCGTGCTTAATTTATTATGGAAAAGAAACAAAAATTAGCTTTTATAGACCTTGAAACCACCGGCCTTGACCCGGAAAAGCACGAAATTTTAGAAATTGGTGGAGTCGTTGTTTGGCACAATATTGATGATCGTGGAGTCAACTCTTTTCAAGAAATTGGCGAGTTTGAATACAAAGTCAAACCAAAACATCTTGAGACGGCCAGCCCTGAAGCCTTGCGGATAAACCATTACAATGAAGCGGATTGGCTTTTTGCCGGCGAACTAAATCAAACGTTAAAAGATTTGAGCAAGAAGGCAGAGGGGGCCGTAATGGTCGCGCATAATGTCGCGTTTGACTGGGGTTTTTTGAGTGCGGCCTGTTTTCGCGAAAATATTGATTTAAAAATGGATTACCACAAACTAGACCTGCTTTCTATCGCCTTTGCCAAACTTTATAACAAGGATTGGACGCCCAAACTTAATCTTTGGGCCTTGGCCGAGCATTTTGGTCTTCAAAATAAAAAAGCTCACTCCGCCCTCGCCGACGCCCGCGTCGCTTACGAGATTTATCAGAAATTGATGACGGGGTAGAGTTTAAACTAGGAAGGACTTTAACTGTTTGGTTTGTTACGTAACATGCTACGTAACAAACCTGCCCAAAGGAGGTTGGACCTCTTTTTTGGCAGAAATGTGGTATAATAACAAAATTAAAAATTTAAATTAAAACTATGAAAAATCCTTTTGTTAATGCTTTGCTCGCGGTTTTGTATATCGCCATAATTGCCTTATTTTTGTTTAACGCGCCAAAGATTGAAAGCACGCCTTCGGTCTTGGCGCCAATTGTGATGCTGTCCTTGCTCACTTTTTCGGTGGCCGTGATGGGCTTTTTGTTCTTTTTTCAACCTCTGCAGTTGTATTTTGAAGACAAGAAAAAAGAAGCGATAAAGTCCTTCTTAACTACCTTATTAACCTTTGGCCTTTTAACCTTAATCTTCGCCGGAATATTGTTTTATATACAATAGGGCGAATGAAGACGACCAAATGAGCTCAAGAATTCTATTTGATTTGGTTATTCAAAAACTTGACGACAATGTTATAATGTAAGTGGGTATTAGTGTTCTTTTCTTGGAAAGGGGGTGATAAAATGAAGCGATTCACTTTTCCGAGAGTTGCTCACTGCTGCAAAGGCAGTTGAGGTTGCCTGCGGAACCTTTAGGTTCCGCAGGCTCTTTTTGTGTTCAAAAACAAAAATTCGTGGTAATGTTAGCGGGAAATGGCTTTGAATAACAATAAAAAAGTCCCAAAAACAGTTTATGTTGGCATGTCAGGCGGGGTAGATAGCTCGGTTTCCGCCGCCTTGCTAAAAAAAGCCGGTTATAAGGTGGTCGGCGTTTTTATTAAACCTTGGGACCCGGCTGATGACCCAGAGACCGACTGGGGTATCGCTTGCAATTGGCGCGTTGAACGCCGCGAGGCGATGCGCGCAGCCGCCCACCTTGATATTCCGCTTATTACCCTTGACGCTTCAGGTGAATACAAAGAAAAAGTAGTTGATTATCTCTTAAGCGAATATCGCGCCGGCCGGACACCAAACCCTGATGTGATGTGCAACAAACAAATTAAATTTGGAATCTTCTATAACTGGGCCATCGCTCAAGGCGCGAATTTTGTGGCGACAGGGCACTATTGCCAACTTAAAGCCCAAAGTTTAAAGCGCAAAACTAAAGATTTTAAGTTAGTGGTCAGCAAAGACAAAAATAAAGACCAAACTTATTTTTTGTGGAATTTAAAAAAAGAACAATTACCGCATATTTTGTTTCCGGTCGGCGGTTACGAAAAAGAAGAAGTGCGGAAACTGGCAAAAAAATTTGGGTTGCCAAACGCCAAGAAAAAAGACAGCCAGGGGCTCTGTTTTATCGGTCAAATTGATTTTAAAAAATTTTTGAGTGGACAAATACCGCTCCAAACCGGCGCCGTTTTAAACGAAGCGGGGGAAATTATTGGTCACCATGATGGCGCGATTTTCCTTACCATCGGCGAACGGCGAGGTTTTGTTGTTGAGAAAAAAACACCTGACCAAAAACCATACTTTGTCATCGCCAAAGATGTTAAAAAAAACACTGTCACTGTTTCATCTGAGCCAAATAAAACCAAAAAGATGAATGCTATTTTTGAAATCAATGAAATAAATTGGATCAACGAGGTCCCAAGAGTTGGCCAAAAATATCAGGCGCGTTTCCGCTATCGCCAGCCGTTGCAAACCGGCCAGTTTACCAAAGTCACACAAGAGGAGGCTGTTTTTTGTTTTGACGAATCGCAACTTAAACCAAGCGGGCAATCCTTGGTGATTTATGACGGCGATGTCTGTTTGGGTGGAGGGGCGATAAGATAATGTAAAAATTAAAATAGTAGGGGCCGAGAGTTTAGATAATTTAAAGATAAATACATAGTTTTTTTGCGCTTGGGCCGTTGTTTTGTTAAGATTAAATCATGATTTCTGAAGAAATTCGTCAAAAATTTTTGACTTTTTTTGAAAAAAGGGGACACAAAATAATCCCCTCGGCCTCTCTGGTGCCGGCTGATTATGGCGACGAAGGCACCCTTTTTACCACGGCCGGTATGCAACCCTTGATTCCTTATCTCTTGGGTCGACCTCACCCGGCCGGCGCTCGCTTGGTTGATGTTCAAAAATGCGTTCGAACGGGCGACATTGAAGACGTTGGCGACAACCGCCACCTGACTTTTTTTGAAATGATGGGTAACTGGTCAATCGGTGACTCCACCGCAGAAAACGGAATTGGGGCAGGTTACTTCAAGCAAGAATCTATTAATTGGAGCCTTGAATTTTTAACAAGCAAAGAAGAGGGTCTAGGCTTGGACCCCAAGCGTTTTTATGTGACAATTTTTCGGGGCGAAGATGGCCTGCCGCGCGATGAAGAAGCGATCAAAATTTGGCAGGCGGCTTTTGCTCAAGCTGGTTTGGAAGCGAACATTGCCGGCGAAGACGAAGTGGTTGGGGAAAACATCAGAATCATCCCGCTTGGCAAAGAGGACAATTTCTGGATTGCCGGCGCTACCGGTCCATGCGGCGGCGACACGGAGATTTTTTATGACACTCGTCCGACAGATGGCCCGCTTGTTGGAAAGTTCGGTGAAATGGTGGATTCTTTCCGTCTGATTGAAGTCTGGAACAACGTTTTTATGGAATATGAAAAAATGCCGGATGGCAGTTACAAACCGCTCAAACAAAAAAACGTTGATACCGGCATGGGGTTGGAGAGGACAACCGCCGTCTTGAATAATGTTGGTGTTTTCCAGACTGATATTTTTGCTCCGATTTTGGCTGAAATCACCGCTCACAGCAATCAAGACGACGAGCAGGCCAAACGGATTATTGCCGACCATCTTCGCACGGCTGTCTTTATGTTGGCCTCCGGTGTGGGGCCAGCCAATACTGACCGCGGCTACATCTTGCGCCGGATTATTAGGCGTTTGGTGCGTTACAGCGACAAGATTGGCGCGACCGATAACCTTAGCGAGAAATTGGTGGATTTGGTGGTGGCTAAGTATGAAAATTTTTATCCGGAACTAGCCACCGAAAAAGATAAAATAATTGTTGAGCTTAAAAAAGAAGAGGAAAAGTTCCGTCAAACTTTAGCGGCGGGCATTAAAATTATTGACAAAGAATTTGCCGGAAAACTAAATGAAGTCATTGACACCGCAGAAAATATGACTAGCCCGTTGTTGACTGGCGAATTTTTCTTCAACCTCTATCAAACTTACGGCATTCCGCTTGAACTTGGTTTGGAAGAGGTCAAAAATCGCGGTTTGAAATTAGTAAAAGGAATAGAGGAAAAATTAAAAACAGAATTTGGCGACCGTTTGCAAAAACACCAAGAATTATCACGCGCCGGCGCTGACCAAAAGTTCAAAGGCGGCTTGGCCAGTGAAAGCAAACAAGTAGTCAGATACCATACCGCCACCCACCTCCTACAGGCTGCTTTAAAAGAAGTTTTGGGGCCGGAAGTGGCGCAAAGGGGCAGCAACATTACAGATGAACGGTTACGTTTTGACTTTGCTTATCCGGCCAAATTGACAGATGACCAAAAAAACGCAGTTGAAAATTTGGTTAATGAAAAAATCAAAGCTGATTTGCCAATGAACCGCGTGGAATTGCCAAAGACTGAGGCCGAAAAAACTGGCGCGACTCACCTTTTTGGTGAAAAATACGGCGAGACCGTCACAGTTTATTACACCGGCGATGATGTCGCTTCCGCTTGGTCCAAAGAATTTTGCGGGGGACCGCATGTTTCGCGCACTGGTGAATTAGGTCATTTTAAAATTAAAAAAGAAGAAGCTATAGCGGCCGGTGTTCGACGGATAAAGGCAGTTTTGGAATAATCTAAATATTATTATGGAAAAACCCCAGCCCAATCCTGAGAGCAAGAAAAAATCGGTCTTTGGGCATTTTAGAGAACCAATCAAACCCCAAGAAGAAGGGGGGTTAGATGAAATCCTGGCCAAAGCCCAAGGCTTCCAACGCCAAGAGGACGAACTGACCGGCAAGATTGATGACAAAATAAGAGAAATAAGCTCACTTTTTCTCGGGCCTCAAGAAGACTTGCCTCGGCCAACGGTTGAGGCGATAGAAGAAGTAATAGAAAAAAGTGCCAAGTTTAAGTATAAAGGGCCGGAGGAGACTAGCAGACTTGACGCTGAACTTAAACGTTCTCTTCAAAAAACTGAAGCGTCTTTGACAACAAAAGAGTCGGATTCTTTCGCCAGGTTGGAGGCCCTAGTTAAAGATCTCATAAGTTTTAACGAAAGAGACGATTTCCACCCGGAAACTGCCCCCATTGTTGGACAGCTAGAGGATTTAACGACAATCGACTTCCAAGCAATGGGTGAAGAAGTTAAGTCGAGCGATTCTAACGAATATATCATCAACCGAGAATCTGTCTCTGCGGATTTAAGTAAACTTAGCCCCCTCAGCTTAGGGCTTAATGGACTGGCCGGATTCAAATTATCCGAGATATTTAATCGGGTGATAAAAAATGATCCTTCAAGATATTACTTTCCCAGCTGTGATTACTTGCTTGCTTGCAGGTCTGGCTCGGCCGATGTGTTCAGGGAGGGCACGCTTATTTTGCCCGGTTTTTTCATTAGGGGTCAAGATGGTCGCTGGAAAGTTCTTGGTTTGAAATACAATGAACAATACCGATGTCTTCTTTTTTATTTTTTTGACTTAAATCAAATTCTTGATGAAGAAGAGTCAAGGGAAATAAGACTCATGGTGTTTGAAAAAGAAAAGCGCGACGATTAATCCCTTTCTTTTTTTCTAGGAGAATCTTATAATATAAGAAGTGTCTTTCTTATCACGCAAAAAAGGAGAAGGCGATTTAGTGGCGTTGATTGACATTGGCAGCAATCAAATCAGCAGCGCGATTTTTCGGACTGGCCAAAAAAACAAAACGAGCATCTCTTCCAGCATTTTGTTCTTTACGCAAACAGAATTATCGCCCCAAAGGTCTATCGCTTTTAAAGATTATCTCAAGGAAGCAAGCCAAGCCTTGGAAAAGGTTTTAAAGGCGCTAAAAGCAAGTCACCATAAGCCGCAGGCTGTTTTTTGCTTTTTATCATCACCTTACTTTATAACCAGAACCAAAGACATAGTTTGGCGGTCGGAACAAAAAGCGCCCATTACAACCAAGAAAATAGGGGAACTTAGCGTTGGGTCAGCCAAAGATTTTGCCGACAAACACCCTTCGCTTTATCCGGAAATTCTAAATGACCGAACTATTATTATTGAAAATGAAATAATGTCGGTTGTTCTTGACGGTTACAAAGGCGACAACCTAACCAGGGGGGTGGCCGGCAAGGTGGAGATTAGCCAATATGTTAGTCTTGGCTCAGAGACTCTTTTGGGTTATTTCAAAAATATGGTGGCTAGTTTTTTTCCGCAAGCGCCCGTCAAATTCCAGACCTTTACCTTTGCCGCTTATAGTGTCTTCAAAGATTTAATGACCGGTGAAAAAGATTTTTTCCTGATAGATGCGGCCGGCGATATCACAGATATTTTGGTGGTCAACGACGGCGTTTTGGCCGAACATAGGTCTTTTCCTTTTGGCCGCCGACAAATTTTGAAAAAATTAGCTGAATTTTCGGGCACGGTTCCGGCCGAGGCCGAGTCATTGCTGAAGTTGCTGACAGAAAGTAAAACAAGTCAATCTGCCAACGCGCGCGTCACCGGCGCGCTGGAAAAAATTTTTATCCACTGGTCAACTTTGTTCAAAAACACTATCAGCCAAATTGCCGAAACAGTTTTTATTCCATCGCGCGTTTATCTGATTGGTTACGATAGCTCAGATTTATTGTTGGCTGATTGGATAAAAAGAATTGAGTTGTCCAAGTTTTTGTTATCATCCGAAAACTACCTCTCGGTTGGCCTTATTGATAAAAAGTTGCTTACTTATGAACCGATAAACAGCCTCGGACAAGTTACCAACACCTTTATTTTGGCTGAAGCGCTGTTTTGTGATAAGCTGTATAAAAATCCAAATAGCTTTTATTTTATTAATTCATTAAAAAACATGCAGGATATTGTCAAAAACAAAAAAAGTCTTCGTGAAATTTTCCCAGAAGTTGGCGCGTCAAAGATGAAGTCAGGAATAACCAACACACCACCACCGACCTCTTCCCTTTCCTCTCGCACCAACCCCAGCCCTCGCCGCCGCTTTCGTTTTGCCGGTTGGCTAGTCTTATTGGTTGTTTTGTTGATTGTTGGTGTTGGAGGGTTTGTTTTGTCCAATGTTTTTGCCAGAGCAATTGTAAATATTCAACCTAAACAAGGACAATTGGATGTTTCCGGCACTCACGTAGCGACTAGAGAAGGTGATGAGGGCTTGAAATTTGTTTTGGCTGAAGATGTAGAAGAAGTGGATACGGCGACGGTGGCTGCCTCCGGTAGTGAAAAAGTAGAAATCAAAGCTAGCGGCCGAATTGTCATTATCAACAAGGATAGTTCCACTAGCCAGACCTTGGTGGAAAAAACCCGTTTCCAAGCGCCCAATGGCAATATTTACCGGATTGCCGAATCAGTAACCGTGCCGGGCACTCACAAGAATGAAAAGGGCGAGACCGTGCCGGGACAGTTGGAAGTAACGGTTTATGCCGACAAAGCCGGCTCGGCTTATAACTTGGGACTAGCAGACTTCACTATCCCCGGTTTTGCCAAAACCCCTAAATTTGAAAAAATTACCGCCAAATCAAAGACTCCCATCAGTGGCGGGTTTATCGGCGAGAGGCCAAAAATTTCAGAAGCCGATATGGCCAACTTAGAGGAATCAATGAGCGGCAGCCTGCAAGCTAAAGTTATCGAGAAAATTAAACAACAAGTGCCCGAGGACTATGTTCTTTTTGATGACGCGGTTTTGACCCGATTTTCTACCGAAATTGCCACCTCATCGGAAAGCGGTTCAGACAAAGTGGTCGTCAGGGGCAAAGTAACCGCCACCGGTATTCTTTTTAACCGCGCTGACCTAAGCCAATACTTGGCCAAAGCAATCCCCGGCTGGACCGGCGAGGACAAGGTTGATATTGCGAACATGGAAAATCTTGGTTTTACTTTGTTGGACAAAGAAAACCTTAACCCTGAAAGTCTGACTTCTATTTCCTTTAATCTGCAAGGAATCGCTCATGTTGTTTGGCAATTTGACGAGAATGCCCTCAAAGACGACCTGCAAAAAGCTGATAAAGACGACTATAACGACGTTTTTGAATCCTATCCTGAAATTCAAAAGGCGGTAATTGTTTTCCGCCCGGGGTGGGTTCGCTCTGTGTCCCAAAATGACGCCAAAGTTGAGATAGAAATAGAAGAAAAAGCTTTTGAATAGCACCTGCCGGTTAAATTGGTCGATTTGCCTTGACTTTTAAGGCGTAAATTTGTTAATATGTCCAAGTCAATTTGGTAATGGAAATAGACAAAAAAAAGACCCCTGACAACTCACCTAAAAAGGAGGATATCGTTTATGGGGTTGTTATAGAGGCTCTGCCAAACACTTTGTTCAAAGTGAAGTTGGACAATGAGCCAGATAAGGAGATTTTGGCTTACCTAGCCGGAAAAATGCGGATTAACCGTATCCGAGTTATGGTTGGGGATAGGGTCCAAATGGTCATGGACCCCTACGGAAATCGTAGCCGAATTGTGAGGAGGGGCTAAATAGCAAAAAGATGAAAATCAGGTCAACCATCAAAAAAAGATGCGCTCAATGCAAAATGGTCAAAAGAAGGGGCCATCTTTATATTATTTGCAAAAATAAGCCTCGCCACAAACAAAAGCAGGCCTAGATAATTTTTATTTTAATATTATGAGAATCGCCGGTATCACTTTGCCGAACAAAAGAATAGAGTACGCCCTGACAGCCATTTATGGCATCGGTTTACCTCGAGCGCAGGAAATTTTGGCCGAAGCCAAAATTGATTTTGGCAAAAAAAGTGACGACCTGACTGATGACGAAGAAAACGCGATTCGTAAAGTGATAGAAGATTATAAGATTGAAGGCGACCTGAAAAGAGAGCGCTCAGCAAATATTAAGCGTCTGCGTGATATCAAAAGCTACCGCGGTCTGAGACACCAAAGAGGTTTGCCGGCTCGCGGTCAACGCACCAAGACTAACGCCCGAACTTTGCGTGGCAAGAAAAAGACAATGGGTTCCGGCAAACGTAAGGTTGAAAAGAAATAATAATTATTGAGTTATGGGAAAGAAACGAGTTATCAAAAAAGGAGGTCAAGACAACACCAGTCGTAGTGCCGCCAGCCAAAAAACATCCAAGAAAAAATTGGATCGGGGCATTTTATACGTGGAAGCCACTTACAATAACACCAAGTTGTTATTGACCGACCCTTCTGGCAAAGCTTACGCTTGGTCATCCAGTGGCTCCCTTGGTTTTTCTGGTTCCAAAAAAGGCACGCCTTTCGCGGCGAGCAAGGTTGGCGAACTTTTGGCTGACCGCGCTTTGGCGATGGGCCTAAAAGATGCCGATGTCATTATTAAAGGTGTTGGCGCCGGTCGCGAGTCAGCAATGCGCGCTTTTTCTGCTAAAGGTATCAATATTTTGTCAATTAAGGACCGCACGCCGGTTCCGTTCAACGGACCAAAACCGCCAAAGCCGCGCCGCGTATAATTTATCCAACTTCCAATTTCTAATCTCAAACTTTTATTACCATGAAAATCGGACCAAAATACAAAATTTGCAGGCGAGTCGGCGACCGGGTTTTTGGCAAATGCCAAACCACGAAATTTACTATTTCTGGACCAGACAAAAAACGACGCACCGGCAAGCGACCTAAGGGGGCGCCGTCTGAATATTCTCTCCAACTTTTGGAAAAACAAAAGGCTCGTTTTACCTATGGTGTCACCGAAAGACAATTTGCCAAATACGTGGCTGGAATCAAAAAACACGAGGGCAGCAACCGCGCCATTAGTATGTTTAAAACCTTAGAGACCAGGTTAGACAATGTGATTTTCCGTTTGGGCTTAGCGCCATCACGCGCCTTGGCTAGACAACTTGTTTCGCATGGTCACATTCTGGTTAATAACCGCCGTACCCGCGTTCCGTCTACGCAAGTTCGAGTTGGCGACAAAATCTCTATTCGTCCACAAAGTAAAAATAATGGTGTCTTCCAAAACCTGACCGAAAAAACAAAAGACTACACTATACCGGAATGGTTGTCGCTTGACCTAGAAAAAGGCGAGGGGGTTGTTAAAGGTGAGCCAATTGCCGGCAAGGCGGAAACGACCATCAATTTTGAGTTAATTTTGGAATTTTACAGCCGATAAATTTAATAGTGATTTTTAATTTTTAATAGCTTAAATAACTATGCCAGATTTCAATATCATCATTCCTTCAAAGCCGCGAGTCATTGCCGAAGATGAATTCAGCGGCGTTTATGAAATCGAAGGCCTTTACCCGGGTTACGGCCACACCCTGGGTAACTCTTTACGGCGGATTATCCTTTCGTCTTTGCCTGGTTTTTCGATTACTTCTTTAAAAGTTGACGGGGTTGATCATGAGTTTTCCACCATTGACGGGGTAAAGGAAGACGTCATCAACATCATCTTAAACTTGAAGAGAATCAAGTTTAAGGTAACCGGCGACGATAGCCAAGTGGTCAAACTGCGCATCAAAGGTCCCAAAACTGTAACCGCCGGCGATTTGGATTTGCCGGGCCAAGTAGAAGTTATCAACAAAGAACAGGAAATTGCCACTGTTACCGACAAAAATACTGAGCTGGCAATTGAGATGACCCTAGACAAAGGTTTGGGCTACGTTTCAAAGGATATTTTGAAAAAAGACAAGGTGGAAGTCGGCACAATTGCGGTTGACGCCACTTTTACGCCAATTCGCAAAGCCAGCTATGAGGTAGAAAATATGCGCGTCGGCAATCGCACGGACTTCAACAAGCTTCGCCTAAGTATTGAAACCGACGGCACTCTTACGCCGCGCGAAGCGATGGAAAAAAGCATTCGGATTATGATTGACCAGCTCAAGGCCATCATCGGTTTTGTGGAAGAAGAAGAGGAAATTGAATCAGACGCTGTTATCAAAGAGGGGGGCAGTTTGTATGATGATTTGGAATATCACAGCGCGATTCGCCGACCGGGCGACAATAGTATTGACGAAAACATTCTGAAAACCAGAATTGAAGACTTAGACTTGTCTGTTCGCACCATCAAGGCGCTGACTGGCGCGAGTATCCGCACCGTAAGCGGCCTGGCTAGAAAAAAAGAATCAGATCTGCTAGAAATAAGTGGACTGGGAGACAAGGGTATCCAAGAGATTAAGCGAGCCCTAGGCGGTCTGGGTATCACCCTTAAGTAATAAGAAACAACAAAATTATGAGGCATCAAAAAACAGGTAAAAAATTCAGTCGGAAAATAGGCGTGCGAAAAGCTTTGCTTCGTTCTTTGATGTCCAACTTAATCTTAAAGGAAAAGATTACCACGACCGAAACCAAGGCCAAAGAAACCCGCCGTTTGATAGAAAAGCTGGTCACTAAAGCCAAAGTTGATACCGTTGCTAACCGCAAGTTGGTCACCGAGAACCTCGGTTCACCGTTACGGGTTAACAAATTGTTTAAAGAAATCGGACCGCGTTATGCTGAACGGGCGGGCGGCTATACCCGAATTACCAAGTTGCCAAAACGAACTAGTGACGGCAGTTCAATGGCGGTAATAGAATTTGTCTAATATGAAAAACAAAGAAGTTACAATTGATGCTACCGGTAAGGCCATTGGGCGTGTCGCCTCTGAAGCGGCCGTTGCTTTGCGCAACAAAAATAGCGCCGAGTTTGAACGCCACCTCACGCCGGCGGTAAAAGTTTCCATCATCAATGCCAGTCTTATGGATATTTCTAATAAGAAGAAAAAAACAAAAGTTTACCATCACTACAGCGGTTACCCGGGTGGTCTAAAAGAAGAAACTTTGGAACACGTCATTGATAAAAAAGGTTACCGCGAAGCGCTTTTGCGAGCGATAAAAGGCATGTTGCCCGACAATAAGTTGCGCGCGGTGGCAATGAAAAATTTAACGATAACCGAATAAGATTATGGCTACTGTAACAAAAGACAAATACATCGAGGCGGTCGGTCGCCGCAAAACATCTATCGCCAGAGTTCGTCTCTATACCGGCAAGGGCGAGATTGTGATTAATGACAGACCTTTTAATGAGTATTTTCCAACCGAAGAATTAAGAATTCGCGCCAAAAACCAATTGGCCGATATCAAGAATCTGGATAAGTTTCTGATTTCTGTCAAAATGTCCGGTGGTGGAATTTCTTCTCAAGCCGAAGCTTTTCGTTTGGGCTTGGCCAGAGCGATTGTCAAAGCCGACGAAAAAACCAAAGCCGAAGTTAAAAAAGCCGGTTTGCTCACTAGAGATGGCCGCAAAAAAGAACGTTATAAGTTCGGCCTCAAAAAAGCGCGCAAGTCGCCACAATGGTCCAAACGTTAAAAACTCAAAAACCGGCCTTGGCCGGTTTTTTTGGGCCCCGACTTCCAGTTAGGAACCTTTGGGCGGGAAAAATCCTTATTTTTAAACATAGTTGGTATTTGCATAAAAGCTTTTAACTAGTTATAATGAGGATGAATTATCCGTTTAACTCTATATAAAGTGTTTTGTTAGGGAACACTTATTCTTATTAATGTATGTCAAAACAAACAGACAAAAATAAAGAAAACGAGCTATCGGAAGCCGACGAGATAGAATTTGAAGAGAACTTGGAAGACCGCGCGCCGGAAGCGGCCTCGGTCAACAGTAAATTAAAGAAACTGCGAGAAGAGCTTAAGACTTGCCAAACTGAACGAGGTGACTACCTGGCTGGCTGGCAACGCGCCAAAGCTGACTACCTCAACCTAAAAAAAGAGGTAGAGAAACAACGCGGCGAAACCGCTAAGTGGGTCAAAGAAGATTTGTTTGGAGAATTTTTGTCTTTGGCCGACAGTTTTGAAATGGCGATGAGCAACAAAGAAGTCTGGGAACAAGCGCCGGAAAATTGGCGCAAAGGTGTAGAATACATTTACCAACAACTGAAAAATATTTTCCAAAATCACGGTCTGAAAGAAATTTGTCCCCAAGTCGGCGATAAATTCAATCCCACTGAAGAGCACTCCATCGCGATTGTTCCCGCCGAGTTCCCGGACCAAGATGATGTGATTGACGAAGTCGTAAAAAAGGGTTATAAAATAAATGAACAAATTTTACGTCCGGCTCAGGTAAAAGTCAGACACTGGTCGGAAAAACCTTAAATAAAAACAAACGGTCCATTTAAAAATAAATTTATTAAAAATTAGACAATTCAAGATATATGGCAAAAATCATAGGTATTGACCTGGGCACCACTTATTCCGCTGTTGCCGCCGTGGAAGGCGGACAACCAAAAATTATTGAAAATGCTGAGGGCGCGCGCACAACGCCGTCTGTTGTCGCTATCTCCAAGGCGGGTGAACGTCTGGTTGGTTTAATCGCCAAAAGACAAGCTATCACTAACCCCAAAAATACCATCTACGGCATCAAACGTTTGATGGGTCACAAATTTGAAGAACCGCATGTCCAACGCGACAAAGATATCTCACCATTTGCCATTAACAAAGCCGATGATGGCGGAGTGTTGGTCAAGATGGGTGAAAGAGATTACCGTCCGGAAGAAATTTCGGCCATGATTTTGCAAAAGCTGAAGAATGACGCGGAGGCCAAACTTGGTGAAAAAATAGAAGAGGCGGTGATTACCGTTCCGGCCTACTTTGACGACTCTCAACGCAAAGCGACCAAGGACGCGGGCGAGATTGCCGGCTTTAAAGTCCGCCGCATCATCAACGAACCGACAGCCGCCGCTCTGGCTTACGGTTTGGATAAAAAGAAAGACGAAAAAGTTGTCGTTTACGACTTTGGCGGCGGAACTTTTGATGTTTCAGTCTTGGATATCATCGGCGGCGAAGAAGAGCAAAGTATTCAGGTTAAATCGACCGATGGCGACTCGCATATGGGCGGCGAAGATATTGACCAGAAAATTATCAAGTGGATTGCCGATGAGTTTAAAAAAGAGACCGGCCTGGACATCAGCCACGACGAGCTGGCTCTCCAACGCCTAAAGGAAGCCGCGGAAAAAGCCAAGCATGAGCTCTCCACCTCCATGCAAACCGACATCAATATTCCGTTTATTACTTCAGATTCTTCCGGCCCGGTTCACCTCAACAAAACTATGACACGTGCTACTCTTGAGGACTTGGCCAAAGAATTTATTGACCGCTCTATTGAAATCACTAAGCGCGCGGTAGGCGCCTCCGGCTATCAGATATCCGATATCAATGAAATCATTTTGGTTGGCGGTCAGATTAGAATGCCGGCCATCCAGGAAGCCGTCAAAAAATTATTCGGCAAAGAACCGAACCGCACCATCAATCCGGACGAAGTGGTGGCAATTGGCGCCGCGATCCAAGGCGGTATTTTCCAAGGGGATGTCAAAGACGTGCTCTTGCTGGATGTAACCCCGCTTTCGCTCGGCATTGAAACAATGGGCGGCGTCGCCACGAAATTAATTGAACGCAATACCACGATCCCGACTTCTCGTTCGCAAATTTTTTCCACCGCGGCAGATAATCAAACCTCGGTTGAGATTCATGTCGTCCAAGGCGAACGCGAAATGGCAGCTGATAATAAATCTCTTGGTCGTTTTATTCTAGACGGCATTCCGCCGGCGCCGCGCGGTTTGCCGCAAGTGGAAGTCGCTTTTGACATCGACGCCAACGGCATCTTGTCAGTCAAAGCCAAAGAAAAATCCACTGGCAAAGAACAATCCATCCGGATTGAAGCCAAGACCAGCTTATCCAAAGAAGATATTGAGCGAATGAAAAAAGACGCTGAAGCGCACGCGGAGGAAGACAAGAAAAAGCGCGAAATGGTTGAGGTCAAAAATGTCGCCGAACAAATGATTTATACTGCCGAAAAAGCTCTAAAGGATACCGATGGCCAACCAGCCGGAGAAAAAAGAATCCCTGAAGAAATTAGACGAGATGTTGAAGATAAGATTACCGTCCTCAAAGGAGTCAAAGATGGTCAAGATCTTGAGGCCATAAAAAATGCCACAAGCGCTCTTTCAACCGAAATGCAAAAAATCGGCGAATCTATGATGAAGACGCAATCACAAGAGCCGCCGAAAGAAGGCGGGTCAAATAATGAAGACAAGAAAGATGACGGGCAAGGTAGCAACGAGGGGAATGTGAGAGACGCGGAGACGAAGTAGCGCAAAACTCAAAGCTTAGAGCTAAAAAATCAATAACCTTAACTAAAACCCCTGGCGCGTAAGCGCGCCAGGGGTTTTAGGCTATTGAAGCATTACGCATCCTTGCTCAAAAATCCTTTTAATGGTATTATTATTTAAGCTTAAAGCGCAAAACACAAAATTCAAATCATGCCCAACAGTCTAAGAGAGAGAACTTATAACTTTACCTTGAAAGTTATCAACTTGAGTTCAAAACTTCCAAACAATAGGGCAAGTTGGATTATTAGTGATCAACTAATAAGATCTGCTAGTTCCATTGGAGCCAACCATGTTGAAGCTCAAGCGGTCAGCTCCAGATTGGAATATAAAAAATTTTTTGAAATTTCCTTAAAAAGCGCTAACGAAACAAAATATTGGCTAAGTTTATTAAAGGACGCTAAGATAATAGACCGAGAAAAAGTTGAACCTTTAATTAAAGAGGTTGACGAGATTTGTAAAATGCTTGGCCAGAGTGTTATCACTTTAAAATCCAAGGTTTCAAGTTAAAAGATTAAATTTTGCGTTTTGCGTTTTAAGTTTTGAGCTCATCTATATTATGGCTAAAGATTACTACAAAACATTGGGCGTAGAGAAAAACGCTTCTAAAGAAGATATCCGCAAAGCCTTCCACAAGCTAGCGCATAAATATCACCCGGATAAATCTACCGGCGACGAACAAAAGTTTAAGGAAGTTAATGAAGCCTATCAGATTTTGTCTGACGACAAAAAACGCGCGCAGTATGACCAATTTGGTAACGCCGGTTTTGGCGGCCAAGGTGGTCCAGGCGGCGGTTTTGATTTCAGCGGTTTTGATTTCTCTGGTTTCAACCGTGGCCAAAATGGCTCGTTTGAATTTGACCTAGGGGACATCTTTGGGGACATCTTTGGCGGCGGTCGCCGAACCAAAGTTAAACGCGGACGAGATATTTCGGTGGATATTTTGATAACTTTCAAAGAATCGATTTTTGGCACAGAACGAAAACTTTTAATCAATAAAGTTGGGCTTTGCGATGTTTGTAATGGCGCCGGCGCCGAAAAAGACACTGACGTCAAGAAGTGCGCCACCTGTGACGGGAGCGGCCAAATCAAAGAAGCCATGCGTTCCATCTTGGGAACTTTCCAGACCGCGAAAACCTGTCCCGCCTGTCACGGTCGCGGCAAAATACCCGAGAAAAAATGCCAGGCTTGCGGCGGCGATGGTGTCCGCAAAAAAGACGAGGAAGTTCGCGTTAAAGTGCCGGCCGGTATAAATAATGGCGAGATGATTAGAATGTCCGAGCGAGGGGAAGCGGTCGCCGACGGCCAAAATGGCGACCTTTACATCAAAATTCACGTTGAACGAGATGAACTTTGGCGCCGTTCCGGCAATGATTTGCTGGCTGATATCAAAATTAAATTGACAGATGCGATTTTGGGCACTGACTACAAATTAAAAACTCTGGAGGGGGATTTAACCTTAACTATTCCAACCGGAATTGCTTACGGCGAAATGTTGCGGGTTAAAGGCAAAGGCGTACCAAGCGAACGCGGCCGCCGTGGCGATCTCTTGGTTCGAGTTACTTTCCCGACCCCAGGCAAACTCTCCCGCAAAGCCAAAAAAATCATTGAGGACCTCCGAGAAGAAGGGCTATAGAATTGGGGTGTGTTATTTAAGATAAATAATGAAATAACCCAAATGATTAAGCTTTTAATAGAATACTCAAAAGAATTTGAATTAGAAAGAATCGAGAGTACTATCAACAGACTTGATTGGTATTTGAGCAACAAATATAGTTTAAGCTCTTTATCCTTCCCCAAAAACATTGACGTTGATAATCTTAAAGAAATAAAAAAGGAGGAATTGGTTGAAGCCGTTGGGGAGGAATACGACGAAAGTAAGTTTGTCACTACTGCCGAGTCGATTGTACAAATGTATGAAAAATATGAGGTCAAGCTAGAAGACTTTATTAAAAGTATTGGTCTGTCGGTAATACCAGAAGTTAAGGTCTCTTTAACTAATTATGGTATTGGGGGTAGTTATCATTTACCTAACGAGATAATAGTAAATATAAATCGTTTTTTCAGTATCGGATTGATAAGAAATATCCTGCATGAGATAATTCATCTTCACATCCAAGCCTTAATTGATCAATATAAAATAAGTCAGTGGAATAAAGAAACAATTGTTAACCTCCTCTTTGAAAAGGCGTTTCCTGAAATTTACAAGGAACCTAACATCCCAATGGATACTACTAAAATCAGAAAGATATTTGAAGAAAATTTTCCTAATATTAAGAAGGTTATTTCTTTAATTAGCGAATGAACATATTGGTCTCGGTGTAAAGTTTTATATGAGTTTAAAATAATTTTATGAGCAAAACTTACAAATTTTTGCCTGAGGATTTTTTAGAGTTACGGAAAAAAATTATCGAACTGGAACAAGAGGTCATTGAATTTGGGCGCGAGATGGGGGAATCTACCGAGCAAAGCTCTGAAACCTGGCACGACAACGCCACCTACGACGTGGCCCGTTTCAACTTTGAGACGACTGCCGCCAAACTGCAAGAATTGATTGAAATTCGGAACAAGGCTACACTCATAGAACCAAGGACACAACCGCCTGACAAGGTCGTCATTGGTAGCACGGTAAAAATTCTAAGCCTGGATACCGGCCAAACCCAACTGGTCAAAATTACGAGGGACACGGTAAAATAATCGGTTGATTTCAATCCTCTTCTTTTAGCATTATTTTTGTGATATAGTTTAAGTACGGGAAACCGCGCTTTTAGTTTATGAAGACAAGAAAGGCCCTTGCGAGCCAATATACCGCAAGCCCAGTCGCTCAAGCTCATTCGCGCGCTTACGTCGCGCCACGAGCCAAAATAGCCCCCAGGGGCTTGTTTTGGGTCAAGTTCACCTGGATTCTGACTTATTTTATTTACTTTCCCATTACCCGCATCTGCCAACACGTCAAGACAACAATAGACAATTCCTTCTTTGATTACGACTTCCGACCCGACCGCCCGCTCGCTATTATCGCCAACCACAAGACAATCTTTGATCCCTGGTTAATCAGTAGCGTCATTCCGTTTCAAACTTTTCTCAAAATTTTACCAATTAGAATAATGGGCTCCGTCACTTTTGTTGACCGGATCGCCCATTTTTTTGATAAGATTGGCTTGGTAAAAATTATTTATTTTTTTTATGGTGTCATCCCGTTTGAAAAAGATCAAACTTTTGAACAAAAACTGGCGCCAATGATTGACCGCCTCAAACAAGGCGAGCGCGTGATGATTTTTCCAGAAGGCAGGCTAAACCGCGAAAAAGGAATTAGGCCTTTTCGTCGAGGTTTGATTTATATACACAAAGAATTAGAAATGGATATTCTGCCGATAGCGATTAACCCCAAAAAGGAAAATGGCAAGCGAACAAAGGTCATTATCGGCGCGCCGTTCAAAATTCCAGACGAAGTTTTGGTGAGCGAAAATCCCAACGACCAATTTTATACCAACTCCTGCGAGTTTGTGAGAGGGAGGGTGGAGGAGTTGTATCAGAAGGGAAATTAACTATTTTTTGGCTTAGAAATTTGAAATTTCCAGGCTATTGAGCCATTACATTTGTTTGACAATATCCTTTTTTACTCTATTATTAAATCTAGTAGCTTCAACAACTGACATGGATTGTTCATTAACTATGAAGGAGGTCGTAAATGCCCAACGAGGTCTTTGGTAACGGATGTTCTTTTTGGGAAAACGAAAAAGGACAAAAGGTTGATTGTGAGGGGTTTGCTACTTCCTCAATAACTTACATCACCAATCGTCGAACGTGTGTTTCGGTCAAGATTGGTGATGAATTGGTTGAAGTGAGGAACACAGAAGATCCTTCCAGAAAAACCTTAGCTTTGTTCTTTATTTTTTGGTCCTAGAACCTTTTGAAAAGGAGGTGGTTAGTCATGAAGACTGTAGCAGACAATCCTTTTGGCGAGGATCACGCAAGCTTCTTGAAGCGGTTTAAGCTCAAGGTGACACCAACAGACCTTAAACGACTTGATATGGCCTACGATGTGGCAAAATATGGTCATCGCAACCAGTTTCGGGAATCGGGAGAACGATATTTTGAACATGTCCGTGGCACAGCGATTATCCTTGTCGACGAGCTGGGGGTCTACGATGTAGAATTGGTGATGTCAGCCCTGCTTCACGACATGTTGGAAGACAGCTTCCTTCTCAAGGGGGATCGGACCGAGATGATCTTTGGAGCTCGAGTGGCTTACATAACCGCGACCGTCTCAAAACCAGCCAAGGACGACCCACGCTTTAGCACCGCTAAGCAACGGTTACTTTTCTATCATCAACAGATCAAGAATGGTAACTGGGAGGTTAAGTTAGTCAAATTGGCCGACCGCCTCCATAACTTGCGGGCACTAATGAGTTGTTCTCGACAAGCAAAGGCGGAAACTAGCCGAAACCAAGAAGACCTATCTGCCTTTGATTCGTGACATCAGTGGGGAGTATTCCGAAGCAGCTGAAAAACTTGAAACGGCTTTTCGCCAAGCCATTACCCAGCTTCAAGAGGTTGCTTCACAATGAGGAGTCCATGGTTACAGGGTTACAGCTCCAATGTTCGCACCTTGCGGATATTGGAGCTTTTTTATTTGATTTAAAATTTGCTTCATTTTTGGGAGGAAGTGGTGTATTATTATATCATCAACTAATTTATTTTTATGCAAGAAATAAAAGAATCTATAAAGTGGATCAAGGAAGAAGGCCTGTTCCCTAAAGTTCCAGAATTATCTTCTCCACACGCGCCGGAAGTGGTTATTAATTTGAGTTTAAAAAATCAATTGTTTTATTAATCAACTCTTCTTCTTGCTCTGGCGTCTCAGTAGAGTGACGAAGACCTTTCATTTTAGTCACATCAGAACAAAACAAAAGACTAGCTAATTTAAGTGAGTTATCTATCGGCACAATCTCGTCTTTATCGCCGTGAATAATTTTGATTGGAATTTTAATTTTTGACAATAAATCTTTATCAATCAATACTTCCAACATTGAATCAATTCTAGAAAAAGGCAGGCTAATTTTATCATCAAGGTTTCCTTTTTCTTCACTCAAACCAATCGCTGGTGCCCAGAGGACCATCTTGGTAATCTCAGGGTAATTGCGAGTTAGGAGAATGCCCCCACCTAGACTTTTGCCGATAGCAAATATCTTAGTATAGCCTCCAGATTTTAAGAATTTAATGGCCCCATCAATATCTTCTTGAATTTGCTTAATATTTTTTTGTTCTAACTCCTCGACACTATTCCAACTTTGAACACGCAGAAAATCCATGCCTAGTTTCAAACATTCGTCCGATAATTGCTTATACTTGTCAGTAAAGGCTTTGCCGCTAACCCCGGGAATAAAAATAATAGCGGTATTGGATTCTTCAATGCCTTTATCAAGAATAACTTTTGTTTTGCCATTGGCTAATGTTTTTATTTCCATAAGTTAAATATTATCATTACGAACGATTATGGGAAAGGGTGAGGAAGAGGACTTAAGTTTCTTTCTGTTTTTAAACCTAATTTGAGCGGTGTGCTCCAAAGCCTTTTCGCTCCTTCTCTTGGTAATAAATGGGATTTATTTAGGTCAACTAAACCCGGAGCGACAACCCGAAAGACTCTAACCTTTGTCGATTCGATATCCTTAGTGGTTAATTCTTTAAAAAAGACCTCTATCCCTAGCTTCTTTAAGTTTTCTAGAAGTTGGTTAAAAGAATATTTTTCTTTTAAATATTTTACTGTTTCGCTATTAAAAACAAGTTGGTTAAATTTTTCATCTTGGTAATAAAGGAAATGCTCGTAAAGTGCCTTTATTGACTCCTTATTTTTAGGTTTTGCGTCCATAATATTTTTAGAGTAGAGAAAAGTAAAAAGGCATTCTTCTAAGGTTTTATTAATCGCCCTTTCCGAATCAAGTGATGCGCAAGCGCCAATGCCATAATGGATATTTTTTTCTTTACCTTTCCAAACTAAGCCGACGAAAATTGGCAAATTGATGTCACTATAAAGTTTGTAAATTTTAATCTTGTAGCCATCTCTAAGCAGTTTTTTTATTAGAAACTTATTAGGGTCATTTATTGAATTAATTAAGATCTCCGGTGGATTTAGTCTTTGTAGGAAATTAGTCATCAAAGCATCACGCTCAATTAATTCCATTAATCCACTAGTTATTATTCTCTTTTTGTCAGTTCCGGCAGCCATTCCTGTTGAAGTTGTTTCAGCCGATATCTTTCCTTCGTCAAAAGGCAGATAAATAAGACTGGCTGGCCAATACTTAAATTTCCCAGGGGTTAGAAAAGACTCAATTTTATCCCAATATATTTTTTCCTTTAAGGGATCGGCAAAGGTTTTATTTTTACCATATTGTTCTTTTGAATACAAAGAAAAATCATCAAATCTCATTTCTTTTGGTAGTTCTTTATGGCTACCGAAAAATAATTCCTCTTTACTATAGTAAGACATGCAGTATCTCTCTAGTGATTCTCCCATACAGGCATGCAGAGCGAAACGACTATCTTTATTTATCCCTAACCCTCCACTTGAGACTTCTCGTGATCTATTAAAAAGGACAGTGGTCTTGGCTGAGAGGGACTGAAACATTGAG
>ENA-UOWO01001453-UOWO01001453.1-activated-sludge-metagenome-genome-assembly--contig:-NODE-1453-length-31426-cov-6.827548_pt1 | contig 31426 bp, 36 predicted proteins | sample MGYA00238148_ERZ761564 | MGnify/ENA primary metagenome ERZ761564 (study PRJEB28885, sample SAMN05720194) | activated sludge metagenome | isolation source: Anaerobic digester | place: USA...
ATTCCATATTGATTAATATCTCTTATCAAAACCATATGGTATAACGACCAAGTCCTTCTTGACCAAGAATATGATGCCATCATCACCAATCGCAATCACCGCAATATCCCCGATGCACGTATCATCAGCCTATTGACCAAACTCATGAAGCAGATTACGAGCAATCAGATTGCCGACACCGAGAAAGGCTTCATTGAGGACCAATACAGAAAGAACATCAACGCCGCGCTGAAGGATGCTATTGTTCAGGGTGTGAAGTCAGTTTCTTTCACCGCAAACCCGTACACAACGCTGGCTAGCGGGGTAATGAACGCCGGGTCCGTGTACTTCAATTACACACAGAGGATTGAAGCGTACAAAGACGAGAAGAAGACCAAGGAATGGGAAATCGACAAAGGCCTTATGGTTGAGCTCAATGACATACGTTCCGGCTTGCTCAAGGCATCTTGGGAACTACTGAACGTATACAAAATCCCAGATTCTTGGCGTCTTAGCGAGAAGCAACTGGATGAATACACCAACATCCTCAAAGACACGGATGCAAGTGAAGAAGGTCTCAGTCGTCGGTGGCGCAGACTAGAGCGACTTGAGGAGAGCTTCCTCATGTTTCCACCCTATTGGTACTACCGTGGCGAAACGGCGCAGCATTTGAATCAACGCGAGGAAGCGCTGCGCTGCTATGAGCACTACGATAATGCATATAAGGAGGGCATTTTCCGAAAGGATCCTTTTGCCGCGTCTGTTGCCATGAATCGCGTTATGCTCATAGACGACCCGTTAACCCCCGACACTGTGCCCGTTCTTACGCGCAATATTGAAACCATAGTAAAGAATTCAGAGAGTAGGGATTGGTCGCTCTTTCTCTTTGCTGCCTTACAGTACGCACGTATTGGAAAGCAGGAGGAAGCCGCCAAACTCATCTTGATGAACATTGATAACGGCTACGAACAGACGCTTGATAACCCCGCAGTCATACAAGTCTTGGGTAAGGGGCTGCTGGTGGATGCGCAACCTGAGATATGCGACCAAGTCCTGAACTCCATTGTTGCCGCGGATTCACTGAAGAATTATGACATTCTCTTCCTCTATGGTGAGTTACTAAACAAAGATATTGTGCGTAGAATTGCCGATGAGATAAACAGTGTGATGGTCCTTCCCGCGCCTTACAGCTATGGGTCTTGGAACCTATACAAGAAGTTCTGGAACGACGGTCTCGACCTGATACTTCCAACAAGATGGTTTCCGGATAACGTGGACGTATCTCTTTCCGTTGGCATAAGCGCGGAAGCCGAGGGCGAGACGATCTCGGTGACTCGGAGCAAGTATGAACTGACTGGTACAAGCAAAGATGATAAGTGTGTCGTGCTGCATTTCCCTGACATTCTGCCAATGAAGGAACTAATGGAAGAGGACAAGCAGGCTGAAGTCAGAGTAACCTTGGCCAGAGAGGTCCTTTCGCTCGACAGAACTACAAAACCGAAGTATACATTTGAGTCGGTGTTCAAGAGCCAAGTCGTGACTGCGAAGGAAGAAAAGAAACGTTGGGAAAAGTGCAAGGACTTGGTTCTAAACGTATCCCGGCCCCTCGTCAAATGGGTGATGGACGAAAAAGACGAGGCCAAAGTCCTCAGCTTTCGGAAGGTAGAAGTCACGCTAAACGGCGAGAAATTCTCATGTGGGCCTGATGGCATCATTATTCCCTAAGAGACTACTACGACAAAGACGCTTTAGGGCAGTGATCGGCGTCTTCATGGCAGTGCTTTCACTTTGCAGTCCCGGTTCTGCCTTGCTCGGGCCCGGACACAGGACCGTGTGGTTTGCATGTTTGGGGATCGACGACGCAGCATCACAAGCGAGAATCCAGACAACCCTTGTTCTGTTCTCGGCATGCATTGATGACTTGGAGGATGATGTAACAAATGACGGTACAGGCCCTTTCTGCAGCGATGACATCAAGATAAAGTTCGCAAAGGCACATCCGGAAACCTATGCGAAACTCTCTTCCGATTTTGTTTTCGGCTTCTGCAGCGGGACGGTCCACCGCTTATTGTTCCACTGGGGATATAACGTCGTCGACCCGGAACGAGCTGAAAGTGCGAAACCTTTCAGGGACAGGTTGGAGGCGCGTTTGGATGAGGAGACCTCCTTGAGTGATTGGGACCGTGAGGTTGTGACTGAGTTCTATTACAACCTTGTCCGGGAGGCCTTTGTCTCGCGAAACAGGAAGATGAAGACGTTAGTTGGCCAAGGATTTGGGCTAAACAAGGAGGTCTACAAGAACTTCACTACCCCTTTGGCAACGGTGCTCTATGAAATACACATCCTATGCGATTACTGCACTCCAGAGCGAGACAGCCTTGGAAGTCTTGAATACCATGTAAGAAAGGAGCTCCTAGAGAGAGGCATCGCGCGACTATTTCCTGGCAACAAGAACATGAGAGCATTGTGTGACGAGATTGAGTCCATTGCTGATGGCACGGCCGCCGATGTCAGCCCGTCGGCCGAACGCCTCAATCGAATGCCTCCAGAATTTCAGGGGCTATTTGTGCCGAGTGCCAATAGCGTGGAGCAACAGAAAGCACTTGGTATCTTGCTCTTGCTGAGAGAAGGACTACCCCCTCTGATGAGTAGCTTCTTTGAAGAACCGCTTGCCGATGTAGGAATTACGATTACGAGTCGAAGTAGCTCCAAGACGCCGTCACTGAAAGGATGGCTTGCGGACAAGTTCTCAAGAGGTCAGAGATGACAGACTCCTCCAAGCATTCTTCACATCGTCTTATCGAGGACTGGATGCCTATCGCGTATCTCAGTGAAGAATGTACGCGAGAACGTCGCTCAATGACCGCTTTGCCGCCCACATACTATCTGCATGTATGGTGGGCACGGCGGCCTTTGGTGGCTTCTCGTGCCGCGATTCTGGGCGCACTGCTGCCGCCCGACGCCGACCATCAGAAGTTCCTTCATGTCCTCGGTATTCATGGCGACCCCGTGGCCGCGAGGAAACGCATCGCCCAAGCCACAAAGGATAACGTCCGCTTGGGGAAAGATGCATACGGTTATGCCAGAGCCTTCAGCTATACACCATCAGACAGAGAGGCCGACTGGATTCAGAAGCTGACGGGCAAGGAAACGCCTGTCATTCTGGACCCAACGGCCGGAGGTGGCAGCATTCCGTTCGAGGCGGTGCGTACGGGTTGTGCTGCTGTGGCCAATGACCTTAACCCCGTTTCTTGGCTTGTCATGAAGGCGACGGTTGAGTTTCCGGCCCTGTATGGTTCCGGGCTTCTCGAACGGTACGAGGAACTAGGCAAGGAATTTGCCGCGAGATGTGTTGCTCAATTGAAGCCGTTCTTTCCGCCAGAACCCGGAGAGAACTGTATTCCTGATGGCTATCTCTGGGCTCGGACGGTGAAGTGTCCATATTGCGGTGGGGTTGTTCCGCTCAGCCCGAACTGGAGGTTGAACAACGTCGGGACGGGTGTAAGATTGGTGCCTAGGGTTGAGGGGGAAGGATTGAGGACAGTTGATTTTGAGATTGTCCATAAGCTGAAGGAGCAGTCTCCCGGAACGGTCAGTGGAGGTAATGGCTTGTGTCCTTTCCCGGATTGTGAACGCGTGATTGATGGGGATGAGATTAAGGCCCAAGCGCAATCCGGTCAGATGGGCGAGCAGTTGTATGCCATCGTATACAAAGAGGAGCGGATCTCCGGCTACACCAAGACAGGTAAACCCAAAGTGAAGAAGGTCCGCGGATTTCGCGCGCCCAGGCCGGAGGATGATGTCCGCGAACAGGTCCAAGTTGCCCTCGACGCCAGACTCCCTGAATGGCAGGCGCGAAACATCATCCCCGATGAGGAGGTGCCCAAGGGAACCAAGACAGGCACTCAACCGGATGCGAGAGGCACTGATTTACCCTTAAAGCGCGGCGAGACACATTGGTGGAAGATGTTTTCGCCGCGACAGCTCTACGGGCATTGTACCAGCGTTGAGGTCTTTCAAGAACTTGTGCAGGAATGCGGCGGGACGGGAAATCTTTCTGAACTCGACAGAGCCGCACTGACATATGTGGGGTTGGCAATGGACAAAGTGCTCAACTACAACGCCCGTCTTGTCCGGTGGCATGCCAACCGAGAAGTGGTTGCAGGTGTGTTCGATAGACACGATTTCTCATTCAAGTGGAGCTATGCAGAAATGGCTCCAACAATCACAGGTCTCGGCTACGATTGGGCGGTCGAACAAACAGGCAAGGCATTGGAAGAACTCATCGAACTGTGTGGCGGTCATTCTGCCGCATCTGAGCCCGACCTCCTTACGGCCCTCGAGCCTCGAGCCTCAACCTCCGACCCTGCCTCCATTCTCATCACCAATGGTTCCGGTGACAATCTACCGCATGTCGATGACCACTCTGTTGATGCCGTCGTGATGGACCCGCCGTATTACGATAATGTGATGTATGCGGAGTTGGCGGATTTCTTCTATGTGTGGCTGAAGCGGACAGCGGGGTTGTTATTCCCGGAGCAGTTTTCCAACTATCTTACGGACAAGGACCGGGAGGCCGTCGCAAATGTCGCAAAGTTCAAGGACTTCACCCAAGTTAGAGGTACGGGAGGAGCGAAAAGGCGGGCCTCACGCGATTATCAGGAGCGGATGCAGGCCATTTTCGCAGAATGCCGCCGGGTGCTCAAGCTCGATGGATTGATGGTGTTGATGTTTACGCACAAAGCCACGGGGGCATGGGATGCTCTGGCCCGCGGACTATTGGATGCGGGCTTCACCATAACGGCGAGCTGGCCCATCAGTACGGAGGCGGAAGGCAGTCTGCACATCAAGGACAAGAATGCCGCCAAGAGCACTATTTTCCTTGTCTGCCGCCCACGAACAGAGACCGGTGAAACGGACCAGGTGACATACTGGGAAGACGTGGAACCCAAAGTTGTCGAGCTGATCCGAGGCGGGAATGGCAAGCGGGGCAAAGTGGCGGAGTTCCAAGAGTATGGCATCCGGGGCGTCGACCTGTACCTCTCTTGTTTCGGCCCGGCACTTCAAGTGTTTTCCGAACACTGGCCGATGCAGCGTGGCCGTGCGATGCAACGCCCCGAGCCCGCCAAGGGTGCCCAGTTGAAGATGATGGAGGATGATGATTGGGACCCCTATGCCGTACGACCCGAAGACGCCCTCATGGCAGCACGACAGGCGGTGAAGGATTGGCGTATGGAACAACTCGCCACGGTGAAACGTCAGGCTCACCTGGACCCAGTAACGGAGTTCTTCATTCTGGCATGGGATGCATTTGAATCCCCGGAATTCCCGGCAGACGAGGCGTTGAAACTGGCCCGTGTCGTGGGAGTGAATTTCGACCAAGACCTGAGGGGCAAGATTCTGGAGGTCAAAGGCGGCAACGTGATTCTCTGGGATAGCGTCCTACGTGCTCAGAAAGGAGCTATCGGCTCTCCAAGACGCGACATTCTCCTCAATGCGCTGCATCATGCCGCCCGAGTAGGCCGTGAACAGAACACAGGAGCGGCCAGAGACTTGGTGGAAAAGGCCGGGCTGATTGAAGAACCCGCATTCCTCATGGCGCTCGAAGCTATTCTCAACGTCTTGCCTGCTCCTGCCCTGGGATCCAGTAGCAGTGGCCCCTTAGCTGGTGCTGCCGCCGATTGCAATGCCTTGGAAAAGCTCCGCAGGCTGGCATTCTCCGAGGAAGTGCCGCCCCCGAAGCAGTTGGAGTTGGTGTAACCCTATGCTGCTCCGGGAAAGAGAATGGCAACCCACCTACAGCCACGAAGACGGTGACCTCGTGGACCTGTTCTTCCTTCCGGCCCTTTCCTGTTCCAAGCTCTATCAGCGGGTAACCGGCTATTTCAACAAAGAGGCATTGGCGCTGGCTTCACGTGGGTTGGATACGCTCATCCGCAACAAAGGCCGGATGCAGTTGATTGTTGGGTGCACGCTTGAACAGGAAGAAGTAGATGCCATCGAAGCTGGATATGCCATACGCACTCTCATCGAGAAGGGTATCCATAAGCGCTTCCGAGACATGTTCGCCGATGAATGGGAACGGAAACAGTTGGGGTGGCTCTCGTGGATGGTGGCGCACAGCTATCTGGACATCAAGGTTGCCATTCCAAGGGATGCCGAAGGCAAGTATCGTGCGGGTTTGGGCCTCTATCACGCCAAAGCCGGGCTACTTGTTGATGATGTGGGTGACAAGCTGGCATTCCGTGGCTCAATTAACGAGACCCTTGCCGGGTGGAAACAGAATTGTGAATCCTTTGATGTGAGTTGTTCCTGGCGGGGGGAATGGGACTTTCAGCGTGTGGCCCGGACAGAGGGTGAGTTCCATGCCCTTTGGACAAACAAGGCCAAGGCAGCGGAAGTGCTGGAAGTTCCAGAAGCCGTCAAACAGGAATTGCTTCAGTTCTTGCCCAAAGACGACACGTTCCTGAATCAACCTGAGACGGTCGTGAGGTCGCCCGAAGAACTGGTTGAGGAGGAAAGGTCGGAACAGGTTGAGCCGGAGCCTCCCGAAACGAAGGTAGCCGCACCCAAGCCTGGACCAAACGTTGAAGATGCCCCTACCGAACATGAACGTCGGCGAAGGGTTTGGGCATTTCTTCGGGATGCAGCGAAACGAGAAGATGGGACCTTCGTGGCGGTGAAGACATGCACGGTGGAGCCGTGGCCGCATCAATTGAGAGCCTATAAGCGGATGCTCGACAACTGGCCTTTCCGGCTCCTGATTGCAGATGAGGTCGGACTTGGGAAGACCATCGAGGCGGGTCTGATTATCCGTCATGCCTGGATAAGCGGAAGCGCAAGACGGATTCTCATTCTTGTACCGAGTGCCTTGATGGCTCAATGGCAGGCGGAACTGTATGAGAAGTTCAACCTGCTTGTCCCCATTTACACAGGTCAATCCCTCGTGTGGCCCAGACATCATTTCTGCCGACAGGCACTGCAACAGAAAGTCGCCCGCGGCAAATGGACGGCCCAGCCGTTGGTCATTACTTCAAGCCACCTCATGCGGCGTAAAGACCGGCAAGAAGAATTGGTGAATGCCGAGAACTGGGATTTGCTCGTGGTAGATGAGGCCCACCATGCTCGGCGGCGTGGTGCTGGTACTGCTAAGGAGAAGGGGCCGAATCGCCTCCTTCACCTCCTGCTCGACATCAAGGACAAGGCCGATTCCCTCCTGATGATGACGGCAACGCCGATGCAGGTCCATCCGGTCGAGATACATGATTTGCTGAGTGTCTTGGGATTGCCGCCGGAATGGAACGAGACGGTATTCACTGAATACTTTGATATGCTGAACAAGAATCCTGATGAGAAAAGCCTGCAATGGCTTTCGCATCTCTTCCAAGCCACGGAATCCGTGTACGGCCCCTTGGACAACGACGAATTGGACCGTGTCGCGGACGGCTTCAACCTCAGCCGCATTGAACGCAAGGGTGTCTTGTCGGCGTTGCGCGAGAAGAGCAGCCTCATCCCGATTAAACGTCTGAATCCAAAGCAGCGTAAAGCGGTTTTGACGGTATTGCGCACAGCCAGTCCTGTGCGGTATCGCATGTCACGCCATACCCGCACGCTCTTGCGACAATATGCTCGCAACGGTCTCTTGGACTCCCTTATCGCCGACCGTGTTGTGACGGATATCGCCATAGAGATGACTCCGAGCGAACGTGCCCTGTATGAGGCTGTCGAGGAATACATCAGCAAGACGTATCAAGCCGCCACACCAGGGAAACGGACTGCCGTTGGGTTCGTCATGACCACCTATCGGAGGCGTGTTGCAAGTAGTTTTCATGCACTCCGAAAGACTCTGGAGAAGAAGCTCGCCCTAATGGATGCCCAGGGCAAACGGCCGGTATTGGATGAAATCCAACTACGCGAAGATGCCAGTCAGGATGAGTTAGCGGACGAAGTGAGTTCGCCGGAAGATACGGCAGCCTTGGAACAAAATGCCTTGGCTTTTGAACAGAAGGAGACAATACGGTCACTGCTGAAGGCCATTGCCAAGTTGGGCACCGACAGCAAAGCGTTACGCTTGATTGCTGAACTGAACAATGTTTTTGCGGAGGGGTACGGTGGGGCCATCATTTTCACGCAGTACACCGATACGATGGAGTTCCTGAAAGACTTCGTCGCTGAACGAGTGGACTTGCCCATTGGATGCTTCAGTGGAGAAGGCGGACAGCGGCGGGGACCCTCGGGAACATGGGCTAAGTGCTCCAAAGAGGAAATCAAGCGGCTGCTTCGTACCAATGAAATCAAGGTGCTCATCTGCACGGATGCCGCCGGAGAAGGGCTCAACCTCCAATCGTGCGGCGTGCTCGTGAATTACGACTTGCCGTGGAATCCGATGAAGGTGGAGCAACGGATTGGACGCATTGACCGTATTGGGCAGGTGAATCCCACGGTGCGAATCATCAACCTTGGCTATGCCGACACCGTGGAAGTGGATGTCTACTTCGCCCTGCAAGAACGTATTGGGCTATTCACAGGTGTGGTTGGTAAGTTGCAGCCGATTCTCTCCCGATTGCCACGGGAATTTGAGGCAGCCATTTTAGCCGCGCTGGAACAGCGGGAACAGGCACGGCATAAGGTCCTTTCCCACGTCAACGTGATGGTGGATGAGGCGGAAGCGGCTGGTTTTGATATCGACGAGGTAAGTGAAGCAGACCTACAGCCGCCGGAATTCCCGAACCCGCCATTCTTACCTTCCGACTTGGATACCGTGCTGCGTGATGCCTCGTTACTTCCCGCAACCATCGAATGCCGGGAACTCGAACCCTCCACGTATGCACTGCGTATGCCCGGCGAAACCCAATCCGCTCGTATCACCACCAGCCCGGCTATTTTCGACGAGCATTTTGAAAGCCACCAATTGCTTCTGCCCGACAGCCCGTTGTTCAGAAGAATGCTGGACGCGGCGAACGTGAGCGATGCTTCTGGGGAAGTTCCCAGCGACGGCACATTACAGGAAATCCTCTAATGAAACCTGCGAACCCGCTCTGCCTCGCTTGCGCAAGTAAGTTGCCATGGTACTCTTGGCCCTTGCGTGATGAGAGCGAACCCCGCCCTACACAATTCCCCGAAATGAAGGGCGGAACATGCCCTATCTGCGGAAGGACAGAGATGTTGGCTCCTGTATTCCGTAATCTGTGTGACGTGCCCAAGTTCACAGAGCAACGCAAAAGACTTCGCACGTTTTGGCGAGTCTTTGAACCATATGCCGATAGACATTTCGCTGTCGAGATTCGCAAGGATTTTCAGCAGCGGTTCTGGGAGATGTATCTTGCGTGGGGATTGCTGGGAAAAGGATTCAGCTTGCGCAAGAACACGGGAAAAGCGCCGGACTTGTGCTTGGATTGTGCCTCAAGACCTCATTGGGTGGAATGTATTGTCCCTAAAGCAGGGAGTGGTGATGATGCAGTTCCTGAAATGGGGTCTAACTCGCAGCTAAAGATGCCCAACTCTGAAATCTTGCTTCGGTATACTTCCGCTATCTCAGAAAAACACTGCAAATATGAGGGCTACCTGAAGAAAAGAATTGTCGCGCAAGATGAGCCATTCATCATCGCGGTAAACGGTGCATGTATTCCATACGTATGGAGTGATGAAAACGTACCGCGTATCGTAAAGGCGCTCTATGGCATAGGCGACCAATGCGTCGTCCTCAATCCAAGAACAGGGACTAGCGAGGGTGAAGGGCATCTTATGCAGCCAGAACGGCGAAAGAAGTCTGAAAGAAGTCTGGCAGTCCAATCTTAACCAATTGTTTCTTGGATTCAAGCTATGAAGGGGTCAGTGCGGTTCTGTTCTCACACGCTGACCTCGGGAACTTGCCACCTTCCTTTGGGGGTGACTTCATCCTTGTACACAACGCCTACGCTAAGAACCCATTACCATTACCAAGAGGTTGGCTCGGTATCCGCAGAGAATACTGGGTGAAAAATCACACACCTGACAAACTCGAGTTGGGGTACAGGGATTGGGAAGATGAAGATGAAGATGTATCCTAGTATCAGGACAAACTCATGCAGAAAAAGAAACGGCCCGCCCCATGCCGCTTCTTTCGCCGTCACGTCTCGGGCTGGCCCATCGTCTGCGCTGTTTGGATGAGATTACCCATGAGCTGTCCCTCGGCACTCTCGACCTTCTTCCCGCTGGGTGGCCACGGCACAAGGTTGTCGGCACTCTCTCGATACAGGTCGTTGTTGACGATGTGAGCCACGGTCGCGGCATGCCATTTCCCGCCCTTCTTACTCGGTACACCCAAATCGTTAAGTCTCGTCGCAATCACGTGGAGGCTGACCCCTTCGTCCCGCCATTGGAAAACGTATTTGAGTGTCCGTTGCTCGGAGTCGTTTGGAACCAGGTCCTTCCCCGTATCGCTCACGCTGAATCCATACGGGGCATGACCGTACACCTTGCCGTTGCGCTTCTTGTGCTCAAGCGCTGTAGCGGTCCGTTCGGCAATCAGGTTTTTCTCAAACTCGGCAAACGAAGCCAACAAGGTGAGCATCATCCGCCCCATGGCTGTACCCGTGTTCAAGTTCTGGCCTCCCATATCCGTCAGGTGCAACGTCCATCCTTTCCGCTCGAACTCCTGCGTCCAGTGCAACGCATCCTCCGTGCTACGAAACAGACGGTCCAGCTTGAGGGCCACGATGTGCTGGGCATCGCCTTCGACCAAAGTCCTGAGCATCCTTCCCCCGCCAGACCTTGCCTGTAGGGGCCTGCCCGCCGATACCCCTTCCTCTCGCACTACTCGCAGTGCGTTCAACCCGACCGCCGCACAGTACGCCCGTAAGCGCTCTTCCTGGGCATCGAGTGAGACACCGTGTTGTGCCTGTTCCTGTGTACTGACCCGCACGTACAGAACCGCGTCTTCCATCCCGTTCTCTCCTTTCTCGTGGTACACCAACCGTCTACCACTGTGGCACACTGGTCAGTCTGCCACGCGGCAAACTGCCTCCTACCAACCGGATACAGGCCGGGAATTCAGCCATTTCCCAGACCAAATTCCCGGTGGTACCTCGTCGTGGTGCCATTTCATACTATTCGCTGTTGAAATCGGCCGGATTGCCACCGCCTCCGTGGCCCGGCCCGTCCCTGTGCTCGAACCTGCGCTGAATGTCTGCCATGATTCGCCTGTACGCCCATACCCCAAACACGACGATGCCATCGAACGTCCACTTGAGCAAAATGAGCACCCAAGACAGGAGCGTTGCCAAGCATTGGAATGCCAACTCAAGGGCGATACCAAGGCTTCCGTCGAGCGGGTTCGAGTCTTTTTTTTTCCGGTCCGCAGGCGTGATAGCGGTTTCCGGTGGTTTCGAGTGAGTCCATTCAAGCGGGTCGCCTGTCCTGCTGAGTACCCAAACACGCCCACATTGGCTACACCGCCATTGGTAACCGTACCGAGCCCTTTTCGGAAAGTGGATGATTCTCCCGCACGTACAATGTCCTTTCAAATGAGTCATGATGTGCCTCCTTGATGATTTCGCCATCGGTTCAAAGAGAAGCCCCCGGACACCAGCAGCGTTGATGCCATTGATGCCGGGGGCTTCCGTTCTTCGTTTCGCTACGCCTTCTTCAGGGCATCGGAGATTTCCTTCTCGCGCGTTTTCCAAAGGCGCTGGATGTCAGCCTGGACCGCCTTCAGTTCCGCACGTGCGTGGACGAGCTTGTTCTGCAACATGCCCTCCTTCCGAAGCAGAGTCGCGAGCTCGTCCGACGGATTGGCCTTGACGTTGGTTTTCACCGGTTCCGTCTTCTTCTCCGTCTTCGCCTTGCCGGTCCCCTTGCCTGAAGTCTGCACCGACTGCCACCAGGTGTAAGCCGTGGCTTTCTTGAGTTCGGGCAGTTCCTCGAGCAACTCATTGAAGCAATCGTCGAAAGAGATGCCGTTTGTCTTCGCCTCAGCCATGCGTTCCTTGGCTGATTCCCGTTCCTCGTTGCTTGGCCTATAGCTCTTTCCTGCCATGGTTCATCTTCCTTTCCATATGCCGGCCACATTCAGCCGACGTTCTGTCTCGCGTTCTCAGACACATGCCGAGTGCCTATTCATCGTCCTCGTCCTCGTCCTCCTTCTCCGTACGCTTCATTTCAATCTCGAACGCTTCGACCATTTCCATGCCGCCTTCACCGAGACCATCGGGTTCAAGCTCATACTCCTCGCCGCATTCGGGGCATTCGACGATAATCGTGTCCTCGTAAGGACCCATGCCCGTTATCTGAAGTCGGCCTTTCTTACACTCACGACAAATACGGCTCATTCTCCGCCTCCTTTTTGTTGTAGTTCTTTGAAATCGCTCATGGGTACAACTGCGCCGAGTTCCTTTCCGTCAAGGGTCAGAATGAGACGGGTTCCACCATGAGCGACATCCGACGTGAAACCAATGGCACCCTCGATGAAGGCCCACAGGTCCACGGTTTCTGATTGGGTTTCTTGAGGCATGGCTCACCATCCATACCGGGCCAGCGGGAAGGCTTTCAGCAACATGGCCTGTTTCTCCTCAAAGCCAAGTTTCCGAAATTCCGCGATGGCGTTCATGTCCCGGCCATAGCCTTCGAGGTAATCCATCACGGCCTCGACCACTTCATCCCGGCTCACTGAATTCACTTCGGCGGCACGCAAAATATCACCGCCAATGGCCTGCCAAGTGGACTGCGCGGCGCGGTTAATGCGTTTCTCGAAATCATCCATGGGGCACGTCCTTTCAGATAGGCAAGATAACCAAGGCGATGAAATGGCTCATGTCTCACATCCTTGGCTGGATTTGGCATCTTCGACGACTTGGAACCCCTGAAAAATGCCGTGGCTGTACTCCTTCTTGTTACTTGCGACCCATGCGGACGCCACATCGAAGCCCATTTCGTCCAGAAGCTCGATGACGCGGGGCCTGTCCAACATATTTGTGGCTCCTGACAGTCGCACGGCTTCAAGACCCTCCATGACTTCCTCGCTGATTTGAATAGGCATGGACACAGTTTTCCTTTCATTGTTCGTTTGGTTTCGTGCAGGCACACTTCTCCCGTCAGGCGACAGACTCAACGGGGATTACATCGGGGGGATTGGATTCGGGCGAGAAGTTTCAGAACGTTACAAAACCCGGTTTGGCTCAATACTCTTCCGGCAGAAGGAAGGTCGTGGCTTGACGGTGATGCTGGTCGTCGATTTCGGCATCGGTGATGAGCCAGAGCTTCGTTCCATCGGGGAGATGGTATGCAGAAAGCAGACGGGCACCTGTGGTCAGGGCAGCATCATTGGCTGCCTTGTCTTCGTCGCAGAGTTCCCCCCAATCCCCTTGGGCGTGGCGCTTGAGGAGTTCCAGCCCATCGGTGCCATTCCTAGCGAAAGCCTCGAGAGCTCCTGGTGTCGCCACGACTTGCCCGAGGTCAAACCTAGGATTCCCCATGGCCATCCTTCTCCAAGTCGGCATTTGGCCGCCGTTCGGGATAGTCCCGGTAATACTCTTCCTCGAGGACCTCCTCGTGGTCCCGTTGAATCCGTTCGAGCGTCAAATCCGGCAAGAGCACGTCGACCGGTTCACCGGCATGAAACACTACCGTTGCCCTTACACCCTTTACATCCGGGTTGAACGACACATCGCTGATCCATCGCCCCTGAAACGCCTTCCTCACCTGAGCCAGTATCCCTTGGCCCGTCTCCGAACGGATGAACCGTTCCACATCCTTCAAATCGCCTGCATCTCCCATATCCTCGTTCTCCTCTTCGTGTTGCGCGATGACAAAATCGCATCGAGTAACTGGTGCATATCAACATTTAATATATATAGTGATTTTGGGGGAGATGCGTTGGGCGTATTGGCTTGTCTCCGGCAATGGACGTAAGGACACCCTTACGATGCGGTCATCATGATGCTAAAGACAATCCAACCTCTCGCGAACCGACCCTCGCTCCCCCGCCCAGACTCTAGACCTTCCCCAGCCGAACGACGCAAATCCCACACGTCGTTCACCGGACGCTTACGATAACTTCGCCCTCAACGCCAAGTGTTGCCCTTAGTGTATGAACCCGCGGATGGCACTATCACCGCTAAATCCCTTGACTTCCGTGCTCCGGGGGTATATCCTCATTTCCGAGGTTCAGAGAGTAGCTACTAGGCTACGATCTTCGGCATCCGAAGGTTAGTAGCGGTTCTTGGAAGCCAGATCAGGGGCGGGGCGTGTGACCACGCACTTCAGTGACGCCATGGATGCAGAGCACTTGAGTGTTCTCGGCACCTTGCCAGGCGCAATATGCAGTCCTTGGTTCGATCTTGTGTCTGCTGCACGAATCCACCGGAGCACGGGACTAGCTCAAGTCTTGACACGGGCGATGGGGCCTGCACGCTGGCGGCGCGGGGCCAGGGCGCTACGCCTGCGGAGAAGGGAAGGAAGGCGATGAAGAGAAAGACTCCATTTGTTCTGATAATCTGTCACTCCGTGATTGGTGGACGGTTCAGGATTCCTCGCGTGGCGTGGGGACTATCGTTGATCCTCCTGCCGCACATCCCGGCGCAGGCGCTGGAGTATTTGGATTTCACTTACACCAGCAATGGCAGCGAGATCACAATTACGGACTACAACGGTCCCGGCGGAGCGATAACCATTCCCAGCATGATCGATGACCTCCCGGTCACTGCCATCGGGAGCTCGGCATTTCGTGACTGCACCGTCCTGGGCAGCGTCGAGATTCCTGACAGTCTCCGGAGCATCGGGAGCTATGCGTTTCGCGGATGTACGAGCCTGGCTACCGCCACAATCGGCAATGCTGTTCAGAGCATCGGTGACTACGCGTTCTATGGGTGTTCGCAATTGGCTAGCGTCACAATTCCTGATAGCGTCACGTACCTCGGGACTCAAGCGTTCTATCACTGCATCCGGCTGGCCAGCGTCACGATTGGGAGCGGTGTCAGCACCTTCGGGAGCTACGCGTTCGCTGGCTGCACCGGCTTGGTTTCGGCCACGATTCGCAGTGGCGTTGCCAGCATCGGGAGCTACGCGTTCGCTGGCTGCGCCGCCTTGGGCATTGTGGACATCCCTGCCAGTGTCCAGAGCATCGGGAGCCACGCGTTCGATGACTGCACCGCCTTGGTCAGCGCTACGATTGCGAACGGCGTCATCAGCATCGGGGCCTACGCGTTTCGCGGCTGTACGAGATTGGCTACCGCCACAATCGGCAATGCTGTTCAGAGCATCGGTGACTACGCGTTCGAGGAGTGTTCGCAATTGGCTAGCGTCACAATTCCTGATAGTGTCACGTACCTCGGGACTCAAGCGTTCTATCACTGCATCGGCCTGGGTAGCGTCACGATTGGGAGCGGTGTCAGCACCTTCGGGAGCTACGCGTTCGCTGGCTGCACCGGCTTGGTTTCGGCCACGATTCGCAGTGGCGTTGCCAGCATCGGGAGCTACGCGTTCGCTGGCTGCGCCGCCTTGGGCATTGTGGACATCCCTGCCAGTGTCCAGAGCATCGGGAGCCACGCGTTCGATGACTGCACCGCCTTGGTCAGCGCTACGATTGCGAACGGCGTCATCAGCATCGGTGACTACGCGTTCGAGGAGTGTTCGCAATTGGCTAGCGTCACAATTCCTGATAGTGTCACGTACCTCGGGACTCAAGCGTTCTATCACTGCATCGGCCTGGGTAGCGTCACGATTGGGAGCGGTGTCAGCACCTTCGGGAGTGAGGCCTTCTCTGGTTCCAGCAGCTTGGTTACGGTCACAATTCGCGGCGGCGTTACCAGCATCGGCCACTACGGGTTCTACGGCTGCACTGCCTTGGAGAACGTCGAGATTCCGGACAGTGTCCAGAGCATCGGGGGCTATGCGTTTCGCGGCTGCACCGGCCTGACCAGTGTCGTGATCGGTAGTGGCGTGAACAACATTGGGGGTTATGCATTCTATGGTTGCTCTAATTTAATAGGAATTTATTTCCTGGGAAACGCCCCCGCCCTCGGTTCACAAGTCTTCACGGGCGACGACAACGCGACGATCTACTATCTGCCGGGAACCACGGGCTGGACAAATCCGTGGGGTGGCCGCCCCACCGCGCCGTGGGTTTACACGCTTACAGTGAACTCAGCGGGCGCAAGCGGCGTAACGATTTCAAGTACTACCGAACACGGCGGAATAACGAATTACTCGCGGAGCGTTGCCCATGGCGCTAGCGTCATGCTGACAGCGCCCGCGACATCGAATTCGCTGGTCTTCACTCGTTGGTTCGGCGACGCTGCAAGTTACAACCAGACAGTTTCCTTCACGTTAACTGGCCCCAAGACCGTAACCGCAGAGTTCGCCGAACCGGAACTCCTGTTGGCTGTCCCGAACGGTGGCGAGGCATGGGGCTGCGGGACGACGCAGGCAATCACATGGGACAACCCGTCGGGCGATGCCGGGCCCACGGTGCGTCTTGGCCTTGAGAAGGCCGGCGCGTTTGTCGGTTGGATTGTCCGGCAAACCGAGAACGACGGCGCATACAACTGGGTCGTGTGGACGGACATCGAGCCGGGCGACAACTACACCATCCGCGTACAGTCGTATACGAATAGCTCCTACCGCGACATGGGCGACGCGCCGTTCTCGATCCAGGCGTTGGGCGTGAAGGTGCCCAACGGCGGCGAGGTGTGGACCATGGGCGATGTCGAGACCGTCACGTGGGGCTCGCACGACACGGCCGCCGGCACCGAGGTGCGTATCGGTCTTCACTATGGCCTGGATCTCCTCGCGTGGATCAATCGGCGCACGGAGAACGACGGCCGGTACGCGTGGAAGGTTCCGACCGACCTCGATCCGGGCATCGGCTATCGCGTGCGCGTGCAATCCTACACGGACAGCGCGATCCGCGATCTCAGCGACACGCCATTCACGCTGGTGGCGCCGCCGTTGGTTTGGACTTATCCGGATTTCCAGGATGTGCTGACTTGGGGCGCAACCTATGACATCGCGTGGGACTGCAACAGCCTGGGCGCGGTCGGTCCGGACGTGCGCATCGGTCTGCACAAGGGCGGAGCGTTCATCGACTGGATCCGCAAGACCACACCAAACGATGGTGTCTTCAGTTGGACCGTGGGCGCGCGATTGGGAGTGCTCGAACCGGCACCGAGCTATCGGCTACGCGTGCAGTCGCTTACCGACAAGAATCTCCGTGCGATGAGTCCTGCGTTTAGCATCGCGGCACCATAAGATTGGGCTACACTTTTCGGGAGTCGAGTGCGACAGAGCGACACTCCCTCAAGGCTCATTTGCCAAGCCAGAAATACGCCTGCCCGCTACTGAGAAGCATGATCGAACGGACAGCTCTGTCTATTGGGCTTTCTGGATAGAGCGGGCGCTCGAGACGTAGAATCGGCGACATTAGGGCATAGATAGGAGCATTGTGTCGATGAACCGGGATTGGGTTGGTGAGGCAGGTGGGAAAGAAGGCCTAACAGAGGCGGAATAGGCCCGCAGGAACCCCTATCCAGGGAAAGCCCTCGACAACGCGCGAAGCCAATCCGAAAGTCATCGGATTGGTAATTCACGCGCGGAATTCCCTTGCGGCCGTTGGGAAGACAGGTCTAAGGACGAGGCATAGGGACCGTCTTGTCCATTTCTCGAATCGCCGGAGAAGTGTCGTTCGGGCCTATGCGGCCTCGGCTTTGGTTCGCGTGTTCCGCAACTCGCTCAGGATATCTCTGAGCACACCATGGATGAGGAAGACCACGAACATCATCTCGCACCAGAGACGCCAAGCCAGCATCCCAACCGCGCTCACGGTGAAGAACCGCAGCCAGTTGAACCCACCCATATAGTTCCCGTCATACCCAAAGCCTTCTGGATCGTTGTTGGACACCATGAAGGCGATGATTATCACGGCAACCACTCCGAGTACGTAGATGAGCCCGATGAGGTCGTTGATAATCAGTCGGTCAAAACAGCGCTTACTTAGAGCTTCCATGTTTGATTCTCCATTTCCCTATCAAAGGCCTTGATCTTGTGTCCGTTTCCCGCTAGAATCCACTCGTTCTTCCTACAGGGAGCGTAACAGTTCATCGTTCCATTCTGTGGAATGATTCTGTGCGATAAGGGAAACATGATGTCCCGGAAGAAAGACCCATACAGCAGCTCTGTGCAAAAGGCCTTGGCCCTGTACAGCCTATTGGCATTCACGGGTCGTGCCTATTCCCTGACCCGGCTAGCCAGCGTGCTGAATTGTTCCAAACAGACCGTCTTGCGGCTCATCGAGCAGATTGAACGAACCCACCAATTTGCCCTCGAAACCTGGGTCGACAAGCGCCAGCGTTGGTTCCGCGCGGAGGTTCCAAACAGGTGTGCTGCGGGTCTCGTCACTGGGGAATCGTTGCAGCAACTTGTCCTATGCCGCGACTTGGTGTGGCATCTGTTGCCGGACGCGTTACAAAAGGAGATTGCTGCCCAGACAGCGCCCAAGGCGACACTCGCCGGGAAATCCCCTGTGCAACCGGTAGCGGCTTCGTACCCCAACGGTTTCATTGACTACAACCCCCATCGCGAGAAGATCCGGACGCTCCTTGAAGCGATAGAAGACCAGCGCGTATGCGATGTGACTTACCGCGCTGCACAAAAGAAGCACGCCAAGCGCTACAGCATTGCACCGCTCCGACTGATTGCCCACGGAGATGCCTTGTATCTCAGTGCGAAACTTGTGCCCAAGGAGGGTGACAAGGAGTACGACGACTCGCTCCTGTTTGCCATCCATCGGTTCGCGCGGATTGAACCGACGGATAAGAGGCACCACAGAGGGCGCCGCGAAAGCCCAGGATTGGAAGCCGCACAGTCGTTCCTTGGCCTCGTACAGGAGAATCCCTGCCGTATCCAGGTGCGGTTCTCCCCTCAAGTGGCTGATTTCGTAGCCGAGCGCATATGGAGCCAAGACCAGTCCATTCAACGGCACAAGGATGGCAGCATGACGATGTCCCTGACTGTATCAAACGCGCGTCAGGGCGTCTCTTGGATTTTGGGCTTCGGTAAGGAGGCTGTTCTTCTCAAGCCGAAGTGGCTCGTGTGTGAACTGGCCGATGTAGCGGCAGATATCGTGTTGAACCATGCGGGGGAAAGCGGATTGGTGGGATAATATCTAGTTGCAGGGACGCGGCTGGTTCATGACCAGAGTTGCCATCCGGGCTCTTATATGGACCGCTTGCCCACTGTTGCGATGACCATTCCGAAGGTTGGGAGAACTGCCAGTGAAAACGGTGATAGGAATTGACTTTGGAACCTCGACGACGGTGGTCGCCAAACGGGCCGAAACGTCGCGACTCGGTCCTGATATTATCGAGATAGACGGAAAGAAGTGCACGGATACCGTGATGCGCTTTGACGCGGCGGGTGAAAAGGTCGAGGCCGTAGGGGAAGATGCGTGGGACACGGCCCAGGAGTACCCTCAGACAACTTTCTTTGAACGGCTCCGCAATCTTGGCATCTCATTCGATCCCACCGAGGAGAACAAGACGTTCGAGGAAAGCGAGCGGCGTAGTGAGAAGGCGCGTGATGAAAACGCTGAACGGGCACACAGCTTCTTCCTCAACTGGAAACGCCTCATACCGTTCATTCTTCCCATAGCCATGACAATTGTCGTTATAAGGGGTCCCGGTAACACAAAGAAAGGGAACAGATATGAGCACACCGATACGAGCGCTTGGAATGTTGCTGGCACTACTCCCAGCCATGCTTCCGGCTATCGCGGAAGATTCCCCGGAACCGGCGAAGCTTTACGCTACGCGACTTCAATCCGTCAACGTACCAAAGGAGATTCAGGAGAAACCAGCGAAACTCATAGGTGCTGCCTTGCCCAGCACCTACGTGTATGTTGCAATTTCCTGTAACGGAATTCCGGTGTGGAATTCACCAATGCGAGAGGTCAGGAGCAACGAAACAATACTCGATTGGTCAGATACCCCTGAAAGCACGGCCGCTATTTGGTGGGATAATACTACCCATTTGGTGGTTAAGGTTTTTCTCAACGACAAGACTGAGTCGATTGGAAAACCTGCTGCCGTTGACGGGGCCGCAGGCGCTGGGGGCGGAGCGGCGATTGGAGGCATTCTGGCTGGAGTCTTCACGGGCGGTCTTGGAATTCCCGCCGGGGCAGGAATCGGGGCTTTGATAGGCGGTCTTGCTGGGGGCACAGCAGGCGGTGCTACTGGCGCACTCTCTGCGAATGATCGGGTCTTGTTTGAGGTGGATTGCTCAGGGGCACCGGGTTTTCCGCTGGATGGAAGCGTGGAGTATGCGGTGGAATCACTGGGTGAGAAGCACACAGCATCAGTACGCTTCAATCTCCTTGAAGTGAAAGCACCCGTGCAGAACGGAGGCCTGGAATTGGGAGAAAAATACATTGTACGTATGCACTCGGTACATCTTTCAGAACGCGCGGCATTGAAAGGGGAAAACAATCCTGACGACGCAAGGTACTACGTGGTTCTGGAGCAGGGAGCCAATGAGTATTCCTTTCACGAGGATGAGCCTCTGATTCTTCCGCCCGGCATTAACACGAACCCAGGCATAGTGACCGTTCTCAAGAATACGGGAGAAGAGACGAGGCTTCGCATATACGAACAGGATTTCCTCCGTGATGATCTTGTGTTCAGCGCTAAAATCGCGAAGATTGACGGGAAGAGCTGGGTCTTTATCGGCAAAGCTGTTGCCGACGACACTAGCGACTCAAGCTACGCTCTTTTCGAAACCTTTGGACCACTAAAATGAGAGCTCCAAACTCCGTATTCGCGATAGGACTCATTGTCTGCTGCGTTCCATCCGTATGTGAGGAATCACTGGACACGCTTGTCGATGGGTTCTCAATGCTCTCACCGGAGGAGCGAGTGGCAAAACTCGAAGAAGCCGTCCAAACTGCATCCGAGGTGGACCAGGAAGTGCTTAGGATGCTAATGGCTGACGCGAAGTATGAAATCGCAAAGCGCAAGATAGCGGCTGAAATGCTCTCCTTTACAGAGTCACGAGTGATTGGTTTGCGCCAGGAAAATCGGAAGTCTTCCCCCTCGCAGGCAGCAACATACGATGCCCTTTCATCCATACAAGATGTTCCGTTTGCCTGGCTCAGTGCGGAAGATCGTGTGCGTGCACTCACTCTCGCGACTGAACTCGAGAAGGATCTAGCGGGATTGGATTTCGGTCTGACTTCCGCTGCTGCATCCGCCAAAGAAGATGATAGCAGCCCAGGTGCTTCCGTAGACGATGCAATCAGTATGATCAACGGGGCTTTGGAAGAAGCGCAATCTGAGGACTTGTCGCTCATCGAAAATGCAAAGACGAATGGAGTCATAAGGGAGGCACTGAAGAAGTGCGAAGCGGCTAGGGAAGTACTGATGGCGCAGTCGCCCGACCTTGCGGGTTCAGCACGTCGGAGGTGGGAAGCGGGAATGCTTCATTTGAGCAAGGCGGCTGAAACCCTCCGAGAACGACAAACGCTCAAGTACGCATTGTGGGCGGAAGGAGTCTATCGGGAAAGCGACCCGACTAATGTCGCACAGTCGTTGAGTGACAAGGAGACCGTGGCGCTTTATCGCCGCTTGAGCGAGGTCAACATATCCCTTGTCTCGGAACCCTCCCTGGCGCGGGAGATAACAAAGCGCCTCTACGAACTATACGACAGCCTGGGAGCAGGGGAATCCCGGGAACGCGTTCGGTATGAAGCCATCATCAATCTTGACAAGAGAAAGTCACTCGATGATTTCTAGGTTAGGATTTGTCTTCCTGGTGTCGGTATTCCTGATGGCCATTGCATCAGGTCAGGATGTGCCGAAATCGGACGACTTCATCGGGGCATCGATAGAAAAGCATCCTGAACGACTGGTACCATTAGGCAGGCCATTCTTGCTGCGTAGCGACGTTTTGAGTGATATCAACTACTTGGAGCTTCGGAGATTGTCACGCTTAGGTGCTAACCCGCGCACCGGCGTTCTTTACGATTGGCGTGGTTTCCCAAAGTTCAAGTCAACTTTCGATGTGCAGCTGGAGCCGTCGCAATTCAGGGCCCCCTCCTACGGCACCATATGTAACCAGCAGCTTCTGTCCGAGATTGAGAGAAATCCTGCTCTACGTGCCCAGTTTACGGAACGGGACATCGAGTTGCTGAAGATCGGGAAGAACCCCGAAGGCAAACATTGGCACCATGACCCGCGCCACAAGGGTCGGATGCAGTTGGTTGATTCTACCGACCACTCCACACACCATGTTGGTGGGGACAAGGTGTGGGGAAGCCTCGACGAAAGGGCCTTTGCCCGAGCGACGGTCGTGCGTTGGGGATCTGTTGCTGTTCTAGATATTGCTATCAGTTCCGCAGCTTTGGCTTACTCTGGAGATCTCAATTTCGACCATTTTGCCCAGGCCGTCTCCCGCTCTCTTTCGGGCGGAATCGCCGCGTTCGGAACCGAATACCTTTTGGTCAGGTTTGTGCCGCAGACAGTCGGAATGCCACCAGGTTGGTTCGTTGGTTTGCCTGTACTCTATAGTGGGCCAGCTGCTTTGGTAGCTACCGTGTCTTACGCGGCCGCACGTGCACTTGTTGACTATTGCTGGGAGGCCTATCGCCTCCACCAGCTTCAGATTCAGGAGCAGGCTTGCCGAGAAGTAGAAGAGATGGCACGTTGGCAATGCTTAAGGGCCAGAATCACCACAAATAACGATGCACTTGCTGAGATTCTAAACGAATGCCCAAATTCAGAGGATATACCGGGATGAAGAGTGTTAACTGGATGCTGCCCCAAACACCTGTAACCCCTGTAGAAGTAGAGCGGTTTGAGACTGTATCGAAGGTCAATCTGCCCGAAGACTTCAAGTCCTGGTTGCTGAGACACAACGGTTCTTGTCCTGAACCACCAAGAATTGACTTGGATGATGGACAAGGGATCTATCTCAACTCATTCCTGAGCTTCTCTAGGCAAGACAAGTATAATGTCTTCAGCATGATCGAAACGATGAGTGGTCGTCTTCCGGAGGGCCTAGTTCCGATTGCGGATGATTCCGGGGGCAACTTCGTGTGCTTTAGGTATTCGAGCAGAACTTCACAGCCCGAGGTCGTGTTTTGGGACCACGAAGAGGCAGATCCCAAACTCGCGACTAGACTCATTGCCGCATCGTTTTCCGAGTTCGTTTCAAAGTTGAGGGGGGAGGATTGATGAAGGTGCCGGTGTTGGTATGGTACCGCTATCGAAATCGGGGAGTAAGACGCGGTATGGAAAAGAGAAACAGGGCTTGCCCTGCCTCTCTTCCTTTCGCTTTCACGCCACCCGCAGGAACGTACCCGCAAACCTCACCTTTCCCGTCACCTGTGCCTCGGCGAGGTGCGCTTCCGAAAACGTGTTGTTTTCATCGGTTGGCTCCAGGATGGCATTCCCGCGTAGATGCCCTATCACGTACATCGTGAGGAACAGGTTGTGCAACATCGGCTCATCCTCGAGTAGAAGCCATCTCTCGACGTTCGCCGGTAGACTGGCTGAGAACCTCGTGCATCAACGCTGCCGCTGCCTCGCTCTCGTCCATCTTTCCATCCGAGGCTCTCTCGGCATAAGCCGCACGTCTTTCAGCCATCAATTCCTCGAACCGCGCCTGGAGCCTCTGCTTTTCTTCCCCATTCATTCCATCTCGAGGCCCCGCCAGGCGGTATTCATACGAGAGGGCAGCGCCATCCTTGGTGCTGCCCATCGGTATGACCAGCTTGCTACCAGCCGAGTCCTGTTGAGTCAACTGACTTCTTCTCTTCGGCTTTCTCATCGACGACACCGTGCACGTAGTAACTTTGCCAGCCGTCTTTGTTCGTGACGGCTTCGATATTGATCCGCATGCCTGTGCACTGGTCCTTCTTCGCCAGGAAATCATCGCTGTCCTTCACGTCTAGTCCGAGCATCTTGAACTCCTTTGTGAGGAAGTCCATGACACTTTTCCTCTTTTCCGAATCGTCACTCAGATAGAATTTTTTCGTGACTTCCTCGCCATCATACTCACCGCCGATGATGCGGAGGCGCCACTCGACGACAGGGATACCTCTGGATGTTTTCGTGCTTGTCATGGAGACGATTTCTGCAACATAGTCTCCATCTCTTATGTCACTATTATACGTACTCATATTAAGATTCCTCCTGTATTTTGGCTGGCTCCAAGCGATTACCTTCGCAAGCTCTATCTAGCCAAGTTTCTACTTCGTCTTGCCTGTAACGTATCTGTCCGCGCACTCGGCGGTACGGCAGGCCTTCTTTTCTAAGCTCCCACAACGTTGAGCGGGATACTTTCAGAAGTTCACATAGGTTTTCTTCTGTCATATATATCATTGTTGTCGCCTCCTCAGGATAGGTTAAAGCCCAGTGACGTTTATTTGTCCTCAATGGATCTCCACAGATTTTGCGTGGGGAGAACTGCACCGGTTTGCAGTCATTTGTCCTCCTGTGATGTCCTCAGATTGGGCACGGGGAGACCTGTGGCGGTGTGAGGGTGTTTGGTGGGGTGCCAGTGGTGAGTGCGTAGCGCCCGAAAATGCGTTCTGTACAGCCCTACAGGATCCTAACGGGCAACGGTACGATACAAAGTCGCGGTGGAGCAGAACGTCGCCTCTTGGGCCGTTTACTGAGGTTCTTGGGCAAGGTTCGGCATGGGGTCTTGGACTTGCTGATCCAAACTGCTTGGGTGCGATTCAGGAATCCGGCGTACGAAGACTACGTTGATCAAATAGCCTAGAAAGCGGACCTCGATCAGCAAGGGTTTTCCCATGAGAGCTCCCTTCACGGTCTCGAAAACCTTGTTTCTGTCGGCATCAACGGGGATAGTGATTCCGATCCTGGCCATCTCGTCCCGAAACTCGGCCCAGCCCCCCTCCGTCTTCTTGAAATGGCTGTACTTCTTGAGCCACTTGGTGCCATCGTCGGTCTCCAAATCCAAGGCCCATCGTAAGCCGTATGATGTGCTCGAGATGTTGTGAACACGCGCGACATACCGCTTGGCGACATGTTTCCGCGCATTCTCCAGAAATTGTGAGGTCATTGGGCTCTAAAGTCCTCTTGTTGGCCTTCGTGCGGGGGAACCTGTTGAGTGGGTTGCTAGACATATTTCCGAACAGACAAGAAGGACTCTCCTAAAAGGCATGACGCTTTTTAGGGCAGGAGTGCATCCCCCAAATGGGCTGCACTCCTCCCAACATCTAGCGTATGGTATATATATAAATACCGCGCATTTGTTGCGTGTCGATTTGCCGAAAATCCGGGTTCCGTACGCGCAATGAGAGCGTGTAGCGTTCGGGGTGAACGGAGCCCGTACACGCATCTCCTGCGTGCGCCGTACACGCAATTGTTGTGTGTGCGTTTCACTGGGCATTGAACAAATCCTGCTTCCGCTTTAGATTCTCATCGAGACGCCGTTGCCGACTTCGCCGCTTCCGTGCGGTCTTACCTCGTTCCTGGTCATCCATGGCGTAGCTCTTCCACCGGTCGGATACCGCGTAGTAAACCGGTCCGGCAATGGCCTCTCGCTGGTGTTCGGCTAAAATGTCCACCCAGCCGACCCGCTTCAGTTCCTGCATCCCTCCGTGAAAGGCGTTCTCGGAGGCGAGAACCCGGCATTCCGAGTACGTGTACGTAAAGCCATGTTTTCGGGCCTGGTCGGGGGGTGTTTCCCTGAATTTGTTGCGGATTGTCCGCATAAGATCCAGCAGAATGGACCGCTGTAAGGGAGTCAGAACCAGCCAGGCATCTGACTGGAGCGTCTGGTCCGATAAGGTTATGTACAGCCGGCCCTGTTGGTAGAACTTCCCCAGCACGGCCGCACCGTAGAATTCCTGTTCTTGTTTCGCGCGTTTCTTACTCATTACTTGTGGCCTCGCCATCTGGCCAGCAGGCATCGGCAATCCGGCGGGGAGTATCCGCGCATGTGATGCCTGTGGTGTGTGACCGCCTCTACGGTTCTCTGTTGGTAGATCCCGTGGTCCGCGATGTTAGTACTCGTCTGCACCTGGTATCGTCCTCTCCGTCCTTAGCCTCGGCCATTCCAAGGCTTTTGTATTTGTTCTTGCCGAGGTGCGAAGAGGACGGAGCAGAACGGAAATGGACTTCCCCGAGAGAGACGCGGAATGGCCTCATTCGCGCAGAAACGGGAAGCGGCCGCACAACGCCTTGGCATAATCGTTGCGCGGCCGCGAGGTGACCCTGCCCGACTGGGCGTACAGTACTGACGATTTCGCTTCTCGTGTCGGTTCGCGCACCACGCGCCATACAACGCGTTGCGCGTGCCCCCTAGATGCCTGGCGGATCAGCCTCTTTGAGATACGCCTGGACGAGTCGCGCACTCTCCTCTGGATTCAGTGTGCGAAGCAGGTCCAACGTCGCAACAATCGTCCTTACCAGCGGGACGATTCCGGTGTCTGAGCGGTTCGGAAGCAGGTGCGCAACGCGTTGCGCAAGCGCCTCCGAGAAGGCCACGTTTCGTCCCTCAAGGTAGATGTCCAGGAGTTCTCCCGCCCAACCCTCGGACCAATCGTAGGCCCATTTGTGCGCCTCGTAATACGACGCCATCGGCAACCCCCAATAGGCGTCCGTTCGGCCCTGGTCGTTGTACAGCGGCACTTCCTTGGTGGTTAGGAGTGCAGACGGCCGGAAGGCCTTGTTCGCGCAGTCGTACAGGAGTCGCTCTGGACCCGTCGGCCGCGAAAACCCCGGAGCGAACAAGCGCCTGTATTCCACGGCGATGATATTCTCCCGGGCTTCGTCAACGGCGCATGATGCCTGCGCTTTGGCCAGTTCCACGATATAGCGATTGGTGTCGCACGTGAAGGCCACCTCGATTCCGTGCACCTTCGCCACGAGCCTACTGATGAGCGCGTTCGTTAGGTAGTTGTGAAACTCGGCGCTCCCGAGAACGTGGAATTGGAGGGCGTCGCGTCCGCTGCGCTTGGACCAATCAACGAGATCCACCAGCGGCACAGCGTGCGCGACAACAGGCATTCCACGGGACACCCTTCCGGAGGCTATACCCCCCGTGGCGTAGCCCTCGAAAGCGTCTACATAACCATCACCGAACAGTAGCGTCTTGAACATCGAGTGGGTGTGCGGCCCACGGAAATGATGCACGAGCAACACCTTTCGTCTCTCCTCATCCGGTAGTCGAGCCGTGAGGTCAAGTGCCTCCTTGTTGCGACCGTAAACATCGTGCCAATCACCCAGACGGCATCTCTTGGACGGTACGATGTCTGGGCTGAAGGTTTTATCCACGAGATCCGCACACGTACCGCACATCACCAGGTGCTCTTTCACCAACCAGTCGACGTTTTCAGGCGGCACCCCGCCCGTCTGGATCTGATACCCTCCCCAATCGCGGTACACCGGGATGCCCTTCGTGAACGGGCTTTCTGCCACCGCGCGAACCGCTTGTTCCGCGCGGTTCCTGAACGTCTCCCGGTTGTCGGGCGATTCAACGGATACCAATATGCCGGCGACCCTATCGCGGAAGAAGGCGTTGACAGATTCCGGAGAGAACTCGTCCGCGTACTTTGCATGCAACCGTCCATAGTAGTAGGGAATAAGGTCGCCCCGGCATCCGACGTATCCCCGCCTAACCACGGGTCGACTCCACGTCAGGCAGCGTCAGTTCGTAACTCTGTCTAGTGTAGGGGTCCAAGTACGTGAGACGACGATGCGTGTATCGATGGTCGTGCTGCTCGGTGTGCTCGTACCAGACATGGAGGGTGGTGTCCTGCGTTGGCCTGAACGTGTCCAGCGCCTCGACGTCGTCCGGGATAACATTCACCGTCTTGACGAGCTTGGCGGCGCCCCCGGGCGTCTTGCGTTTGTAGTCCTTGTAGACAACCGCGTGCGCCGCATCGGCGGGTTCTTCGGAACCTACCCCCGCAGGTGCCACCTCATCAACCTCGCCCTTAAGTGCCTTCCGCAGAGTCTCCTTATCCGGGTACTCGACGGGGTCCGTTCGCGTTTCGCCGTGCGGGAGTTCTTGTAGCTCTATGCGTCCGTTCACGGCCTTCCATTTCGGTTTCGAGGGGCCAACGAAGCCGGGTTCCGAGAGTACGTACAGCTTGCCCATCGACAATCCCTTCAAGTACGCGTCCGGAAGCAGGGGCGGGTCCTCGGTGAGAATTTCGAAGAATGCCTCGTGCAGGTTGAGCAGGTTCTTAACGGTACTCTCGGAGAAGCCCGTACCGAGCGTCTCGGAGATACCGAGTATGGCAGCGCGTTCACTATGGAAGGTGCGCGCCCATGCCACAATCGTTGCGGCCTCGAAGAGCTTGTTGTACACGCCCTGCGTGCGCATAAGCTTGAACACTTCGGCGTATTCAGCACTCGTGAGGTCGAGCAGTTCCCGAGAGCCGAGGATCTTCCGTATCTCGCGGATCTCGTGGTTAAGGCTCAAGCGCTCGATGAGCCGACGTAGCCGGCAGCGGTAATCATGCTCATGCTCGCTGATTTCAGTGGTCACTTCGGCGAGTTGGGCGCACGTGCCGTCCATGTCGAGAAACGTCATATCTTCCTCAGATATACGATTGATGACCTCCGTAATATCACAATATTCAGATAACATAGTTTGTTCTCCTTTTCTCAATGGACTTTGTACGCCACGATGGGCGTGTTCTTGTCCCAGCAACGGCGGCCGTTGGCAAGACACGTGTGTTTATCGGTGAAGGTGGCCGGGCAGGGCCAGACGCCTCGCACAGGTCCCGACACTACGATGGCCAAGGTACAACCCGCGATGGCAAGAGCTGGACCGGCCGCAGTCGAAGCACCACCGACAGGCCTTTTGATTGGGACCACGATAATATTTGTGACTTTCGCATTATTACTCATTATATAATTATTACTCCTTTGTTCCTGGAATCTACACGATTCCGTTTGTACCGTGCGGCACAGGTCGATTACATGTCGACCAACTCGACTCACGCTTCATAAAGCATTTAACCTCAGTATCTTGTGGCACTCGATATCCCCGGCTGGACTCGACGGGATGTCGACTGGACATCGACAGATCAAGCCACGGCCGGGCGGCCAGGAATCTCAACTTTTTTTAGAGAAACGCTACCTGGCCGCGGTGGTGGGCGACTCCGATAGGCCACGTCAACGTCCGTGTCGCTGCGGGCGATTTGATATGATCGTTTCTGCATATTCATTACTAAACTTTACCCCAAGATCCGACTAATATCAACAAAATAAGTATGTATTGGCTTGACTCGGAAAGAGAATTAATGCATAATCGATAAAACATAACCAGAAGGATGATGGCATGGCGAGACCTTTGGCACAAAATTCGGCGGAGCAGGAGGGGCTACGAGAAAGCTACATCTGGATGAGTGAGCTCCTTCGTCAACGATCACTCCAGGAACACACCCCCAATCCGCTTAAACAGGAGGCGGTCGCCCTGGCCGTGGGCATCGACCAAGGCACACTGAGCAAGTGGCTCAGCGGTAGGACGAAAACCATTCAGAAGGCAGGCGCCTGGGAGAAACTTGTTGACGTTCTGTGTGGTGCGCGAGACGCGCTTCCCGAAGAAGGATGGTACGATAAGCCCCACCTCTATTGCGGCCCAGACAATATCTGGAGAAACCTTGACTTCAAGCATGAATCACTGTGGGATCGAGTCATCAATCGGGAGCTCAAAGTTGCGTGCGACCACCGTTGTGTGAGGTGTCACGGCCTGACTCCTGAGAAGGGAACATATTGTATGCACTGCGGGGCGAAGGTTACCCCGAGGTCCTTGGACCACGACATGAACGAGTTCCTCCTCGAGGGCGATTCGTGGGCCATTGATATCGACGATCACACCCGAGGACCGGTAGGATAGCCGCGTGTAGAAGTCGCGCGTAGCCAAGGGGGCTAGAACCTGTCGATATCATCATCGTGAGCTTGAAGGTGAGCGTAGGTATCTTGCGTGAGCTGGACCGTCGAGTGACCCAACCACTCACAGATTTTGTAGATGGACACACCCTCGATCGCGGCCCATGAGGCGAAGGTGTGACGGAGCAGGTGGGGGGTGCACTTCGCCTTGGCATTCTTGTGCGTGACCGTGAAGTAGGCGGAGAGGTTGTAACGCGTCCGCTTAATCTCCTTGCCACTACGGGACTCGATGATATAGCCCTTCTCCTTGCGGTATGGTTGGAGCATTTCCGCGAGCTCTTGTTTCAACGGCACCGTGCGCGCCTTCTTGGATTTCAGTTGGAATTCCTGGATACCTTCGGCCGGGTCCGCACTCTTGGCTTGCAGTGTGATGACCTTGCGGTCGAAATCAATGTCCTCCCAACGCAGGTTCGCCACCTCGTCCTTCCGCATGCCGGTGTGAACGGCTACCGCGATGAATAGGTAAGTGGCTGTGTCGAGTTTCTTAGCCTCCTTCAGCAACCTGCCCACCTCTTTCCGGGTAAGGTACTTGACTACCCGGTCCCTGTTGTGTTTCCAATCAACCTTGACGGGATTTGACCCCTCGAACCAGCCCTCTTTGATTGCCGCCGAGAACATGCCCTGGATACAGATGAGATATTGTTGTACGGCACTGGCTGAAAGGGAACGTTCACCGCGACGGGTATCACGCTTGCAGCGCTTAGCGAAATCCTTGACAACCTGCGGAGTGATATCCCCCATTCGCTGTAACTCGGGGAAGTAATCGCGAAACCGGCTCCAGGCAGTCCGATATGCGATGAGGGTGTTCGGACTCCGATTGCCTTCCTTGCACCAGTCGATGAGAATTCCGCTGTCGTCCTCTTTCTTGAGGCCCAGACACCAGAAGGCATCAAGCCGGGGATTCGTCATGTCCAGGTGTCGCGCGAGGGCTTCCTTCTCCAGCCGGGCACGAGCTGCTTCCTCGGCAGCCTTCTCCTTCGCCCGTTCTTGCCGCCGCCGTTCGCTTGCTCCGTCTAGACCTTGCTGAAGCTCGTCAACAAATGCCTTGGTCATCTCTAGCCGCTTGTCTTCAGCCGCTTCCAAAAACTCCTTGGACCAGGCTTCGTTTTCAGCATCCCTCTGGGCACTTGTCTTTGCCAATGCCACCTTGAGTTCGGCTTCACGGACAAGCTGTTTGGCCTTCCGATAGGCTTCCCGCTGCTCGCGGACCCCGAGCGAAACCTGGACTTGCCGCCCGTCCGGGGTGATACGGTGGCGCAGGTAATAAACGTTGCCTCGCTTGGCTACGCTGTAGCTGCTGGACACAGATCGCCCTCCGATGCCGAACCTGAACTGCTAACAAAACTGGACCATATATGTTAACAAAAGTGACGCATGGAGTAAAGTGAAAAATCTCGATACTTTGTAAAATATTGTATAACAAGCACTTGCAAGGCAGGCATGGAAGGCAGGTTACTCAAGTCCGTATTTCTTGATCTTGTACTGGAGGGTAGTGCGCTTGAGGCCGAGGTGTTCGGCAGCTTTGGTTTTGTTCCAGTGGAATTTGTTGA
>ENA-UOWO01001456-UOWO01001456.1-activated-sludge-metagenome-genome-assembly--contig:-NODE-1456-length-31387-cov-5.785459_pt1 | contig 31387 bp, 25 predicted proteins | sample MGYA00238148_ERZ761564 | MGnify/ENA primary metagenome ERZ761564 (study PRJEB28885, sample SAMN05720194) | activated sludge metagenome | isolation source: Anaerobic digester | place: USA...
GGCGAAACCCTCAAACCCAACGACATCCTCGGCATGCTCCTGATCTTCTCCGGCCTCCTGATCATCGACGGCCGCCTCGTCGATCTAATTACCCGACCCCGAAAACCAGCAAACTGACCTTGGTCTTTTATATGGCTGAGTGATTTCAGTTTTCATTATGCGATTTGACCGGTCATAGCCATGAATTTGATGATCATTAATTTTACGTATATTTGTAGATACTTGGAAAGGATTTGCATATGAAGAAAAATCTGACCAAAAAATCCGAAGTGGAAATTTCACTTAAAAACGTTGTGGAGCATGTTTTTGAAGAAGTCGATTTTGAAAGACTTCTGGAAAGCGTAAACGAAGATAATCTGCATGGCCTGATTAATTTCGGCACACCACGAGGCAAAGAGGTCTGGTAAAAGTGACCGGAAATGGGAACAAAAAGGCTCAGGATTTTTTCTTTTTTGGTTTTGCTGCCGGGAGTTCCCTGGCGGTAATTCTAAGAAGCTCGGTAAACCATTCGCGGTCTTCGAGGCGGCTGTCTATAAGAAAGGCCGGTTTGGCGCCAGGGTAGGGTAAACCTTCGGTGACTTCTCCGATAAAGGCTTTGCCGCCGGCAGTAGGCTTGACGAAGCATTGATTGTCGCAGATCAACGCCACAACCTTGTCGTCAAAATACAGGGCATACTCGCCAAACATCTTGCGATATCTGACCCGGTCATGACATTCGACCTGATCCATCACAAATTCAATAAAACCCGCATCGGTAGACATATTTTCTCCTTGTTATCAGCTTGACCCGGGCATGAGCAAAGACAGGCTGAAATTTTAGAATTTTCATGCAATCTCATTGGTCAGCGCGGCGGTTCGACGGCCTGGTAACCGTAGGTGAGCCAGCCATGCAAACCGGCAGGGTATTCGATAATGCTCTGATAGCCGAGGTCTCTGAGTTCTGTTACAAAAGAAGCAAGCTTGCTGCCTTCAATGCCGGGGTAGACAATTTTCAGACTGCCGGAAGCATCAAGAACATCAGCAAAGCTGGCCGGCGGCGTGTCGTCGTAGATGACGACGGCCCCGGGAATACTTATTTCACGGGTCTGGCGTCGGGCACGATATTCAACCAGCTGCAGCGGCACACCCGATTTCAGCAGGCCGGCGAGGGTGTCGGCACTGATACTCGAATCAGGAACGGCAAAGGTTACCGAAGCGGCATCGGCGCAGCCATTGCCCGGGCAGCCGCCGGTACAGGCTGTAGCTGGCATCAGCGCAGCCAGAACTATGCCGATGGTCAGTATGAATTCACGGATTTTCCGGTGCTGCATAGCGTTTTATCATGTTAACCAGCAGAGCATTACTGGAACTTGCCGCCAGATCGGCCGGCAATCGCCCGTCGTTTCTTGCCAGAGCCGGGTTTGCACCACCAACGAGAAGAACCTGGGCAGCAAGATGCGGTAGAGAACCGCCGCAGAGATGCAGAGGCGTTTCGCCTGCCTGATTGCGGCAATCAGGATCAGCCCCGCATTGAAGCAGGGTGGCGATAACCCCTACCAGACCGTTGCGCGCCGCAATGTGCAGAGCGGTTTCGCCGGCAGAGTCAGTGGCGTTGACGTCAATGCCGGCCGAAGCCAGAAGTTGCGGAACTGTCAGCGGGCAGATTGTGACATCACCGGCCTGGGGCTGCGGGCTGAAACAGAGAGCCTGAATGTTCACCGTGTGGTGCAGAGCATTCCGGCCGTCATTGCTGCGGAGATTGATGTCAGCGCCCTGAGCCAGAAGTGCAGGTACCATTTCGACTGCACCCAGAGCGCAGGCATGGTGCAGTGGAGTCATGCCGGCCGAGTCGGTCGCATTGACCGCAGGGCTTTCCTGCATCGTCTGCCGGAAAAGCTTCAAATCCAGGCTGCGCACCGCTATATGAAGCGGATCGGCCATGGCCGGCACCGTAAAAATGGCAACGGGCAAAAGCACCAGAAAAAGACGTAAAAGCTTGTTCATTAATGTTCTCCACAGGTGGGGCAGTCGAGAATAGCCGAGGCAGAACCAGTAAAAACGGGGGGAACGGCAGACGGCTGATGGAAAGCGTCGTTAAGGCGCAGAACGTGCTCGCCGCCTTCGATGACCTGGCCGAAGTCGACGACAAGAGGTCGCGAAGAGTTTTTTTCGAGCCTGATCAGATACCCTCCGATCGGAGAAATGATCGGGTCGACAAGTATAGTCGGCGATACCGTAAACTCATCGATGAAAACCGGCGTGCCGGTCGAATCGCTGACCCGCGCCAGAATTGTGACTTTTTCGCGCAAAACCATACGATACAGCTGGTAAAGTTTGAAATTCAGATCGTTGAGAACAATAGAATCATGTCCGGAAGCCGAAATTTCGAGACGCAGCCGGTAACTGCCGGATGCTACGCCGCCAGTCGGTTCTGGCTCAGACTGCTGCAACTGCGAAAAAGATTCGGCAGAAGCATCGGGCCAGACAACGTCGAGAGCTGTAAGCAGATTGTCGTAATCGCCCTGAGAAAGAGCAGCTGAGTCGGCCCGAACGGCGCGGAAAAGTCTGATCGGGCCGGTAGCCATGCCGCAGTTGCCCATCTCTCTGTCAAACTTGTCGCGAAATTGTGACAATGCGTCAACGAGTGCATAAACCCCGGCATCGCCGGGCCCACCGCTTTTTTCGATCTGCTTCCAGATGCTGGGTTCCATGGTGCAGGCCGCAACAGGCTGCATGACTGGCAACAGCAGCAGCAAAAGCGGAATTGCTCTGAAAAAAATATGCATGTCTTTCCTCAGTTCAACGGCCAGGAACCTGCAGGCGCGGTTACGACTTCGGCGACGGTGCGATCATGTACTCTGGCGGTAATACGTTCGCTGAGCTGCACTATCGTTTTAGAGCGCGGTTTCTGCAACATTACTTCGACGGTGATGAAAACTTCGGGGCGGCCAAGGTCGACAGCTTCGGTGGCCTGCTGCACGTAAACGCCAATGCCGTTGACATCTTCAAGACTGATCGAAAAATCGCCGACATTGTTGCCGAAAGCGAACTTGCCAAGATCGGGTGACCCTACTACGGCCGGGGTTACAGCCGGCATCTGGTTCCAGTCGCCGGTCTGATAGCAGCGTAGAACATTCTTTCTGCACTCAAGAGCACAGCCTTTCCAGTTGCCGGTTCTCTGCGTCTGGCCAAGCTCGGGGATCGCCGGAACAAAAGGTGTGGTTATCGAAAAGAACATTGCCGCATGATTACTTGCAGAAGCCAGCTTATCCCGCCAGGTTCCGTTGACTAGAATATCGCGGCTGCCGCCGACCCGGTTGGTTTTGCCGTCTGGCCTGATTTCGTAGGCGTGGTTGGCTTTTTCGAGAATTTCTTTAAGGCGCAGCAGGAAAATCTGCGCCTGTTTCTGCCGCTGCAGTCGCCATGAGCCGGTGTCGAAGCCAGACTGGCTAGAGCTGAATACGCCGAAGGCAGAGATCATGAACATTGAAAAGACTGCAGTAGCGATGAGTATTTCGGTTAAAGTTATGCCCCGACTGGTATTTTTGCAGGCCAGATTGTCAGTCATGTTATAACCTCGCTGTCTGGCTGGCGTCGAGACTCATGCGGTAAGTGCCGACCACGTCTTTGCCTTCAAGCTGAAGGTTAACGGTGATTTCGATGAAACCGCGCTTGAAATCATCAGCAGAAAGAAGTGAGAACTGGGTTGAGTAGGTAGCGATTCGCAGCGGTTCGGTGAATTTATACTGACTGTCGATAGAGTCTGGAATATGGTTGAGGATATCGCGAGGGTTGCCCGGGTAAACGCCGGTGAATTTAACGAACGGCAACGGGTTCGGAGCCGTGACGATTGGCGCTCCAAGCCCCGTTTCACCAGCGCTGACCCGGCGATGATATACCATATGCCGGTAAGATCTGAGAAAGAAATCCGGGTAACGCTTTATCTTGAAAAGAGCGATATTCTGGATGCCTCTGGCGAAGAAGTCGGCCTGAATCTGGTCGAGCTGTAATTTGCTGGTAACGGTTGCCTGCGAAAACGATTTCAGATAAGTAACGCCAAGCAGCAGAAGGATTGAAGCAATCGACAGCACAACCATGATTGCCATGCCGGCGCGGCTTGAGAACAGCACTGAAACAGGTTTTCTGCAGGAGGTTGTCATAATCAGGACTCCAGGTCGGCCACAAAAGTAATTGCCGTAACTTCACGCTCGTCGGTCAGGCCCCCGATTGGCTTAACCGAAACGGTAATTTTGATTACCGCATATGGGGCACTGCTACCGTCGAAGGTTTCGGCCGGACGGTCTTTGAAAATCCAGGTTGATGGCGAAGCCGGGTTATAAGCCGGGTTCGGAAAGCTGAGTTCCATTAATGAATTAAATGTTATTTTCTGCCTTTTCAGGGTCGCGCGCACTCTGTAACTATGCTTGTCTATTTTGACCTCATCGCCGAGCTCGATGCCTTCGAGCGGGTTGTCGAAAGTATATTCATCTGAACCCGCCGAAGTCAGAAATGAATTCAGTCTGGAAAAAGGCAGAGCCGAGAGTTTATTCAGTCTGTCTACAAGAATCTGCAGAGCTTCGCCCTGCCGAAAATCCGCTGTCGTGCCGCGGTGCCCGAAACTTATGACGCCGGCGGCCGAGAATGCCGCAGTGCAGAGAATAAGAAAAGCCAGCATGATCTCGACCAGGCTTATGCCTGATCGAGGTCTGCCGGCGGATACTGTCATCGCTTTGCCTTTCTTTACTGACCGATGCGGTTACGTTCGATTACTCTGAAATCAAGCCGGGTTGGTACAACGTCGAAGATTGCTTCGACCTTGCGTTTGTTGACCTGGGGACTGACCCCGGGCGAGGCGCCCGGTGCTGCATCAGAGGCATAGGCTCCCGGGTTGCTCGGCCAGCTTACGGCGTTATCACTGATTTCTAGAATGACCTTGTAGCGCCCGGGCTGTCTGAAGACGTATTGCAGTGGCAGACTGGCGCCAAACATGCCATCGGCGAGGGTTGTTCCGGCGGCGTCAACGATCTTGTAGGTCAGGGTTGCGACCGTTCCGGAGTTATCGGCAGTGAGAGTTTCAAAACGTACCGGAACATCAACTTCGAGTTCCTGGCCTGTCGGGAAGAGAACATTGGTTACCTGAGCGGCGCTTAACCTGAAGGGCGGTGCAAAGGCTGCGGTGTTGTCGTCGCGATTCCAGTTTTCGGGACCATTGTTGACCGCCTCGTTCATACCCGGGGTCGAGAAGCGCACCCGGGCCGGCGGAATTGCGCCGGTACCGGTTTCGATATTGTTCGGAACCATGAAATTCTGATCGATGTATTTATCTTGACTTGCACGGATAAAGGCATTCGGTCGGTCGTTGTCGCGAACCACGATCTGACCGCTCTTCTGGGCGGTAACACTGAGATCATTGCCGGCACCATGGCAGGCTTCACGCCAGGCAAGACCGAATTCGAGGTTTTTGTAGCCGCTGCTGTTGTTGGCATGCTGCGGGTGCATGCGCGGCGACCACGATCCGTTGTAACCCCAGCGTTGATTGCCGTCTTTCGCCAGATCACGACTGAAGTGAGCAAGGTCACTGAGATTGATCGTATAGACCCGGTAAGAAAAGCTCTTGTTATAGAGGCCTGTGGTGCCGGTTATCGCGTCAAATTCAGCCTGATTGTTTATCGTGGCCGCCGACAGTTTGTATGAAGCGTTCGGGCCGCTTGAATACCAACGCCGTTGTTGGGCCTGTTCCGTGGTCATTGTTGACCCGGCAGCAATCTGGGGCGGCATGATGCCTTGCACGGTGTCGTAGGTGAAGGTGCCGACCTGGTTGGCAGTATTGTGATGTACACGCAACCTGGCCCCAACGCCGGCAACTGTCGAATGATACGGGTCGCGCCCCGGGTTGCCTATGCCACTGTTAGCCATCGGATTGTTATCGCCGACCACGAAGATCAGTTGTGTCGGATTGGCGGCCGGCGGTGATTCTGTCTCGTTCAAAGCCTCCCCGGTAGTGCCGTAAAGAGTGTTGCTGTTGATGAAGTAGGCCTGCGATACCGGGTTAATCGAACTGTTGGAAATATCGGCATAGGGGTTGAGATAAGAGCGCTGCGGCGGCGTATTGTCGGTGACAAGAATTTCGGCATCCGACCAGATGCGCATATTGATAACCCTGGGAACTGGCTTGGTCTCTCGAATCAGTGTGCCACCAACCCTTCGCCAGACTTCCTGATAGATTTCGTAGCGGTAAGTTCTTCTGAAGTCGACGCTGAGTGTGTAGCTGGCCGGTTCAGATGGCACGGGAAACAGCTGGCGCAGCTGTGTGAGTGGCAAAGCTGCCTGGGTGGTGTTGATCTGTCTGTCGACAATAACCTCTGAGCCGCGCTTCAGTTCAGATTTCCAGGTTACTGAAAGACCGCCGACCCACCTGACGCTGCCGGGAATAAGGTTCGGGTCAGTTGGCACCGGCGGGTATTCACTGGTCATGGAGGCGACGCGGTTTACGCCTCTTGCGAGATTGTAGTTCGATTCACGCAGGTTGAGGTTCCAGTATGAGGGAGGATTGGCATATTCAAGTTTCCAGCTGCCGTCGGCGTTCTGTATTGCCTTGCTGGGAACGAGACTGTGACCGTCGAGAATAAAGGCGGTTGGCGCAAGATTTGTATTGGCAGGGTTGCAGAATGTGTGCCGGCATCTTTCGTTGCCCCACATAATATTGTTACAGCCGTAACCAAGTGCCGCCGGGCCGGGTTTGTAATTTGACAGCATCCCGTCATTCGGGTTGGCTGAGTTGCCGATGCCACTCATGATAACACCGCGGTCCTGCGGCGAAATTACCGGCGGTACCTGCTTGATACTGATAACAGCCCAGGAATAATTGTCAGAATCCTGGCCGGCTGAAACAATAGGAGCTTCAGAAAGCGGCGGTTTGAGAACGTCGCCCTTGCGACTCGAAAGAGCGCCGACCGGAAGATCGCGGTAATCGTAATAGCGATAGGTGACTTTGACGCCAACTCTGAATTTACCGGCGCCCGGCGGGAAAAGGAACAGATAATCGCCGCTGACGCCATCGGTTTCCATGTCGAGGATGGTTGCCGGAGCTGTCATCATAGTGCCGAAGCGGTCATGTGTCTGAATGACCTTCCAGTAGTAGCGGATGCTCGACTTTTGAATGGTATTGGGAAACTGGCCGATACGGCCGTTATTATTGGTATCTTCGCCGACGTTACCGATGTTGACTTCGTTGGCATCGAAATAAGGTGCGTTTTCGACCATGAACCAGTAGTCTTTGTCGTCAGTATAATCGCCGTTGGCGTCAGGAACTGCTTTTTCAAAGCCGGTAGTCGCTGAAACCATCGGCCCGACGCAGTCGGTTCTTGCTTCAAGACTTGATGGTCGCGGCGGTGATGGTGAGTTGATTACAGCCAGCTCGGTTCTGATGTTGGAATTGATGATCGGCACCAGTTGCGTGAAGCCGGAAATCCAGATTTTAGCAGAGTTTATATTGTCGTCGGCAGTGATATAGTTTCTGACAAAAGTATTGGTGCCGAGTTTAACACGGTTGTTGAGTTTTTCAATGCGGCCGCCCTGGTCATAAAGGCGGCGATAAACCGATTTATAAACATTCTGTTTGTATACGGCCTTGAAATACGGTATCCCGCCGGCCATAACGCCCTCGAAAGATTTACTGCTTTCGTTGCCATCGCGGAAAAAGCTCGTATTGGCCGGTTCATACTCAGTTCGCAGCATATAAAGTGAGCCATGCCCATCGGCGCCGATTTTATCGGGCAGAACTCCGTCAGCGCTGACGTTGATTTCACTGGGGATACCGTTGGTGCCGTTTTCGTTGCGGACAAAGCAGTACACACTGCCTTTGGTGGCGTCGTAGGCGTAAATCATGCCCCCGGTCTGCCACCACTGGTCAGAAACAGCCATGTCGGTCAGCTGGTTCAGCTTCATGCTTGGCGGAGCGTTGGCATCATCCAGCCATTGGTTGATCTGATTCAGACCAAGCAGGTAGACGTAGTTGCCGGTTTCGCTTTTTGAGCTGATACCCAGAAATTTGCAGGTGAGGTCGCCGCCATCGCCAACCAGCTGGTCGTTGATATTTGCACCGGTCAGGGTGAAGCTGGTTGAATCCTGGTCGCGACGATACAGGTAGGTGCGGTTGACTATCGATGAATAGATGCACGACAGATACGGGCTCGGAACCCCTGGCATGGCGGCACCGTCGACTCTGGCGATACAACCGTCGCAGCATTCGCCATTCATATCCATTGTGCCGGTAACGCGGGCGAGAACATTTGCCACGTCGCGGTCGAGGGTTGGCACAGCTGCCCCCGAATCGATGCGATATTTGAAGAGCTTGAGGTTACGGTAGGCACCGAAAAGGTTTTCGCGTATCATACGGCGAACCCAGCCGCCGCGGATCCAGCCGCTTCCCGGCTGGTTGCCGGCGCAGCAAACGGCCCACGGCCCTCTGGTCGGAGGTGAGCCGTCGGTTCGCTGGTTGTATTGCTCGCCGGCAGGGGGAGGATTGCCAGGGTAGCGCCGATTGGCCGCGTTGTTGCCGTAGGTCCAGTTGCTCCACACGACTACATCGGCAGAGTGATAGAAACCTTTGCCCATGGGGTACCAGTAATAACCTGGCATGGTAGCTACCGCAGCCGGAACAGTGTTGCACGGGTAGTCGATGCCACCGAAAAGTGAATTGATGGTGCCGGCCGGGTGATTGCCACGGCCGGTCGGGCTGGCGTTCGGAGCGCCATGAAATCGATGGACGGTATAAGGCGGCACTTCATTGAAGCCATATACATTGGTGGTGGCACTCATGATGATACGTCTGGGAGCCAGTTGCCCCTTAAGACTGACGGGGGGGCTTTCGGTGCCGGCAAAAGTGAAGAGATCTTTGTCAGATTTCAGCAGTGCCGCGTTCCATTTCTGGGCGGCGGTGATGCCGTAGGCGTCACCCGGGTCATACAGGGGCACTGACGCAGCCCCCTCTATCAGGTTGTTGAGAGCCCATACGGCTCTGGCATTACCTTCACCCACGAGAACGTAGCAATCGCCGTTCTGTTCATAAAAAGGGTGCAGCCTTTCCTGGGCGGTGGCCGGGAAACAGGCTATGGTAAAGCAGATCGCAGCCAGAACCATTTTCTGAAACAGATTTTTCATAAGCTCCCTCCTTGTAGAGAAGCCTGGTCAGAGCGGAGGTCAATAGTTTCGTTCGCGTACCGCCGGGTCACGGTCGAAATTAAGATAATTTCTCAGGGTTACCATGAAGGCATTTTTTACTGAATCTGGAACCTTGTAACGGTCGAACAGCTGGCGGGCTACCCATGGGGTAAGATCGGTACCGCCCATAATGAACATGCGACCGTGTGAAAAGTCGGCAACCTTCTCAGGCAGATAATTGCGAAATTCGAGATACTGCGTCAGGTTGCTCTGCATGCCCAGTGAACGCCCGACAATCAGGTGCTCAGGCGGCAGGGGGCTGCCTTCGGGGCCCTGAACCGTTGCGGCGAATGCCGGGTCGATGGTGAGATTGTTGAAAGAGTGAAAAAGCGATGATGAAACGACATCCGGGGCCTCGTCGGTTGCCGGTATCATTTTCAGCTTTTCTTTGCGCCGGGGAGTGCGCATCGCGAAGGAATTGTCGATGACGGTAGCGATTTTGCTTTCTTCGGCAGCTTTTTTTATCAGGGCATCGATTTCATCCATGATTTTTTTAAGGCGGGCCGCGGTCTCTTCGCTGGTCAGATAGATGGTCTTCACAGATTTTTCTTCATTCTGACGCAACAGATCGGCGACCTTAACAAGCTCAGTATCGATTTCGCTGATCTTCGCGTCAATCTGCGCCGCATTTTTATCAACATCTTCAGGGCTGTTGGCGCCGGCCAGGCGGCTGTTAATGATCTCAAGCCGCCCCTGCAGGTCAACCCGTCTGGCGGCAAAAAGCCTTTCGGCATCGCGATTGGCTGGTTTCTGGCGTTTGAGCTCTTCGAGCGAACTTTCAAGAACGGCCTTTTCCTTGCGAAATTTTTCGATGTCGCCGGGGGCAGGGGCTCCGTCAGTGCGGCTTCTCTGCTGAATCAGGCCGAATCTTTCCTGGAGTAGTTTTGTCTGGCGCTCTCTGAGGGGTATATTCTCTTTACTGGCCTTTTCGTGCGCTGCCTTAAGCTCGCCGATGGTCGTTTCAATGTTTTTCTCACCCTCTTCGCGGAAAAACCTGCCGTTGTTGTAATCAAACCCTTTCATTTCAGGGTGCAGCATCAGAAGTATGCGCGTATCTACGGTTGCCCAGCCTCCTTCGGCAGCCGAAATACAAACGGGGCCGGTCATGGCACTGAAGATCAGAATCATTGATAATATGGCTTTTCTGGCTGAAAATGTCATTTTTTAAGCCCCTTTGTGCGTTCTTCGATAAGTTTTACCGCTTCAAGTCTGGAATCATTGGCTCCAAACGGAATTACACTGGCGTCGAGCCCAAGCTTCCCGGCCCACCAGCTGTCAGCTTCGTCAAGCCAGGCGGCGAATTCGGCGCTTGAGGCGATGCCTGGGTCTTTCCATAAACGGGCATGAAGATTGGCCGAGAGGGTTGGCGAGGTTGCCCGCGGTTTTGCGACGATTGGCAGAAGTTCTGCCACGTCGATGATTACATCGGTTTTATGCTTATCCTTGAGTTCTCTGAGAACCGCCCTGATGTCGGCGGCGATTTCATTGATCTGCGGCATTGTCGAAGCCTCAGGCGTTACGCCGGGGCGGCCCGGTACGAGGCGAGCATTGTAAGCACGGATCTGCAACATTGCCAGCTGCGCTTCAGCCTCGCGCTTCTCTGTAAGAAAAGCCCTTTCGGCCGCTGCCCGGTCAGGCACAGGCACATTTTTGAGCTTTTCCTGGAGATGCTTCGGGGAAGCAAGCAGCCAGGCATCGAGGCGGCGGATCTCGGCGATCAGTCTGTCGACGCCTTCCTGCCCGCCATCGACAAATTCAGAAGAAGTGCCGCGAAACCTTGCGGTTGCATGGTCGAACTTCGCGAACAGAGGGTGGGCAAGCAGCATCAGACGGGTGTCAACCATGAATGGTTCAGCCTGAGCAATCGGCAGGGCAATGATGACTGCCGCAAAAATCAACATAAGTCTTTTCAGCACGTAAATAATGTACCTCCCACCTGTTCTCTTCTTTATCCTAACAATACGGGCGTCGATGCGGCAATGAAAAAGTTTTTTACGGCGTGTTGAAGAACTGTCGGTTGATTAGTGATTGCTTGAAACTGACGAAGCGATTCTGCAGAAGCTGAAATTTTGCGAGTTCTGAGGCAGAAAGCTGGTTTTCGTTACCTGCCAGAGTAACGCAAAAATCGGCGAATAGTTCTTCGAGCTGGTCAAGCTCTGCTGATTCTGAGGCTGTAATTAAAGCCCTGAATTCGGCATTGGCTTTATTAAGCTGATTTTCGCTGGTCAAATTTTTCAGTTCCGCCCGGTCGTTGAAAAATGGCCGCAGCGAAAAAACTGCCAGTTCAATATCGAGAAATTTTCGCATTTTCTGATGCCCGTTTATTATGGCGCTGACAAGCGAGATGCGGGTAATCATGGCTTCGAGCATTTCGTGAATCAGGGTGGTGTCGTCTGCGTCGAGTTGACGGCGTATTTTGCCCATATCACGTGAAATGTTCACCAGAAGCCCGGAAACCGGCGCAAGATCTGTTCCGGTATTTTGATTCGAAAGGGTGCTCAACTCTGTGGCTGTCTGCAGCCAGTTTTCCATGACCTCGTGGTGGAGTTTGCGGGCTGCAGCGATGTTAAAGCTGTTGAGGTAATCACCTGTCTGCTGAATTTTCCGGCATATTGCCAGAGTTTTAACGGTGATTTCCTTCTGAATACTTGAACCGGTAAGAATTGCCAGCATCGAACTGTCGCAGGCCGATGTCAGGCTGTTCACAAAAAGCAGTAACAGAAATATTGGCAGAATGGCAGCCCGTCTTAAGCTTCTGTTCATTGTGCTGTCAGCCCCGGAATGGGAATTCTTGGGGTCTGGATCCTGGCAGGGCGGTTTTCGACAGTTGCGAGACGTTCCATGGCGGTTTTCGCTTCGGCAGAGAAACCGCTGCCTGAGTGTTCCTTGAGCAGCCTTTCATAAGCAGCACTGGCTTCTTCAGGAGTCGCAGAGGTTTCAAGAAAACGGGCATACTCGAGCATGGCGCGTGGTGAACTGCCCGAGAGTTCGACAAATTTTTCGTAATGCTGTCTGGCAAGATTGCGATTTCCCTGGCTGATCGCGGTCGAGGCCAGCAATAGACTTATTTCCGGGCGTTCCCCGCTTTTTGCCGCCTGTTCAAGAAGCCGGTCGGCTCCTGAGTGATCACCGCTGACAATCAGTCCTTCGGCTTCGGCAAGCATGGCGTCGATGTTATCCGGGTGCTTCTGCAGAATATTTCTGGCTTCTTCAAGACCCTGAGGAACCAGAAAATTTCTTATCATGGCAAGGGCAAGCATGGCGCGGTATTCTGGGTTCCCGGGGTTGGTCTGGACTGCCATCTTCGCTTCTTCAGCTGCCTCGGCATACATGCGGTTTTCCATGAGCAGGCGGGCTTTGAGTATCCTGGCCCTGGCATTTTCGGGTTTTGTCGAGAGAATCTGGTTGACCGCTTCAGTGGCTGAGGCGTTGAAACCCCGAATGTATTGAATTTCGGCCAGCCCGGCCGCTGCATCCTGTATTTCGGGGTGGTCTTTTGTCAGGGTTTTGAAGGCGGTTTCGGCTTCAGAGTACTTTTTCAGACGCAGATATATTTCGGCGAGGTTCAGTTTGCAGAAAATATCGTTCTGCAGGCTGAGGGCTTTTTTGAAGTGCTTCTCGGCCCTGTCATACTGTTTTAAAGACATATAGCTCGACCCCGCGAGAAAGCTGGTTTCGAATTCGCGACTGCCGTTATCGGTTGCCTTGTCAAAGTAGCTGGTCGCATCCTGGTAATCGCGCTGATTAAAAGCGACAACGCCGAGCAGGTGCCAGGCGCGGGCATTGCGTGGTTCACGGTCAGTAATTTTCTTCAGAATCACGGATGCCGAAGCGTAATTTTCTTCGTCGACAAGTGATTGAGCCTGATCCAGATCGGTTGTTTTTTTTTCTTTGCGCGGCGTCGGAGCCGGTCGGGGTGCAATCTGGGGCTCAGCGATCTGCTGAACTTGCTCAGCTGTTTCGGGTTTTGCCGATAATGGCCGGGTGAGCGAGAACTGCTGCTGTTCGAGCTGCTGCACGATAATACGGTATTGTGGCTGGCCCGGAAAGCGTTCAGCCAGAGTTCGCGCATGCTGCAGTGCTTTTTTGCTTCTGCCGCTGCTGCTCAGGCTGAATACCAGATAGTATCTTGCCAGGTCATTTGTGGGTTCCATCTGCACGACCTGTTCAAGGTATTCAGCCGCACCGGCGAAGTCACCGGCTGTATAAAGCTGCATTCCCTGTGAATAAATGCCTGATGAAAGGTTCTGCGCCGCTGCTGTAAATGTCAGAAGTAGAAACCAGAATGTGATAAAAGCTTTTTTCATTTTTAAAACCGCTGTCACAAATTCTAACAGAGTTTTCCGGCCCCGGCTACTTTTCCAAAAAGCAGACGGGCCCCCGTTTTTATCTGGGAGCCCGTCGGTAAAATTCAGGTTTTGCTTAAATCAGGCTTTTTTGCCTTTGCTTACTTTGCGGAAGTGACCGTTGGTAAGGGTTTTGCTACCTTTTTTGTAGTGACCCTTCACGAAGGTTTTCTTGGCTTTTTTGCCAGTGATGGCTGACTTGGCTTTTACTGCTGAATCAACAACGGCATTCTGAGCGGCAGCACCGGTTTTGATGATGGCTTTTTTGGTTTTCTTTACGGCCTTCTTAACATTCTTTTTAACGGTTTTGGCCATTTTTTTGAAGCATGAGGTTTCTTTTTTGGCAGCCATTACAGAAGAAACTTCAGCGGAGCCGGCGAACAGACCAATGGTTACCATTGCTACCGAAAGGGCTTTAAACAGGTTTTTCATACTTATACCTCCGTGGGTTTCTTATTGATTGCGGGTTTCAAGCTTTAATGATTTGAATTATAAGAATAAAAACGGCAACCCGGAACCCCCCCGGTACAAATTTTTTTAATATGTCTGAAGCCGCTTTAAATAAAGGTTATGCCGCACAGTTCCGGCAGCATGTCGAAAAAAAGTTTACTGATTTTTGCTGGCATTTCTGTTTTAATATGTACACTGTCGGACGAAAATTAGCTGGCAAAAGGTTAATTAAAAGAATTGTGAAAGTGAAAGGATTTTTGTGGTGCTACCGATACGATTCAGACACCTGCTTTTAACAGCGCTTCTGCTTGTTGTTTTTCTGGCAGTTCAGTTTGTTTTTGCCGGTCCGCAGGTTCTGCGTGTTGTAAGCGACGACAATTATCCACCCTATATTTTTCGTGACAAAACCGGGGCCCTTGTCGGTATTATCGTCGATCAGTGGCGTCTCTGGGAAAAGACAACCGGAATAAAGGTTGAGCTGCATGCCTGCGACTGGACAGAAGCTCTGCGCCGCATGCAGGCCCGTGAGTCTGATGTCATCGATACTCTTTTTTTCAGTGAAGAGCGGAAAAAAAATTACGATTTTCTCGAACCTTACGCGGATATAGATGTACCGCTGTTTTTTCATAAAGATCTTTCGGCTATCAGAAATGCCGAAGATGCGGTGGGTTTTGCGGTTGGCGCCAAGGCTGGCGATAACGTCATTTCAATATTAAATAAAGCCGGCGTCAATACCATTGTCGAATACCCGAGTTACGAAGCACTGATTAAAGCCGCTGCTGCCGGCACCTGTAAAGTTTTCAGTGTCGATCGCCCACCGGCTTTCTACTATCTTAATCGTATGGGTATCGCCGACCAGTTTCGTGAAACGGCGCCACTGTATCGGGGGCAGTTTCACCGTGCTGTTCACAAGGGAAATGCAGAAATTGCCGGTCTGGTACAGATGGGTTTCAACGCAATTCCGAAAGCCGATCTTGATGCAGTTAACGATTCGTGGCTCGGAAAAATGCTGCACCAGAATTCTTCACAGCACTTCTGGCAGCTTCTTTTCTATGGCGGGTTTGCCGCCACCGCGGTAATTCTTTTTCTGGCTGTGTGGCTTGGTATGTTACGACGTATGGTCAGGGTGAGAACTTCAGAACTTCTGGCTGCCAACGAATCGTTAAAAAAGGAAATCAGCGAACGTCAGAAAGCTGAAGAAGAGAAAGAGCTGCTGCAGAATCAGCTGCAGCAGGCCATGAAAATGGAAGCGGTCGGCAGACTTGCCGGCGGTGTCGCTCATGATTTCAATAATCTTCTGACTGCGATCATAGGCAATGTTTCGCTGGCATCAATTGACCTTCCGGCTGACAGCCGCCTTCTCGGGAATCTGCAGGAGATTGAAAAGGCGGCCCGGAGTGCTGCATTGCTTACTCAGCAGCTGCTCGCCTTTTCCCGTCGTCAGAATATTGAGCCAAAAGTATTGAACATCAACGAAATCATTGCCAATCTGTACAAGATGCTCTGCAGCATGGCCGGTGACCGTATCGAAATTCAGCTTCTTACTGCCCGTGATCTTGGCAATGTCATGCTTGACCCCGGTCAGTTCGAAAGAATTCTGATCAATCTGGTTCTGAACGCCCGTGATGCAATGCCTGACGGCGGTGTTATCCGTATGGCAACAGGCAATGTTGCGCTTTCTGAAACAGAATGCGGTCGATGGCCAGATGTAAAGCCAGGTGATTACGTGCGTCTGACTTTCAGTGATAACGGTGTCGGCATGTCAGCGGAGGTTATCGATCATCTTTTTGAACCATTTTTTACCACCAAGCCACGTGGTCGTGGTACCGGCCTGGGCCTGTCGGCAATTTACGGCATAATCAGGCAGGCTGGTGGCTTCATCAATGTTGATTCAGCCCCCGGCAAAGGCACAATCTTCGAAATATGCGTACCTATGACCACGCGGGCTGTCGACCAGGAAGCATCGGTACCCGAAAAAGTCGAAGGTGGCAGTGAAACGGTGCTGCTCGTAGAAGACGAAGATATCGTCAGATTTATCGGATCGGAAATTTTGAAAAAACTTGGTTATAACCTGCTTGAGGCGGCCAATGGGCGCGAAGCTCTCGAAATATTTAAAATCCATGGCGGCAGAATAGATCTGATGCTGACCGATCTGATGATGCCAGGCATGACCGGCCGGGAGCTGGCCGAAAAAATCAGGGAACTCAGCCCGCAAACCCGTATTCTTTTCACTTCGGCGTGTACTGATGACGTTATCGACGGGCAGGAAATAGCGGACCAGGGTCTGAATTTTATTGCCAAGCCCTTTTCGCTTGAGTCTCTGGCAGCAAAAATCCGCAAAGTTCTGTCACGGCCCTGAAAAAATATCAGCGGGTGTTTTTGCTTTTGAGGCCACCGGCCCAGGTGCATGATTCGGCGAATTCATTTTCGCTGGCAAATACCGCAGTTTTCTTTGCTGGTATCCCCTTGATAAAGGCGATGAAGTCAAGCTGTCGGTCTGACCTGCCGCGGCAGTCAGCAAAGTCTTTTACGATCGAGTCAGCAGGAATACCGTAATTACCGAGGCTTTTGACCATCGGGAAGCGAAGCCCGTGCCCATCAACCTGGCTGCTGTAAGCTTTGGTCACCAGTTCGGTGCATACAAGCGATTGTTCGGTATTGAAGCTGAACTGAAAGTCATATTCGCGACCGAAATACGAGAGTGCCAGCATGATTGCATGGGCTTTTGCGACCTTGCTCAGTCGCGGTCTGACGGCGGCAACGTAGTCGCAGTGCAGAGCACCAGGCAGCGAGTTGATGACAATGCCTTCGCTGATCGCTTCCATGATGCAGCGGGGTTTGCCATCTGACCTGTTCATGGTTTTCCAGGTGGCGAAGGCTTTATTGTAGCGTTTTTCAAGCAAGGCGGTGAAATTTCGGGCATCATATCGGCGGCACCAGTGAATAATTTCCGGGTCATTGTCGAAGGTGGCGCTGATTTCGGCGGGAGTGCCGACATAGAGCAGGGCATGCGGCCAGAAGCCAGGCAAAAAGATATTCGACAGGTAATAATCCTGGCGCCCGACGAGAATATCGCCCGGCTGCAGCATGCTGCCAAATTTTTCGAGCTGCGCGGCCGAAATCAGCCGCGAATGGCGGTTCTTTACACGGGTATCACCAACCCAGGTGAAAAGCTCGCGCTGTGCTGGCAATACCAGCTCAAGCGAAACATTGATGAGACTGCGGCTGAGGAATTTCCAGGTGGGGTCACTGGCAACCTTGCGCGACAGGGTGTTGAGAAAATCATTGTGGGCGAGCAGGTAACCTGAGACCGTTTGCGGCATGGCAGGATCATTTGCCATACTGATTTCTTCGAAGTGCGAAATTCTGAAACGATAGAGCTGTGCCAGATTCTCTGTACTCAGAGACCTTTTGACCGCCTTGCTGAATGACCCGGCCGGAATCGAGTATTCTTCACTGCCCTCATTCAGCAGATCTTCGAGGCCGCCGCGCCGCGAAAGAAAATTCATCATTTCAGAAACCATGATTACCTGCGCAAGTCTGGCCGATATGCCAAGAGCGTAACCGGCAAAAAAGCTTCTGACTTTATCTTTGTGCCCAAAAATCAGCGGCACTTCATATTTGCGGCTGATAAAATTCAGGTCGTCGAGAAAAGAACGGTAGAGATTCCAGAAGCGGTAGACAGGGCGCAATGTTTCGTGATTTTTCAGGGTATCTTTGCGCGAGAGGCGGTCGAGATAAGAATTATCGCGGAATGAGCCTTCACAAAGCCTTTGCAGCTTGCCGGCCCGGTCGTTGAAAAGCTTCAGATCATCGGTAAGATGTCGACGGTAGAGACTTTCAGCCGAACGGGTGCCTTCAATGATCGCCTGTTCGAACGAAAATGGCCCGAGCTCAGCGGCTGGTGCCCACGAACTGCAACAAAACAACAGAACAATTATAAAAAGCATTCGCTGCGAAAATTTCATTTTTAATCTCCGAAAAGCTCTCGAAAATTCAATCAAGTGTACACCTCATTATACTCACCCGCAGATTTCACAGCAATACCCCGACAAAAAATGCCGCACCATAGGACTGGTGCGGCATGGTCGAACGATTTGCGGGTCTGTCAGGCAAAAACACCCTGTATGAAAACAATACCGATGGCAATCGGGGCGACCCATTTGATCAGAAATACCCAGATCGGAGCGAGAGCGAAATTGATTTTTCCGTCGTTGGTAACTTCTTTTATGGCATCGGTGTAGGCCAGTTCCCAGGTGATGACGGTCTTGCCGTCTTCGGTTTTATGAATGCGCTGTTCTCGGTAAAGACCCCAGATCCAGCCAACGAAAACACTCAGGAAAATGCCGCCGAGCGGTAACAGCACGTTGGTGGCCAGAAAATCTACCGAGTCGAGAATGTTTTTTCCTTTGATCAGCGTGATGTGCGACCATGGACCCTGACTGAGTGAACATGGCACGCCGAGAAGGAAGATCAGGGCAGAAATCAGATAGGTTGCTTTCTTTCGCGTCCATTTCCATTCGTCGACGGCGTATGAAACGCAGACTTCAAGCAGAGAGATCGATGAGGTAACGGCGGCAAACAGCGCCAGAACGAAAAAGGCAACGCCAACGAGTGAGCCCATCGGCATTTTAGAGAAAACCGCCGGCAGGGTGATAAAGAGCAGACCGGGGCCAGCACTTGGCGAGAACCCGAAGGCGAAAACGGCCGGGAGAATAGCCAGACCGGCAAGCAGAGCAACGCCGGTATCGATCAGGGGTATGATCATCGAGCTCTGCGGAATATTCTCTTCTTTACTGAGGTAACTGCCGTAGGTGATCATGCAGCCCATGCCCAGGCTGAGAGAGAAGAATACCTGGCCGAGGGCCGACAGGATAACGCCACCGTTGATTTTTGAGAAGTCAGGAGTGAGAAAGAATCTGATGCCCTCCATAGCGCCATCGAGGGTTACGGAACGCAACATTACCAGTGCCAGTATAACGAAGAGTGAGGGCATCATGATTTTTGAGTATTTTTCGATGCCATTCTGAATACCGCCAATTACGATTCCGAGGGTAATCAGCATAAAAATCGCATGATAGAAGATTGGCATACCGGCAGATGAAATAAATTCGTTGAACATGCCGCCAAGTACAGTTACATCAGCGGTGTTGAAGCTGCCTGACGCTGCTTTGACCAGATAACTGATGATCCAGCCGCCAACAACGCTGTAGAAAGACAGAATCAGAAACCCGGCGAGCACACCCAGGCTGCCGACCCAACCCCAGTTCGCTTTGATTTTGCGGTAAGCGCCGATCGCATTCAACTGAGCGTAACGGCCGACTGCGATTTCTGCCATCATCAGCGTAAAACCGACGACGAACAGAATTACCAGATAGACGAGAACGAAAGCGCCGCCGCCGTTCTGCCCGGCCAGAAAAGGAAACTTCCAGAGGTTGCCAAGACCTACAGCCGAACCGGCCGCTGCCATGATAAACCCAAGCTTTGAACCCCATTGATCTCTTTGTGTTTCTGAACTTTGCATGCAATCTCTCTAAAACTCTGAATTTACTCCTGACTGAGTGCAGCCGGAGCGCCTGCAAGCATACAGAAAAAATTCCCGGAATTCCAGAAAAAAATGTCGGAAAAAAATAAGCCGGGGGCTGGTTTGCGTCTTCCCCCGGCTGTTACGCCTGTTAGAATTCTTTTGCCGCTGGTTTCAGAGTTTCAGGTCGAAAATATCGGCGATGGTTTTCGTTGCTTCAAGCAGCCTGACAACTTTTCCGCCGATAGCGACCAGAATTGTGCCTTCCGGCTGCGGCGGCAGTTCATAGAGAATGTAAGGCGGCAGCGGTGTCGCCTGCTGATAAAGATTGTCAGGAAATACTCTGCCTCTGGCGAGTTTCTTTTGCCAGCCGGGTGGCAGGCGCTTGCCGCGGGCAACATTCTTTGCCAGACCGGGAGGAAGTCTCTGGTCGGTCGGCGGCTGTGCCGGCGGCAGGGCGATGATGTTATCGGCATGGCGAAGCAGAATGCCCTTTTCTGGTATCGAAATCTGTACCTTCAGCCAGGGCTCTTTTTCACTGCCGGTCTCACGGTAATATTGAGGATTCTGCTGCCGGTAAGCCGGGTTGCCGGCCTTCTTTTTTCCGGGTTTTGCCGTGACGGCATCAGCTGCACCCAGGGTTACCAGAAGGGCGAGAAAAATACTCAAAGATCTTTTCATACTTGTCTCCTTATTGTTGTCTTATTAAATCAGAAGGGAAATTCGTTTTCGGCTTTGGGGGCGAGTTTTTCCTGCTCTGGCAGAGTGATTGTCGTCTGCTCTGCCACTGCTTTGACGATAATGGCTTTATCTGGCCTTACCGGGCAGATGTGTTCGCAACTGCCGCAGCCGATGCATATCGACGGGTCGGTCTGCGGGATCATCAGATTGTTGCGGTAAGGCACCATGCGCACCGCCTGGGTCGGGCAGTGTTCAGCGCAGGCGCCGCAGTCGGTACCGTTGGTTTCGACGACGCAGAGATTCTGCTTATAAACCACTTCACCAATTTTGAGAAATTTTTTGTGTTCGGCCATTATTGGCTTGATGGCCATTACCGGGCAGATCTGCGAACAGAGATTACAGTTCTGCTCGCACATGCCGAGATCGAAAACCAGTGATGGCTGCTGCAGACTGCGTAGCCCGGTGCCGGGTGAAGATGGCCTGATAACCGATGAAGGGCAGGCGGCGACACAGAGGTGACACGAAATGCAGCGACTGCTGAAATCTTTGTGATTACCGGCGCCTGGTGGCAGAATCGTATCTGCAGCTGCTGCCGACTGGAATCTGACCGGCAGAAAATACCCGGCGGCAGCCGCTGCCAGACCGCCGACAAAAGCCCGGCGGCCACTGGAGGCTGGTATGACAGACACCGGGGCAGCATCTGATGTGTCTGAAAAGTTTGCAGCAATAGAAGCACTGCTGTTGCCGGCGGTTTTAAGAACGAGGCCGTTGAGCCGACAGGTGTCGAGGCAGTTGAAACAGGCGATACAGCGAGAGTTATCGATCGTCTTTGTGGCGGCATCGATGCAGCCGGCTTTGCAGGTTTTCGCACAGACCCCACAACTGACGCACTTTTCGGGGTCAATGACGACCTTTACCATTGAGTGACCGGCAACCAGACGCAATACCGCCCCGACGGGGCAGAGCGAATTGCAGTAGACGCGCCCCCAGCGAAAGCACAGAAAGAACAGCAGCAGGGCCATGCCCGCTACTATTGCGGTGCCGGTTGCATCGAATGGCTTGAAAGAAGCCATGCCCAGCCAGTTGACACTGTCGCCGAAAAATGAACTTTTATATTTGAAGAGAAACGCCGCAAACGGCTGAAAAATGCCGGCCAGAATGCGCCCGCCGGCGGCGAAAGGCTCTAATAAAGCGGTCGGCAGCATATACCCGGCCAGCCAGGTGCCGCCAACCAGGGCGGCAATGATCGCATGCAACCAGGCGAGAGACGGCAGAGTGCGGTAGCCTGATCTGTCGATCAGCCGGCGCAGACGCAGCATCAGATCCTGGATCAGGCCGAGCGGACAGATGATCGAGCAGTAAACCCTGCCGAATATCGCCGTCAACAGCAAAACCCCGACAATTACGGCGACAGACGACCACATGAAAGGCCCGGTAAGTGCCGGTGCGAATTGTGGTAGCCCGACCGCCGCCAGCATGCTGCCAAAACTGTCGAACCTGACAAAAATCAGAACGAAAGCAACAAACACCGCCAGCGCCAGAAACTGGCGGGCTCTTTTTAAATAAGGCATTTCAGTTAACCCGGTTTACAAGGTCAGACGCTCGATACGCAGTTTGTCGAGCGTGTTGATGCCAGTGCCATGCTCAGCCGCTTTGGCTATATAAGCCACTTCCTGCTGGTCGACTTCGAGAATTCTGGCGGCAGCTGCGTCTATGGCAACCATGTCGGTCGACAGCAGCAGCATTTTGCGGGTGACCAGATCATCGGTCGACACACCGCGCGGTCCGTTACGCATCATGACATTATAGGCGTCAATGACGTTAAGGGTCGGCTTTTTCGCAATTGTGGTGAAATCGGCGATGCACTGGTGCAGGTCGTTGCTGTGATAGTAGCGTCGGTCGAAAATGACACCCATAAGATTCTTCATGGCGGCGGTCATTCTTGCGCCACCGTGATGCTTCAAAATAGGAACATTGATGATCACATCACTGTCGAGCCAGGCCTGATGCACAGCTGTTTTTTTGAGAACCTTGCCGGCCGGCACATCAAGCGGAGTGAAATAGCTCTCTTCGTGCGCCATCAGCATTTTGCCACCGGCCTCTTTGACTGCAGTCTCGATGCCGCTGTTGCCATAGCAGGCCTGCCAGTGGTTGCAGGTGTTGTCAAAAACCCTGACTTCTGACGCGCCGGCTTTGAGACAAAGCTCGACAATCCGCTTCACCAGCTCAGGCGAAGTGTTGGCACCTTCTTCGGGTTTTTTGTCCCAGCCGATGTTCGGCTTGACAAGAACCTTCTGCCCCTGTTTTACAAAACGCTCGATACCACCGGCTGCTGCAATCGCCCGGTCAAACATTGCTGCCGGAGTGCCGCCAGCGACGCCGATAAGATCAGGGAACCCGCCAGTGGTTGCAGCAGCTGCTGCAACCGGTTCTTCGGCGGCAAGTGCCAGAGGAAACTTCAGGTTGTATGAAGCCGCTATCGTCGACAAGAGAGCGATAAATTTTCTTCTGTCCATGGTGCCTCCCCGTAATATTCGCTGTGTCAGCAGAAGGGAAAAAAGGCGCAGCAAAAGACCTTACACAGTAAATGATATATTCCACCGGCGACGTTAGTCAAACGAAAGATGTTTTTCATTCGCCGCCTCTCTGTTATCATCAAGCATGCACAAAACACATTTGAAGTTTCTTTGCTTTATCCCCGTCGATTAAGAATTGCGAAGGCGAGAAGACGGGATTGCTTTTTCGGAAGCTTGTGAGCGAAGCGAATCGCTGTAGAAAAAGCAACCCGGCTGATAGGCCGAAGCTGCAGAATATATATGTGCTTATGTAATGATTCTCGGTCAGGTGTTGCTGATGCTGCAGGGTGAACACAAAGACGGCTCGTTCGTCGAGCATCTCGAAGAACTGCGCTGGGCGATCATCAGGTCGCTGATCAGCGTTGTTGTGCTTTTTCCGCTGGCTTTCTATTTTTCTGACGATCTGACAGCACTGCTTGTCGGCAGATTCTGCCCGCCCGGTCTCAAGCTGCGCTACTTCTCGCCGGTAGAACCTCTGCTGGTGCAGCTGAAAATGGCGATGTACCTGGCGATTATCGTCGCGGCACCCTATATTCTCAAACAGGTCTGGGGTTTCGTCGCTCCCGGCCTTTACCTCAGGGAAAGGCGTCTCGCTGGCGGGCTGCTGCTGGCCAGCTGCCTGCTGTTCATTGTCGGCGGCGCCTTCGCGATGATACTGATTCTGCCGTTGGTTATGAGCTTCTCTGCCGGGTTTCAAAGCGCCTGGCTCGAACCGTCGATCGGTTTTGAGCAGTTCGTCAATCTTACCGGCCTTCTCGCCATCAGCTTCGGTGCCATGTTTCAATGCCCGGCCGCAGTTTTCATTCTGATTCGAACCGGTATCGTCAGTTATGAAAAGCTGGCATCGCTGCGCGCGGTCATTATCGTTGTGATTTTTATTCTTTCAGCCATTCTTACGCCACCAGACGCAGTCAGTCAGCTGTTGATGGGTATTCCGACCTGGCTGCTTTTCGAGCTCGGTCTGTTGCTTGCCCGCTTCGCCGCACCCCGCGGCAGCTGAGTTTTGCGCCGGGCGGCGAAATTGTGTATATTGACAAATAAATCGCCCTGATGGAGATGGATAATGCTTGAAGTCATGCTCAATGAGCTGCCGCGCAAACTTTCACCGTTCGATGCCGTCGAACAGTGCTATCAGGACCAGCTGCGCTTCGTCTGCGCCCGCCTGAAAGAAGATGTTTCGGTATTGATACGCTGCGAAAAGCAGATAATTCCGTATCTGCAGACGATTCTTAAACGCCGTCTGGCGGCCGATGGCAAGAGTATCGGCATTATCGACGGCCGCGAAACCGCCGAAAATCAGCAGGGCCCTGGCACTCGTCTCAGCCGCATCGTAGCGCAGCTGCGCGATCTGGTGAATAATACCGAACCCAATAAGGTTTTCTTTCTGCCGTATCTCGATATCATCACCTCGATGCTGCCGGGCGGCCTGACCATGGAAGCCCGCGAAATCATGACCACCATTCACGAAAACCCGATGCTGAACCTGGTGGCCTTCGAAGACCCTGATTTTACACTGCCTGAGCTGATTTCTCAGGCTTTTCCGGCCCGCTGTGAAATGCTCGGCATCGCTCGTAATCGCATTGCAAGCCTGGTTACCGAAATCGAGGCGCGCAAATTTGCTGTCGACAAAATCAACCTGATGGGTATGTTTAAATTCGTATCAGGTCTGAATCCGGTTAAATTTCGCGAGATCATGGGTATCTTTTCGCGCAAGGCCGATTATGACCCGACCGTAAAAGACATGCTGCCGAACTATATGCGCGAACTTCGCGATTATACCGCCTGTGGCGGCGTCTCTCTCTCAGAAATCGAGTTGAGCCGCGACATTGCCGGTTACGACAAAGTTAAAAAGCAGATTCGCGAGAATGTGCTCAATCTGTTGCAGGCTACCGCCGCGATGACCGATGAGAACGCCATTCGCAAAATAGAATCGATCATTCCGCGTGGTCTGATTTTTCATGGCCCGCCCGGCACCGGTAAAACTCTTTTCGCCAAAGGCATCGCCGAAGCGTTGAATGCGGCAATCTATATCGTCAGCGGCCCGGAACTGAAATCAAAATGGGTAGGCGAGGGCGAAGCCAATATTCGCCGCCTGTTTGCCAGAGCCAGAGCTACCGCTCCGTCGGTAATCGTTTTCGATGAACTTGATTCGATTGCTCAGGCCCGCAGTGCCAACGCTTCTGACGGTGGCTCGCAGGCGGCGCATTCGATGGTCAATCAGCTTCTCACCGAAATGGACGGCTTTCGCAAGGAACAGATGGTGCTGATCATCGGTACCACAAACTTCGTCGACAGCCTTGACCCGGCGTTTCTTCGCCCTGGCCGCTTCGAATACCAGATAGAGATTCCATACCCCGAATGGGAAGACCGTCGTGCCATTCTTGCTCTTTACAACAAAAAGTTCGAAACCGGCATGACTGATGCCCAGGTTGATCGCCTCGCCGGCTGGACCGGCCGCTCGACCGACCTTGGCACCCCGCACACCGGCGACCATCTCAGTGCTCTGATCAAGGGGCTGAAGCGCTATCTGATCAATCACCAGAAAGATACTGCTGATGAAGAAACGATGCAGGCCTGGTTGAACAGCCTGGTAGAAAAGGCGCAGCTGTCTGACAACGAAGAAAAAGTAGTCGCCACACACGAGGCCGGGCATGCCCTGATGTTCTTTCTTTACGGGCGTCAGAGTGAAATAACCCGTATCACCCTCGAAACCGGTGGCAGCGATGCCCTCGGTTTCGTCGAATCGGTTACGCGACGGCCATACTTTTATACCGAAGGGCGCCTGCGCAGCGAGATCGGCATTTCGCTCGGCGGTTATGCCGCAGAACGCCTGATATTCGGCGAAGTTTCGACCGGTGCCTCACAGGACCTGCGCAAGGCAACCGCCATTGCCACCGACATGGCAACCGTCTACGGCATGGCCGGAACCCCGCGCGAATTCACTTTCCAGAACAACCGGCCCGACCCGTATTATCTGCCGCAACTGTCACCGCAGATCAACCGGATCATCGACGAGGTTTATAAAGACGTCTGCAACTTCATCGAAAAGAATCGTGGCAAACTCACTGAACTGGTAGTAAAATTACAGAAGCAGCGGACGCTGCAGCGCGAAGAAGTCGAAGCAATCTTTTCACCTGAGAGCCTGCAGAAATGAGCAAAACTGAACGCTATCTGAAAATGCGCACGCCGGCAGACCTGCTGACGGTGCGTTATTTTTCGAGCAGCGGTCAGCTGAAGGGCCAGTTCGTGCAGGAACAGGACCCGCCCTGGACAATCTGGTGGCAGGTTCCTGGTGATCAGGGCCTGATCGGGCGCCTCGGCAACATGATCAGCGGTTCGATCGAAGCCCCCGAAAAAGTCTGGGAAGAAGGCAAGCCAGGCAGCAAACTGCGCGAGATATCCTGGCTCGACCTGTTTCGCAAAGCCGTCATCAGGCAAGAACCGACCCGGCAGGTAACCGATGAGGTCATTCTGCTGACTTCTGACCGCGAAACCTTTTTCGCTGCCGTTAAAAAGCATTTCGTTCTGCAGCAGGGGCAATATGAATTTGCGGTTCTCGAAACTGGCGGCCGCGAATATTTTCTTTTAAAAATCAACAATCCGTCGCTGTGGGTTTTCAATACCCTCGATCAGAGCGGTTTTACCTGGTTCAACCTGCTGCCCGGCCATTCGGGCATTTACATGGAAGCCGGCTGGCGCATTCACGACATTTCTGGTGCCGAATGTTTCAACCAGTTCAAGATCGTCGACGGCGGCATTCTCGTCATTCAGAAAGACGGGCGGTTGCTCAGTCTTAAGCCAGCCTGGAAAAAGGGTGACAGCATTATCAAAATCGAGACCGGTCGTATCGATATTCCGCAGAAGAATACTGATGCCGAAATCGTTATCAAACCGGGCCTGCGCAAAACTGACCGCCATCAGCTGCCGGTTTTCTGGAAAATCGATGATCTTAACCGGCTCAAGGCGATTCTGGCGAATGAGTCGCTCGAACAGTTTCGCAATTACCGCAGCTGGAACTGTGCCGACGGGCGCATGTTCATCATGGCCCGTGATCAGCGTGCCGACCGTGCGATTGCCAGTATTCTCTCAGATGCTTTCCCTGCCTTTGCCGAGGTCGAAGAGCGGGTGATGGTGCCGCTCGGGCATCTGCTGACACCGCGCCTTTCATCTGAACGTCTGCATACTTTTTTCGGGGCGCCGTTGCATGATTACCTCTGTTTTGAGAAAGATGCGGGTGTCATCGAGAGCACACTGCTGGCAGAAAAGGACATGCTGACCGTCGAGGATTTTGTCGCACTTGAGATAGAGCGGGCCGCAGGGCGGGCCGAGACAATTCAACCGGGCTGGAAATTCGAGTTCAAGGAACTCAAAAAAAAAAAGCAGCTGATTGAGATTGAGGTGAATCCGCAGCCTTTCGAGCGGCTCAAAGCCCAGAAAGAGGGCGGCGAAGTTCTCGAGGGCGTTACCGGCGCCGCCGGCCCGAGTCGTAATCACACCCGGCTGAATCTTGAAAATGTTCCCCAGCTTGGCGATTCAGAGATAGCAGCCCTGAAGCTGCAGTTGCTCGACGTTGACCGACTGCTCAATTCGAACCCGACCCGTGCCGACCTCTGGGAGCAACGTTCCGAACTGGCCAGACGCATGCGCATGCGCGCTTCAGCATTGGCGTCAATGATGAATTTAGCCGTTCTCAAAGGCAATATCGAACTACTTGTCGATTGCCTCTTTGAGTTCTGCCGCGAACGCCCGGAGCTGGCAGCTCTGCTCAAACCTTCGATAAGCGAAGTCGAAAAGGGGCGCCTGCTTTCGGTCATCAGAGACGAAAAAATATACAGCGAGTTCCATTATGGTCTGCTGCTGGTTTTTGGTGCGCGTTTCAACGACCCTGATATTTTTTCGCAGGCGATAGCGGGCATGAAAATCGGCTTTTCAGGCGAAAAACGCTGCTTTTTCAACTTCACTGAGACCCGGGTTGCTTCGGGCGGCGGCATGAACGTTGAAAACCGGGTCGAATTGCTCACCGAAAAAGATTATCCGCGTATTAAAATGAATGTGACCAAGTTTCTGCAGCAGGTCGACTGTTGCAGGAGCTACAGTGCAACTTCTGCAGTCAGAACGCAGCTGCATAAAATATTATCAGTGCACCTCAGCCCGCAGTCGGCCTGGAGCCTGCTTGGAAACACCGGCACCCCGCCTTCGGGAGGTCGCCAGGAACAGGATTCGGCTTATGCTGCTCACCGCAGGCAGATGCGGGCCATGGCTGTTGGAGAATATTTTGTCGACCTGATCACAGAATGGCCCGGTTCTCTTAATGACGGTAAACTCGACCCGGAAGTGTCTCGCTGGCTGAAGCTTTTCACAATGGAGAAAATACGTGAGACGCCGCTGCGCGATTTCTTTACCGGCGAACTTTACCGGCCGCCTTTCATGTTGAACAGAAAAGACGAAGAAACTCTTGAAAACGGCATGGTTAAACGTTGTCAATGGCTGAAAAGTCTCAGTCAGACTGAATTTCCTGAGCTGTCAGATGGCAAGCCTGTGGCGCGGGCGTTCTTTAAAAGATTTGGGGACGGCTTTAAGGACTGGTCAGATTTCTTCAAAGCCGCTTTAAAAAGCGATGACTTTGTCATGAAGGCGAAAGCGCAGCGTCTGCTGCTGCTTATGGTTTCTGAATATGGTCCGCACCAGGCTTTTGCCGATTTTATCGAAACGCCGCAGATTGCCGCCCGCAGAGACGAGGTCTGGAACATCTATCGTCTGACCATGTATTGCGACATGTTCAGGCTTTGTCTGGCCTATCGCCGGCCGATTGACGAACAGCGCCTTTTTGATATGCTGCTGAACCGTATTCCGAGGCCTCCCCAGGGCTGGGAAGACTTCATCGGCTCGGCTGAATGGATCATCATGTGTCTGCTGCTGACCAACTCGCCAAAACGGCGTTTTCAGCTCGATGATCTGCTTAACCGTTCGATGCGCTGGCTTGAACAGGCCGGTAGAACGCACGATTCAGATGTTTTTGCCCAGGTCATGACCGTGATGAGCTTTCTCAGCATTGGCGTGCTTGCCGATCTGGTGCCCGAAAAGCTCGAAATGCACCAGTTGCTCGAGAAACGCCGTGTTTTCTGGATACAACACGCTTTCAACCTTGCCGCTCAGGGTGAGAAGGCCTTTATCACCTGGCAGAAGGCCTGCGGAATTTAGGAAAATTGACAGGAGAAGAGCATGAATTATCAAACTCAGGATACAGATCAGATCAATGCTGCAAGGGGCCGTATCGTCGACTATTATACCAGGCTCAACGATTTTTTTCTCAAACGCTCTGAACTGCTGAAACTGATGATGGTGGCCGCCGCTGCCCAGGAGCCGATGCTGTTTATCGGCAGACCCGGTACAGCCAAGTCACTGCTGGTTTCAGTTTTCTGTCAGGGTATGGGCATGAAGCAGGATGAATACTTCGAATACATGCTCACCAAATTCACCGAACCCAGCGAAATCATGGGGCCGGTCGATATTCAGGAACTGAAGTCAGGTCGTTATCTGCGCAAGGTCGAAGGGCATCTGCCGACCTCGAAGATCGCCTTTCTCGACGAAATTTTCAAAGCCAATTCGGCGATTCTCAACGTGCTGCTCACCGTCATCAATGAGCGCAAATATTACCAGGAGGGTCGCCCGCTGCCGGTACCGCTCGTCTGTATGTTCGCTGCCAGCAACGAAATTCCTGATTTCGGCGAGTTCGATGCTCTCAAAGACCGTTTTATCATCAAGGCCGAAACTCTGCCGGTGCGCGATACCTGCTTTTATGAACTGATCCGTTCGGGTGTTGCTTTCGAAAGCCGCACCCACAACCGCGAAAAACCATGGAAATCTGACTGCACCCTCGATGATTTTGTCTTGATTCATGATTACGTCGTCAGCACGGTTCTGCCAAAGGCCATCGAACGCGAAGACAAGGTTCTGCTCGGTGATGAACGTATCACGACAGCTTTCAAGGCTCTCATTTCGGTTCTGGCTGATGAATTGAAGGTCGAAATAACTGACCGCAAGCTGATCAAACTTTATAAGCTCATTCTGACGCAGGCTTTCATTTTCAATGGCGGCAATGTGACGCGCGAAGAGCTCAAGATCCTCTGCTACTGCGGCAACAATTTCTCCGACGTGCGCAAAATCAAGGATTATATCGAAGAACGTCTTGCCAATCTCGACTGACAGGGGCCAATATGCGATTTTTACTTCCTGATCAGATTGCCTTCTGGTATCGCCAGTCGCTGCAGAAGTCAGGTTACAAAGAAGTTTTCGCCTTCGTGCGCGACTTCTGGAAAGACCTGGTGCGCCGCGGCAGCCATGCGGTGCCGCCTGGTTTCGTTGCCAGGCTGATGGGCAGGTTTCTTTCGATTCCGGTCGGTGAACGCCTTGCCGGGCATGTCGGTTTTGCCGCTGAAAATGAATATCTCGATGCCATCTGCCATGCCGAAGGGGCTGACCGGCTCGAAGGTATCTTTCTGCTGACCGGTGCCGACCGTGATACGGCGTTGGCGCAGGGTATTTTTCAGCAGATCATCGAGCGGCTGCCCCCGTTTCAGCATTCTGAAATCGCTTTTGCCGACAGCGAGCTCGAAAAATCGTTTTCGATCGAGCACGCCGTTTCGGCCGGATTTGACGTCGATCAGGCCCTGAATGACATCTATGCCAACGCTGCCGGTCAGTTCAAACGCAGTGATTTCAGGTTCTATGCTGACGATATTTTTGAAATCGGGCACCCGGGCCTGTTTATCAGAGCTGCCGACCGTCTGTTCTTCAGGCGTATGACGCGTGCGATGAAAGGCATGGCCTTCTGGACCCGCAGCGTCTTCACACTGAAGGAAGAGAGCTCCTGGGTCGTGGCAAAATACGGCGAACCCCAGACCCTGCCGCTTGGCGGTTATGATGAACTGACCAACAAGGGCACCCTGTCTTCGATCGTGCCGTCTGAACTCGCCTACATCGACGACAGCATGCAGTTCGATCTTTTTGATTACAAGTTCATCGAAAACCAGCTGATGTATTTTAAACGCGACTCGGGCGCGGTTTTTCGCATTCGCCGCGATATTGTCGTCAGGGTGACCCTGACCGAGTTTTTCGAGCACGAACGGCATCTTGGCCTGCTGTTCGGCTGGGTATTCAACTTTGCCGAAAAGCTGATCGAAACCTTTGTCAAAGACATGGTCAATGTCATCATTGTTCTCGACGGCTACGAGCCTTCATCGTTAAAGGATGCCGGAGAATTCTTCACGCATTTTCTGCGCGAAAAGATGCTCGACAAGCGTATTATGCTGCTTGCCGGGCGAAAAGCTGCGGTCACTCTGCCTGAAAAACTGCGTGCCAACGCCCAGACCTGGTATTTTGCGGCAAAGGATGAGCCCGGGCAGAAATCGGTGCGTTTCGTGTTTCCGCAGACCGACGAGTTTGCTGCAACCAAAGGCGATGAGCAGGAAAAAATTCTTGGTGAACTGATCAACGAAGCGATAGACGGGATGGTTAAAGGTGCGGATAGCCAGATTTGAAGCAAAAACAGCTGTTGAAGGCCCGGGTGAACGCTCTGCCCTGTGGCTGCAGGGGTGTTCGCTAAAATG
>ENA-UOWO01001457-UOWO01001457.1-activated-sludge-metagenome-genome-assembly--contig:-NODE-1457-length-31373-cov-13.250239_pt1 | contig 31373 bp, 25 predicted proteins | sample MGYA00238148_ERZ761564 | MGnify/ENA primary metagenome ERZ761564 (study PRJEB28885, sample SAMN05720194) | activated sludge metagenome | isolation source: Anaerobic digester | place: USA...
CGTACGTACGGTGGTGTGAGAGGCGTCAGGGGTAACCCTGACGCCTACTCGATGCAGTGGATCAATAACCGAGTACGCTGCCGGCGCCGCCGAATTTTTCCAGCTTGATGTCGCTCAGGCTCGGCGATTTCACATTGATGCGGAAATAGACCCGCTTGCCGCTGCCGGAGGGCACCCAGTCGACCGATGCTTCCCAGCAGTGGAGGTCGCGGTGGATGGTGCAGCGATGATAGGAGATGCTTCCTTTCTCGAGATCGACATGCGCGCTGTAGCCAAGCCGCCATTTGCTGGTAATGCTCAGCTCTGCGCCGGAGATGTCGAGATAATAGCGCCGGTTCGGTCTCTCCGGATTAGTCTGGTCGAAGAAAAAATTAAAGGTCGTATTGAGCCGCCAGGGGATGCTCTGCTGGCTGAAGGCGCGATCGTCCTGGAAGCGGCGGCCGCGGCGCAGCATATTCTCCTCCTCGACGGTCAAATCATCCGTCCACTGCAGGCTGTCTGCGCCGGCAGCGCTCGAGTCCGCGCGGCTCGCTGTCTTTTGTTTTTTCTCGCCCTTGCCTTCGAACCGCAGCGAGAAATTGAGATTGAAGGTGGTCATGCGCAGGAAATCACCCTTTTTCCATCCCTCCCCCTCGAAGAGATAGCGATTCACACGGGTGGATCTGCTCTTGTCCCAGGCATAGAAAGAGTGGCCTGTGCTGGCGCTGAGGCTGAAATTCCGTGCAGGGTTGGCCTGCCAGGAGGTGCGCAGGTCGGAGAGACGGTACTGTTCGGCCTTGAAATTGTAACTGGTGCTGAAATCCATATTGAAGAGATCGACCTTTTTAACTTTCTCGCCGCTGCCCCGCTTCATCTGAAAAAGGTTGCGTACGCTCACGCTCACCATCTGGCTGCCACCGCTGCCGGTGGTCCCCCCGAAGCGATCTTTTTTAATCGTTCTGCCGGAGGTGTCCTGCAGATAGGTATAATAACCCCACCCTTTGGCGGAAAAGTCGGGGCGATAGCTGAAGGAGAGGGAGGGGGTGACCACATGGCGGATCGCCTGAATGTCGCCGATGCCCGGTGCGATCACGCCATAGATTTTTGTATTGGCCGATGCGCTGTAGCTGAAGGTGTGACGCGCCGCCAGCCGGTTCTCCTCTTTATCGTCGATCTCTCCGGTCGCTGGATCGAGAGCGTAGAGGTGAACCCGGTCGTAGAGGTCCTGATCGATGCTGAGGGACTGGTTGATGGCGAGGAAGCCGAAATATTTATTCGGGCTGCTCAGGGAGAGATCGAGCGAGTTGGCCAGCGACCGGTCGGTGTCGACCATTCTGGTTGTGTCCCCGCCCGCCAAGGAAAGAGACTCGCGCCTGGCGTTGAGGAAATTGGAGCCGTAGGAGAGATAGAGGTTGTGATACCATCGGGCTGTTCTGCGGCTGCCGGCGCCCGATCTTTTGCCGGGCTTGAAGAGCTGGGTCTGGCTTTTGCGCAGGGAGATCTGCGGCAGGGTGGTCTGGGTGACGTCATCCTGCAGGTCATGGACCTGGGAAAAGTTGGCGCTGAGGCTGATTTTTTGTTCCGGCCAGTATTTGCTCCAGGTGGCGTTGGAGCGCAGTTCCCGGGTCAGACGGGTGTAGAGGCTGGTGCTGAGGTCTTTATAATAACTGTTGTCGCTGATGAAATAGCCGCTGGCACTGAAGCGGGAGGTTGGGCTGAACTCCTGGCTGTGCCGGATGGTGAGGTCCCAGCGCCGGTCGGTGTAGCCGGAGGAGAAGTTTTTGCGGGTGAATGAGCCCTCGATACTGCCATTGAGCATATAACGGACGGCGTAGTTGGTGCCCAGTTCCATCAGCCAGCCCGATTTTTCGAAATAGTCGACGGTGGCGCGGGTGTCGAAATAATCATTGGGCGCCCAGTAGTAGCCGAGGCCGCGGAGGTGGCGGCCTTCCTGAAGGCTTTCGCCATAGCGCGGGATGATGATGCCGGAGTGGCGGCCGGTGCGGGTCTGGAAGAAAGCGAAGGGCAGGGCAGCGACCGGGATGTGGCCGAGATAGAGGACGATCGGTTTGGCGATGACGCGGTCATTGACGATCATCTTGAGGCGGCGCGCCTTGAAGTGGAAGTGAGGGTTGCTGTCCAGATCGCAGGTGGTATAGATCGAGTTGGAGACATTGAAGGTCTTGTCACCGACCAGCTTGATCTGCTCCCCGACATAGCGGCCGTCCTCGAAGCTGGTGCGGCCGCGGACGACGCGGCCCCGTTCGGTCTTGTAGTTATAGATCATCTGGTCGCCGGTCATCTCGGAGCCGCTCTGCACCAGGACGGGGCGCTCCTTGATGATCAGCTGCCGTGAGGAGTCGGTGCCGGAGGAATTGACCACCCAGGCGCTGTCCGGCACGCCTTCGGCGGTCAGGGTCTCCGCGTCCCAGTCCACGGTAATCTTGCCGGCCTTGAGGGTCATATCCTTGTAACGGACCTGGGCGTCGCCGACGAAATAGCTTTTGCGCGCGGCGACATCGTTATCGATCAGGCGGGCCTGATAGATGACGGTGGTGTCGACGCCGGAGCCTTGGGCCGGGCTGGTTTTGGCGGCTGCACTGAGGGAGTCGGGCGCCGCGGTGAGGGAGTCATGCGCTGCCATGCGGGCATCAGGCCATGCGGTGAGGGTGTCCGCGCGTGCGGCTGCATTGGTGTCGGCAGCGGCCGCCGGACTGACGCTGCCGCCCGCCCCGGCAGGGAGGGCGGTCATCAGTGTCACGAAGAGGATGAGCAGGCCCGCTCCCTGCACAAGGCCGCCATGATGGAAGGAGCGTTTCATCGTTTACGTCCCGGCCAGAGCTGCAGAAGACGCTCCCTGATTTTCTTTTCGATCCCGTTCTCCGTGGGATGGTAAAAGACCGTTGTTTTGAGCTCTTCGGGCAGATAGAGCTGGTCAGCGAAACCGCCAAAGTCATGTGGATATTTATAGCCGCTGGCGTAGCCGAAATCCTTCATCATTTTGGTCGGGGCGTTGCGCAGATGGAGAGGCACATCGACCGGATCACCTGTGCGGACCCGTTCGCTGGCGGCTTCGAGGGCCAGATAGGAGGCATTGCTCTTGGGGGCGCAGGCGAGATAGGTTGTAGTCTGGGCCAGCGGGATGCGGCCTTCGGGCATGCCGATGGCGTGGACGGCCTGAAAGGCGGCGGAGGCGACCATAAGGCCGTGGGGGTCGGCGTTGCCGATGTCTTCGGAAGCGAGGATGATCAGCCGGCGGGCGATGAAGAGGGGATCTTCGCCGGCATCGAGCATGCGCGCCAGCCAGTAGAGGGCGGCGTCGGGATCGGAGCCGCGGACGCTCTTGATGAAGGCGGAGATGATGTCATAGTGGTATTCGCCCTGTTTGTCATAGAGCAGGGTGCGGCGCTGCATCGCCTCCTGGACCAGTTCGCGGTCGATGGCGCGGGCGCCGGCGGCATCGGGGTGCGCGAGACGGCCGGCCAGTTCAAGGGCGGTCAGGACGTTGCGGGCATCGCCCCCGGCCAGCGTGATGAGGAGCTGGCGCGCATCCGGCTCGAGCTGCAGATTCTGCGCTTTCAGGCCGTTTTCAGCCGCCAGGGCGCGATCGATGATCGTGCCGAGCTCTGTGGGCGAAAGGGATTCGAGCTTGTATACCCGGCAGCGCGAGAGCAGGGCGGGGATGACTTCAAAGCCGGGGTTTTCGGTGGTGGCGCCGATCAGCAGCAGGGTTCCCTCCTCGACGCTGTGGAGGAGGGCATCCTGCTGGCCCTTGTTGAAGCGGTGGATCTCGTCGATGAAAAGAAGAGTGCCGCGGCCGTCAATCTTGCGCTGCTGTTTGGCCTGGGTGATGATCTTGCGGACATCGGCCACGCCGGCGGTGACGGCGCTGATGGCGCTGAAATGGGCGTCGCACTCGCGGGCGATGATGCGGGCGAGGGTTGTTTTGCCGGTGCCGGGCGGACCCCAGAGGATCATCGATACCAGCTGGCGGCTCTCGATGGCGCGGCGGATAATCTTGCCCGGACCGAGAAGATGGGTTTGGCCGACGAATTCGGCCAAAGTCGCAGGGCGCAGACGGTCGGCCAGAGGGGCGTCCCCGCCCGGGGTGTTTTGCGCAGAAGCCGGTTCTTCGAAGAGGTCCATGGGTCAGCCTTAAATGGTTGCTTTGCCTTAAATGTAGTTAAAATGGGAGGGAATTGCAAGCTGCAAAAAAAGCGGCCCTTCTTGCCGCGGTTGGCCGGACGCCCCGGATAGACGTTTTTTTTGTAACAAATTATGTCGAAAATCAGTATATTAAGGTTTATATAATATGCGAACCTCAAAAAGGTTAATACGTTATATCTAGGATAGCATCGCCGGCCGCCGACCAGGTCAAAAACCAGGGGCGAGCCCGCCGGCGGGCGATTTTATGGAGGTATCGATGCGCTTCAGGATAACACAATGGATCAGCATAATTCTACTGGTCGTGGTCGCGATGCTCCGCGCCCAGGAGCAGCTCATTCTCACCATTGATGAGAGCGTCGACCTGGCCCTGGAGAAGAATCCGGAGATCAGGATGGCGGAAAAAGAGGTGGCCAAGGCCCGAGCGGGTATTTGGGAGGCCGCTTCGAATATCATGCCGCAGGTCAATGGCTATGCCAACCTGCAGCACGCCTGGGATATCCAGGAACAGACCATTCCCAACTTTTTAAAACCCATGCTGGGCCCGTTAGTGGACATGATCCCTGAATTGTCGGGGATGCCCGATTATGTCAAATTATCTTTCGGGCTGGAAAATTCGCTTGTGTATGGCGCCAGCCTCACCCAGCCGCTTTTTCTCGGCGGCGCCGGGGTGACCGGCATTCAGATGGCGGCAGCGGGCAGGCGCGCGGCGGAGCAGAATCTCGCGGCCAAACGTCAGGGGCTGATCTATCAGACCGCCAGCTCTTTTTATGCGTGTCTGCTGGCGCAGGAGCTGTCGGCGGTTCAGGAGGAGGCTCTCGCCCAGGCCCAGGCCAACCTTGATGTGGTGGCCAAGAAGCATGCCGTCGGCTCGGCATCGGGTTTTGACAAAATGCGCGCGGAGGTGGAGGTCGCCAACCTCAAGCCTGAGGTGATCTCGGCCAGAAACAATCTGCAGTTGGCGGTCACCGGGCTCCGGACCGTCCTGGGTGTGCCGCGCACGACCATGATCAAGGTTGAGGGGTCGCTGGCCTTCGTCGAGGACGATTTCAGCAACATGACTCTGGCGGAGTTTCAGGATCGCGCCCTGGCCGCACGGCCGGAGATTCTCGTCATGAAGGAGCAGAAAGCGATCAGCGGCAAGGGGGTAATCATAGCGGCGAGCAGCTTTATGCCCAAGCTGGTTTTTCAAACCGACTATTCCTACATGGCGATGAAGAACGATCTCAGGTTTGTCCAGGGCGATTTCAGCAAGGGGTTCACCTCCGCGCTCAGTCTGCAGCTGCCCCTTTTCACCGGTTTTAAAAACAGCAAGCAGTACCAGAAGGCGCGGCTGGATCACAAGATCATGGTCGATGCTGAAAAGCAGGTATTTGACGGTATCGCCGCTGATGCCGAGATGAGCTATAACAAGTTCCAGGAAGCGCGCCAGAAATACCAGGCTGCCAAAGAGTCCTCTGTTCTGGCCCAGGAGGCGCTGCGCCTGGCCAATCTGATGTACGAGGAGGGGGCCAACACGCAGCTGGATGTGCTTAATTCCCAGCTGGCGGTCAATCGCGCCCGATTGAATTATGTCAGTTCGCTTTATGAATATCAGATGGCCCGGTACCAGCTGCGCAAGGCCGTGGGCCAACTTAATTCTGTGCTTTAGCAGATCGCGAAAAGGAGAGAATCCATGCAACGAAAGATGGTATATGGACTGATCATTCTGGGCATCTCTTTCATGGGGGCCGGATGCGGCAGCAAGGAGACAAAAAGCGAGGAGACCGCCCGTGTACCTGTGGAGGTGACCGTGGTGCAGACCGGTCGCGTACTTCAGTCTTTGTCCTTCAATGGAGATGTCGAGGCTGAGCTTGAGGTCAAGGTTTTTTCCAAGATCCCGGACCGGATCGAAAAATATTACGTCGATGAAGGCAGTTATGTCCAGAGAGGGGCTCCCATCGCCCGCATCTTCGCCACCACGATTCAGCAGGGCGTACGCCAGGCTGAGGCCGGCCTGAGCGCAGCCAAGGCCCAGGAGTCCAATGTCGCCGTCGAATACGAGCGCGCCCAGCGTCTCTTCAAAGAGAACGCGATGAGCAAACAGCAGTATGATATCGTGATGACGCAGTACGAGGCGGCCAAGGCGGGTCTTGAGCAGGCCCAGGCGGGATTGGCCTCGGCCAGGAGCACTCTTTCCGACGCCACCATCTCAGCCCCGATCGCCGGCATAATCGGCAAGCGCTATTACGAGGCCGGGGACATGGCCAATCCGGCCATGCCGGTGGCTACGGTGGTGCAGATGGATCGGGTCAAGGTCACCTTCGACGCGACCGAGAACGACATCGGCAAGCTCAGGGTTGGGCAGGAGGCCGAGGTCCAGGTGCGCAGTTTTGAAGGTGAAACTTTTCCCGGCAAGGTGAGCAAGATCAGCCCGGTGCTTGATCCGCTGACGCGCATGGCGGAGGTCGAGGTGCTGGTGAACAATCCGGAGAAGCGGCTGAAACCGGGCATGTTTGCGCGGGTGAAGGTGATCACGGGCGCGGTCGAGAACGCCATCGCCGTTCCGCGTCACGCCACGATTGAAAAAAATACCATTGATGCGGTCGCCGGCGAAGAGCGCATCGTTACCAACTATTTCGCTTTCATCGTCGAGGGCGAGAAAGCGGTCCAGCGCAACCTGGAGGTCTCCTACGCCGACCACCTTCAGCTTGCGGTCACCGGCGGCCTCAAAATCGGTGAGATGCTGGTCATCGCCGGGCAGGCGACACTGCGCGACGGTTCACCGGTGCGGGTCATCACCAAGGCGGAGGCGAGCCAATGAAGATAACCCAGCTCTCCATCAAGAAGGGTGTGACGACGGCGATGATCTATCTGATCGCCGCGGGCTTTGGCCTCTTCTCCCTGGCCCGGCTCAACGTCGATCTCTACCCCAAGCTTGAATTTCCGATCATGGCGGTGATCACCCAGTATACCGGCGTCGGTCCGTACGATCTGGAGACGGTGGTCAGCCGGCCGATCGAAGAGGCCACCGCCTCGGTGGAAAACATCAAGACGGTCCGTTCCACTTCGCAACAGGGCCTCTCCCTGGTTATGCTTGAATTCAACTGGGGAACCGACATGAACCAGGCGGAGATCGATGTCCGCAACAGCCTGGAGTTCATCCGTGATTATATGCCGGAGGACGCCAGCGATCCGATGGTTTTTGCCTTTGATGTCTCGGCCCAACCGGTCCTTTATCTGACCCTCTCATCGCCTGATCTCAGTCAGGCGGAGCTGCGCGATATCGGCGAGCATGATCTTGAGCCGCGGCTGGAGCGCATTCCCGGAGTGGCATCGGTCTCCACCATGGGCGGCCGCAAGCGGGAGATCAAGATCTACGCCGATCCGATGCGCATGCGCGCCCACAACATCGCGCTGCAGCAGATCACTGGAGCCCTGCAGGCGGCCAATCTCCAGATTCCCTCCGGCATGGTTGAAAATGAAAACCTCGAGTTCTCGGTCAATACAGTGGGGCAATTCGCCAGCGTGGACCAGATTGGCAACACCAGTGTGGCCACCTACAACGGCTCGGTCATCCGCGTTCGCGATGTGGCGCGCGTCGAGGACGGGTTCAGCGAGCAGCGCCAGCGGGTGTGGAACAACGGTGAGTCTTCGGTGATGGTGATCATCCAGCGCCAGTCGGATGCGAATACGGTCACGGTCTGCCGTGAAATCGAAAAACGCATGCCCCAGATCAAGGCCGAGCTGCCGCAGGGGGTCCGTCTGGATACCATGATGGACCTGTCTGAGTTCATCACCCGCTCGATGTCCAATCTGACCAACACCGCCTGGCAGGCGATATTGATGACTTTTCTGGTACTGCTCTTCTTCCTGCGCAACATCCGCAGCGCCATTATTGTGGCGGTGTCGATTCCGGTCTCCATGGTCGCCACTTTTGCCGTCATGGACCAGGCAGGGTTGACGCTCAACGTCATTTCCATGGCAGGTCTGGCGCTGGCTATCGGCATGCTGGTTGACAACTCGATCGTCGTTCTGGAGAGCATCTTCCGGCGCCATGATGAAAAGAAGGACAAGCTGGTGGATGCCGCCAACAACGGGACCCAGGAGGTGGCCATGGCCGTCACCGCCTCGACCCTGACCACGGTGGTCGTCTTCCTGCCCGTGCTCTTTGTGCCGGGGATGGCGGGCATGCTCTTCCGCGACATGGCCATCACCATCTGCTTCTCCCTGACCATTTCGCTGATCGTGGCGCTCACCCTGATCCCGCTGCTCTCTTCGCGCTGGCTGCGTCTGAAGAAGAATCTCAATCCCAACGGCCTGCTCATGCGCATGCAGAACAGGATCACAGGATGGCTCGATGATCTGCACGACTTTTACGATCGCATGCTGTCCAGGGCCCTGGCGCATAAATTTCCGGTTCTGGCGGTTGTGTTGTTCCTTTTTGTCGTCTCCGTCGCCTGGCTTTTCATGATGGGCGGCGACTTTCTTCCCAAAACCGACGATGGTTTTGTGAGCATCACGGTGGAGCGTTCCCCGGGCACCAGCCTGGAGGCGATGGAAAAGAGTATGCGCGATCTGACCCAGCTCATGGCGGAAAAGGTGCCTGAAAGCGAAAACATCTATGCCAATTTCGGCCAGGGTGAGGGGATGATGGCGCTTTTCAGCTCACAGAACTCCGCGGAGGGCGAGATCAATCTGCGGCTCAAGGAACGCAAGGATCGCAGCCGCACCAAGTTCGAGATTCAGGATGACGTGCGCGAGGCGATGACCTCGCTGCCGGACGTGGACGCCAAATTCGTGGAAGGCGGCGGTATGGGGTTCAGCAGCGCGGATATCACCGTCAAGATATTCGGCCACGATCTGGTCGAGTCGGAGGCGATCAGCAATGAACTGGAGCCCAAGCTCAAGGCGGTGGAGGGTATTGTCTCCGTCACCTCCAGTCTGCGCAAGCAGACCCCGGAACTGCGCGTCAATCTCGACCGCCAGCGCATCGCCGATCTCGGCCTGAGCACCGCCCAGATCGGGCAGGTGGTCAGCACCAGCATCCTCGGATCGACCGTCACCCAGTTCCGTGACGGCGGCGATGAGTACGATATCAGGCTGCAGCTGGACAAAAAGTCCCGCACCAGCAAGGAGGATCTGGAGAATATCCTCATCATGGCCCCGACCGGGGCGCAGGTTCCTTTGCGGGCGCTCGCGACTATCGACTACACCAGGGCTCCGCGCGAGATTCTGCGTGAAGACCAGGAGCGCATCGTCACCCTGGATCTCGATGTCGCCAACCGCGATTTACGCAGCGTCACCACCGACGTCAAAGAGGTGGTCAAATCTGTCGCCATGCCGCAGGATTTTCGTACGGAGATCGGCGGTGCGGCGGAGGATCTGCAAGAGTCCTTCATGTACCTGGGCCTCGCCCTGATGGTGGCCATCCTTCTGACTTACATGGTGATGGCTTCTCAGTTCGAGTCTCTGGTCGATCCGTTCACCATTCTTTTCACCATTCCGCTCGCCATGATCGGCGTTGCCCTGGGTCTGATTCTTACCGGGACCAAGCTCTCGGTGATGGCCCTGGTCGGTGTGGTGATGCTGGTCGGCATCGTGGTCAACAACGGCATCGTGCTGGTCGACAAGATCAACCAGCTTCGCCATGAGGGCATGGAGCTGGAGCCGGCGATCAAGGAGGCGGGACGCGTGCGACTGCGCCCGGTGCTGATGACCGCCATGACCACCATCCTCGGCATGTTCCCGCTCGCGCTTGGCCTCGGCGAGAGCGGCGAAATCTGGGCGCCGATGGGGCGTTCGGTCATGGGGGGCATGATCGTCTCTACGGTTTTGACCCTGATCATCGTGCCGATCATCTATTACTACATGGAGGGGATCGGCTCGCGGGCCAACCGCTTCCGCAAGGCGCGTGAACAGCGGCGCCTCGAGAAGGGGATCGTCCACGCCGAAGACTAGAAATCGGCGCCAAATTAAAGGGCTGTATCGCAAGATGCGGCCCTTTTTCTTTCTTGTTTGCGAACGGGAATAAGCGCCGAAGCGGCGCTTGTTAACCTATTAGAGAGCATTACGACTTCTTCGCCAACTATTCTCCAGTCACCGCGTTTTCCGCCCATTTCCGCGACTCCGCTGCGATCCATTTCCACGCGTTCAAAGAAGACAGGCAGGTTTAGTTTCAGGCTGTTACAGGCCTGGGGAGGTTCTTATGCATCCTTTGCCATGCCGACGGGTACTCTATCCTTATGAAACCCGCGTCCTTTTTTTACTGGTGGGGGACGACCAGATTGATAAGGCGCGCGAAATCGGCCGTTTGCTCAAGGAGAGCGACGTAGCCATCGACCGGATTTATACCACACCGGAGACCCACCACCTCGGCAGCGCTTTCTGGCGAGCTCTCCGGCCGGATGGACGGGATGAGGAGGAGAGGATAGCTGAGGTCGCCGTGGGGGATGAAGAGAGTGAAGACTTGCTCGAGGAGGATGCGTGCCGCCAGGGGTGTGGCCATTGCGGGGAGCTGCTGCGGCTCCTCCCCACCGAGATCCGTCTTGGCACCGGCAGTCATACCTACGCGGTGGCGCCAAAGCGCCATCCGAATATCCGGGACGAAGAGCATCAAAAGCCGCATGTTGCCGAGTATATCATTGATCAAAGGAGCGGCCAGACCCAGCTGCACTGGCTGATGTGATGATATGCAAGACGACTCGATCGACATGAAAGCGTTTTGGGACCGGGAAGGCGACGGTGCCCTGGTCTATCGCGCCACGGCGTTTTCCGAAAGTCTGGGCCGGGAGCCTCTCTTTGAGATGACCATCACTTTCTCCTCCTCCGCCCGCCACCATTTGAGCGATGCGGTCTGCCGTTCCATTGCCCGCAAGGTCAACTGTGAGGAGATGCGTCAGGCGCTCGAACAGGTCGAGAACCTGACGGATCTTCAGCGCGGGTGAAGAAGCTCTGTTTTCCCAAGGTCCGAGCCCGGCCGCCCGCCCGGGTGCCTCGCCGCATTCAGCTGCTGCGGCAGCGCCATGGTGTGGAATAGCCGCTCCTCCGCCGCTGTTGGTAATTGTACTGAACCAGGCATACCAACCCACAGCAGGAGGAATATATGGCAGATTTGCACATTGGCGACACCGCTCCTCTTTTCAGCCTGCCGGCGAGCACTGGCAAGACCATCTCTTTGAGCGATTACGCAGGCAAAAAACGCGTGGTGCTCTATTTTTATCCCAAGGATGACACCTCCGGCTGCACCAAGGAGGCCTGCTCTTTCCGGGATACCCTCCCCCGCATCGACGTCAAGGATACCGTGGTGCTCGGGGTCAGCCCGGATGATCTCAAATCCCACCAGAAATTCATCGACAAATACGGTCTCAATTTTCCTCTTCTCTCCGACAGCGATCACAAGGTGGCCGAAGCTTATGGCGCCTGGGGTGAAAAGTCAATGTATGGAAAAAAGTACTTTGGAATCATCCGGAAAACCTTTATAATTGGCAAAGACGGCAAACTCGAGCACGTGTTCCACAAGGTCTCTCCGGAGGGACACAGCGAGGAGATACTGAAACTCATCTGAACTCGTCTCTAAAGGGCGTATATGGAGCTCTCCTACGGAACCACCACCCTTTCTTTTCAGCCTGATCCCGGCGTAGCCTGGCGCACACTTCCGGAGGAGGAGTTGGGCGCAGCGGCGGCTGCCGGTCCAGAGATCCTCCGGAACGCCATCGCCATGCTGTTAGGGCAGATGGAGGAGGGAGGCGCCGCTGCCGGGGAGAGCCTGCTGCTGGTTGTGCCCGACCATACCCGGCGCTGCCGCCTTGATGAGGTATTGGGCCTGCTGCTGCCCGGGCTGGAAACCCGCCTTTCCCTGCGGGTGCGCATTCTTGTTGCCAATGGCAGCCATGTGCTGCAGCCAGAGCCGCTGGTGCGCGAGCTGATCGGAGCGGAGATCTACGACCGTTATCCGGTCAACCAGCACGACTGCCGGGAGGGAAAACAGCTCGCCCAGATCGGGACGACCACGGCCGGCACCCCGGTCATCGTAAATCGCACAGCGCTGGAAGTGGACTGGATCGTCACCGTCGGCGGCATTCTCTTTCACTATTTCGCCGGATTCGGGGGTGGGCCGAAGATGCTGCTGCCCGGCATCGCCGGCGAGGAGACGATCCGCATCAACCATCGCCGGACGCTCGATCCTGTCACCGGGCAGTTTCACCCCGATTGCCGGGAGGGCAACATCGAGACCAATCCGGTCTATCTCGATCTGGCCGAGATTGTCCGCCTTTTTCCGGCCGCCCTCTCCCTGCAGCTCGTACTCTCCCCGCAAGGGGAGATCGCTGCTGCCGCCGCCGGCCCCATCCTGCCGGTGCAAAGGGAGCTTTTGCCCCTGGTGCGCCGGTTTTACACTCTGCCGATCGGAGAGCGGGCGGATGTCGTCATCGCCAGCGCCGGGGGCCATCCCGCCGATGTCAACCTCATCCAGTCTCACAAATCGATTCATCACGCTTATCAGGCCGTTAAAAGCGGTGGCACAGTAATTGTGCTGGCCGAATGCAGCGAAGGAGTCGGTTCCGCCGCCTTTATGGATTATTTCACCGGCGCAAGCGCAGCGGAGATGGGCCGGGAGCTGCTGGCCAACTATCTCATCAACGGCCATACCGCTCTGACCCTGAAGAGCAAGTGTGAGGGGGCGCGGATCATCCTGGTCTCTGCCCTGCCGCCGGAGCTGGTCCGGCGCACCGGCATGGTTCCGGCCACATCGCTGGCGGAGGCCTGGCAGCTGGCCCGCCCGGAGCTGCCGGCGGGCGCGACCGGCCTCATCCTGCCCGGGGCCGCCAGGTATCTGCCGATCTCCCAATCCTGAAAGGACATTATGAGCGACAATCACCGCTCCCCGGTATTGGCCTCTTTTCCGCGCGTTTTCTGGGTGGCCAATATGATGGAGCTTTTTGAACGTGCCGCCTACTACGGCATGAATTCAGTCCTGGCCGTCTATCTCACCAACAGCGCCGCGCAGGGGGGGCTGGGTTTTTCCGAGCAGTCGGTGGGTTTTTTGCAGAGCCTGGTCTATGCCATGACCTATGTGGTGCCCATTCTCGGTGGAGCCCTTGCGGACCGCTACGGCTACCGGCGCATGCTCATGGTCGCCTTTGCCCTGCTCACCGCCGGCTACTACATCACCGGTCATGTCTCGACCTATGGGGTCATCTTCACCAGCCTGCTGCTGCTGGCGACCGGCGCCGGACTGTTCAAGCCGATCATTTCGGGCACCCTGGCGCGCAGCACCACTGCGGAGAACAGCGGTTTCGGATTCGGCATCTATTACTGGATGATCAATCTCGGCGCCTTTCTCGCTCCGCTGCTGGTCAGCTATCTCAAGGGCTTCTCCTGGTCGCTGATTTTTACGGTCTCGGCCCTCTACTGCGCTCTGATGCTGCTGCCCACCCTCTTTCTTTTTCGCGATCCCCCCAAGCCCGAAAACAACAAGAGTCTGCGCGAGGTGCTGGGTGGCGCGGCCATGGTACTGGGCGATGCCCGTTTCATGTTGATGATTCTGGTCTATTCCTGCTTCTGGATCCTTTACTTTCAGAATTTCGGCTCGGTGCTCTGGTATCTTCGCGATTTCGTCGACAAGGCCCCGGTTGACGCCCTCTTCGCCGGCTTCGGAATCCCTTTCTCCTTTGACGCGGAGCATGTCACGGTGATCAATGCCGGGACCATCATCCTCCTGCAGGTGGTGGTCAGCCGTATCTTTAAAAAAACGGGCGCTCTTTCGACCATGGTGATTGGGCTCTTCTTCGGCGCCATGGGGTTCCTCTGCCTCGCCTTTGCCGCCACGCCCTGGATCTTTATTCTCGGTCTGGTGATTTTTTCCATCGGCGAGATGACCGCGCATCCCCGCTACTATTCCTACGTTGGGACGATCGCTCCGGCCGACAAGACGGCGATCTACATGGGGTATGCTTTTCTCTACGGGGTGATCGGTTCGCTGGTGGGGTCCAACCTCGGCGGTCTGCTCTATACACGCATGCTCAAGCCGCACATCGGCCTGGCCAGTGCAGGGGCGATGAGCCGCAAGTTCTGGCTCCTCTTTGCCCTTCTCGGGCTGGTCAGCATGGCCGGGCTGGCCCTTTATAACCGTTTCTTCGGACGGGATACGGAGACGGCGCGCCGGCGGGCGCACGCGATCATGATCGGAATTTACAGCCTGCTGCTGGCTGGAGGAGCGGTTTTTGGCTGGTCGGCTCTGGGCAGAGAAAGTGTGGATTACAAGACCCTGGTGCAGTCGGTTATACTGGTTGCGATGGGGGGAGGAGGACTGTCGGTGAGCCTGCGCCGCAAGCCGAAGCAGGCTCGCTGATCATTTGTCGGCGATGATGGGGGAGGTCCGAGCGGCGGCGGTCAGCTCGTCACGCAGAGAGAGCGCCCATTGTTCGATGAGGCTCCAGTCGCGGGTATCGACGCTGCCGTCTACGGGCAGGCCGGATTTCTCGAGGACATGGCGCATCAGTTTGCGCATGACCGGATTGAGCTTGTCAAAATCGATCTTGCCGCCGAATGCCTCCACGGCGAAAGGATGGATGGTCGGAAAATGGCGCAGGAGCTGTGGAAGCTGATCTTCCACGGCCTTGCAGCGCCCTTCCTCGGAATTTGCGCAGAGGCAGACGAGAAAAATGGCCACCCGTTTGGTTTCAAGGTGACGGCGGTGGTGGGCGATAAAATCGACCATATTGGCCAGGGGATGACCGGCGCGGACCGAACTGCCGAGGATGACGGTGTCGTAGGGTACGACCGAGGAGACCTCATCGATCGGGAGCAGATCCACACTGAGAAGGTCCGCCTGTTTGAGAATTTGTCCGATTTTTTCGGCGACTTCCCGCGTGGTCCCGAATCCGCTGCTGTAGGTGATGAGGATCTTCATAAGAACCTGACTGGTTGGCAATGAATGCCCCTGATTTGTGGGGCAGTGTGAATAGTTAATCCTTGTTCATTTACTTTATAAACAAACAACAGCGAAGAAATAATTCCGTTAGTTTAAGCTTATGCGCATTTTATTGCTGCAACCTGCAATCGAGGACTTTTACACCACACCGATCCGCTTCTACCCGCTCGGACTGCTCTACACAGCAGCAGCCCTGCGGGAGGCGGGCCATGATGTTCATCTGATCGATGCGCTCTCTCCGCTGCGGAGACGCACCCTGGCTCTGCCACGCGCTTTCGCCCACCTGCGTCCGTTCCTCGGCCACACCCCGCATTTTTTCAACCACTATTACCGCTTCGGCCGGGAGGACGATGCCCTGCTCACGGAGATCGGGGCGTGGCAGCCCGAAGCGGTGGGGATCTCCAGCCAGTTCACCGCCTACTACAAGAACGTCCACGAGATCGCCCAACGCATCAAGGCGGAGATGAATCCACTTCTCTTCATCGGCGGGCACCACGCCACCGTCTTTGGCTCTGACTGCCGCCGGCGTACCCCGGTCATCGATGCGGTCTGCTCCGGGCCCGCTGAAACCGGACTGCAGGAGATCATCGGCCGGGATGGCGCTCCTCTTATCCGGAGCATAATCGACTGGCGCGATCTGATGCCGGCCCACGATCTGCTCGCTCCCGATCTCTACTGCATCGGCCGCAGCCGCTACGCCTCGCTGCTTTGCAGCCGGGGCTGTCCGAATGGCTGCGATTTTTGCAGTGTTGAGCGGATGTTCGGGCGCACCCTCTCCTATCGCCCGGTGGAGGCTGTACTGGCCGAGATGCGGCTTCTGTATGAACAACGCGGAGTGCGCATTTTCAATTTTGAGGATGATAATCTGACCGGCCGGAGGGAGTGGTTCCAGGACTTTTTACGGGGCGTGATTGCGGAGCCGCGCTTCGCCGGCATCGAACTGACTGCCATGAACGGCATCTGTTATCCGGGACTGGATGCAGAGACCCTGGAATTGATGCGCCGCGCCGGCTTTAAAAGGCTCAATCTCTCCCTGGTCACCCGGGATCCCGGCCTTCGCCATAGTTACCACCGGCCGCAGAAGGACGGTGAGCTCGAAGCGGTCATCGCCCGGGCGCAGCGGCTCGGCCTCTTCGTCACGGTCTATCTCATTATCGGGCTGCCGGGACAAAGCTTCACCGAGGTCCGCAGCAGCATTGATCATCTGCTCGACCTTGGTGTTCTGGTCGGTCCCTCCGTTTTTTATATCCCTCCCGCCTCCCCGCTTTACGCGAGACTCGAGCTGCCGGCGGAGCTGCTGGCTGAATGGGAGCTTTACCGCTCCTCCGCCTTTGCGGTGGAGAGCCCGGAGCTGCCGCGCTCGGCGCTGGTGGAGCTTTTTTCCTATGTCCGCGCCGAGAACCTGAGGCGGCGGCCGCCGGAAGGCTGAAAAATCCGCTTGCGTCTGACGGCCTTTAACTGTAAATTGCCTCCGCTTGCCGGAGAAGTAGAGCCGGCTGAATGGCTTTGGACCCATCCTGGAGGCGGAAGTGAAAGAACGCTATGCCCTGGAAAATCCGATTTCGGTGCTTTTGGACAAACCGCGTGAAGAGTTCACCCGGCGCGATCTCCTGCGCGTCATTGAAGAAAAACAGATCGAACGTATCACCCTGCACTATACCGGCCTCGACGGCAAACTCAAGGAGCTCAAGATCCCCCTGGCCAATCGTGATCAGGCCGATCATATTCTGGCTGACGGCGAGCGGGCGGATGGGTCCTCTCTTTTCAAGGGGATGGTCGACGCCTCGGTCTCAGATCTTTATGTCGTCCCCCTTTACAAAACCGCCTTTTTAAATCCTTTCGACGCCAACAGCCTCGATTTTATTTGCCGCTATATCGACAGCAGCGGCAGCTATGCCTCCTTTGCGCCGGATAATATTCTGCTCAATGCCCATGCCTTTTTCCAGAAGAGTACGGGATTCACACTCAATGCCCTTGGCGAGCTGGAGTTTTATCTGCTGGCGGAACCGGAGAGTCACATCTTTCTGGCCGGCAAGCAGCGCGGCTATCACGCCTCCGCCCCCTTTATCAAGACCGGGAAGGTGCTGGATGAGATGGTTCGCTACATCACCCAGATCACGGGTGCGGTGAAATATGCCCACAGTGAGGTCGGCTATCTCGAGAATGTGCACAGCGATCTGGCAGAGATCAACGGCAAGCGGGCCGAGCAGCTGGAGATCGAACTGCTGCCCACACCCATTGATGAAGCGGGCGACATTCTGGTGCTGGCGAAGTGGCTCATCCGCAATGTCGCCTACAAGCACAACTGCGTCGCCACTTTCACACCCAAGCTCGAGGAGGGCGTCGCCGGAAACGGCATGCATGTCCATGTTGAATTGTGCAAGGAGGAGAAGAATGTGATGATGGGGGCCGACGGCCGTCTCACCCCGGAGGCGCGCCGGCTAATCGGTGGTTTTTGCACCTACGCCGATTCGCTGACTGCCTTTGGCAATACCATCTCCGCCGCCTATCTGCGCCTGGTGCCCAACCAGGAAGCGCCGACGCGCATCTGCTGGAGCGACTGCAACCGTTCAGCCATGATCCGGGTGCCGTTGGGCTGGGTCAACGCCAACGATCTCGGTTACAAACTCAACCCCCAACAGAATGAGGAGAAGACGAGCTCCGCCGGCCGGCAGACGGTTGAACTGCGCAGCCCGGACGGCAGTGCAGCGGTCCATCTCCTTCTGGCCGGAATGACGATGGCGGCCGAATGGGGCCTCGCCCACGCCCAGGCGCTTGAGCTGGCGGAACAGCTCTACGTTCGGGGTAATATTTTTGAGGATCCGGAACTGCTGCAGCGGCTGCCGGTTTTGCCAAAGAGCTGCGTCGAATCGGGCAAACTGCTGCTGGAAAAACGGACTCTATACGAGCGCGAGGGGATCTTTCCGGCCAGCATCGTCGACTATGCTGCCAGGCTCCTTTTTGCCGAACAGGATGAGGACCTCAACAACCACCTGCTCCATCTGCCGGCCGATGACCGGCTGAAGGAGACCCGCAAACTGATGCACAAGGATCTGCACCGTCATTAGGCTGCTCCAGAAGCCCGGCGGTGATGGGGAGAATGGATGCGGCGGCGGGTGTGCCGCCGCTACCGCAGACGGGCCGGCGGAAGTGGAGAGTGATCAGGGGATTGCGCGGGTGATGATGCCGCCGCCGAGAACGATCTCGCCGCGGTAGAGGACGACTGATTGTCCCGGCGTCACGGCCGGCCGGGGCTCAAGGAAGCGGAGGGTGAAGGTCCCCGGGGCTGCTTTCTCGATCCGGCCGGGATAGCCCGGATCTTTGTAACGGATACGCGCCTCGACCGGTTCGTCCTTCGGGGGCTCCGCCTCGGCGATCCAGTTGGCGCTCTCTGCGGTCAGCCCGCCGGCCAGCAGCTGCTCTTTCTCCCCGATGGTGATGCGGTTGGCGGCCGGGTCGATGGCGGTGACGAAGACGGGATGGCCCAAGGCCACCCCCAGCCCCTTGCGCTGTCCGATGGTGTAATAGGGAAAGCCCCGGTGGCGGCCTACTATTTTGCCCTCCCTCGTGGCGATCTCCCCCTCCGGGATCGTGATTCCTTTCCGTTCCAGCTCCCCGGCAATAAAGCGCTGATAATTGTCGTCGTGGATAAAACAGATCTCCTGGCTTTCTGTTTTTTGGGCTACCGGCAGTTGGTTCTCGGCGGCCAGAGCGCGCACCTCATTTTTGGTGAGCTCGCCCAGAGGGAAGAGTGTACGGGCGAGCTGTTCCTGGGTGAGGCGCCAGAGGGCGTAGGATTGGTCTTTGGCCAGGTTTGCGGCTTTGCGCAGGAGGTGGCGGCCGCCGGGAGGCGCGGGCAGACGGCGAGCGTAGTGGCCGGTTGCGAAGAGGCCGGCTCCGGCCGCAAGGGCATAGTCGCAAAGGGCGCCCCACTTGATGGTGAGGTTACAGAGGACGCAGGGATTGGGTGTGCGGCCGGCCAGATACTCGCTGACAAAGCCGTCGATGACCGTGCTCCTGAACCGGTCGCGCAGGTCCACGACCCGGTGGGGGATGCCGAGGTGGCGGCAGACCGCGGCCGCATCCTCGGCCGCGGAAGGGGACGGATCCCCCTGATGCGGCGAAGTGAGCCGCGCCGGGCCGTCAAAGTGGAGCATGGTGACGCCCATGACCTCATAGCCGGCCTGCATCATCATCAACGCCGCCACCGAGCTGTCCACCCCCCCGCTCATCGCCACTGCAACCATTTTCTCACGCGCAGACAATTCGGCCTCCCTCCAGCCGTAGCCGGCCCCCTGCCGGAAGCTGATGCACGCAAATATCCAATTTTTTTGTACGCACTTTCTGCCCTCTGTTGCTATACTTTACAAGAATGTGACATAGAGTAAAATTAGACAATTCTGTTGACAAAACAAGTGAGAAATTTGCAGCGATTTGCCGGTGCAGCGCTTTACAGGGATTTACCGGGGTAGTGACTGCTCAGGCGCGGCTTGCTGCAGTTAGCCGCTGCCGGGTGGAGGGACGAAGGGATGAGAGCATGAATCGGGAAGCCGAGCCGACCCTGTACTATTGGCTGCAGAGCGCCCAGAGCATGCGGGTTCGTCGAATCCGTGTGATGGAGGGGCGTGAACGGCTTCAGATCAATCTGGAAAATGCGGTCTTTTTTCGCCTGCTCAGAAGCGGCCGACCTGACGGTATGTCGGCCCGGGGGTGTGTGACCTACCTCCATTTCTATCGTGAGGAGGCGCGCAAGCTGAGAGGGCAGGGAAAGGTCAAGGGACTCTCCGCCGCGGAGCAGCGCAATCTGGAGGAGGAACTCCTCAGCTATTTTCCTCGCGCTCTGGCTTTTCTCAAGCTGGGCGAGTACAAGGCGTGCGCGCAGGACCTGCATCACTGTATGGAGCTGGCGCGTTTCACCTTCCGCCATGGCAAAGGTAGTGCGGCGGCCGGGAGCTGCATGGAGATGATGCCAACGCTGCACATGATCTATTACCTCGCCCTCTGCGCGATGAGCCTCGAGTCAGGTCACCGGGCGCGTGCGCTCTACTATCTCGATCGCGGGGTTCAGAGGATAGCTGCAGACTATTTGCGCATCTCCCTGCGCAGCGCCGGCAGCGACAGTGAAGAAGCCCTGCGGTTGAGGTCTTTCCGCGAGATTATTTTACAGGAGAGCCGGAAACGATCGGCCAGGCGCAGAGGGATGCCGGCGGCTAAAAGTCCGCTGCACGTCCCGATTTGCCAGCTGCTCTCCCAGCAACGACGCCCCGCAGTGGAGTCCTGATCAGCCTCCGCGCCCGGCAAGATACTATCAATGCCCGACACAGAAAAGCCCCGATTTGACGGGGCTTTTTTTATGTGCTGCAGCGGCGGGAAGGGGACGAAAGCTAAAAGGTCCTTTCCGCGATGGCCTCGATGAACGCCTCGAGGCCCGCAGTGGCGGGATTTTGCGGCAGCAGGCGCAGAGCTGAACGGGCTTTATCCAGGGAACGGAAGATCTCCTCCCGGCCTGCTGCGAGCGTACCGATCTCCTCGAAGAGGGCGATGATGGCGGTGAGCTGCTCCTTTTCAATGGGCTTGCGCCCGGTCAGCTTTTTGAGCGCCTGCTGCTGGGCAGGTGAAGCCGTGTGCCGTGCGTGGGCGATCAGAAAGCTCTTCTTGTCTTCCTCCAGATCGCTGGCTACATCCTTGCCAATGGTCTCTTCCTCCCCGAGCAGGTCGAGTAAATCGTCCTGCAGCTGAAAAGCCCGTCCCACCTGCGCGCCGTAGGAGCTGAGTGCGGAGATTGTTTCCTCTCCGCCGCCGCCGAGCATGGCACCCGCCTCGCATGCCAGCTCAAAGAGCCGGCCGGTCTTTTTCTCGATCATGCTGTAGTATTCCGCGAGGGAGACCTCCGGACGTGTTTCGAACTCCTTGTCGAGCGACTGTCCCTCGCAGATTTCGAGGATGGCGCTGGAAAAGGTGTGCAGGATGGCGGGCAAATGGCGGCTTTCGACCCTTGCAAGGAGGGCGTAGCCCAGGACCAGCAGCGCGTCTCCGGCGAGGATGGCGACATTCTCGTCCCAACGATGGTGAACGGTCGGCCGGCCGCGGCGCAGCTCATCGTGGTCCATGATGTCGTCATGGACCAGCGAAAAGTTATGGATCACCTCGATGGCGAGAGCGGCATCCAGGGCTTGCTCTGTCCGTCCACCGACCGCCTCACAGGAGAGCAGAAGCAGGCAGGGACGGAGCTGCTTGCCGGGATGGGCGAGCGCATAGCGCATGGGGTCATAGAGGGAGGCGGGCTCGCTGCGGGTTATCGCCTCTTCGAGCCGCCCCTGAATGAGCTTTTTGTAGCCGGCCAGTCGGGCCGCGAGTTCTTGATTCACACGTCTGCCCCGTCATGAAATTTATTAAAAAGGTACGATGGGGGAGGTTGAGAAGCAAGAAAAAAGTAAAAGCTCCAGAGTCCTGGAGCTTTTTACAATTGTTGATGGCAGTGCGAAGGTGCGGCCGGACTCAGCCGGGCAGACCGATGGCACCCTCGAGGATGGCATCGGTCAGGTCGGTCTGCTTGATTATGGCGTTGGTGAAATTGGTGTTGGTCAGATTGGCGCCCGCCAGGGTGGCGCCGGTCAGGTCCGCCCGCTCGATATGGACATTCTGGAGGTTGGCGCGGTGAAGTGTGGCATGGCGGAGATTGGCCCGTTTCATTCGTGCGCGGCTCAAATCGGCATCGGTGAGATCGGCCTTTTCGAGGCTGGAACCAAACAGCGAGGTGTGACAGAGCGTCGCCTTGACCAGGTTGGCCTCGTCGAGGTTGCTGTCCTGAAGATTGGCTTCAGAGAGGAGCGCTCCGCTCAGATTGGCCTTGTGCAGATTGGCTCCGAAGAGAAAGGCGCTTTCGAGGTTGCTTCCGGAAAGGTTGGCGCCCTCGAGATTGCAGTTTTGCAGGTGGGCTTCCCGCAGATCAAGTCCGGAGAGATTAACCCCCTTGAGGGATTCATAGGAGAGGTCGACTCCGGTCATGTTGATGCCCGCCAACGATTGGCCGCTGCGGATCTGGTCCAAGATTTCTTCCCGGCTCAACTGGGTCATACGGCCCTCCTTTAATTATAGCTTTTTGTGGCCTCCGCCAGGGTAGTATACTGCATAAAAACAGTATCCAGGCGTGCGATTTCCATCGGGCGGCGCAGACGCTCCGAGATGCCCGTGAGGCGAAGATCGCCGCCGCTGCTGCGCAGGCTGATCAGCGCGCGAATGAGCATGCCCAAACCCGAGCTGTTCATCCAGCGTACCTGGCTGAGATCGGCGACAACCTGAACCTGTTCCTTTTCGATGGCCGCGAGTATCTTCTTCTGAAAGGATTCAGCTTCGGCTCCGCCCATCAAATCTTCACTGAGGGTGAAGACCAGCACACCTGATTCGTTTATCTGGCTAACTTGCATAGTGCCTCCCATCCGAAAATCAACCGCTCATTCATATCTTAACGCGACGATGGGATCCATCCGCGCCGCTTTCATCGCCGGGTAGACTCCGAAAATCAGGCCGACGAACGAACAGAAAATCAGGCCGAGAAAGACCGTCCAGATCGGCACCGCAGCGGGGACCGGGGTGAAGGCATCCACCATCTTGCCGATGCCGAGCCCGAGGAGAATGCCGATGATGCCCCCCACTTCGCTGAGGACGACCGCCTCGATCAGAAACTGCCAGAGGATATCGGAGCGCTTGGCTCCGACCGATTTACGGATGCCGATCTCGCGGGTGCGCTCGGTCACCGAGACCAGCATGATGTTCATGATACCAACCCCCGCGACCAGGAGCGAGATCGAGGCAATGGCGATGGCGACGATGCGCACATATTTGGTGAGGTTGTCGAAAAAACCGGTCACAGTGTCGTTGGACTCGATCTCGAAATCATTCTCCTTGCCGGGCGGCACCTTGCGCTGGGTACGCATCACCCCGATCGTCTGATCGATGGCGGTCTCCAGCAGCTCCGGGGTCGCGGCCTGCACGGAGATATCCACCGAACGCTCCTTGCCGAAGAGCTTGACGAACTGCATAAAGGGAATGGCCAGACGATTGTCCTGGCTCTGCCCGAAGACGCTGCCTTTTTTGGCGAAGACGCCGACCACCTCGAGTCGCTTGCCCATGAGCTTGATATCCTTGCCGATTGGATCTTCGAGGGGAAAGAGTTTGTCGACGACATCGGCGCCGAGGACGGTGACCGGCGCATTGAATTCAACATCCTCGGTGGTGATGAAACGTCCTTCGGCAATCTCCATGCCGTTGTTCTCAAGGAACTCCGGCGTCACCCCGGCGATGGGGACATTGGGCAGGGTCTTGCGGTCCTTGTAGCGGATCTCATAACCCCAGTTCCAGATTTCGGCGCCGACGGACTTGGCGGCGGTGACACGCTCCCGCACGGCCAGGGCATCTTCATAGGTGATATTCTTGCGATTGCGGTATTTTTCGTCACGCGGCCCCATCTGAACGGCCGGCCACTTTTGCACCGAAAAGACACTGTTGCCGAGGAAGCTGACCTGCTCATTGATGCTCTTGCGCAAGCCGGTGATCAGGGATTGCATGGCGATGATGGTCATGACCCCGATGATGATGCCCAGCAGCGTCAGAATCGAGCGCAGCTTGTTGGCGCGAAAGGCCGAAATGGCCAGATTAAATGTATCGTTAAAAACCATGCTTGTCCCGGAGAAAAAGGTTATTCATAGCGCAAGGCCTCGATCGGGCTGAGCCGGGCGGCCTTGCTGGCCGGATAGATGCCGAAGAAGAGACCAATGCCAACCACAAAAATCAGCCCCAGAATGGCGACCCACCAGGTGATGGCCGCAGGCAGCGGGGTCGTGGCGGCCACCAGTTTGGCGATGCCAATGGCCAGCAGAGTGCCGATGAGAACACCCAGGGCGCAGATCATCATCGATTCGATGAGAAACTGCCAGAGGATATCCCGCTTGCGCGCACCGAGAGCCTTGCGGATACCGATCTCCCGCGTTCGCTCGGTCACCGAAACCAGCAGGATATTCATGATGCCGATGCCGCCGACGAGAAGTGAGATCGCCCCCACACCGATGGCCACAGCCCAGAGAGTGCCGGTGATCGAGTTGTAAACATCCAGCAGCATGCTCTGCTTGTTGATGGAAAAGTTGCTTTCCTTGCCCGGTGTCAGCTTGCGGAAGCGGCGCATGAGACCGGTCAACTCGTATTCGGCCTCCTCGATCTGTTTCGGCGACTGGACCTTGACGGCGATGGAGACATAGCGGCGTTGGTCGCCGAAAGCGGACTGGAAAGCCCCGACCGGGATGATGGTCTGGGCATCCATATTTAAGCCGAAAAAGGCGCCCTTTTTGCCAATCACGCCGATGACGCGGAATTTGCGGCCGCCGATGGAAACGCGTTTGCCAATCGGATCGCTTGTGCCGAAGAGCTTATCGGCCACTTCATAGCCGAGCACGCAGACGGAACGATTGGCGGTGACGTCGTTCTCGCTGAAGAAGCGGCCGTATTCGGGTTCGACGTTGGAGGTGATGGCATAGTCGGCGGTGGCGCCGATGATGCTCACCCTCTCGACCGCCTTCTCGTTGTATTTGACGGTCCGGCTGGTCTGCATCTCCGGTGAGACGGCCTGGGCATGGCGGGAGAAAGCCTTGATCAGTTCGGCCTCCTCGACCGTGATGTTGGGGCGGTTGCGGTATTTGAACCAGTCGTCCCCCTGCATGTTCCAGGAGAACTTTTCGATAAAGATGGTATCGGTGCCGATGGCTGAGACTTCACTGGAGAAGGCCTGATTCAGCCCCTGGATCAGCGCAATAATGCTGATGACAGTGGTTACGCCGATGACGATGCCGAGGGTGGTCAGGATCGACCGCATCTTGTAGGCGCGCAGCGCGTCATAAGCGATGAGGAGGCCTTCCCACATGTAGATCAGTATTCGCATCTGCCTGCCCTATTTGTTGATCGATTCATCGCGTTCGACCATGCCGTCGCGCAGACGTATGATGCGATTGGAGTGTTCAGCGATGTACTCCTCATGAGTGACGAGGATGATGGTGTTGCCCTGCTCTTGCAGATCCTCAAAGATCTCCATGATCTCATCGCCGGTACGGCTGTCGAGGTTACCGGTCGGCTCATCCGCAAGGATGATGGATGGGCGATTTACCAGGGCGCGGGCGATGGCGACACGCTGGCGCTGTCCGCCGGAGAGCTCGTTCGGCTTGTGATGCATACGGTCCGCCAGGCCGACCTTGTTCAAGGCTTCTTCGGCCATCTGGCGGCGTAAGGTCGCCGGTGTGCCATTGTAGATCATCGGCAGCTCAACGTTGTGCAGGGCAGTGGCGCGCGGCAGCAGGTTGAAGGTCTGAAAAACAAAACCGATCTCGCGGTTGCGGATCTCGGCGAGCTGGTCGTCATCCATGGTGCTGACGTTGTTCTGATTGAGCAGATATTCTCCGCCCGAAGGGGTGTCAAGGCAGCCGATGATATTCATCAGCGTCGATTTGCCGGACCCGGAGGGCCCCATGATGGCGATATATTCGTTCTTGTCCAGCGTGAGACTGACCCCGCGCAAGGCCTGGACCTGGACCGAGCCGATCTCGTAGGTTTTTTCGATCTTGTCAAGCTTGATGAGCATGGGGGGTATTCCTCACTTTTTCTCTTTTTCGTCGCTGGCGAGGGTTTTCTTTTCCTTGACCTGGCTGCCGTCCTTCAGCAGTTTCGAGAGCGCCTTGTAGCTGCCGGTCACGACCTTCTGGCCTTCGGTCAGCCCGGAGATGATTTCGATATGGGTGTCATCGCTGATGCCGGTTTTAACGGGCGCCGCCTTGACCTTGCCATTCTCGACCACAAAGACCAGCTCGGTCAGCTTTTGGGCCTCCTTGTCATCAGCTTGATCTTTTTCGGGACGGTTCTTGCGGCTCTTGCCGGCCGAGGCTTTTAACGAATCCGCCTTGAGGTCCCGCGCGGTGACCGACTGGATGGGAATATAGAGGACGTTCTGCCGGGTCTCGGTGAGGATGTCGACGGTGGCGGACATGCCGGGGCGCAGCCGGTCGACATTCGAGGTCACGCCGATCTTGACGTCAAAATTGGTCACCTGCTCCTGGGTGCCGGCGCCGGTGGTAGTGGCGACATGGGCGATCTCGGTGACCTTGCCTTCGAAGGTGGTGTCGGGAATGGCGTCGACCTCGATCGTCGTTTTGTCGCCCAGTTCGACCAGTACGACCTCATTTTCATCGATCTCCGAAATCACCTCCATGTCCTTGAGATCGGCCAGATTCATGATGATATCGGCCTGGAACTGCGAACCCACCGCAATCTCACCCTCTTCCTTGTTGAGCTTGGTGACCGTACCGTTGATGGGAGAGGTGATGCGGGTTTTGCCGAGGTCATCCGCCGCCTGTTTAAGGGCGGCGCGCGCCTGATCGAGACTGGCGGCAGCGGACATGCGGTTCGCTTCAGCGGCATCAAGCTCCATCTGCGACGCGAGATTTTTATCGAATAGACCTCTGACCCGCATGAAATCAGCATCCGCTTTCTTTACCGACGCCCGGGCCGAACTGAGCTGCGATTGAATCTGCTCCACATACGCGGCATGACTCTCGCGGTCCAGCTCCACCAGCAGCTGGCCCTGCTTAACGGCATCGCCTTCACGGACGTGGATCTTTTTGATCTCGGCGGAGATGCGCGCCGCGATTTTGACATCGGTCACCGGCTGGATCTTGCCCGATCCGGAGACCGTCCGGCTGATATCCCCCCGCTTGACTTCGGTGGAGGTGATATCGATGATTTCACCCCGGCTTTTACGGAGATTGACGAAGACCATGGCGGCGATGATGATGAGGGCGGCCAGAGCGATGATGATTTTAAATTTGTTGGACATTAAGTGACTCCCTATCAGACAGGCTGGGTTTGTTTACAATCCGGCTTCAGCGATGCCCATAGCCGTCTCCAGCCGGGCGGTCGCGATCTTGGCTTCATATTCGGCGCTCACCAGGTTGGCCAGGGCGCGGGTCAGCTCGACCTGGGCCTGGGTCACCTCCAGCTCCGTGCCGGAACCGACGCGGCGCTTCTCCTGCTGCAGGCGGAGGTTTTCGCGAGCGGCCTCGATATTCTGCTGGTTGATCTCGAGGAAATCCTTGTAGGCCTCGAGCTGCAGAAAATACTGCTTGACCTGGGCGGTGAGGAGACGTTTCTGTTCAGCCAGATTCTCCTGGTCGATCTGGTGGTTCAGTCTGGCGCGCTGCACGCCGGCTTTGTCGGAGAGCCCGTTGAAGATGTTCAGGTCGACACCCACGCCCAGGGTGGCGCTGAAATCCTGGTCGAGATTGTTCGAGAAGACGCGGCCGAGGTCCTCGTTCGAGCGGCCGTAGCTGACGCTCCCCCCGATGCTCGGGGCGTAGCGCATCTGCGCCATCTTGAGGTTGAAGAGGCTGGCCTTGGTCTGGAATTCGTAGGCCTTGAGGGCCGCGTTGTTCTTGATCGCCTCGCGGGCGGCCTCTTCGAAGGTGATGGCCGGGAAGATGGTCTGGCTCTCATCCTCGCGTACGCTGACCGGAATATCGGGGCTGCGGCCGAGGGCGTTGTTGAGGTCGGCCCGGGCGGCGTCGACCGCGTTCTGCTGGTTGATCAGCGTGGCGCGGGCCGAGCCGAGAGTTACCCTGGCCTGAAAGACCTCTGACTGGGAGGAGATGCCGATCTCCATCATGGTCTGGGCGCGCTGGACCTCCTCTTCGGCCAGCCTGGCGGCATCCTGATAGACCTCTTCGAGCTTGATCGCCTTGAGCAGATTGTAGTAGGCGTCCTTGACGTTAAAGATCACCATCTGGCGGGTGTTCTCCATGGACTGGGCGCTCGCCTGCTTGTTGGCTTTGGCCGACTTGATGCTGTAGAGAGTCTGGCCAAAGTCGAAAATGTTCTGGTTGAGCGAGATGCGCGCGGAATGGCTGTTGCGTTCGGTCTGTTCCTGGTAAATCTCCTGCTGCGTGTAGATGGTGCGTCCGGTGACGGGGTCGATGCCCGTGGGCACATCCGCAATATCGACGCGCGCACCCTGGATGTAACGGCCGGTATTGAAAGAGCTGTTGATCTGGGGCAGCCAGGCCGCGGTGGCGGAGGTGACGTTGGTGCCGGCGATCTCGAGGCTTTTCTGGGCGACGCGCAGGGTGGAGTTGTTCTCCAGAGCGATGGCGATGCACTGCTGCAGGGTCAGGGACTCCGGCGCACTCTCCTGGGTAAAGGCGCTGCCTGCGCCGAGCAGGACGAGAAGAATCAGCGAGGTGAACTTGTTCATGAAAGGTACTCCCGTTGGAACCGTTTTGTTAGAGCTTATGAGAAGAGACCGCCTATGGCCGCGGACCCCAGATACCAGAGCACCAGCAGTCCGGCCACAACCGGCCATACTTTTTTCACATTCAGACCGGCGACCACCGCGATGCCGATGCAGAGCACGGCGATATACCAGAGGTTGAAAAAATCAGTGTTCATCAGAAACTTGTAGAGGAAAGTCTCCCGGGCCGAGTCGGGCATGAAGGTGGCCAGGCTGAAATGGACATTCATGGTCTCCTTGAAGCGCATGATCGGCGCCTTGAGCAGCATGCCCACCGAGGGGATGAGCATGCTCAGCGAGACCACCTCGAGCATGTGTTTGAAGCTGGTGGTGCCGCCGAGCAGGGTGCGGGCGACGAAAAGCCATAACCCGGCCATAACCAGAATGACGGCCAGGCCGCCGATCACGGCGGAACCGAACATCACATATTTCATCACTGGCGTGTTCATTTTTTCAATGGCGCTGTCGATCTGCTCCTGGTCCATGCCGCGATCTTCCATCTGGGTGACCATCTTCTCATGCTGCTCCTTCTGGATAGCCGGCATGATATAGATGGTCATGATCAGCGAAAGCAGCAGCACGAGCACGGTGGGGGCGATCCAGCGCGGATTGGCACGCACAGCCGCGAAACACTTGCCAGGCGCAGCAAACACATTAATGATGCGTTGCAGCAGACTCATGTTGCCTTCACTGGCGGGGGGGATGCTGGAAGTGGAATACTCTTGCATGATGAGGCCTCCAAAGTGGTATTAAAAGCAACTAAATACAAAGACGTATAACTGATAGAAAAGTTTCGATTATTCGCCCGGCGGGGCGAGAAGCTTATCCTTGTGCTCCATCATAAAGGCAAAGGCCGCGTCGTGCTCGTTCGGGATCACCCCATCGAGAATGGCCTCCTCGATAGCCTTTTTGATCCTGCCCACCGCGGGACCGGGCTGAAGCTGGAGGGTCGCCATGATCTCTTCGCCCCGGACCGGCGGCTGAAAAGCCCGCAGCCGGTCTCTCTCCTCCACCTCCAGCATGCGCTCGACGACCAGGTCGAAATTGGCCAGATGGCTGGCCACACGCCTGGGATTGCCGGAAGTGATGTCCGCCCGGCAGAGGGTGATGAGGTCATCCAGCTCCGCTCCCCCGAGAAAGATAAGGCGTCGGATGGCCGAGTCGGTCACCCCCTCCTCGGCGAGATGGATGGGGCGGAGGTGGAGCCGGATCAGTTTTTGCGCATAATCGATCGTCTCCTGGGCGAGACGCAGCCTCCTGCCGATGGCCGGCAGCATCCGGGCGCCCAGCTCCTCGTGGCCGTGAAAGCTCCAGCCCACGCCGGGTTTGAACTCCTTGGTCTGGGGCTTGGCGACATCGTGATAGAGCGCGGCAATGCGGAGTCCTGGATGATCCGAAACCCGTGCCACATTGTCGACGACCTTGAGGGTGTGTTCAAAGACATCCTTGTGGCGGTAGCCGGCGACCTGGTCAACTCCCTTGAGAGCGCTGATCTCCGGCAGGATCAGGTCGAGCACCCCGGTATCGTTCATCAGTTTGAAGCCGATCGAGGGTTTGGGGCTGGCGAGGATTTTCAGGAGCTCTTCGCTGATCCGTTCCTGGGTGATGATGCCGAGGCGCTCGCGCTCGCTGGTGATGGCCTGCAGAGTGACGGGTTCGATGTCAAACTGCAGCTGGGCGGCGAAACGGATGGCGCGCAGGATGCGGAGGGGATCATCGCTGAAAGTCCGGCGCGGGTCGAGCGGCGTGCGGATGATGCCGGCGTCCAGGTCAGCGCGCCCGTCGTAGGGATCGATCAACTCGCCCCGGTCGGCGGCGTTGAGGCTGACGGCGAGAGCGTTGATGGTAAAGTCGCGGCGGGCGAGATCGGTGGCCAGGTCGGCGCTGCTGACCTCGGGGTTGCGCGAGTCGCCGCGATAGCTCTCGCTGCGGGCGCCGACCACCTCGATGGTCGTGCTGCGGTGGCGGATCATCGCGGTGCCGAATTTTTTATAGACCGTGACATTTTTCACGCGCAGGCGGTCCGCGAGCATGCGGGCGAAAGCGGGGCCGTCTCCGACCACAACGATGTCGATATCCTTGCCCTGCTTGCCAAGGAGCAGGTCACGGACGTAGCCCCCGACGGCATAGGCGGGGGTGGTGGAGTACTCCGCCACCTCACCGATGGTTTTTATCAGCGGGGAGTTGAAGAGTTTGTTGGTCTTTTTCATTTTTATGCAATTTATTGGGGATGCTGGCCGCCCGGCATGATGGAGAGCGGTCGTCAGAGGGTCAGATATAATGTACGCATTTGGGCGTGAAAATAAAAGGTAAAAGCGATACCCTCCGGCTGGAATCTGATCGAAATGGTGTAAATCCAGCCAGATGGCAACGGGCAAGCAGAGGGGTGCCCGGCGTCGGGGCGGGCGAAGAAGGAGATGTTTCATCTCCGAACAATGTTTCAACAAAACACGAAAGCGCGGGGTGCTCTTCAAATAATGGCTGTAAATCGTCATAAATGATGGGCTTGGCGGGCGCGGGGCATGCTCTTTTAACTCATTAAATAACAATGAAACCATGCTTCAGGGCTCCGCTCTTTGTGATGGAACTCTCAATTGCGGGTGAAAAAAACAGCACTTGTCAAACATGGCATTGAATTTGCGATGAAGCCTGCAGTCCGTATTATTCTGGCGATATTGCGGCGCCTGGTTTTCGGGCTGCAAAACCGGGTGCGGCACAGGGCCGTCATCAACAAAGAACCAATTGGAGGCGAAAATGAAGTCATCTCCCATGCTACGCATCTTGTTCGTCCTCGCGCTGATGCTTGGGGCGGCAGGTGATCTCTCTGCGCAGATTCTGCGCCGCGAGACTGCCGATCCTCTGCTGACGGGCACCGCAAGCTGGATCAAAGTCGAATTCAGCGTTGCCGGAGGGAGCAGGACCTATCTGAACGACAACTTTACCGGCACCGAATTCCGGGTCGACCTCAACGTCGACGGCGATGATAATCCTTCTACCAAC
>ENA-UOWO01001470-UOWO01001470.1-activated-sludge-metagenome-genome-assembly--contig:-NODE-1470-length-31210-cov-13.872059_pt1 | contig 31210 bp, 21 predicted proteins | sample MGYA00238148_ERZ761564 | MGnify/ENA primary metagenome ERZ761564 (study PRJEB28885, sample SAMN05720194) | activated sludge metagenome | isolation source: Anaerobic digester | place: USA...
CCGAATTCATCAAACCGCCTCCAAGGTAGTAGCCTTCGATGAACATGGTAAGGTTCACGATGCTCGCTGTCGCGCAATTGTCTGTAAGCGTCGGATTGGTGTCGTCACAATCAGTACCGTTGGAGGTTATTGCATAACCTGCCGGAATAGTTGCACCGTAACAAACAGAAGCTGTTCCGGCATCCCATCCGTCACCATCCGCGTCGATGAACAAAAAGGCAGATTGCCAAACCGTATTGTCATTGTCGTTGCAGTCTGTACCGTTGCTGGTCAATGAATAACCCGCAGGGATTGAGGCGCCGTAACAAACCGTGGCTTGACCGGCGTCATATCCGTCGGCATCAAAATCTATAGAGAAAAAACCACTTTGATAAATGGTCCCGTCGGTATCATCGCAATCAGTACTGTTGGCGACGTAACCTTCAGGAGCGCCCATACAAGAAATGGCTGGATTATTCAAATCTCCAAACGTATCCTCATCGGTGTCGGCGTAATAGGTTACGTTGGCGTTTACGGTCACTGTCGCATTGCCAGATTGTGGGTTGGTACAAAACGAAGTACTGCTGTCTTGTACGCTTATCAAGATATAGTCATAAACACCTGGTAGACTCGCGTCCACTTCGAGGGTTACGCTATCTCCAGAAGTAGTGGTCACGTTGAAATTTCCACTCTGGTTGATTTGGTAGGTAAAAGTGTAGGGTGCGGTTCCGTTGGCTCCTGTAAAAGTAATCAATTGAGCAGCTGCTCCTTCACAGACCGTTACAGTACCAGAAATCGACGCGGTAGGCATCGGGTTGATGGTAACACTTTCTACCGATGTGACCGTTCCGCCTGGCGTGGTCACAGAAACCACACCGCCAGCCCCGGCAGGAACAGTTACTGTGATTTCGCTATTGGTGTTGGATACGATTGTAGCAACATCGCCACCAATAGTAACCGAACTTGCATTGCCAACATTCACCCCGTTAATAACCATCGACGTCCCAATACAAACTGCAGATGGAATCAAGCCCAATACCGGAGGCAATAAGATTGGTACGATTTCTCCGGTAACCAGTTGCGTGGCGCCTGCAGAAAATCCGGTGAATTGAATCTTGGCCAATTGCGCAGGCGTAAGGTCGGTGTCAGAACCTCCGATAAAAACTTTCGGATTGCTTCCTGTAACAGCAAAACCTGCATTACCCACCCAGTTGCTGATGGTAATAGCGGTAGCGTCCCAAGTTTGTGCACTACTGCCTTTGAAATAATAACTGATATTCCCTGTCCCGAGGTTTATCGTAGTATTGACATCAAAATCCAACTGACCAGCAGAATTTGCCGCTGCCGTTGAAGTTCCCAAATTAAAGCTACCCAAGTTCAAAACCGGGGTTCCAGAAACAAAACGCACATCACCTGCGCTTGCCGTTACTGGCAAAGCATTAGCACCACCTAAAGTCAGTGTTCCTGCTTCTACGGTTGTGGTTCCCGTATAGGTGTTGGCGCCCGAGAGTGTAAGTGCACCACCGGTACCTGTTTTGGTCAAATTACGTCCGGTTCCGCTAATATTTGAGGTAATGGTAACACCTCCCGCACCGTCAGTATTGACAATGTTATTGGTCGCATTTCCAAGCACGAGCCCAAGTGGGTTGGCCGGAACCTGATCTTTTCTAATGGTAAGCAAATTCGGGCCCGCGTTCCTTATCACCGTATTTGGCACCGAATTCACGACAACACCATTAAGTGTAAAATCGCCGGCCACTGTTCCCGAGCTGTTTCCTATGGCCCTTGCATTTCCTGCGGTCATCTCAATCGCGCCGAGTGTCTTTTGTGCAACGCTCGCGCCGTTCATGTTGAATCCGATAACGGTAGCTGTACCGAGGGCATTGAATTGTGCGACCGTCGTAGCGGATGGAATCACACCACCACACCAGTTGGCAGCCGTCAGCCACGTTTGCGAAGTACCACCGGCACAAGAAGCGGCCCCACTCCATCCCACCGCGGTAGCATTAGGAATTGTGATCACAATATTCACCGGATTGGTTACCGTAGTAAGGCTTCCTGAAGAAGCACTGATGGTGTACGTCCCTACCGCATCGAATTTTGCTGTCGTGAATGTGGCCACACCATTAACTGTTGTTGCAGTTCCGGTTAAGTTACCCGGACCGGTTACCTTATCGATTGTAATAGGAGTTGTATACTCGGTATCGACCGAATTATCAGGTCTTCTGGCCTGTACGGTAAACGAGCTAAGGTTCACTCCTACACTTCCTGTAGCTGGCGGATCAACACTAAAGAACAAATGATCTGCCGCAGCCAAAGTGGTAAATTGTTCTATGGCTCCATAAGTATAATCGGTTCCATCATATAGGTAGGCTTTGTAGTAGTAGGCAGCGTTTTGGGTTAATCCTGTCAATGCCAATGAGTAAGCACCCTCGGATAACCCGGCTACTGGCGCTGTAGTAACATTGACATCACCCGCAATCGGATCGCTGTTCAAAGCCGAATCTGCATATACAAATCCTTTTTCTATAGTATTCAGACAGACACCCAAGGCATTAACGTTTCCAGAAATAGTGGCTACCGTATTGGCTATCGCCGAAGCGCTTCCCGTGGTAACTGAGGCCAACACTGGATCGACTCCGTTTCCGTTTGCCGTGATTACATACGCCGGACTCAAACCTGCACCGGAAATATCGATGTCCCCGGCATAAATCCCGGCGAATGACGGCGTGAATTTTACCCAAACAGTGGTACTCACGCTGTTTCCAATATAAGAAATGTTGTATACCGAATTATAGGTACCATTCTGGGTATCAGAGAAAGTAAGCTCCCCGAAAGCCGACGATACTTCTATATCGGTTCCGTTAAGATTGATTCCGTTTAAGGTGAAGCTTGCCGTGGCAAACGAGTTGGTACAAACAGTGCCAAAATCAGCAAGTGCGCCCAAAGTCAAGGATGGCTGGCTGGCCGATAAGGTAGTGCCTGTGCCAGGATCGCCGGCGGCAGTCATGACATTATCTCCATTGCGGGCATATAACCTAAACGAATATAAAGTTTCTGCGGTTAGGCCTGTTACCGTGATGGTTCCCCAGGCCGAAGCTGTTTGCCAGACAGCAGCACCAGCTACGGTACCGTCGGCTTGTACGTAATTACCGCTGGCATCCACCTCTATAGCGAATTCTGTACTGGATGGATTTCCTGCAAGGCTAGGGATAGACACCAACAAGCTCGATGCCGTTGGACTTCCTACGGCAGGCGCGTCTGGCGTGTTGGCCAAAGTATAAAAGGTCGCAACAGTTCCGTAGGCTGTCCCGGCGCTGTTGGTCGCGTAAGCTTTGTGACTGTAACGCGTGTTTACGGCAAGTCCGCTGGCGGTTTCAGTAAAAGTACCGGTACCGGTATTTGGGACAGCGGTAGCGAGATTGGTGACGCCAGAGCCCAAAAGCAAAGGATTCGCATTGGTTGAAGTTAGCGAATAAACAATCCCGGTGGCTGATACATCGGCACCTCCCGTAGCGGTGACATCACCGCCCAAAGATGCCCCAGTTGTTGTAACCGAAGCCGCTGCCGTTGTACTTACCGTAGGCGTGCTTACCGTAGGCAATGTGTTAGAATATTCAAGGTCATCTACGTAGAAGACTGCGGCGTTACCCGCACTGCTCTCTGCAAAAAAGCAAAATCCGGAAAGGTTGACATTTGCCGCACCTGTACCTGCTTTTGCCCACCCGTTGGCTGGGGATATTTTAGTACCTCCTATCCATAAATCCCAAGATTGTGCATTCAGGGTATAACTGCCTGCACCTTTAGAATAGCTAGTTGAAGTAGAAGCGTTGTTGGCGTAAATTTCAACTAAAGTGTTGGTGTCTTTGGCCAAGCCTGAGCCGGTGATAGTATTATCTGCTCCAGAGGTTCTTCTCGAAACCGTGGTGAGCGCTCCGCCCGAATAAACCATCCTAAGCGACGCCAAAGAGTTGTTGTAATGACTCGTGTAACCTTGGTTATCATTGGCCACGGTATTCACTCCAAACGAAATGTTTAAGTTTCCTGTAGCCGTTGATGTAGTCCTGATATTGGCTTTCAAATAACCCACAGTAGTAGGCGATGTCCAATCATAAACCCCAACCTTGTTGCTTGAGGTTGAAGTTGCAGCAGTAATTTGTGCTTCTGTGCCGCTTCCGAGAGAAGTTCCCGGATTGGCCAGTGCGACACCACCACCTGCTGTACCAATTCTCACACGATACGTCCCGCCTCCACTAGGTGGAGAAGGAAAAAATGCTGTACTGGCACCAGAGGTAATCGTCCCAGTGCTGGTTCCAAAGTCGTACGTCCAGACTTGTCCCCACAAGTCAGACTGAACCCCAAAAAGCAACATGCACCATATCATCATAATGGGAAGCATGCGTTTTTTTACAAAATGGTTCTTTTGTAATTGTAATTTCATAGTTATAAATTGTTTTGATTTGAAACAAACTTAACCATTTTTTTACGACTATTTGCAATTTGTTATTAACTAATCGTTAACGTTTTTAATCGGTTTTTTTGAGTCGTAAAAATTGCGTCTGCCACTACCACAGCCATTTACAAACACTCAAATTTAACTTTCAGATAACTGTACGATAACATCGAATCCTATCAGATTCAAACTAAAAATTGTTGTTTTACAGCATTGAAAGCACTTGGCGAAAGGGTTGGATTGCTGTTCGTCCCTTCATTATTCCATTACATCGATTTTGGTGATGGAATCGGCGACAATTGAATAAAAATTAAATAATTTAGCAAAAAATTTAAACAGCAGATTATGAAGACAAATTACAATGTATTGAAAACGATTGCCATTGCTTTGCTATTCAGCACCGCTTCCTGGAGCCAGGCTACCATAGCACAATGGAATTTCAACGGTCCGTCTAACACCGAAGTTCCCGGAGGCGTAAGCTCGCCTACACCTTCTGTAGGTGCCGGAAGTGCTGAATTGGTTGCCTTGACTTTAGCGGCTACTTTCGCTTCAGGAAACACAACGGTCGGAACCCTTGAAACAGAAACTACAAGCCCGCCAAACTACGGTTGGAACTCTACCGGATACCCGGCTACAGCGACTGCTCCAGACAAAACTTCGGGAGTTCAGTACAATGTTAGCACAGTTGGTCAAGCCGGAATTATTTTCAGGTTTGAACAACGTTTGAGCAACACTTCAAACAACACTTACGTGGTACAATACACAGCCGACAGGACTGCAGGAAGCCCGGTATGGGTTGACGGTCCCGTATTTACCTTCACACCGGCCGCGACTGGCACCGGTGATACCTGGTACAACGCCCGTATTGCCAACTTTGAAACTGTAACCGCGCTCGACAACAACCCGAACGTGGCGTTCAGGATATTGAGTACTTACGATCCGGTAGCAGGAACTTACCTCGCTGCCCGTTCTACCTCTACTTACGCTGGAGGAACGGTACGTTTTGATATGGTCACCATCACAAGTAACGTGACTTTGGCAACCAGCCAATTCGCCTCAAAAAAGGCATTCGCTGTCTACCCAAACCCAACGAGTAAAGGCATCGTAACCCTAAGCCAGCCACAAGACATTAACGTATATGACTTGACCGGAAAATTAATCTACACCGCTAAGAACGCAGAAACCATCAACACCCAATCATTCAACGCTGGTGTCTATATGGTACAAACTGCAACTGGCGAAACCACGAAATTAGTCGTAAAATAAAACAATCCGTTTTTAAAAATAAGAAAGGCTTCCAGATAACGGAAGCCTTTTTTTTATGGCAACAAATCCTTGACTACTTTGTAAAGCGTCTCGTTTTTGAGCGGTTTAGACAGGTAATGGTTCATTCCGATTTCTTTGACGCGCAGCTTTGTGGTTTCCATCACATCGGCGGTGACGGCAACAATCGGGATGTTGGTGTAATCGGCTCCGGCTTCACCATTTCTGATGGCAATCGTAGCCTCATAACCGTCCATGACTGGCATCTGTAAATCCATGAGGATGATATCGAACTTTTCCTTGCCGAGCCAATCGAGCGCTTCCTGCCCATTGTTGGCGTAAGAAACCGTGGTGTTGCCCCATTTTTTGGTGATCATCTTAATGACCATTTGGTTGATGGCGTTGTCTTCGGCCACGAGAATGTTTTTGCCGCCAAGGTCAAAAATGGTTTCGGCCACAGCAGTCTCCTCAACTTTCTTTTCGATGATGTCAAAATCGAGCGCAATCGTACAAGTAGTTCCCTCTCCTATTTTACTTTCGAGTTTGATGGTACCGTTTTGCATATCCACCAAAGTTTTCACGATATACAATCCCAATCCCAATCCGCCGAATTTGCGTTTGTTGTCTATATTGTCCTGCGTAAACGAATCGAAAATCGTGAGCAATTTGTCTTTGGCGATTCCAATTCCCGTATCCGAAATAATCAGCCTGAGTTGCGTGCGGTTGCCGGGTTTAGGTTGTGATTCGATCCTGAACGACACTTTGCCTTCGGGCGTAAACTTGATGGCGTTGCTCAGTACATTGTTAACGATTTGCACGAGTCGGGTCACATCGCCCGAGCACAATTCGGGAATGCCATCGGATTTTGAGTAATCGAACTCGAGCCCTTGGTCTTTGGCTCGGTTTACCGCATTATTCTTGAGATGTTCCAATACTTTTACGGGTTCGAAATCTACTTTTTCGAGTTTGAGTTCGCCTTTTTCGATCTTCGAGAAATCGAGGATGTCATTCACAGAACTCAACAAACTGTGTGACGAATACTTGATTACCTGGCAGTCGTGCCTGATTTTGTCGTCATCGGTTTGTTTGGCAATCGAATCGATCAGGTTCATGATGGCGTTGAGCGGTGTGCGCAACTCATGGCTGATGTTGGATAAGAAATAACTTTTGAGTTCGTTCATTTCTTCCGAACGGATGAGCGCCAAACGGTTGAGTTCGTTCTTTTCATTCTTGAGGTTGCGGATCAAATTGCCCATCGAAAGCGACAGGAAGATGATTTCAAGCCCGGTACCGAACTTGGAACTGTTGAGCACAAAAAATGAATTGGGAATCTGCCCGAAATTGTTGCCGATGAAAATCCCAAAGCCCAAAATCAGGAACAAAATGCCGATGCTGAAGAAAATGTCGACGTGGATTTTTTTCCAATACAGGTAGACGACGGCACTGATGATGTTCACCAGAATCAACAGTCCCAACACATTGGCGAGCGGATAACAAATGGCAAACGCCGATGGAACAAAAATCAGCACGAGGATCAATACCAACGCAGGCACATACAAGCCATCGAAAATCCTACCGATTGTTTTATTGTGTTTTCTAATCCCAAGGAAAACTTCACTGTAACGGCCCAAAAGAAAACCGGCGATCATGGCAAAAATCAACACCGCATGCCGCGAAAACCAACCGCCGCCCGGTGTGATGAGTTGGTAGAAATAGCCATCGAGTGCAAATTGCATGAGCCCTATAAATACCACATACAAGCTGTAATACAGGAAAGTGCGTTCGCGGAGCGCAAAGAAAAAGAACAGGTATATGATGGCAGCGGTCAGCAGGATTCCGTAAAAAATCCCGAATATCCATTGCTCCATCACCGTGATTTTTACAAAGCTCTGTGCATCGCGGAGTATCAGCGGAATTTTGATGACCTCACCGTCGCTTTTGAGGTGCAAGAACAAATCCAACCTGGCGTGCGGCGGAATGTCGATTCTGAAAACCGTTCGGCGGTCGTCGAAACTGCGCTGTGCGTAAGGCATCGCGTCGCCACTGACGTGCTTCTCTACCCGACGTGAATCGCTATCGAGTACATAAAGCTCAACCAGGTCGGTTACTGGCCGGGCGGTTTCGAGGTAGTAGTGAAACTCTGAATCGGTCTTGTTGTGCAGTTGGGTCTTGGTCCAGAAATGGCCATCGGTAAACCCGAGGTCATCATTTTCGGATTTCAACATCGTGGGACGCAATGCCTCAAAATCACTGGCAACCGCATCGAAACTTAGGTCCTGTTGCCCCAGTTTGACTATTGAAGTGTACGGATGAAGGGAGATTTTTTCCTTCATATTGTCTTGGCCAAAGACGTATTGGGAATAGGTTTCCTGGTAAAAAACTAAGGAAATAAGCGCGCAAAAGACAGACAATATCCTTGGCAGAAGTAGTTTTTGCTTCATATTAGTGATATAATACAGCGCCTAAACTGCACAAAAAAACACAAAATCCCAGACCTTACAAATGTTAATGTTTTCGCCCAAAAAAAAGGAGACCCAAAAAAGAGTCTCCCGGTTATAGTAGATTTTGATTTATCATTATCAGCTTGGTATTCTTGTAATCAAATTTGTACTGCTGACTACGGATTATCCGCTTCTGTATATCGATTGGCATAGCCCGGTAATTAATCAAAACCGACAAGTAAATTTAGCTTTTAAATCGCTACAATCTACTCAAAATAAACACTTTAACTTTTGATTAACAGCGGTTTTTTTTAACAACTCCGACAACGCGCTATTATCGGGACACCGTCTGATTGTACCTTAAAAAACACTGTTAAAGTTTTCGTCGCCTGTAAAACCGACCGCAATTCTGCTTAAATTTATAAAGTAACCTGGTGGCAGAAGAATAGTAAAGTTATAATGGGTTTATTTCCAAAATCAACCTAAGTCTTACCCGGAAAGTACTGTCAACGTTAACCCCGGAAAGCCATTCAGGAAAACAAGAGAGCCGTTTCTATATATTTAGGAACGGCTCTTTTTCATATTTAGAAAATGAATCTTTAAGTCAATCTGCCTCCGAAGCTTTTACCTTAAGCAACGCCGTTCTGTAACCCGAATTGATCAGGTAAACTCCATACAAAGTTGTGACCAGCGCCAGTACGGTAATCCAGGTGATTTTTTCGTTGAGGATGGCAACGCCGAGCAATATTGCGATTACCGGATTCACATAAGCATAAGTAGAAACCACCACAATAGGCAGGTGCTCAATCGCATACAGATAACTCATGTAGGCTAGCAACGAGCCCACCAGTGTGAGGTACATCAATGCCCACAGGCTTTCTGGGGTAACAGATTCGAGCTTGGTAAAATCGTCAAAAATCAACGAAAAGACAAAACAACCCGCCCCGCCGCTGGTAAACTGTATCGCGGCATTAGAGTAAGCACTGGTCGTACAAGTATTGCTTTTGATGTAAATGCTGCCAATGGCCCAGAAAAAACACGCAGCAAACGAGGCTAGCACGCCCCAAAGGTATTCCGGATTGCCAAAATCGCCGAGGTTGTCCTTAAAAATCAACACTATTCCCACACAACCCAGCACAAACCCTGCAATCGTCTTGAAATTGAAACGCTTTTGTTCATTGCCCGAAATTAGGTTGATGATGACAATATAGATGGGCATAATGCAAACGATCAGCGCCGCCAAACCGCTCGGGATGTACATTTCTGCCCAACCAATGATGCCATTACCCAACGTGATCAACAGGATTCCCGGCAAGGCCTGCCGCATCACGTCCCTGAAACCGAGCTTTTCTAGCTTCCCAAGAACAGCCATCGCGGCAAACAGCAGCACACCTGCCGAAAATTGCCGGATACCCGAAAAAAGAAACGGCGGAAAATGCTCGACACCCACACGCAAGGCGAGATACGTGGTTCCCCAGAAAACACAGACAATAGCGAGTGCGATATACGCTTTGGTTTTTACAGTCATTTTATTTTAAATCCCGGATTCAAATAGACAGAACCGATTGCTGCTGCAAATTACAGGAAAATAAATGACAAGTCATTGGCCTTTTGTCGATCTTCGTTTTCAAAAATCGGCTGTGTAAGTCAAGCGATATAATAACCGAAGGCAATAAAACGTTGAAAACACAAATAAACCCTATGTTCAGATTCGATAGAGTTTACTTCTTGCTCGCCGTGGCGCTTTTCCTGGCAGAAGCGGGAATCGCCCTATTAGTCCATGACGATTTCATCCGACCTTATTTTGGAGACACCTTGGTCGTCGTACTCATTTATTGCTTCCTCAGATCTTTTCTCAAAACCGCGGTAATTCCCACGGCAATCGTGGTGTTGCTGTTTTCGTATGCGATTGAGGTATCTCAATATTTCGATTTAATCGGATTGCTGCACCTTGAAAACAATCGTCTGGCCAAATGCGTGCTCGGGAATTCATTCGAGTGGGTTGATTTTATAGCCTATACCGTTGGAATCGTTTCGGTGATAGCGGTCGAAAGCTTCCTTTCGATAAACAGTCGCAATCGACCCAATCCTACCAGGTCATAAAAAAAGCGGACCCAAAGGCCCGCTTCTTCCAAACATATAGTTAGGTGTAGTAGTTTACAAAGTCATGTAGCGGTCATTCTGCGACCAATCCCAGAACAAACTGTTTCCGGCTGTCGGGTCATTGATCGGGAGTATTCCGTCTGATTTGCCGACAAGGATGTCTTCGAGCAATGCCACATCGCCTGTTGCAACTCCGGTAGCCGACATTTTTTTCACTTCGCCCAAAGTATCGATAAACGCTTTGAGGTCTCTAAAACTGTCGCGAAACTGCTTGCATCTGAATTGTCGGATAATTCTGGTACTGTCAAACTCATCGATCCTGGCCAACCAAGCTTCTCCAATGTAAGAAGCGTCAGAAAGCACATACCAACCTTTGTGTTCGCCTTGCTGTATCGCCAAATTGATTTGTCCCATGATGATTTGTTTTTGTAGATTTTACAAATTTAGCTAACACAGCCAGCCAGGCTTTACAAAATTTGATTCTTAAGTTATGGTATTTCAATACGCCAATGCGGATGGGGTTAAAATGGGAATCCTGTAAATTTTAATGTTAATTCTATAACGAGTGCGTTTTGTTTTTGTCTCAACTTCGCATAGTCAGCAAAGGCTAACGTACAAGATGCCTTTAAAAAAATTTGTTTGTTTGGAAAACCCCGCCTTTCACTTTGTCAGGCGGGGTTTTTATTTGGCCAAGGCGGAACGGTAGACAATTGCGTGATAAATCACTTTTGTATGTTTATAATGTAAAACCTCGGGTGGATAAATAAAACAGAAGCGGCACATTTTTGTGAAATCGGGATTGTCATTTTGACAATAAAGGCATAGCTTTGCAGCGTGAAATTTACTACCTTTATTGGTACAACAACCCATCGTATCGAGAGCCTATGAAACCCACAAAAGAACAGGTCCTGGCACTACTCAATGAAGCCTATTCGCAGCAACAGGATGATTTGTCACAAAGCATAGAACTCGCGGCAAAAGCACTCAGCCGAAGCAAGCAACTCAAGGATAAGGCGCTCATTGCCCAAAGCCTCAATCAACTGTCGCTGTTCTATTTGATTTTGGGCGATTTTGAGCAAGCCACCGCACATTCGCAAGAAGCAGCCAGCTATTGTCAGGAACTCGAGGAAGAGAAAAAACTGGCCGATGCCAAACGCGATGCCGATATCAAAGTTCAGGATTTGAGTCAACTTTCAGGAAAAAAAGTATTGCTCGCCGAAGACAACCAACTCAACGCCGCCATGATCATCGAGCTGCTCAAACAATGGGGAATCACCACAGACCATGTCCTTGACGGCAAACTCGCCTATCACAATACCCGATTAAAAAAATACGATTTCATCCTCATGGACATCCACATGCCTGAAATGAATGGTATCGAAGCGGCCAAAATCATCCGCAGCAAATACAACCTCAACATGGACATCCCGATTTTTGCCCTCACGGCCGACATCATGATCAACAACGATTCTGATTACCTGCCATTGTTCAACGAGTTTTTGTACAAACCGCTCGAAATCGAGAAACTGAATGCTGCATTGTCAAGGGTTCCCGCTAAAAAATCAGATCTATCGTAATGCAACTCGTCTTCGCCTCCAACAACAAAAACAAAATTGCCGAAATCCAGGCGATGTTGCCCGAGAGCATCCAAATTTTAAGCCTTTCCGACATCGGTTGCCACGAAGACATTCCCGAAACCGCCCACACCATTGAAGGCAACGCCATCCTCAAAGCCGACTACGTCACCCAAAACTACGGTTACGATTGCTTTGCCGACGACAGCGGATTGGAAGTTGATGCTCTTGGCGGCGCACCAGGCGTTTACTCGGCCAGATATGCAGGCGAACAAAAAGACGACGGCGACAACATCGATAAATTATTGGCGGAGCTTGAAGGAATCATAAATCGAAAAGCCAATTTCAAAACGGTAATCGCGCTCAATTACAACGGCGGTCAACACCTTTTTACCGGCATAGCCAACGGCGAAATCATCTACGAAAAAAGAGGCAATTTCGGTTTTGGCTACGATCCGGTTTTTGTTCCGGTTGGACTTGAATGTACGTTTGCCGAGATTTCTCAGTCAGAAAAAGCACAAATCAGCCACCGCGGAAAAGCCACCCGACAATTGATCAATTTTCTCACAAAATAAGCACGGTTTTCCATTGGCAGTCATCACTGCGAGACGTTTTTGCAATCTGCCTTCCAAATTCACAATCCAACCTCATTTTTAATTCGCTGGTTTTCAATTATTAATAAAAAGCCAAATCTATTTTTTTAATTAGGTTCGCAGACTTATTAACACTACTTTTGCACCAAATTTTAAAAACTTATATGAATAAATTTGAACAATTAGGATTGAAAGAATCGCTAAACCGTGCGATTATCGATCTAGGATTTGAGAATCCGACCGAAGTGCAGGAAAAAGCGATTCCACTCTTATTGGAACAAGACACAGATTTAGTTGCGTTGGCTCAGACAGGGACAGGGAAAACAGCAGCATTTGGCTTTCCACTGATCCATAAAATCGATGCCGACAACAGAAATACACAGGCGCTGATTTTATCACCTACCCGCGAGCTTTGCTTGCAGATTACAAACGAGTTGAAAAACTACTCGAAGTACGAAAGAAACATTAATGTCGTAGCGGTTTACGGTGGTGCGAGCATCACCGAACAAGCCCGCGAAATCAAGCGTGGCGCACAGATTATCGTGGCTACTCCCGGTCGTATGCAGGACATGATCAACCGCGGATTGGTCAACATCACCCAGATCGACTATTGCGTTTTGGACGAGGCCGACGAGATGCTCAATATGGGCTTCTACGAAGACATCGTTTCTATTTTGTCTGATACGCCCGAAGAAAAAAGCACCTGGCTTTTCTCTGCGACCATGCCTGCCGAAGTGGCGCGCATTGCCAAAAAATTCATGGAAAATCCATTGGAGATTACCGTGGGAACCAAGAATTCTGGTTCTGCGACCGTTTCACACGAATTTTATTTGGTGAACGCGCGTGACCGTTACGAAGCCTTGAAGAGATTGGCCGATGCCAACCCTGATATTTTCTCGGTGGTGTTCTGCCGTACCAAAAGAGACACGCAGCATGTTGCCGAAAAATTAATCGAAGATGGCTACAACGCTGCAGCTTTGCACGGAGATTTGTCGCAAGCACAAAGAGATTCAGTAATGAAATCTTTCCGTGGGCGTCAAATCCAAATGCTTGTAGCAACCGACGTAGCCGCTCGTGGAATCGACGTTGACAATGTAACACACGTAGTGAACTATCAACTGCCCGACGAAATCGAAACCTACAACCACCGTTCTGGCCGTACCGGTCGTGCGGGAAAATTGGGAACTTCGATTGTCATCGTCACCAAAAGTGAAATCCGCAAGATTTCGGCGATCGAGAAAATCATCAAGCAGAAATTCGAGGAGAAAACCATCCCAAGCGGAATCGAAATCTGCGAAATCCAACTGCTGCACCTGGCTACTAAAATCAAGGATACCGAGGTAGATCACGACATAGACAATTACCTTCCGGCAATCAACAATGTACTCGAAGGTTTGTCTAAAGAAGAGCTCATCAAGAAAATGGTGTCGGTAGAATTCAACCGTTTCATCAACTATTATAAAAAGACCCGTGATCTATCGGCTGGGTCATCCGACCGTCGTGAAGGTCGTGAAGACCGCGAGCCACGCGAGTTCAACAACTCTGGAAGCGCCGTTCGTTACTTTGTGAACATTGGTTCTCGCGACAATTTCGACTGGATGCAGCTCAAGGATTTCTTGCGCGACACACTCGACTTGGGCCGTGACGACGTCTACAAAGTGGATGTCAAGGAAGGTTTCTCTTTCTTCAACACCAATCCCGAGCACACCGACAAGGTTATGGAAACCCTCAACAACATCACGCTCGAAGGACGCCGCATCAACGTAGAGATCTCTAAAAATGACGGTGGCGGAAGACGCGACCACAACGGACGCCATTCGGGTGGATTCGGCAGCGACCGAAAAAGCTTTGGCGGCGACCGCAAATCATCAGGTGGTGGTTTCAGGAGTGACCGCAATTCGGCGCCACGCGGTGGTGGTTTTGGCTCAAGACCCGAAAGAAACTCAGGTTTTGGCGGCCGAAGCGAGGCCAGAAGTTCGTCGGCTCCCAGACGCGAAGGATTTTCATCCGACCGCGCACCAAGGCGTTCAGAAAGTTCGGATGCGCCAAGGGAAAGACGCCCGAGAAGAAGCTAGGCATTAGTTAATTTTCTTATAAATAAAGGAAGACTACTTTATATCTTACTGTGTTTTATTACATTTAACCCATCAAAACACCCCTATGAGATATTCAATAGCCTTCCTTTTTTTATGGTTTTCATTTGCTGCATTTTCGCAGGAAACCACTCAAAAAGTTTCAGGAAGCATCGTCAACGATAACAATTCGCTTCCGATTCCCAATGTCAATATCATCAACCTCAACAAGGTCAGGGGAGCGGTTTCTAATGACAAGGGTTATTTTGAAATCGAGGCAAGCCTCAACGATACCTTACACCTCACCTTCATCGGTTTCCAATCGTTAAAGATTCGTGTCACCAACGACTGGCTCAAGAACCAAACCACCAAAATCCAAATGACCGAGAAAGCCATTGCGCTTGAGGAAGTCATCATCCAACCCTACACCTTAACCGGTTACCTGGAGATAGATTCCAAACTGATTCCCGAACGCGAGAATTATCGCTACAGTATTTCGGGATTGAGCCAAGGTTACGAAACCGGCGAGTATTCGCCCAATGCTTTCGGGCGCGTCATGGGCTCGATTTTCAATCCCGCCGACATGCTTTATAATTTTTTCGGCAAACGATCCAGGGAACTCAACCGGCTCAAGAAAGCCAAGAAAGACGATACCGTCCGCAACCTGCTAGAATCCAAATATGACCGTGAAACCGTTGCGCTCATGCTGGGCATAGACAAACGCGACATCCCAGAGATTCTGCAGAAATGCAACTACTCCGAAACTTTCGTCAAAACTGCGAACGATTTGCAGATTTTAGATGCTATTACGCAGTGTTATGAAGAGTATCGGGTGTTGAAGAAGAAATAAATTCAAAAAAAGAAAATAGTAAGATATCCCAAATTCCCAACATAACCGTTGGAGTTTGGGATTTTTTATTGGGCATAACACCTTGCCATCGATAGTGCCAACAAACCACAACCTATTGGCTTTGAACTACAAATAAAATAAGGTGCGCTTTTTTTAATTTTAAAAACCAAAAAAAATCCTATTTTTAAGTCGCAATTCACTGGGTACTTATCGATAAAACTACTGTAATGAAATCAGAAAAAATCCTTTTGATGCTCCTAACGTTATTGAGCAGCCTCTCCTTTTACGCACAGGAAAAATTAGACAAAATCATCAAGAAAAATTACGACATCATTGAATGTAAAATCTCCAAAATGTCAGACCAGACCGTCGAATATTCCTTGCCCAACGAAACCCTGGTCATTTCACTAGACGTGTCGCAGATCGCAAAAATAGATTTTGCCAGTGGTCGTTCGCAGGTTTTCAACACGCAGCAGACCAGTCAAACGGCTGCGGCAAGTTCCGAGCCGTCCTCGGCCGTTGTCATCAAGCCCAACACCAATGCGGTTTTACCGGTGCCGTTTGTCAATTCAGAGAATCTGTCAAATTCTGAAGAAATGGCAAAATTCGCCCAAAACGATATTTACAATAAGCTGCTCGACAAATCCTCCAACATTTTCCCGCTGACTGCTCAAGACCTAAGGGTAACCAATAGCCTGTTGCGCAAAGCCGGCATCGACTATAAAAACATTGACGAGACGCCCATTGATGAACTCCACAAAATACTCGGCGCAGACCATATCATCGCCGCCAAAGTGTCTTATACAGAAACCCAAAACCAAACCTCGTCTACCTACAACACTGGCAATGCAAAGGTCAACAACAACAAAATCAAAGGCAGTTCTGTTTCTACTTCCAACACCAATACCGAGTTGGTCTACAACTACCACGTCTATTTTGATCTTTACAAATCAAACGCTAAGATCTACACCAAATCAAGGGAACCTATTTTCAAAACCAAAGACAGTTGGATGGATTCTGTATCGTATCTACTCAAACGCAGCCCTATTTACGTGAAATAATAGCAAACAAAAATCCCAAATTCCAACGGTTTAAAATTGGAATTTGGGATTTCTATTATAAAAGCTTTACAACTTGGAGTTTCCACTATAATACCGCGCCTCAATCCGCTTGATATCCTTTATAGAATTCCGCGCCCAATCCAGTCGTTTCTCTAAAATTTCGGCTTCAGTCAACCGCCAATTCAAATCTGTCTTGCGCAGCCTTTCGGTCAAATCCTGAATGATGATCGCCGCCGATACCGAAATGTTCAAACTTTCTGTAAAACCCACCATCGGGATCTTCAAAAACCCATCGGCACGTTCAATCACCTCGGGCGACAAACCATCGCGTTCCGTCCCAAAAAACAAGGCCGCCGGCTCGGTAATATCAAAATCGGCCAGCAAACAATCGTCCTGGTGCGGCGTCGTGGCAATAATGCGATAGCCCTTTGCTTTCAATGCATCCAGACAATCAGAGATACTTTCAAACCGGTTCACATCTACCCATTTCTGCGCGCCCATCGCAATCTCCTTGTCGATGCGTTTGCCAAACTTCTCCTCCACCACATTGAGCTGCTGGATGCCAAAAACCTCACAACTGCGCATCACCGCACTGGTATTGTGCAACTGGAACACGTCCTCCATGGCTACGGTAAAATGATTGGTACGCGTCTCGAGCACGTTTAAAAAGCGCTCCTTGCGGTTATCGGTTAAAAATCCTTCGAGGTAATTCAGGTAATCCAGGTCAACCATAGGTATAAATTTTTGGTAATTTCGTTGGTAAAAATAGCATTTTTTTGGGCGTGCCGGCGCTAGCGACAACAGGTTTCAATTCATGACCGTGGCGCCGTCGGGCTGTACGCTATATCTTTTGCGGCTCCGCTGCGCTGCGCCGCAAAAGGATGCCGCTGCCATCCCTCACGCGAGCAGACACGCTGCGCTTGAGACACGCCTTGCGGGCTCTACAGACACGCTGCGCTATAGACAAGGCTGCGCCTTTAGATAAAAGCCGCGTCCATTTTAGCAGTTGTATTAAATCCATAATTTGAAATCCATTCCTGCCGTCAAAACTAATCAGTCCAAAGCCCGCAGGGCGCGTCCAAAGGCGCAGCCGTGTCCCAAGCAAAGCGTGTCCAAAATTCCCTATATTTATCCCATGAAAAAGACACTCGTAGTACTAACCGGCGCCGGCATCTCGGCCGAAAGCGGTATCAAAACCTTCCGCGACTCCGACGGTTTGTGGGAAGGCCACAACGTTATGGACGTCGCCACGCCCGAAGGCTGGAACAAAAACCCGCAACTTGTCCTGGATTTTTACAATGCGCGCCGCCGTCAGCTCCACGAAGTGCAACCCAACCAAGGCCACCGTATCCTCGCCGAGCTTGAAAACGATTTTACCGTTCACATCATCACCCAAAACGTAGACAACCTGCACGAAGCCGCCGGAAGCACCCGGGTTTTACACCTGCACGGCGAATTGTTCAAGATAAGGAGTGTCAGGAACCACGAAAACATCCTCGACTGGCAACACGACTTACATTGGGGTGACAAAGATGCAAACGGCCACCAATTGCGTCCGCACATCGTTTGGTTTGGCGAAGCGGTTCCGGCTTTGGATGAAGCCATCAGCCTCGCGCAGCGAGCCGATATTTTTGCGGTCGTCGGGACTTCGCTACAGGTTTATCCCGCCGCAGGGCTCATGCAATATGCCAACCCGAATGTCCCGGTTTTTTACGTCGACCCGAAACCGGCAACGATTCCGTACGTGTCGAATCCGCTCGAAGTGATTGCAGAAGTCGCGTCAAAAGGCATGAAAATACTCCAAAGTAAACTTTTGGCTTTGCGTTAGAAGACCTATATTTGTTGCTCACAACAACACACAAGCATGACTACCCTCAACGAACTCAACGCTGTATCGCCTATCGACGGAAGGTACAGGAGCAAAACCATTTCACTTTCCAGATATTTTTCCGAAGAAGCGCTGATCCGCTACCGCGTACTGGTAGAAATCGAATATTTCATCGCCTTGTGCGAACTGCCGCTACCGCAACTCAAAGGCGTCAACGTAAAATTGTTTGACAGCCTGCGCGACATTTACAAAAATTTCACTTCGGCCGATGCGCAAGCCATCAAGGATATCGAGAAAACCACGAACCACGACGTAAAAGCCGTTGAATATTTCATCAAAACCGCGTTCGACAACTTAGGATTGACGGCTTACAAAGAGTTCATCCATTTTGGGTTGACCTCTCAGGATATCAACAATACCGCAATTCCGCTCTCGGCCAAAGAAGCGTTCGAGAACGTCTACCTGAAATTGCTCATCGCAGTAATCGCCAAACTCAAGGACCTTAGCATCGAATGGAAGGACATCCCGATGCTCGCGCGTACACACGGACAACCTGCGTCGCCCACAAGGCTCGGTAAAGAAATCGGTGTCTTTGTAGAGCGACTCGAGGAACAGTTGCGCTTGTTGTTCAACATCCCGTTTGCAGCCAAATTTGGCGGTGCCACCGGGAATTTCAACGCACACCATGTGGCCTTTCCCGACACCGACTGGCGAAAATTCGGAGCCGATTTCGTTGAAGGCAGACTCGGCCTGCACCACTCGTTCCCTACGACTCAGATTGAACATTACGACCATTTTGCCGCCTTTTTCGATGCGCTCAAAAGAATCAACAATATCGTCATCGATTTAGACCGCGACATCTGGACCTATGTCTCGATGGATTATTTCAAGCAGAAAATCAAAGCCGGAGAAATCGGCTCTTCGGCCATGCCGCACAAGGTCAACCCGATTGATTTTGAAAACTCCGAAGGGAATTTGGGAATTGCCAATGCGATTTTTGAACACCTTTCTGCCAAGCTCCCAGTTTCAAGATTGCAACGCGACCTCACCGACAGTACAGTTCTGCGTAACATCGGCGTACCATTCGGGCACACGTTGATTGCGTTTGAAGCAACGTTGAAAGGTCTCGATAAATTACTCCTGAACGAATCCAAATTTGCCGAAGACCTCGAAAAAAATTGGGCCGTCGTAGCCGAAGCCATCCAAACCATTTTGCGCCGGGAAGCCTATCCGAATCCGTATGAAGCCTTGAAAGGATTGACACGTACCAACTCTGCAATCGACAAAAAAGCCATCCACGATTTTATTGCGACACTTGAAGTTTCGGATGCGATTAAGGAAGAATTGTTACGGATTACGCCGTCGAATTATTTGGGCATTTAAAGATTTCCATTTACCAACTCATCTGAACGTTGATTTTATTCTAAGCTGTAATTGCTAAGACCATCCAAGCTATCCATATTAACCGCTTACGTCTACAAGCATTGCCAACCTACAGGTATTCACCATGCTGCGAAATATCCAGCCCCAATGCCTCTTTCTCCTCACTCACGCGCAACGGTGTAATCTTGTTGACCACATAAAACAAAACATACGACACCACAAACGCAAACACCGAAACGCAAACCAATGCAAGGAGTTGGTTGCAGAACAATTTGGTTTCGCCAAACAAAAGCCCTTGGTCTACTACCGCGGGATTGACTTCTTTTGAAGCAAATATACCGGTTAGGACCATGCCCACCATACCGCCTACACCGTGGCACGAAAATACGTCGAGCGCGTCATCGATTTTGCTTTTCGGGAATTTCTCAACCATGATGTTGCTCACAATCGCCGAAATGATTCCGATAAAAATCGCATGTGGGATGCTCACATAACCCGCAGCGGGCGTGATGGCAACCAATCCCACAACAGCCCCTATACATGCGCCCATCGCCGATAGTTTGTGCCCCATAATCTTATCGAAAAATACCCAAGCCATAGAAGCTGCGGCTGCCGCAACCGTTGTGGTGGCGAGTGCTTGCGCCGCCAAACCATTGGCACCCATCGCCGAGCCAGCGTTAAATCCGAACCAACCAAACCACAACAATCCCGTACCCAATAACACATAGGTAATGCGCGCGGGATTGACTTGTTGAACCTTGCGCCTACCCAGGAACAAAGCTCCGGCGAGTGCGGCCCAGCCTGCACTCATGTGAACGACGGTACCTCCGGCAAAATCGAGTACGCCCATCTTAAAGAACAACCCATCGGGATGCCAGGTGGTATGGGCAAGCGGTGCGTAAACCACCAAGATAAACAAGACCATAAACAACAGGTAGGCCCAAAACCGGATGCGCTCGGCAAAAGCGCCGGTAACGAGCGCGGGTGTGATGATGGCAAATTTGGCCTGAAACAAGGCAAAAAGCAATAGCGGTATCGTTGGCGCGAGCGGCCAGGCTTCATGCGCCGTAACGCCGTGAAAAAACAGGTTGGGGATTGGATTGGCAATCAGCCCGTGAATCGATGGGCCAAATGCCAGGCCATAACCCACCACAACCCAGAGAATAGAGACTATAACCATCGCCATAAAACTCTGGAGCATCGTGCTGATAACATTTTTCTTGCCCACCATACCGCCGTAAAAAAAGCCGAGGCCGGGTGTCATAAGTAATACCAGTGCAGTAGCTACAATCATCCAGGCCGTGTCACCAGAATCAAATACTGCATTGGCCGGTTTAACGGCAACGACAGGGAAAATAACGTTTGAAAAAAAAGTGAGTCCCAGAATCAGGATAAGAATGGCGGTAAGGGTTAATTTTCTCATAAGACGGAGTTTTACCAAACGAAAATATTTAAAAAACAAAAAGACCCCTTGAATAAAGTGTCACTGTTTAATATTTTTGTCAAATTGCAAAAATACACCCCTAAAAATTATAGGGCTATCAAAAATATACGAATAAATCTTAATCACTACATTGCTTTTCAGTCTATTAAGTTATAATTTAGTTAAGTAGGGCTTTTGGCGTTTGAGAAGCTCCTCTAATTTTCATACCTTACAGCAATCCAAAATCCAATTCAACATTTATGAGCGCCGTTTCTGAAGCTACCACCCATTTGCATCCACTCATCAGCGACCTCGGCCTGATCCTGATGACCGCCGGAATCGCTGTCCTGATCTTCAAAAAAATCAAACAACCTTTGGTGTTGGGCTATCTTATTGCTGGTTTTTTGGCGGGCAACCATTTTGATTTTTTCCCATCGGTGAAGGATATTAAGAGTGTCGAGGTTTGGGCAGAAATCGGAATCATCTTCCTGCTTTTTAGCCTGGGGCTCGAATTCAGTTTCAAAAAGCTCATGAAAGTTGGCGGAACGGCCTCCATCACCGCAATTACCCAAATCGTAAGCATGGTTGCCATTGGGTACGGCGTAGGAATGGCGTTAGATTGGGGCAAGATGAATAGCTTGTTCCTGGGCGTCATCCTCTCTGTATCATCTACCACCATTATCCTGAAAACCTTTGACGAACTCGGGGTCAAGTCGCAGAAATTTTCAGGCATCGTCATCGGCTCGCTGATTGTTCAGGATATCGTGGCGATTTTGATGATGGTTTTGCTCTCTACTATTGCCGTAAGCCAACAATTTTCGGGAGCAGAATTGTTTGCGTCGGTATTGAAACTAGCGTTTTTCCTAACCTTGTGGTTTGTGGGCGGTATTTTCTTTATTCCCACGCTATTGCGCAAAGCCAAAAGTCTGCTTACCGATGAAATGCTGCTCATCTTATCCATAGCGCTGTGTTTGGTCATGGTTACCCTCGCCGCCAATGTTGGTTTCTCGCCTGCCCTTGGGGCGTTCATCATGGGATCGGTCATTGCCGAAACGACGCAAGCCGAGCATATAGAACACCTCGTCAAACCCGTCAAGGATTTGTTTGGTGCGGTTTTCTTTGTGTCGGTTGGGATGCTGATTAATCCGGGCACACTATATGAGTATGCGCTGCCCGTGGCTTTACTGACGTTAGTTACGATTTTCGGACAGTCGCTGAGTTCTACCATTGGTGCGTTGCTTTCTGGACAACCGTTGAAACAATCGGTACAAACCGGAATGAGCCTATCGCAGATCGGAGAATTTTCTTTTATCATTGCCACTTTGGGCACCACGCTTAATGTCACGAGCGAATTCCTGTACCCGATTGTGGTTGCCGTTTCGGCTGTCACAACGTTCACCACGCCGTTTATGGTGCGCTGGTCTACACCGTTCTCCGAATACCTTTCTCACAAGCTGCCCCGCAAATGGATCAAACGCATCGAACGCTTCAGCGCCAACGCCCAATCGATCAAATCGGTGAGCAACTGGCAGATTGTGCTGCGCGCGTATCTGTTACAGATTGCCATCCATTCGATTATCATCGTCGCGGCTATATTGCTGTCGTCTACCTATTTGCTTCCCTTGGTGTCGGGTAATCGCTTCGGACATGTTCTTGGCGCACTCATCACACTTGTGGCCATCTCACCATTTCTGTGGGCATTGTCACTGCGCAGGGTGGCTATCGAGCAGGTCATCATCCTGATGCAACAACGCAAATACCGCGGCCCGATTTTTATGATGATCCTGTTTAGGTTTGTGCTTTCGTTGTTTTTCCTCGGGTTACTGCTCAATGTATTCTTCTCGCCCAAGATTGCACTCATTGCGCTTGTGATTGCCGTTGCAGCTTATATTATTTTTCCAAAAAAACTCAACAAACTCTACCATAAGATTGAGGGCCGTTTCATGAACAACCTCAACGACCGCGAAATCACCAAGGCCAAGATTACGCGTAGTGACCTGATTCCCTGGGATGAACATATGGCGTTTTTTGACATTGCGCCTTCCTCTAACGTGGCAGGAAAAACACTCGAGGAATTGCAGTTCCGCGAACTGCTCGGCATCAATATCGCCTTCATCCGTCGTGGCGAAGTGATGATCAACATCCCCAGCCGCAATGAGCGATTGTTTCCCGGCGATGAAATATGCGTTATCGGCACCGACGCGCAACTAAAGGAATTCAAAAAGCACCTCGACCAACATGAAGCGGAACCATCACCAAACAAGGTCAGCAGCACTATCGTTTTAGAACAACTCGAACTCACCAACGAAGCCTTTATCGGAAAGAGCATCCGCGAGTCGCAATTGCGTGAAAAAACCAGGGGGCTTGTGGTGGGCATTGAGCGCGGCGGCAAAAGGATTTTGAATCCCGATTCGCACTTGATACTGGAGAAAGAAGATATTTTGTGGATAGTAGGTGACAAGAAATTGCTGGCCAACCTTACCTCTTAACGCTTGATGAACTTGGCACAATCGGTGGCATTTCCCGAATCTACCTTAACCATGTAATATCCTGACGGAAAATCAGAAACGTCTACCACAGCCAATTTTTCTGCACCCGATTTCTCATAGAGCGGTTGCCCCAGCGAGTTGTAAATCCCGATGGTGGCCCAATCACTGCGATCGCTTCGATCGATATGGAGGAAATCGGTGGCGGCATTGGGGTAAATCCTTAGGTTTGACTTTGGTGTAGCTTGGTTAAATCCTAAAATCCCCTGCCCTTCTACAATCGTGATGAACTGATTTTCATTGATATTGGAATAGGTTTCCTCTGCACCCGACAACCACTTAACGACAATCGTTTCAATCTGGTCGGCATCGCCCAATCCAAAATGCGCACGCAAATCGTTTTGTCCGCAATACGACGACTGCGCCGAAATCTCACGCATTTGCCAAACCACATTCCCGTTGATCGTTGCTTTGACCAATATTTTAGTACCAATGGCCGAACGATTGGTAACGGTTCCCACAAGCTTGACCGTGAGCCAATGGTTGGTATTGCCGTCATTGTGATAGAGAAAATCGTTGGTGTCATTGCCCGAAAAAGCTACGGTGGCTACGGCAAGGTCTTCAAAACCGTCATTATCATAATCGCCAAAAGCGCAACCGTATGACCAGGACAGGTCGGTGGCTGGCGCACCACTTTCTATTTTGGTAAATGTGGCGTCACCGTTATTGCGGTACAGTAAATTATTGAGTTCGGCAGCGACCGGATTGTAAGCATTGGTTACAAATAAATCAAGATCGCCGTCATTGTCTATATCGCTCCAGGCAGCACTGAACGAATGTGAATTGGTCATGGTCACCGGATCGCCGGTAATTTTTGTAAAATTAAAATTACCGTCATTGCGGAAAAGCGCATTATCGGAACCATCGTTACACAAGTAAACATCGAGGTCGCCGTCATTGTCATAGTCGGCCCAACTGCTGCTCATGGTGCTGCCGCCGTTGTTGACAAGGTCTCCTGTCGTGATGGCTGTGAAAGTTCCACCACCATCATTGCGATACAGGTTTTCATTGTTGGCACTACTACCTTCATTGGTCACGAACAGGTCGAGGTCGCCATCGCCGTCAATATCAGTCCAGTTAACGCTGCGCGACACAAACGCCTGTATAACTGGCGGTCCTACTGTAATTTTGGTAAATGCATTCCCTCCATCATTGTGGTAAAGTTGGTTGCGGCGCAATAAGGTCGTGGCACCGCTGCGGGTCACATACAGGTCGAGCAGGCCGTCATTGTCGTAATCTCCCCACGAAGCCGTTTCGCTATAGCCGCCCGAAGTGACCATCGGGACACCGTCAATTGCCGTAAAGTTGCCAGCGCCATCATTGGTGTAGAACAGGTTGTTTTCGTTGTACCAATTGGCTACAAATGCGTCGGGATCACCATCGTTGTCTGTATCGGCAAAGGTAGCGCCATCACTGGGTTTGCCATCGAGGACCATGGGATCGTTTGCAACTGCGGTAAAATTCCCCGCGCCGCTATTGAGATAGAGCCTATTGTTCTGCCCTCCGGCCTTACCGTTAGAAATAAACAGATCCACGAGGCCATCGCTGTTCACGTCTATCCAATTGACACTTCTCGAATCTCCGGCAGTGGTTACCACAGCACCTGTAGTTACTTTCGTAAAAGTCTGACCGTTCATCAAATTACTAGCGAGCAATATTCCTGAGAATAACGCCAAAATGAATGATTTGATTTTTTTTGTTTTCATCTTATACCCATTTTATTAAGTCTAAAATTAGACATCATTTTCGGCCTATTTTTTCTGATTCGATTGATAACCAATCGCAACACAGTTAAAACTAACACAAGAGTAATTATGCCATTGAGGTGTAGAAACCTGTTGTTCGTAGTGATAAAAGATCTCTTTTATGCTTCTTTTATTTTCCAAAATTATAATACTTACTTTTGAATATGCAAAAGAGAATCCTGTACCATATTGCATTTTGGGTGACGTATATACTTTATAAAAGTTATCTAAATTTTGACTCAAGCTCATCGAATTCCGATGATGAGAATGTCATTAGTTTATTCCTTGAGACGGTTTTGATTCAATTGGTTTTTGTCCTGGTAAAGATTCCGCTTGTTTATAGTTTATTCTATGCTACGGATCGATATTTATCAAAACAATGGTCAGTTTTTAAGACTATGTTAATTGTTGTAGTTCTTTTTACACTAGCGCTGTTTTCGTTTACATTAGCCGGTCAACTTATTGTAAACAGCTTGATTAAAGGTCAAAATCCTGAATTATGGACAAGTCTGACTTCACTACAGAGCATCAGCTACTGTTTTTTCATTTTAGCTTTTGTAAGCGGCATAGCGATTTCGATCAAACTGATTCGATTAAACATCAAGCAAAAAATAGCAGAACAAGAACTATTAAAAAAGAAACTAGAAATAGAACTGCAATTTTTAAAAGCACAATCCAATCCGCATTTCCTTTTCAATACTTTGAATAACATTTACGGTTTGGCTAGAAAGAACTCCGATAAAACTGCCGATGTTGTATTGCGATTATCTGGTATGTTAAGATATATGTTGTATGAAACCGCCAATGAATCCATTGCGATTGAAAAAGAAATTCAGATGATCAATGACTATATCGAGTTAGAAAAGTTGCGATATACGAATCGACTGGAAGTAAATTTTAATCATTCTATCGATAATTATAAAGAAAAAATTGCGCCCTTAATACTGTTGCCTTTCGTGGAAAATGCCTTTAAACATGGAGCCGGCGAATCTAGATTTGAAAGCTATATAACAATTAATCTAACCCTTAAAGATTGGCAGTTGTTTTATGAAATCAAAAATTCAAAAGAAGAAGTATTGATAGCCGAAGAAGATAAAATTGGCTTGCGAAATATTAAGCGTCAACTTGAACTGCTCTATCCGAATCACCGATTATATATTGATCATAATGCCAATGAATTTATTGTAACACTCCAAATAAATCTCAACGATGGAAAAATATAATTGCATCATAGTAGAAGACGAACCTTTGGCGGCTGAAATCTTAAAAGATTATATACAACAAGTTCCGTTTTTAAATCTTATTGGGATTTGTGAAGACGCGATTTATGCTTTAGATATTTTGCAAAAAGAGAAAATCAATTTAATTTTTTTAGACATTAATCTTCCGAAATTAAAAGGATTTGACTTTATAAAAACAATAAAAAATCCACCGAACATCATCATAACAACAGCTTATCATGAGTTTGCCCTGCGAGGCTATGAGCATAATGTTATCGACTATTTAATGAAACCCGTTGCATTTACTCGGTTTCTAGTGGCGGTTAACAAATTAAAGCAGTCGCAAGAAATAATGCCACCAACGTTATCCGTGAAAGAAAGTGAAAGAGAATACCTTTTTTTCAATGTCAGCAAAAAGAAGATCAAAGTATATATAGATGAGATTCTTTACATTGAAAGTGTCAAGGAATATGTAAATGTTGTCACAGCCGATAAATCGATAACGGTTAAATTTCAGTTAAGTCAAGTAGAAGCACTTCTACCAAAAAACAACTTTATCCGGATTCACCGCTCTTATATGGTAGCCAAAAACAAAATACTCGCTTTCTCGGCAACCGATGTAGAAATAAACGATAAACAAATCCCAATTGGTAGAAGTTATAAAGAACTCGTATTGGCAATCATTGAAAAATAAATTTTACATTCTTAAAAACTTCACACTCGAACATCCTTTATCCGAATTGATTTTCATCAAATAGTTTCCCGTCTTCAAACTCGAAACATCAACAGTTTTGGTTTGCTGCGTGTTCGGAATCACTAACACGATTTGCCCTAACGTATTGTAGATATTAGAAGCCACTGCAATAGTTTGCTTCGTTTCAATATTTAATCTGTTAAAAGAAACATATTTTACAATGCCGCTATTTGCAATTCGAGGCAATTTTTTGCAGCACCGTTTTAACTTGCTCAATCTCGGCATCCAAAATACCGTCAAGCGCCTGGCTCCTGTTTGCCTGAATGACCGGGTCTATTGCCGTGAGAACGTCAAGCCCTTTTGAAGTGATTTCAAGGTAGGAACGACGCCGGTCATCGGGATGAAAATGCCGTACAATGATTTGTTTCTGCACCAGGATTTCGATCATGCGTGTGATGGATGCATAATCCTTGAACACAGCTTCGGCGATTTGCTGTTGGGTAGCGTCTGGGTTGTTTCGTAAGGAGGTCAGCAACAGCCATTGGTCTATGGTGATGTCGAGCCCGTGCTTGTTGATGTTTTTCTGTGCCATTTGCCGATACGACTTAATGGCTTTGTCGATGGCGTAAAAGACGACTTGGTTGAGTTTTTCCATAAGTACTGTTTTACACAAAAGTAATTGATATGTCAATTAAACACAAATAAACCTTTAGAAAAATTAAAAAGCCGGCGTTTCAATTGCACCGGCTTTATTTTATTTTTTAAGGAACTTGGTATGCGAAAAACCTTGTTCGGTCTGCAATTCGAGCACATAATTGCCCGCGGGAAGTTGCGAGACATCTAAAGTACATCGCTCACCTTTAGCGCTATGCTCCAACACCAATTGGCCTGACACGTTGTAAACGCGTGCCGACTGCATTGCAAGCGATCCTTTTGCCACGACGTTCAAAACCGCTGCCGTAGGATTTGGGTATACCTTGAAATAATGTCCAAAAACAAAATCCTCACGGGTTAGCGTTCCTATTGCGGTAATTGCCGGAGCCGTATCCACAGCAGCATTATAGTCGAAATAAATGCTTGCGGCGTTGCTAAAACTCTCGCCTTCTACTAAATTGGGCAACGTCTTGATTTTGAACACAAGGAAACCGTCGTTGTTGGCATCATCAAAAGGAAGGTTGATGTCCTCGAAAATAAACTCGACCTTATTGCCCGAAATGCGCGTCCTGAAATCATGGCTTCCCGTCATCGGAACCAGGCTGGCTACATCGAATTTTGCGGTATCGATGATGTCTTTTACCACAATATTCACCGCGCTCGCACTTCCGGTATTTTCAAAACGGATCATGTAATGCACATAATTGCCAATCATCGCAGTCGAAACATTGTTTCCTTCCAAACAGGTCTTGTCGTTGGGGTCGAATGAATTGGACGCGTATTGCGTAAGGACGAAACTGTTATCGGCTGGCGTTTCTTCGGCGATTCCGGCAGAAATCGAAGCAGTACAGTTGAGTAGGAAACCGTCATTCACCGCAGGTATTTCTACCGGTGAATTGAGGTTGAGCCGTACATCGATATAACGGGTTTCAAACGGATGCAGGTCGGTAAAACTCCAATTCAAATAATTCATGATCTGCGTCGTGTACATGGGACTGCAACTCACAAAATCGAGCACCGCATCGTTGAAAGCAAAAGCCACATTCCCCGACTGGATTTGGTTGCCCTTATTTTTGTACAGGATCCGATAGCTACAATCAAAACCCGGCCGCGCAAGCAACAGGGGGACAATCACGATTTCAAGGTCGGGATGGGTGCCATTGGCCGTCACGCAGAACGGCTGGTTGTACGGACTGTTATCCGAAGGGAACGAGAGCGCCAGAGTTGCTGGATTGATTGTGAAAAAATCAGAATTCTCGAATGAAGGGGTAAGCGTGTAATCACCGGCAGGCAAAGGAATACTGTAATCGCCTGATTGGTCGGCAATCGTCGTGCCGCTGGTTGCGCCATTGGTGACTGCCACTTTGAGGTGTGGGATGGCGGTATCGGTAAGCTCGCAGTCGTCATTGTCCTGGTCATACAAATTGCTTCCGGCCACGGTATAAAAAGTACCGCCCGGAACGAATGAGCAATACGAATTCACTTCGGTTAGCGCGTTGAAATACAACATCACATTGGTCAATTCTGATTCATCGGCGCAGATATAGGCCAGGTTGGGATTCGAATTCAACTCCACGGCTTCATTTCGGCCGTTCTTGATAAACAACGAACTAAGGTTATTGTCTTGGATATTGAGATAAGAAAATACAGTATTGTGGCTTAAGTCGAGTGAGGTGATTTGGTTGTATCGCAGGTAAAGGTTCGTGAGCAAAGGATTCTGCGAAACGTCAAGCGCCGTCAGGAAATTGCCCGTCGCATTGAGGTATTTAAAATTGGGCAGCGTCGTCAGGTCGATCGCCGTGAGCTCATTGCTGGAAACGTCTATTCTTTCGAGTAAGTCCAATCCCGTAACGTTGATTGCAGTCAAATCATTAAGATCAAAATTGACTGTTTTGAGTTTGGGGAATCCCGTCAAATCGACACTGGCAAACAAATTCTGGTCCAGCCGAAGGTACTCGATGTTGCCCGCGCCACTCGTATTGATAGCGGCGAGCGATGCGATTTGATTGTTCCCGGCGGTGATGCTTTTGAGGTTTGACAGGCCGCTTACATTCAAAGGGTTGATATTGTTGTTAGAACAAATGATTGTTTCGAGATTCGCCAGTGCCGTGAGGTCTAAGCTGGTCAGCAGATTGGTTTGGCACGACAAATATCTTAGATTGGTGAAAGCCGAGATACCCGTCAAATCAGAGATCATATTGGCTGGGTCAAATTGGTTTCCCTGAACGGTTAGGTAATACACCGCCAAAGCTTCTGTGGTTTCAATCTCACCATTGCCGTTGACATCTATGGCTATGGCATTGTTGTCGGCGTCGAAAGCGATAAATGCGCTCGTACTGGCCTGCAGCAATTTGGCCTTGAACTTTGCGTCGGGAAAATTGACTACCTGCGCTTGGGCCACAAGTGTAAAAAACACCGCGAGGCCAAAGTAAACTCGTTTCATTTTGTTTTGTTTTGGGACGTTAAATATAACAATACAAGCCATAGTTGGTGCTAACGCCCGTTCAATTGTAGGGTAAAACCGATATAATGCAAAAGCTTCTATTTTATCGAGTGACTTTTCTTCAAAAAGCAACCTCGGAGAATCCAAAAAATGCTTCGCAAAAAAAAGCCCCGCATGATAGCAGGGCTTTGATTAAAGTAAACAATCTAGTTTTTAATGAATTTGGCGTTCGAAGTGCCTTTGTCTGTATGGATCTTTATAAAATAATTACCCGTTTGCAAACCAGAAACATCAACTACTTTCGTTGCCTTTGCATTAGGAACAACCAAAACCACTTGCCCCAAAGTATTGTAAATGCTTATCGATTGCACTTCTATATTTTGTTTGGATTCGATTTTCAAAATACCGCTCGCCGGATTCGGGTAAATCCTGAAATAACTATCAAACACAAAATCTTGTTTGGCCAAAACGGCAATCACAGTAACAGCAGGCTCGGTGACAATCGGGAAGTTGTAATCGAAATAAATGCTGGCGGTGTTGCTAAAGGTGTCGCCCAAAACGAGCGTGGGTTTGGTTTTGATTTTGAAAGCTACATAACCGTCATTGTTGGCATCGTCGAACGGCAGGTTGATGTTTTCAAAAATGAACTCGACTTTGTTACCGCTTGTTCTCGTGACAAATTCGTGACTGCCGTTTAGCGGAATCAGCGAATCGACATCGAATTTTGAGGTGTCGATCATGTCTTTGACGACAATATTCTCGGCATTGGCGGTTCCGGTATTTTCAAAACGGATCAGGTAGTGTACGTATTTGCCCGCCATTTCTGGTGTGATTGAGGCGCCTTCGAGGCAGGTTTTGTCGTTGGGATCGAATGAGTTGACGACG
>ENA-UOWO01001474-UOWO01001474.1-activated-sludge-metagenome-genome-assembly--contig:-NODE-1474-length-31184-cov-10.325452_pt1 | contig 31184 bp, 27 predicted proteins | sample MGYA00238148_ERZ761564 | MGnify/ENA primary metagenome ERZ761564 (study PRJEB28885, sample SAMN05720194) | activated sludge metagenome | isolation source: Anaerobic digester | place: USA...
AGCGCGTCGTCGGCCCTGGCCAGGCCCTTCTCGGAGACGCCCATGCGGCGCATCTCCTTCTTGAGCCGGTCGCGGGCGAAGGCGACGAGGCGCTCGCGGCGGCGCTCGTGGGTGCGCCACAGCTCGTCGTCGCTGATCCGGTCGATGCGGTCCCATATCTCAAGGTTGGACGGGTCCTCGGCGAAGCGCGGGCCGAAGTAGCGGTCGAGCACCTCGAGCAGCGTGTAGGGTATCCAGGTGCGCGGGTGCACGCCGTTGGTCACGTAGCCTATCGGCACCTCGTTCACCGGCAGACCGGGCCAGATCTCCTTCCACATGTCGCGGGAGACGTGGCCGTGCAGCTCCGAAACGCCGTTCGCGTAGGCCGACAGCTTGAGCGCCAGCACCGTCATGCAGAACGGCTCAGCGTCGTCGTTGGGCCGCTCGCGGCCGAGCGCCAGGAAAGCCTTCCAGTCGAGCCCGAGCATGGAGGCCCAGCCCTTGAAGTACTTCTCCATCAGGTCGACGCTGAAGCGTTCGTTGCCGGCCGGTACCGGCGTATGGGTCGTGAAGATATTCGTCGACCAGAGGGCCTGGGCCGCCTGCGCGAAGCTCAGACCGTGGCCCTCCATCGCCGTCCGCACGCGCTCGAGGCCGAGGAAGGCCGCGTGGCCCTCGTTCATGTGCGCGACGACCGGATTGACGCCGATGGCCTTGAGCGCCCGGATGCCGCCGATGCCGAGGAGTATCTCCTGGCGTATGCGCGTCTCCTTGTCGCCGCCGTACAGGGTGGCCGTGATCAGGCGGTTGTCCGGCGTGTTCTCCTCGATGTTGGTGTCCAGGAGAAACAGCGAGGATCGGCCGACCTTGACCTCCCATACCTGGGCGACGACCTGCTCCCCGGCCATGTCGACGGTTATCTTGACCGGCTGGCCGGAAGCGTCCTCGCGGCGGTACACGGGCATGTTGTACCAATCGTTCTCCGGGTATTCCTCCTGCTGGAAGCCGTCGGCATTCAAGTACTGCCTGAAGTAGCCCTGCCTATATAGGAGGCCGACGCCGACGAGGGGCAGGCCAAGGTCCGAGCTGGTCTTCATGTGGTCGCCTGACAAGATGCCCAGGCCGCCGGAATAGATAGGCAGGGACGAGTCCATGCCGTATTCCATCGAGAAATAGGCTACGGAGTCCTCGTACGAGCCCTTGTACCAGCTCTGGCCGTTCTTATAGGCTTGGAACTTGGCGTATACCTCGCGGAGCGCCGCCAGGAAGGAGTCATCCGCGGCCGCCTCGTCGAAGCGCGCCTGCGACACCATGCCGAGCATCTTGGCCGGGTTCTGCCGTGAATGCCCCCAGACTTCGAAGTCCAGCCTGATGAACAGCATGATCGCGTCGAAATTCCACGATATCCAGAGGTTGTGGGCCATCTCCTCGAGCGGAGCGAGGGCCTCGGGGATCTTCGGCTTGATGGTGTGGGTCAGGATCTTCATGGTTCACCGCCGTCGGCTCGGTTAGGATCGCGCTCGTGCATGACGGAGCGCGTGCGCTAATCATAATCGACGACGGGGGTCGGGCGCCAGTCGTAGCTACGCTCGCGGTGCGTCGTGAGCCTTTCGCGTCGCGTCAGGCTATGGAATTGTTGAAATTGCCCGCCTCTATCTCGTTGAAGTACCGCACGGTGCCGACCTTGAGCTCGTCGGTGGCGCGTTCGTCGCAGACGATCACGAGCCGGGGGTGCAGCTGGAGGCAGGAGACGGTCCAGAGGTGGTTGACGCCTTCCTCGACCGCGTGGCGCAGGGCGCGGGCCTTGGCGGGCCCGGAAACGAGTATCATCACCTCCCGGGCGTCCATGATGGTGCCGACGCCGACGGTCAGGGCGGTGGCCGGCACCGCGGCGGGGTCGCCGCCGAAGAAGCGGGCGTTGACGGCGCGGGTGTCCCGCGTGAGCGTCTTGACGCGGGTCCGCGATGAAAGGGACGAGCCTGGCTCGTTGAACGCGATGTGGCCGTCTTCCCCGACGCCGCCGACGAAGAGGTCGATGCCGCCGGCCGCCGCGATAGCGGCCTCGTAGCGGGCGCACTCGGCCTCGAGGTCGGGCGCGTTGCCATCGAGAAGATGGGCGTTCGCCGGGTCGATGTCGACGCGGGAGAACAGGCGCTCGCGCATGAAGCTGTGGTAGCTCTGCGGGTGGTCCTCGGGCAGGCCGACGTACTCGTCCATGTTAAAGGTGACGACGTTCCCGAACGACAGCTCGCCCCGGGCGACGAGGGACGCCAAGCGGTCATAGACGCCGAGGGGCGTGGAGCCGGTCGGTAGTCCGAGGACGCAAGTCGAGCCGGTCGGCGTCGAGCGGACGCGCCCGGCGATATGGTTCGCCGCCCATTCGGAGACGGCCTCGTAGTTCTTACGGATGATCAGCCGCACGACGCGTTCCTTTCGCCTTAGGCCAGCTCGTTCTTGATGAAGCGGCCGCCTACCATCGATGCCAGCACTGAAAAGTCCTTGCCGAACACGACGAGGTCGGCTTCGTAACCGGGTACCAGGAGGCCTCGCTTACCCAGTCCGACGATGCGGGCCGGGTTGCTCGCGGCCATCTCGACGGCGGCCTCGACGGCGACGCCCCAGTCGACGAGGTTACGCACGCCGGCTATCATCGTCAAGCACGAGCCTGCTATCACGCCGTCGCTCTTGCGGTGGAACACCCCGTCCTCCATGACGACCTCCTCGCCGTTGGCGTAGAGCGGGCAACGTTCCTGCTCGGTCGGCTTGAGGGCGTCGGTGACGAGTACGACCTTGCTCTGCGGCTTGTCGCGCAGGAGTAGCCGTATCAGGTCGGGGTGCACGTGGCGGCCGTCCGCTATGATCTCGCAGGATAGCTCCGGGTTGATCAGGATGGCGCCGACGGCACCGGGGTCGCGGTGGTGCAAGCGGCTCATCGCGTTGAAGAAGTGGGTCGAGTGGAGTATGCCCGCCTGCATGCCCTCCATCATGTTCTCGTAGGTAGCGTCGGTGTGGCCAGCCTGGAGCACGATACCCCTGGACAGGCAGTACAGGGCCAGCTCCCGCATGCCCTTGAGCTCCGGCGCCACGGTCATATTGGTGATATGGCCCCGTCCGGCTTTGAAGAGCCGTTCCATCACCTCGAGGTCGACCGGGCGGACGAATTCCGGCCGTTGCACGCCGAGGCGGGCCATGGAGACGAAGGGCCCCTCGAGGTGCACGCCCATCACCTTGGCGCCGGTCTCCCGCCCCATGGCCCCGACGCAGGCCTCGATGGAGCGCTCCATATCGCCCAGCTCCATCGGATAGATGGTCGGGCAGAACGAGGTGACGCCGTAGGCGCCGAGCCGGTCGGACATGGCCATCACGGCGTCGACCGACATATCCTCGGTACCGTAGCCGGCGAAGCCATGGATATGGGTGTCGATGAAGCCCGGCGCGATATAGGCGCCCTGCGCGTCGTAAACGGCCGCGCCGGCCGGGAAGCGTTTCTGGGCGAGCCGCTTCTCCGAGAACACGTCAGCTATCCTGCCGTCCTCCACGAGCACGGCGCAGGATTGCATCTTGGCGTACCCGGCCAGGAGTGTAGCGTTATGGATGCATACGGTAGCCATCGTCGGTCTCCTCGGTATCCGTAGCTCTATCGAATATCGCCAATCCCGTCCATTAAAGGAAGCGGCACGATACCGGACACGTGCCCGCGGGGACGGCCGAGCCGCTCAGAACGCGCGCGACCGCCCGGGTCGATAGCTCGGTGTACTCGTAGGCGCAGAGCACCGCCCGCTCCTTGCCCCCGATCGCCGACAGGGCGGCGGCGTCGTACGGCTCGCGCGTCGCGACGAAGCATAGCGGGACGCCCGCCTCGTCGCAGGCGGCGGCGAGGGCCTCGGCCAGGGCTGCCTGGGCCGGGTGCCTGGCCAGCGAGTAGCTACCCATGACGACCGGCCTCGAGCTGGCCGCCGCCGCGGCTACCGCGGCGTTGATGGCTCGGGCGTCCGGGTCTACCGGCAGCTCGATCGCCCCGAAGGCTCTATCGGCCATCGCCGCGCCTATCGAGGCCGCCATCGACGGGGTGGCCTCGTGCCCGTCCTCGACGCGGCTTTCCAGAGCCGGCCTATGGTCGAGGTAGAGGCAGCCGCCGCCGAGGTCCGGCAGGGCTCCGGAGACGAGGCTGATCGACGCATCGGCCAGCCTGGTAGCCAGCGCCAACGATTCCGGCCGCCCGAGCGGGTCTCGGGCCGACGCCTGTGACGCGAGAACCGCCTTCAGGGCGAGTACCCTGGCCGCTGACTCGTCGACGCGCGACTCGGGGATGCGCCCGGAGCGCACGGCGGCGAGCAACGAGTCGAAGGCCTCCTCCTGCAGCTCGGCCGTATGGCTGACGCAGAGCACGTCGGCCCCGGCCAGGATCGCGCGTGCGGCCAGGTCGTCATAGCGGCCGCCGACGGCCCTCATCTCGAGGCAGTCGGTGACGATGAGTCCGCGAAAGCCAAGCCGTTGGCGTAGGAGGCCGGTCAGCGCCTTGCGCGACAGGGTGGCCGGAATGGGCTCCGGTTCGACGGCGGGGAACAGGACATGGGCCGACATGATGGCCGAGACGCCCTCGGCTATCAGCCGCCTGAATGGGGCCAGTTCCACGCGCTCGAGCCGATCGGCGTCGGCCTCGACGCGGGGCAGGTCCAGGTGCGAGTCGACGCTCGTGTCTCCGTGGCCCGGGAAATGCTTGGCGCAGGAGGCGACGCCGGCCTTGGACAGCCCGCGAGCGTAGGCGGCCGTCAGCTCGGCCACCGCCTCGGGATCCTCGCCGAAGCTGCGCACGCCTATGACCGGGTTGAGGCCGTTCACATTGACGTCCGCTACCGGCGCTAGGTTCCAGTCGATGCCGACGGCCTTGAGCTCCGAGCCGTTGACCGCGGCCATCGCCTCGATGTCGGCCGTCGTCGCCGCGCCGCCGGAAACGGCGGCGGCCAGCGCCATAGCGCCGGGCAGGGGCGTGAAGCCGGCCCCCAGCCTGGTGACGATGCCGCCTTCCTGGTCTATCGAGACGAGCGGCTCGACGCCGGCCTGGCCGGCTATCATCGAGCGGACGTAGGCCAGCTCATCGCGGAGCGGCCCGGGAGCCTTCGCGTTGCGCGAGAAGAGTATGATGTTGCCCATTGGCCGTCGCGACACGACGCGTTCCAGCGTCCGGAGTCCGGCGGCTCCTCCCGGGTAGCCTATCAGGAGCATCTGTCCGATTTTCTGTTCAAGCGTCATATTCGCGATGGTCTTCATGATGCTAGTATCTTCCATTCCCAAGAGGATCGCAACAATATTTTATGAAAAGCCTTGTTTTAAAGAAATGATATTCCACGCTTATAGAAAAGCATGGTATACTACGGCTCATTCGTGATGAGTCTAACCCGATGGCGAGGACAATGCAACGATGACGAGCGGAGTGGCGCTTCTACGCGAGATCGTCGATTCATGTACCGAATCTGAACGCAAGATCGCCGAGTACTTGATAGAAAATCCTAAAACGGCGGTGTTCTGCACCATCGCCGAACTGGCCAGGCAGGCGGATACCAACCCCCCGGCCGTGATACGCCTCTGCAAGCGGGCCGGGCTATCCGGTTACCGGGAGCTACAGATATTGCTGACCAGGGACCTGTACGCGACGACCGACCAGGCTGACGAAGAGCCGCCCCCGGCGTTCGAGCTCGATTCAAGCCAGTCGGTGGACGCGATAGCCAGGACCATCGTCTCCAGGACGACCGACGCGGTGGAGCGGGTGCTCAGCCTGCTCAATACCTCCGCGGTCGAGGAGGCGGCCACCGCGATACTCGGTGCCAGGCGCGTCGCTATCTTCGGCGTGGGCGCCTCGGCCAACGTGGCCTACGACCTCTACCAGAAGCTATCGCGCATAGGCGTCCCCTGCTCCTTCGCGTTCGACGCCGACGTCCAGGTCAGCATAGCCTGCGGCCTCGGCGGGTCCGACGCCGCAGTCGCCGTGTCGTACTCCGGCAGATCGGCCCACACGGTCACCATCGTCGAGGAGGCCAAGCGCTCCGGCGCTAGGTTGATAGGCATTACCAGCGTCGGTCAGAGCCCTCTGTCGAGGCTCGCTGACACCGCGCTCTACGTGCCGGCCACCGAGCCGCTGCTCCGTACGGGCGCCTCGCTGTCGAGGGCCACCCAGCTGGTCATGGTGGACATCCTGTACGCCACCATCATATGCCGTAGCATCGAGGTGTCGATCCCGAGGCTCGAGCGTAGCCTGAAGGCCGTGCATGAGCAGGACCTGAAAGCCGTGGAGCCACGTTAGCATGACGATACGGGCCGTAGACCCAGAAGCCGTCGCCGCCGAGCTGGCGGCCCTGTGGAACCGCTCGGCCGGGACCGCCTTCCCGCTCGATGAGCGGCTGCTACGCCAGCAAGTAGCGCTCGATACCGATCCCCGGCTATGCCTGGCTGTCGCCAGGCCCGACGGATCCCTGGTAGCGGCCTCGCTGGTCAAGCGGGCCGTCCGGCCGGGGGCGGATGGCGTAGCGCCCAGGATCGGCTACCTGTCCCTCCTGGCGGTGGACGAGGCCGAACGGAGGCGGGGTCTCGCCGCCGGGCTCCTGGCCCGGTCGGTCGCCTGGCTTGCGTCGCGGGGTGCCGAGCGACTCGAGCTCGGCGGCGACTATTATCACCTCGTACCTGGGCGGCCCGTCGAGGATGGGGCCGGCTTCGAGGCTCTCGACGCCTTTCTCCGGGCCGTCGGCTTCGAGGGCGAGGGCTTCGAATACGACCTGTCGGCCGATCTGACCCGCGCCGCCTGGCTGAGCGAGCCCGAGAGGTTGCCGAACGGTTCGTACCGCTATGCGCTCTACGAGCCCAAGTACCGTGGCGCCCTCCTGCGCTTCATCGGCTCGAGCTTCCCGGGGCGCTGGTCGCACGAGATCCGGGAAGCCCTCGACGCGGGTATCCGCGGCGCCGACCTGATGTTGGCCGTGGATGAGCGCGACGGATCGGTGGTCGGCTTCTCGCGTATATACGATAAGGACAGCCCCCTGCTCGGGCCGGGGGTGTATTGGCGGGCCCTGATGGGGGAGCACCCCGGCGGGCTCGGCCCCATCGGCGTCGATCCATCCAGGCGAGGGCTCGGGCTTGGGATGGGCCTGCTGGAGCACTGCGTCCGCGACCTGGCGCGAAGGGGCGTCGGCACGATGGTCATCGATTGGACCGACTTGGTGGATTTTTACGGAAAGCTAGGATTCAAGGTATGGAAACGTTACGAACGGATGAGCCTGAGGATACGGCTAGAGAGATGATCGACCTCTCCGGCTTGATGACCGAGCGCGAGAATCCCGCCAGCCTCGGCATAGACTCGAAGAGTACGCGGGAGATACTGGCTATCATCAACGCCGAGGATAAGAAGGTACCCTTCGCGGTGGAGCCGGCGCTCGACAATATAGCCGCCCTGGTCGACGACGTCGTCGAGTCCTTCAGACGCGGCGGCAAGCTCGTCTACATCGGGGCCGGCACCTCGGGCCGCCTTGGCGTGCTCGACGCCTCCGAGTGCCCCCCGACCTACGGTACCCCTCCCGGCATGGTGCAGGGGCTGATCGCCGGCGGCCGTGAGGCCCTCGTCCGCTCGATCGAGTCCGCCGAGGATAGGGAGGAGATGGGTGTCAAGGACCTCGACGGCGTCGGTTTCGGGCCCGGCGACGTGCTCGTCGGGATCACCGCGTCGGGCCAGGCGCCGTACGTGCTCGGGGCGATGCGCCGGGCCAGGGAGCTCGGGGCCGTCGTCGGGGCCATATCGTGCAACGCCAATTCCGGCACCTTCGCGCTGGCCGACCACAGGATCTTCCTGGACGTCGGCCCCGAAGTCGTCACCGGATCGACGAGGATGAAATCCGGAACCGCCCAGAAGCTCGTATTGAACATGATCACCACGACCGCCATGATACGGCTCGGCAAGGTCTACCGAAACCTGATGATAGACCTGCGCCCCGTCAACAAGAAGCTGGTCGAACGCTCCAAGAACCTGATCATGAGGGCCGCGGAATGCGACCGAGCCACCGCCGAGCGGGCCTTCGCCGAGTCCGGCCGGAAGCCCAAGATAGCCATCCTGATGGTCCTCCTCGGCATCGGAGTCGACGAGGCGGAGCGGCTCGTGGCGGCCAACGACGGCCACCTGTCCAAGGCGGTGGACGCCTACCGGTCGACGGGAGGCGGGGCGTGACCGATCGATACTATTCTGTCGGGCTGATGTCCGGGACGAGCGTCGACGGCATCGACGCGGCGGTATCGGAGCACGTCGTCGATGGCGACGGCGGGGTGGGATCGCGCCTGGTCGCGGCCATCGGCGTCCCGCTGGCGGATTCGGCGCGCGCGGCCGTCTTCTCGCTGTTCGAGGACGGCGCGGGCTCTCTGGATGCGTTGGCGCTCCTCGACATGGAGCTGGGGGAGGCGTTCGCCGGCGCCGCCCTGGCGGCCATACGCGAGGCGGGGCTGAAGCCGTCGGACATGGCAGTCATCGGGTCGCACGGTCAGACAATACGTCACGTGGCTGGTTCCCCGGGCTCGCCGAGGCGCGCCAGCCTGCAGATAGGCTCGGGCGCCATGATCGCGGCGCGCACCGGCATCGCGACCGTCTGCGACTTCAGGTCCGGCGATATAGCCGTCGGCGGTACCGGAGCGCCGCTCGTGCCCTTCTTCGACAGGATCGCGTCCGCCCGCTTCGATAAGCCGATAGCGTTCCAGAACTACGGCGGGATCGGAAATGTCTGCTGGATCCCGGAGAACGGGCCGCTCGTGGCCTTCGATACCGGACCGGCCAACATGATCGCCGATCGGCTTGTGTCCGGGATGACCGACGGCCGTCTCGGCTACGACCGCGACGGGCTGATCGGCTCCAGGGGAAGCCTGCGACGCGACCTGCTCGCACGCTGGCTCGACCACCCCTTCCTGGCCAAGGCCCCTCCCAAGAGCTCCGGGCGTGAGGAATTCGGCTCCGCGTTCTACGAATCGAGCCTACGGCCGTTGTTGGGCGGCGTCCCGGAAGGCCAGAACCGCGAGGCTCTGTACGCCGACCTCATCCGTACCGCCGAGACCTTCGCCGCGGCGTCCGCGGCCAGGGCCTACCGCGAGCTGCTCCCAGCCCTCCCCAGGCTCGTCGTCGTCTCCGGCGGCGGCGCCAGGAACCCCGTGATCATGGCGGAGCTGCGCGCGGCGTTGCCGGAGTGCGAGGTTCGAGACGCCGACGAGGTCGGCCTGTCCGTAGACTACAAGGAAGCCATGGCCTTCGGGCTGTTCGGGCTGCTCCGGCTCCTGGGGCGGCCGAACACGGAGCCGGAGGCGACCGGCGCGGCGCGCGCCATCAGCGCGGGGGCGCTCTACCTACCATGAACGACTGGGTCTTCGGTATCGACGGCGGCGGGACGAGTTCACGGCTGCGCGCCGAGTCGATGGACGGGGCCGTCCTGTACGAGGGCTCCGGCGGCAGCACCAACCTCAACTCCAACCCGACCGAGGCGGTCACGGCCACGCTCGAGACGCTCGTGTCGGGCGCCTTCGCGGCGGGGCTCGACCCGGCGCGCTGCCGGGCGGGCTTCATCGGCTCGGCCGGCGTCGACCTGGACGCCGACCGCGAGACGCTGTCCGGCGCGATGCGCGTGGCCTTCGTCTCGGCCGCAACCAGGGCGGGATTCGCCGCGACGGCCGTCGCCGGAGCGCGCTTCGGCGCGGCCAACGACGCCGAGCCGGCCCTCGTCGGCGCGCTCGACGACGTCGAAGGCTTCCTGCTCATAGCCGGTACCGGGTCGATAGCCTACGGCCGGGACCGGAGCGGAAGGCACGCGAGGGCCGGCGGGCTTGGGCATTTCCTCGGCGACGAGGGCTCGGCTTTCTGGGTGGCCTTCGAGGCGATCAAGCGGGGGCTCAGATCCATCGAGGGGCGGGACGAGCCTACTGGACTGATCGAGGAGGCGTTGGCGTTCTTCGGGTTCGCGGATGCTCGCGAGTTCATCCCGATGGCGTACTGGGACTTCGACAAGGCGCGCATCGCCTCGTTCGCGCCGCGCGTGGCGGTTCTCGCCGCGTCGGGCGACAGGTTGGCGCGATCCATCATGGACCAGGCCGCCCTCGAGCTGGCGGCCCTCGTCTCGTCGGTGTACACACGACTCAGCCCGGGCATGATCCGTCGGCGCCTCGCTCCATACGGCGGCTTCATCCAGAGGAACGCCGAGCTACGGTCGGCCGTCACGGCAATCCTGCGCGAGTCCCACCCGGACGTCGAGGTCGTCGACGCCAAGGGCGACGCCCAGACCGGGGCCTGTGAGCTGGCCAGGGGGCTACAGACCTAGAACCGGGCGAGGAGCCGCCCGCCGTTCTTGACTATGCGTTCCCCCATCTCGTTCGCGCCTACCGGCGTCTCCTCGAAGGTGATCGTCGTTACGTACGGATTGTAGATCCCGACTATCGCTTCCTCGTACTTGGCCAGGGCGCTTCGCATACGCACGGTTCAATTCTCTCGTCAGCGATCAGAAGAACGCGGCCCAGGCGAGGCCGGACAGTAGTGCCGCCGCTACGGCCGAGCCGAGGTATACGGCGAAGACGCGCGGTTTGGTTATGCCGAATACGGCCGACATCGCCGGCAGCGTCGTCGTCGCCCCTCCAAGCAGGAACGCAAGGGCGGCTGCCTGAGGCGAAGCGCAACGAAGAGCCGAGCTCCCGGTAACGGGAGCCCTCGAGGCCAGCCAGGCGATCTAAGGCTTGGTCGGATAGCGTAGCGTCGGGCTTGCCTACTCGTCCTTCTTGCCGAAGAGTCCCTTGATGGCGCCCAGGATACCCCTGGGCATGGGATCCGGCGGGGGCACGGGTACGGACTCCACGGCTGGCGCTCGTTGGACGGGGGCCGTGCGGGGTTCGGATCGCTTGCGTTCCTGGCTGGACCGGGAAGGCTGCGCGGTCGAAGGCTTGCCTCCGGCGGGCTTCGGCTCTCCGGCTGAACCGTAGCGCTCGCGGTACAGGCGTAGCCGTTCCTCCATGCTTATCGAATAGGGATCGCGTATGCGGCTTTCGGAACCGCCGCGCGACCGCCTGCCCGCCGGTGTCGTAACGCCCTTACCGGCCCTGTCCGGAGCTTCCCGGCGGGCGGCCGTCGTGTCCTGCCTGGGCGTCTTATCGGCCGTGCCCCGAGCCTTCTTGCCGCGTCTCGGTTGCTCGACGCCCTTGCCGGCCGGCAGCTGCGCCCGCGCTCGGTTCGGCGTCGCGGACGGCTTGCCTCCGGTGATGGCGGCGATGTCGTCCTGGATCGCCTTGATGTTCCGGCCGTCGTACTGGCCGACGCGGTCCCTGCGATCCTGCTGCCCGCGGTGCTCTCGCACCTCTGAGCGACGCGGCTCGGGCTTCCGGCGATCGGGGCGGGGCGTCTCGGCGGCACGAGCGCGCGGCTCGGGGGCCGTAGGCTCGACGGGTCCGGCGAAGGACATGATGGACTCGTCAGCACGGGTCGGTTCGAGGCGACGGCCCAGGGCCCGCTCGATGGCCGGGATGCCGAGCGAGTACCGATCGCAGGCGAAGTTATAGACGCGGGCGCCGCGCGCCGACGCGTCCAGATGGACGAGGCGTGAGAGGTATGGCTCGCCCTCGAGCGGCAGGTCCCAGTTGACCAGGCGCGCGGCCCAGGCGCCCGGCAGGCCGGCGGCTCCCTCGTCGGTCAGCACGAGCGCCTCGTATTCCCCGGCTACGACCGAGTCGAGCACGGCGCGTTTCCGTTGCAGGTTGCCGAGCACGTACTCGGTCTTGACGCCGCGCGATCGCAGCATGCGCGCCACCGACTCGGCGCTTTCCTTGAGGTTGCAGAAGACGACGAACGGCCGATCCTCGTCGCGCGCGAGCAGGCCGAGCAGCAGGCGCGGCTTGTCCTCGGCCGTGGCCGTGAAGCTCGAGGCGGGAGCGTCCTTGACGCGCTGGCCCTCGTCCTCCAGCTCGATCTCGACGAGCGAGTCGCAGAGCGGGGCGACGACCGCCCGATGCGCCGGCCTGAGCTCCTCCGCGAAGCCGATGAGGCGCCGCTCCGTCGAGCCCGAGCCGAGCGCATGCCTGAGCATCGCCACGCTCGCGGCGCCGGCGAACGGATCGAGGTCGCTCAGGGCTATCAGCGCGAAGTCGTCGGGATCGAGGGTGCCGGCGGCTATCCTCGAGGCTATGGCGTCGAGCGAGCCGATCGAGGCCCTCGCGTCCTCCATAGAGGCTTCGCGGCCTATCGCCGCGGAGGAAGGGCCGCCAGGCCCGGCGACGCCTTCGAAGGTCCGCTCGAGGCCGGCGACCTCGCGGTCGGACGGGGCAATGACCAGCGCCCTGAGGCTCGGCTCGGCTTGGAGCCTGGCGGCTACGGCGGCGAGTAACACGGCGTCTCGCCCCGAGCCGAGGCTGACGCTGGCGATGACGTCGCTCTCATCGAGCCTCTGGAGCAGGCTCTTGACCGCCAGCGGATATCCCGACGACGTGATGATCGCGTCGATCTTATCGTCTCTTGAACCGAAGTCTTTATCCATGATTATCCCGTGGCTATTCGTTTCTCAGCGCGCCTGATACGGCGCACGTATACTGATTATACAATACAATGCCATAAAAACATCTGGAAGGCTAGGCGATCGCCGCTCTCGAGTTGCCCGCGAGGGCGATTATCGTATAGAGTCGAGCGATGATACGGTTCAGGCGCATGATAGCCCTTATTCCCATAGTCTTGATGGCGGCGTGCGGAAGCGACGGCGCCGAGGCCGAAGCGAAGGCCCCGGCCGTCGACCCTCGGCTCCGGATCGTTGAGGAAGCGCTCGGATCGGCCCTGCCCGATCAGGCGGCGACGGTATTCGCCGCCGTATCGGCGTCGCCGAACCGTTTCTTCGAGCTGCTCGACGCCGCCGTAGCCGAGTCCGCGGCGGCCGGAAGGCTACTCGTACTCGTCGACAAGCGCCGACCGCTCGACCCCGGCTACGAACCGGATGACCTGGTATCGCTCAACGACTATCCGCTCGCCGTGACGAGGAGGGACCTGCGGCTCAGGAAGGCCATTATGGGCGCAGTACTGGAGATGGACGCGGCCGCGAGGGCCGACGGCGTCAGGCTGGTTTTCGCCTCGAGCTACCGCTCGTACGAGTACCAGGACGGGCTGTTCAAGCGTTACGTCGCCTCGCATGGCGAGGCCGAGGCATCGAGGTTCTCCGCCAGGCCCGGAACGTCCCAGCACCAGCTCGGGGCCGCTATCGACTTCGATCCGATAGACGAGGCCTTCGCGTCTACCGACGCCGGCCGATGGATGGAGGCCAACGCCTGGCGCTTCGGCTTCTCGCTATCCTTTCCCCGGGGAATGGAGTCCGTCACGGGCTATATCTGGGAAAGCTGGCATTTCCGCTACGTGACGAAGGCGGGCGCGACGCTGGAACGCGAGTACTTCGGCGGCGTCCAGCAGTATATGCTCGAATTCCTGGACGCCTATAGCCGTTAGCGCTTGGTCGCCGCCGCCTCTCGTTGCTTGATCGACTCCTGCCTGAAGCCCTCGGAGAACTGCTCGACGGTCTTGCCGAACTGCTTGTCGCTCAGGAAGCCGAAGTCCTGGAGCACGTCCCGGTCTATCTGGTCGTAGGCAATGCCGCCGTTCTCGTACTCGCAGAACACGTTCGCGAGGTAGACGGTGTATACCACGTCCTTGAAGTCGGTCGTCATCAGGGACGGCTCATGGTGGAAGCGTATGGCCGCGACCAGCGACTCGGGGAAGTTCCACTTCTCGGCTACCCGCGCGCCTATCTCCGAATGGTTCATGCCGCCAGCCAGATCTTCGAAGGTGGCCTTGTCTATACCCTTGGCGTCGCAGAAGGCTTTGATGTGGTCGAGCAGCTCGGGGTGAACCGCCGAGAATATGATCTTGCCCATGTCATGTAGCATGCCGCCGACGTAGGCATCGTCCTGGAGGGCCCGGTTGCCCGGCTTGAAGTTCTTGGCCAGGTTGTACGAGTAGTAGGCGCAGCGATAGCTGTGGTCCCAGAGCGCCCGTTGGTCCATGCCCCGTTCGTCGGCCAGGATCTTCTGCGAGCCGTAGGAGTAGAGCAGGTTCTTGATGCCTCGCAGGCCCACGAGCTTGACCGCGTCGACGATGTTGTCGACCCTCCGCGGCAGCATGAACTGGGCCGAGTTCACCAGCTTCAGGAGGTCGGCAGTCATCGATGGGTCGGTGGAGATGTTGCGCGCTATGTCGACCATCTCGCTCTTGGGGTCGGAGATCAGGCGCTGGATGGTCAGGATGTTCTCGGGGAAATGCGGTAGCCTCGTGATCTGCCTGACCAGCTCGTCGGTCAGAGTGGATAGGCTCTCGATCTTGGCGGCCGCCACCGGCACCGTGATGCGAGCGACGGTCTCTCCGTTGTCCGTGTGGATATCGAAGCATTCCTCATCGAGGCTCATCTTCTTGAGCATCAGCACCAGGATGACGAGGCCGAGGCCCGCGCCCTCCGAGGCGTCCAGTACCTGAGACATGGCCTCCTCGAGGGTCTCGTACTTCCTCGAGTGCGCCAGCTTGTCCTGGATGCGCAGGTACTCGGTCCGGGTCAGTTCGACGTTGTTGCGTACTTCGAGGACCACGTTCGAGCCGCGGGCCTGGAAGATTATCTTGATGTAGTACTGCCGCTCCTTCTGCTTCTGGAGGTAGTAGGCGATGTTCTCCATCGTGTCGGCCTTGAAGGTGCGCATTCCCTCCTCGTACTCGGCCGGGTTCCTGAGGTCCAAGCCCTTCGTCTCGAAGTAGACGCGCTTCGTGTTGGCTTTCTTGGCGTTGACGGCCAGCTCGCGCAGGCAGTAGACCAGGTAATCCTTGATCCTGGCTTGGCCCAGCTCACCGAGGAACACCGCGAGGACTTCCTCGATGTAGACCTCTATCTCGTGGGGGAGCGTATACGTGGTTATCGTAAGCGGAATCGCGCTATGCGCCGCCTTCTTGATCTTGTTGACGTCTACGACCAGTTCGTTGCCTGCCATGCTTCTCTCCGTTTTCAGAATAGGACGACGCGCCTATTAGATTACTTTATCCCGGCTAGTCGTGCAACCGGGATAATCGAAGGCGCGGCCTGGGTGGTGCCTCTTATGCCCTTCCGGGAGTATCGTGTAATCAGGTATCGAAACCTTATGGATCATTGACAGCCTCTCGGCGCGGCTAGACTTAGCGATATGAAGGAAATAGTAATAATTAGGGGAGATGACGCCGATCGGAGGTTCCTGCAGGTTCTATTGAGCGGTCGCTACGCCGTTCGGGCTTTCGGTACTGTCGCCGAGGCCGCCGGTGCCGCGCTGCCTTCCGGGCCGCGAGCGATCGTGGTCGGCTCGGAGGACTGTTCCGGCGGTGGAACCGTCGATCCGATCGCGGCCTGCGCCAGAGTCGACGCGGGGGCTGGCGTCGTTTGCGTGTCCTCGTCCGGCGGGCCCGAGGGAGCGTCGGTTCCTCCTGGCGGCGAGTACCGTGTCTTGGGGCGGCCGTTACTGGCGGAAGCCCTGTACGCGGCGGTCAGGCTCGCCGTCGCCGAGTCCACGCTCGGAGTGGAGGCCCGGCGTCGGACTGCCGCGGGCCAGGCGGCCGCCGAAGCCGCCACAGCCGCTAGGATAGAGGCGGCGCCTCTGTCCCCATTCGGGCGGAAGCTGCTCGGAGAGGGCCCCGCGATGTGCAAGGTCCGGGAGCGCATCGAGCTCTATGCCGGCAATGAGGCACCCGTGCTGATCGTCGGCGAGAGCGGGACCGGTAAGGAACTCGCCGCCGAAGCGATACACCTAGGCTCGCGCCGTAGCGCTAGGCGGTTCCTCCCGATCGACTGCGCCACGCTGTCCGAGAGCCTCGCCGAATCAACCCTGTTCGGTTCGGTCAAAGGCGCGTTCACCGATGCCGTCGATAAGCGCGGGGCCTTCGAGTCGGCGCGAGGGGGCACGGTCTTCCTTGACGAGATAGGCGAGCTGGCTCTCACGGTTCAGGCCAAGTTCCTGCGGACGCTCGAGTCGGGAAGCGGCTCGCGCGTAGGCTCGGTGGATCAGAGGCGCTACGATGTGCGGATCGTCTCGGCGACGAACGCCTCGAGCCTGGGCGACGCCAGGCGCTTCCGCCCGGAGCTGTTCCACCGTATCAGCACGCTGGTGATAGAGATGCCAGCGCTCAGGGCGCATAAGGAGGACCTGCCGCTGCTCGTCGGCGCCCTGCTGGCCGAGTACGCGTCCGAGAAGCACGTCACGGCCGATACGATGGCCAAGCTATGGGGCTGGGATTGGCCTGGGAATGTCAGGGAACTCAGGAACGTCGTGAGGAGGGCCGCCCTGCTATCGGGCGGCCGGGAGACGATACTGCCGGCCGACATCGAATTCGACTGCGGCGCAAGGCCGTGGCAAGGCTGCCTCTTCTAGACGTAGGTCGGTCGGGGTGGCGTCAGGACGCGGTCCTGGCCGATACGACCTCGAGGTATACGGCATAGCCGCCGTGTGGCGACGGCCCGAGGGTCGGCTTCCGCGCGACGACCACGGCCCGCTTGCCTGCCGAGCCTTGCAGGTACGACCGGAACGCCTCGCCGCGGAACACGATGAACACCCGGTGCAGGAGTAGGGTCGACGGATCCCTCCACTCGCCTTGCATGAACTCGACCACTGCCTCGAAGGGCTCGTCGACGGCGACGCTCGGCGCCGATAGCGTGCCGAGGAGCAGGATGGCGCGGTCGGACAGGGCCGCCAAGGCCGCCTCGTCGCCCGTCTCCGCCAAGGCCGAGAGGCCGGCGATGCTGACGCCGAGTTCGATCCTGCCAACGTAGCTAGGCTCGCCAGCCGGAGCCGACTGCGCGGCGGCAACCGTCAGGGCCAAGGCGGCGATCGCCGTAGCGAGCATCATTCGTTTCATTTCGCCCTCCGTCGCGCGGTGATCCCCGCCCGTATACGAGAAGCCTACTATCGCCCGGGGCCGCGGTCAAGCGAGCCTAAGGCGCCGAGCCGGATGAATAGCGACGATAGGCGTTCCAGCTCCGTCTCCGAAAGGGCCGCCCGAGCCGCGACCTCCCGCAGGAAAGCCTCGGCGTCGGGCCGGCCGGCCAGCTTGTACAGGCCGGCCGCCTGCATAGCGTCGGCCATCCTGGCGGCCGCCCGCGCGGCGGACGAGCGTGGCGCCGCCGTTCTGCCGGGCCGGTCGGTCCCTGGACCCTCGCGCGACGAGGTGGCCAGGACGGCCTCGCGTAGCTCCCAGCAGGCGATCTGCACGGCGTGGGACAGGTTCAGGGAGGGGAAGAGGTCCGAGGTATCGATGCGCACGGCCTCGTCGCAGAGGGACAGCTCGGCGTCGGATAGCCCGTCGCGCTCGTTACCGAATACGATGGCGGCCGAGCTTGCCTGTCCGGCCCGCCCCTCGGCGGCGACGAGGCGCGCCGCGAGTCTGGCCGCGAAATCGGGTAGCGCCGCACTCTCCTTACGCCGCTGTCCGACCCGCCTCGTCAAGCCGGCGGCCAGCGAGAAACCGGCGAGGGCCTCGCCTAAATCGTCGAATCGCTCGGCCGCCTCGTAGAGGTCATAGGCTCCGAGCGCGTGCGTTCGCACCTCCGTCTGATCGTGATCGGGGCAGGCCGCCAGCACTAGTCGGCGCACGCCCATCGCCTTCATCGCACGGCATGCCGCCCCTACGTTCATCGAGCCTTCGACGCGGCATAGCACCACCGCCAGCCGGTCGAACGCCGGTTCTCCCCTCATCGGGCCTCCATCGAGCCTCCCCGTTGTTTACACGGGGCGCCGATCGGACTATAGTTCAAGCTCTGATGACGAACAAGAGCGACGAGCGGGGCTCGACCGGCCTCGACGGAAGGACCGCGCTGGTGATCGGCGCGACGGGCGGCATAGGGGCGGCCATTGCCGGCGCACTGGCCGAGGGGGGCGCCGTCCTGACCATCCACGGGCGCGACGACAGCCGCCTGGCGGCCAAGGCTTCCGAACTGGCCAAATATGGGAACGAGGTCGGTACCATCAGGGCCGACCTATCCGAGGGCCGGGCTCCTCCCGAGCTGCTGAGGGCCGCCGCCTCGATCGACCTCCTCGTCGTCGCCTACGGGCCCTTCGTCTATAAGCCCCTCGCGGAGACCAGCCAGGCTGATTGGAGCCTCGCCGCGCTCGGGTGCCTGGCCTTGCCGGGGACGATAGCGACCGAGGCCGCCGTCGGGATGGCCGGGCGCGGCTTCGGTCGTATCCTCCTCTTCGGCGGCACGAGGACGGATGCCGTACGTGGCTTCAAGGCTAATGCCGCCTATGCGGCCGCCAAGACCGGCCTGGGCGTCGTGGCCAAGTCGATAGCCGTGGAGTTTGGCGGCCGCGGCGTCTCGTGCGCCGTCGTATGTCCGGGGTTCGTGGATACCGAATACCTTGACGAAGCGATGCGTTCGAGGCTCGAGAAGGCCTCCCCACGGGGCGGACTGATCCCGGCCGCGGAGCTGGCCTCTTTGGTAGCGTATCTATTAGGTGGCGGCATGGATCTCGCGAACGGTTCGGTCGTCGTCGCCGATAGAGGCCTATACGCTCTGTAGCAAGCGCGATATATAATAGAGCTTACGTGGACGACTTAAATTGCCGAAAATAACGTCGAAGGGATCAGTCGATCGGTCGGGCCGTCAGTATCGATTTGACAAGCCATTGACGACGGCCTAAGATGGTCATAGTATTGACCTTCAGTAAAACAATAGACCTCACGATGGAAGAGGAGCACCATGCCAAATAACGATATCGTTCCTGGCTTCGACGACGAGAAGGACGATAGCCTTAAAATTCGGCTCCAGAAAATCGACCAGAACTGCCTGGCGCTGTTCTTAACCGGCTATATCGATACATATAACTCTAATTTCTTCCAGAAACGCGTCGGCAAGGCCATCGACGCAGGCTTTTCGCGCCTGATCTTCAATTGCGGCGGCCTCAATTATGTATCGTCGACCGGCATCGGTTCATTCACGGCCTTTCTCAAGGCCGTAAAACCGCGTTCTGGCGACATCGTATTACTGGAGATACAGCCTAAAGTCTATGAGGTCTTCCAGTTGCTCGGCTTCTCGCAGTTCTTCAATATCAAGGACAATCTCGAGGAAGCCGTCGCGTACTTCCAGCAAGGTTCCCAGGTCAGCTCGCAGTCGGTGTTCCCCAAGATATTCTCATGCCCTATCTGTACGAAGAAGCTGAAGGCGGCCAAGCCCGGCCGTTTCCGTTGCTCCGAGTGCAAGACCATACTCGCGATCGACAATTCGGGTCAGGTGTTCCTCGGCTGATCGGCCGAGGTTCGCCTTATCCGCACGACGCCTCGAGGAGGAACGCATGGCAGGCATGACGAAAGTCGAATCCTATCTTATGGATCTCGATATAGCCTATCAGGAATTATCGCCTACTTCATTCTATATCGACGATACGGACAAGGGCCTTCCCGGCGTCATCGTGTCCCTCGACGAGCCGATCGTAACCATCGGGGCGCACGTCATGCAGGTTCCGGCCGGTAAGCGGGAAGCCTTGTACGAGCGGCTCCTACGGCTCAATTCCACCGACATGGTCCACGGCGCCTACGGGCTGGACGGCGATGACGTCGTCCTGATCGATACGTTAGAGTACGATACGATGGACAAGCGGGAATTCGAAGCGGCCATCGATTCAATCGGCTTGGCCCTGTCCAAGCATTACAGCGTCCTCGGCGCTTTCCGGGACCGAGCATAGGAGGCTAGCTATCATGGGAATATTCGACAGGATGAAGACGGTCATCTCATCCAACATAAATGATATGATCAACAAGGCCGAGAATCCCGAGAAGATGCTCAACCAGCTCGTCATCGACATGAATCAGCAGATGATCGAGTCGAAAAAGTCCGTGGCCATGGCTATCGCCGACGAGAAGAAGCTTGAGCGGGAGTTGATAGAGCAGAAGCGCCTGTCCGAGGACTGGGAGCGCAAGGCCGTCATCGCGGTCAAGGCCGGCCGCGACGACCTCGCCAAGGAGGCGCTCCTGCGCAAGCAGGAAGCCGAGAACTACTATCTGCAGCTCAAGCCGCAGTGGGAGTCCCAGAAGGCGTCCGTCGAGAAGCTCAAGGAGACGCTACGTCAGCTCCAGAACAAGATCGACGAGGCGTCGCGCAAGAAGAACATGCTGGTGGCCAGGGCTAAGCGGGCGGAAGCCCAACAGAAGATTCAGAAGACCCTCGCCAGCGTTTCAGGCAATACGAGCGCCTTCGATACCTTCGACCGCATGGCCAAGAAGGTGGACGAGCTGGAGGCTAGGGCCGACGCCCAGGCGGAGCTGGCCGACCTGTCCCAGACGTCGTCGCTCGACAAGGAATTCGCCAAGCTCGAGGCGTCCGGCGGCGGCGCCGACGTGCTGCTCGAAGAGCTGAAGCGCAAGATGATCGGCGACGGGAGCGCGGAACCGGCCGGTCAGGCCTAGCGTGCGGGTACTCTTCGTCGGTACCCCCGAAGAGTACTATCGGTCTATAGCGGAGAGGGAGGACGGCGAGCCGTTCTCCCTCTCTTTTTTATCGCCCGATGACTTGGCCGAGGGCCTATCCGTAGCCGAGGCCTTTGATGGACTGGTCGTTCCGGCCCTTCGGTTCCTGTCTATGCCGCCTGACCGGCGATCCCGCGCCGACCTCTTCGTAACGCTAGCGTGCGGGCCGGCGTCGGTCGCCGACGAATGTTTCGAGGCCGGCTGCTCGGATTATCTATGCGAGCCGTGGGGCGAGCCTGAGCTACGAGCCAGGGTCAGGGCCGCGACGTCTTCGCGCCGTTGGGCCTTGAGCGGCGGCGCTAGCCTCGACGGCCGTCTCCTTATAGGCTCCGGCCGCTCGGTTATCCTGAGCGCGGGCGACGGTAACATGCTGGCCGCGCTGTTGGCGAACCGCGGCCGGCCCGTTATGAGAGCGACGCTCATAGCCGTTTCTGGCATGGGTTCGATAACGGGACGCGCCTTGGATATGCGTGTCTCGCGGCTACGAGCCGCACTTCGAAGCGTCGGCGCCGTCGAGGCCGCTCGAGGGCTCAAGGCCGAACCCGGCGCCTATTCAATGTTCGTATAAAGCTAGATATCGAATAAAATAGCGCTTGTGGAAAACCTGTTCATTGTTTGTGCCGAAAACTGTGTGTATCCGTTTCGTTCTGTATTAAATCGTATACCATAGCCTCGAACGACACACGGCCCTTTGTTTAAAATATAAATACATGCCCGGAAAGCAATTACAGTCGAGCGAATATGGCTTGCACGCTGAGCCTCGCTAGGAAGCTCCAAAAGGTCAAAACCGAATACAGCTATTTTTGTCGAGCCGTTGTGGATAACTTGTGTGCTCTTCTGTATGAACAAGGTAATCCATAGGCCTATGGACGCCGCGTGGCCATTCGGCTTGTCAAGCCGTATGGCTCATGCTACAGTTTTAACGATGAAAAAAATCGCGGCTGCGATTCTCAGGTTTTTCCTCGGATTCGGCGTATCGATGCTCTGTCTGTCGTCCGTTTGGGCGCTCGGGGCGTATCCCATCGGCGGATCGCCGCTCGCGGTCGTCTCGCTAGGGATGGCAGCCGTCGCGTTCGTTCCAGCGGCCGTCATCCTGGCCTCGTTCCTTACGTTCTTCCTATTAAATCGCATGACATCCTCGCGGTTACGTGGGGGCATCACGTTAATCGCGCTCGCCAGCCTGACCGTAGTGGGCGTAGCCCTGCTCGCTCGCTTCCTAGGACCTTCCGGAGCGGTGGCGCCGAGCTCGCTGCCTGGAGACTATGGTCCCATAGCCGAGTGGATGCTCGAGGCGTCCACGGCGCCCTGGCCGCTATTCGCCGCGGCTTACTCGTCGCTCGCCGTCTACGCCGCGTCGTTCTGGGGACTTACCCGCCTATCCCGCTCGAGGCCGCTTATCGGCGCCTTTATAGCTCCGAGCGCCGCGATAGCGGCGATTCGGCTCCTGTCGCTCTGCCTGTCGGAGCCGGCGAGCGCTATATTCCCGCTGATCGGCCTCGACCTGCCGAGGCTGTACGGCCAGGCGGCGATCGTTACGGCCGGCGCTCTCGCGCTGGCCTTGTTCGACCTGCTGTTCGCGAGGAAGCCCTCAGGCGGAGGCCGCGATGCCTGAACGGAGGTCGAGCTTCCTGCCCGTGGCTATCGCGCTCCTATGCATCGCCTTCGCCGTAGGCTTCTTCGTCGCGCTGGTATCCATAGGACGGGCCGACGTACTGTATAAATTCGCCCTGTCGTGGGAAGCGATGCGGGCATTGATCCGCCTGGCCGACTGGGCTCCGGCGATCCTGCTCGTCGCCGCGGCCATCGCGACCGAGTCGTCGGACTCGGATGCCGGTTTCTCCGGGGCGGCCCGAGGTGTGCTGGCGCCGGCCCTCGCCCTGGCGACCGTCCTGTCGCTATTCTACCTCCTCGTGCTTCCCGTCGTAGAGGAGCGGTCAAACCGATACGAGAGCCAAAGCCAGCTGTTCGCCGATTCGCTTCGCGCCGCGGAGACGGCTTACCGGGAGGGGCGCCTGGCTGACGCCGAACGGGCGCTCCTGGCCGGCGCCGCGATCGACCAGCTCGACGATCGCTTCGTCGAGCTGAGCGACAGGATCAGGTCGGAAGCCGCGCGCGCCAGGGCGGCGACCATCGAGGATGTGGACGAGGCCCCTGACTCCGGCGCCGACGCCGTGCCGTGGCGGGTTGCCAACCGCTTCTACTTGGAAGCAGTACAGGCCAGGGATGAGGGACGGCTCTTCGACGCGCACTACCTGGCCAAGCGGTCGGCGGCCATCTACTCGAACGACGTCAACACGAGACGACTGGTCGCCGAGACCTGGTCGGCGCTACAGGCGCTCGGGCCATCGCTCGAGGAAAAGGCGGCCGCCGCGTTCTATCGTCGCAAGCTCGAGGGTTACTCGCGCTATCAAGAAGGCGACTACCTGGAGGCTTTCCGCATCTATTCGGAGCTAGCCGAGGAGGCTCCGGACGACGCGGATGTAACCGAGTACCTAGGACGCAGCACCCTCGGGCTATCGGATATTTCGTTCTTCATCGAGGAGGACGAGCGGGCGTTCTCCAGGTCCGATGAGAGGCCCTTTTCCGTGACCCTTTCCGGTCCGCGCCCGGCCCGCTTGAGCGCGTCGAGAGCGGCCGCCTCGGAGGGCGCCGTCTACTTCCGAGACCTGTACCTGGCGCTCGGAGGGGCTTCGCCGCTCGAGGTGCGTGCGCCGTTCGCGAGACTCCATGGCGATAGGCTCATCCTGAGGGCCGTGGATCGGTCGACGCCCGACCTGGTCTGGGAGCCCGAGTACGTGCGCGGGCCGTCGAGCGGCTCCGGCCAGGACGATCCGGGCTACGCGATCATCGTCCCGTTCACCCACGAAGACGCGCTGATGGCCATCCGCCTCTCCGGATCGCCGGGCGACATTCCGCTGGCCGTGCTCGCGACCGGCATCGATGACGCCGAGCGGATTGGGTTCGCTTCATGGCCTCTCAAGGTAGAGCTGGCCGAGCGTTGCTCCTATCCGTTCGCCGTCCTGATGTTGGCGCTTCTGGGCGTCGGGCTGGGCGTGCGCTTCAGGCCGACCGAACCGATAGGGGCGGTGAGCCGCTACCTGACCTCGCCGTTGCTCGTGGCGCTCGCCGTACCTCCGCTACGGCTGGCGGCGGAGCTGTCGGCCATGGCCACGAGGACCTTGGCCGCGCTGGTCCCGAGCGCTTGGTTCCTGCCAGCCTGGATAGGCGTCCTGTCGCTGTGCGTGGTGGCGAGCCTCCTCGTATCGGCGCGCATAGCCTCGCGCCGCTAGGATGACCGCCTCGCTGCCGCCTGGCGGCCGCCTGGCGGCAACGAAACGCGACTACTCCTTGAGGCGCTCCACCTTCGCCCCGAGCGCCTGGAGCCTCTCGGCGATGCGCTCGTAGCCGCGCTCGATCTGGTAAACGTTCTTGATGACGCTCGTGCCCTCGGCGCAGAGCGCCGCGATGACGAGGGCCATACCGGCGCGCACGTCGGGCGAGGTCAACGAGTCGCCGCGCAGGCGCGCCGGCCCGGAGACGACGGCGCGGTGCGGATCGCAGAGCACGATCCTGGCTCCCATGCCTATCAGCTTGTCGACCCAGAACATGCGCGACTCGAACATTTTCTCATGGATCAGTACGGTACCTTCGGCCTGAGTCGCCACGACCGTCATGATCGAGGTGAGATCCGGCGGGAAGCCCGGCCACGGCGCGTCGTCGATCTTGGGTATCTGTCCGCCGAGGTCGGGTACCACGCGCATGCCCTGGCCCGAGTGCACCGACAGCGCGTCGCCGTCCAGGCTCCAGGTTACGCCCAGCTTTCCGAAGGCCAGCTTCATCATGCGCAGGTCGTCGGGAGCGACGCCCTCGATGACGATGTCGCCTCTGGTCACGGCGGCTAGCCCGATGAACGAGCCGACCTCCATAAAATCCGGCCCGATCGTGAAGTCGGCGCCGTGCAGGGCGGCGGCTCCGTCTATCGTCAGGATGTTCGAGCCGATGCCGGAGATAGACGCGCCCATCGCCAGGAGGAGCCTGCAGACATCCTGTACGTGCGGCTCGCTCGCGGCGTTGCGTATCACGGTGCGGCCCTCGGCTATGGAGGCGGCCATGACGGCGTTCTCGGTGGCCGTGACGGAGGCTTCGTCGAGGAAGATGTCAGCGCCTTTGAGCTTGTTGGCGGTGAACTGGAACGAGCCGTCCACCTCGATGCGCGCCCCGAGCTCCTCGAGCGCCAGGAAATGCGTGTCGAGGCGCCTGCGACCTATGACGTCGCCTCCCGGAGGCGGCAGGGTCACCCTGCCGAACCTGGCCAGGAGGGGGCCGGCGAACAGGATGGAGGCCCGGACTCTCGCGGCGAGGCTCGCAGGCACCTCGGGCTGGCCGACGGCGCGACCGTCTATCGTCCAGTCGTTAGGACCGAGCCTATCGACAGAAGCGCCAAGGGACCTGCAGATGTCGAGCATCACGAAGACGTCCTCGATTTCGGGTACATTCCTGAGCGTTACCGGCTCCTCGGCCAGTAGGGCGGCCGCTATGCATGGCAGGGCGGCGTTCTTGTTGCCGCTGACACGTATCCTGCCCTTGAGCGGGTGACCGCCCTCGATACGGTACTGGTTCATGCTGGCATCCTAACCGGGGCGGCCGTGGCCGTCAACGTCGGGGGCGCCGATGCCGCAATGCTGCCGCGTTCGTACTAATCGGTTTGACGCGGATGCCGGCCTTCGCTACCTTTAAGCGACGGATCAAACGAATCCGGGACGCGCGAAGCCCTAGGAGGTCATATGTCCATAACCAGAAGGAACCCGGTACCCAGCGATATCGAGATCGCCCAGGAAGCGAGGATCAAGCCAATCGTGCAGGTAGCCGAGGATTACGGTATCTGCGACGAGTGCATCGATCATTTCGGCAAGTACAAAGCGAAGGTTCGACTGGAGTTCCTGCGGCAGAACGCCGACGCGCCGAAGCGCGCCAAGTACATAGACGTTACCGCGATCAGCCCTACGCCTCTCGGCGAGGGTAAGACCACGACGACGGTAGGTCTGACTCAGGGCCTTGGCCGGATAGGAAAGAAGGCCATCGCCGCGATCAGGCAGCCGTCGATGGGACCGACCTTCGGCATCAAGGGCGGAGCGGCCGGTGGCGGCTACAGCCAGATCGTCCCGATGGAGGACTTCAACCTGCACCTGACAGGCGACATCCACGCGGTCGCCGCGGCGCATAACCTCTGCGCCACCGCCCTCGACGCTCGCATGTATCACGAGGGCCGCTGGTCCGATGCCTTCTTCGAGAAGCAGGGCATGACCAAGCTCGATTTCGACCCGTACCAGGTGCTCTGGCGCCGCGTGGTCGATATGAACGACCGGCCGCTGCGCGACGTGATCCTGGGCGTCGGCGGCGTCGAGAACGGGCCGCTCAGGCAGAGCGGCTTCGACATAGCCGTCGCCAGCGAGGTGATGGCCATCCTCGCGCTGTCCAAGGATCTCAAGGACCTGCGAGAGCGTATGGGGCGCATCATCGTCGCCATCGACAAGAAGGGTAAGGCCATCACCACGGAGGACCTCGGCGTGGCCGGCGCGATGACCATCCTGCTAAAGGACGCGATCAAGCCGAATATCCTGCAGACCCTCGAGGAACAGCTCGCCTTCGTGCACGCCGGGCCGTTCGCCAACATAGCCCACGGCAACTCGTCGGTGATAGCCGACCTCATCGCCACGAAGATAGGCGACTATGTGATCACCGAGAGCGGCTTCGGGGCCGACATGGGCTTCGAGAAATTCGTCGACATCAAGTGCCGAACCTCGGGTATCTACCCGGACGCGGTCGTCCTGGTAGCGACGGTCCGGGCGCTCAAGATGCACGGCGGCGGCCCCAAGGTAACGCCGGGCAAGTCCCTGGCCGACGTCTACGTCAAGGAGGACGTCGAGCTACTCAAGAAGGGCCTGGCCAACCTGACGGCTCACCTCGGCATAGTCAGGAAGTTCGGCGTGCCCGCGGTCGTGGCGATCAACGCGTTCCCGACCGATACCGAGGCCGAGTGGGCCGCGATTAAGGAGGCGTCGATCAAGGCGGGCGCCGTCGACGCGGTCGTGACCAAGAACTGGGCCGAGGGCGGCGACGGCGCCGTCGAGCTCGCCGAGGCCGTCGTCCGCGCGGCCGACAAGCCGAGCGACGTCAAGCCCTTCTACCCGCTCGACCTGTCGATCAAGGAGAAGATCGAGCGCATCGCCCGCGAGGTCTACGGGGCCGATCACGTGTCGTACTCGGCCGAGGCCGACAAGGCCATCGGCAAGTTCGGGGAGCTGGGCTACGACCGCCTGCCCATCTGCATGGCCAAGACCCAGTACTCGCTATCTCACGACCCGGCGCTGAAGGGCGCCCCGAAAGGCTTCATCTTCCCGATCGCGGACGTCCGCCTCGCGGCAGGTGCCGGTTTCATCTACCCGCTGTCCGGCGAGATCAACACGATGCCCGGCCTGTCGAGCAAGCCCGGCTACATTGGCATGGATATCGATACGGATACCGGCCGCATCATAGGCCTATCTTGATAGGGGCACGGTAGGCTAATTAGGCGTAGAGGATACGAGTAAAAGAGCGAAAGCCGGAGAAGAAATACGGCAATGGCTGGGGGATGGAGCGGGCGAGGCGGCGACGTGGATCGGCTCGCCTCGTCCCCTGCTTCCCCTTTCTCTCTTGTCCTCTTATGCACTTCGCTGGCTTATCGTAAACGGTTAGGCGAGGAGGTGTTCGAGGAGGATTTTTACTCCGATGCCGATGAGGACGAGGCCCCCGGCCAGCTCGGCCCAGCGCTCGAGCCAGGCGCCTATGCGCTTGCCGAACTCGCAGCCGATTAGGCACAGCGCGAAGGTGATGCCGCCGATGATCGACGAGGCTATCCAGATCGGCGCCCCTATCACGCTGTAGCCGATGCCTACGGCCATCGCGTCGATGCTCGTCGCTATGGACAGTACGAGCAGCACCCGCAGGTCGAGCACGTTGAGCTTGCGGCGGTCCTCGTCGGTACACGATGCGTCCTTGACAGCGCCGACGGACTCTATGACCATCTTGCCGCCTACCGTGGCGAGTAGGCCGAAGGCCAGCCAATGGTCCCAGCGCCCGATGGCGGCGGCAAATGTCGATCCGATGGCATAACCGGCTAGGGGCATCAGGAACTGGAAGAGGCCGAAGGAGAACGCGGTGCGGACGGCGTAGGTGACGGTCAGGCCGGAGACGCAGACGCCGCTCGATACGGAAACGGCGAACGCGTCCATGGCCAGCGCGAAGCCGGCCAGGATGTACGTGAGCATGGATACACCTCAGAAGGTACGGGTCAGTAGGCGTCCGACGATAGCATGAAGGTCTTCGCGGGCTCTACCCCTAGGAAGGCTCGCGAGTTCTCGCATGGCCCTGTCGGTGTAGGTGGCGGCCCTGGCCTTGGCCGAGCTGAGCGCGCCCGAGTCCCTGACCGCCGCGACGATGGCCGCTACCGAGTCGTCGTTCGGGGCGGCCGGGCCGAGCAATGGCCGCAGTCCGGGTGCGCCTGCCTCGAGTGCGAGGATCAGTGGCAGGGTACACAGGCCCTCGCGTACGTCGTTGCCTACCGGCTTACGCAGCTCGCCCTCGGTCGACTCGTAGTCCAGCACGTCGTCCATGATCTGGAACGCCATGCCGACGTCGTAGCCGACGCGGGTGAGCGTCGCGACGACGGACGGTGACGCGCCGGCCTCGACGGCTCCGGCGCGCAGCGACAGCGAGAACAAGGCCGCCGTCTTGCCGGCTATCTTCCGCAGGTAGTTGCGTTCGCTCGTCGGCCAGGCGAATCGCTCGAGGTCCTGATGTATCTCCTCCGAGCATAGCGCGCCGATCAGCGAGGCGAGTAGCGTAGCGTTGCCCGGGCTGGAGCTCTGTGCGGCCAGCGCGAAGCATCGGGAGAACAGCCAGTCGCCGGCCAGAACTGCGTCCTTGGCGCCGTAGGCGGTATGGAGCGTCGGGGCGCCTCGTCGGGTGGGCGAGGCGTCGATCACGTCGTCATGGATCAGTGTGGCTATATGCAGTAGCTCGATCGCGGCCGCGAGGCCGGTCAGGTCGACGTTCCTGCGGCGCCCGAATCCTCCGGCCAGCAGCATGAAGGCGGGTCTGAGCATTTTACCGTTCGCGTCGATCAGGCTGACGACGGCATGCGACAGCGGGAACCTGGCTCCGGAGACGACAAGCCGCATCCGGGCGCGCACGGCGTCGAGCCTTGCCGCCATCTCGGGCATCTGGGTCCAGAAATCTGACATCGTCTATACGGCTCGCTTCTCCGGTGCTCTATGCAAAGGACTCAAGTAGGATACCAGTGGGGCGAGGAGACACGGAGAAGAGAGAAAGTAGTGAAGCGATGGAGGAGAGATGATCATATCCCATGCTTCCTCCTTGGCTTCGCTTGCTACGTCTCCCTCTGTGTCTCCGTGCCTCTATAGCTAAAGGCCTAACGCTCCATCAGTTCCAGAATCGCTTACTTCGTCGGGTCGTCGGCGTAGAAGTGCCATCTGCGGGCGAACTTGGTGCCGTTCCACCACTTCTTGAAGAAGGGGACACTCCAATAGTCCATACCGAACGAGCGCCCGGCTCCGCCCATCATCAGGATGGCGGCGAAGAGGAACCAGAGCTGGTCCCAGGCGAACATGCCGGACAGCGTGAAGATCACGCACATCGCCATGCTCGCTACGGCCGCCCACCAGGTGAAGAAGCCGCCGAACAGCGCAAGGCCTATGGCTATCTCCATGACGACGATCATGGCCTGGAAGCCCTGGTAGGGCATGTAAGCGAACAGGCCGTCCATGAAGGTCGTTCGGAACCAGGTACTGATCCCGCCGTTGAAGTCGAAGATCGGCTTGGTCAGGTCCCAGACCTTGCCGAAGCTCTTGGCGGCCGTCTCGGCGACCGCCTGGACGGCGCCGGAGGCGGCGCTGACGGCCTCGACCGCGGGCTCGGCCCATTCGCCGGAGGCCGCGCTGACAGCTTCGACCACGGCCTCGACGGCGCCTGAGGCGGCGCTGACGGTCTCAGTCGCGGGCTCGGCCCATTCGCCGGAGGCGGCGCTGACGGCTTCGACCGCCTTGATGCCGGCCTGTTTAACGCCCGGGCTGAACATCCATCCGCTCTTAGACCCGGCGGACCAAGTCAGCCAGCCCTCGCCGATCTTGTTGACGCCCTCCATTACCCACATGAGGCCGAGCCACATGCGCAGAAGTAGCGGCCAGTAGCCACGTACCTTCCAGGAGGCGAAGCCGCCGATGAACGAGCGGCGTTCCTTAATGTCAAGGAACTCGTGCTTGGCATATTCCCAGACCTGGTTCACGCCGGCGATGTTCAGGAGGTACCACATGTTGATCATGTGCTTCATCGCCATCGCGAAGAACCCGCTCGTCTTCATGCCGCCGGCGTTGGCCACGCCGTAGCGGCCGCCGAGCGATACCATGAAGCCGTGGAAGGCCGACTTGAACTGGTGGCGTTCGGCCTTGCCCTCGATGTCGGCGATGATGTTCTTGGCTGCTACCTCGGCGGTCTGGTGGGCGCCCTCGACGATCTGCGGGAGCGGCTTGCCGTTCTCGATGAAAAAGGCGTTATCGCCGACGACGTACGCGTACGGGTAGTCGACGCTTTTCATCTCGGCGTCGACCTGCAGGCGGCCGCGGCCGCGCTCGCCCTTGGTCAGATCGAGGCCGGCAGCGAAGGAGCTACCCTTGACACCGCAGGTCCAGATGAAGGTATCGGTCTCGATGACCGTACCGTCCTTGCATAGCACCTTGCCGGGCTCGGCGCCGATGATCGACGCGTTGAGCATGACCTCGCAGCCCATTTTGGCCAGGTACTTCTCCGCCTTGACGCGGAGCGGCTCCTCGAGGATGGGCAGGATTGACGGCAGGGCCTCGATATTGACGACGCGGGACTCGGAGCGATCCAGATAATGTTTGCGGCACATCGCGTCACGGTATTCGAGCAGCTCGCCGATCATTTCCATGCCGGTGAAGCCGGCGCCGGCGACGACGAAGGTGAGCAGACGCCTACGGACGGCGGGATCGGTCTCCTCGGCAGCTTTGGCGAACATGTGCTCGACGTGGTGGCGGAGGCGCATCGCGTCGTCGAACGACCAGAGACTGAAGGAGTTCTCCTTGACGCCAGGTATATTGAATTACTCGGGCTCGGCACCTGCCCCGACGATTATGTAGTCGAAATCGTACGAGCGAGCCTTGCCGACGGCCTTCTTGCCCTTGAAGTCGACCGATACGACCTCGTCGAGGACCACGTCGATCTTCTTGGCGCCGAATATTTTCTTGAAATGCACCTGGACCGACTCGGGCTCGGTGCGCCAGCCAGCTACCTCGTGTAGTTCGGTCATCAACGTGTGGAACGGCTTTCTATCGATGAGCGTGATCTCCACGCCGCTGTCCTTGCGGAAACGCTTCTCAAGTATCTTTCCGGCCCAGACGCCGCCGTACCCTCCTCCGAGGATTACTATCTTCTTCGCTTCGGCCATAGTCTCTCCTTGCCAGCCTAGTGTAATGCGGAATGGTACCCGCGACGCTAAAATTTATCATCGCGTGACGGAAAACGACTAATATGAGTTATGTATACATAGTTATAGGAAAATGTATATGTTTGGCAAGCCCTGGCTAGTGTTACGAATCTTAAGCAGTCTCCCGCCACTCGCCGATCAACCGAAGGCATA
>ENA-UOWO01001475-UOWO01001475.1-activated-sludge-metagenome-genome-assembly--contig:-NODE-1475-length-31178-cov-15.082061_pt1 | contig 31178 bp, 28 predicted proteins | sample MGYA00238148_ERZ761564 | MGnify/ENA primary metagenome ERZ761564 (study PRJEB28885, sample SAMN05720194) | activated sludge metagenome | isolation source: Anaerobic digester | place: USA...
ATTCCAGGTACAGCATCCATTTTTAAACGGAAGTGAGACAGACCCACATCATGTATCACATCCTGCGCATTAATAACAAACTTAACAGGTTTACCAACCGGCAAGTACATCGTTGTAGCCACATGTATATCATCTTTGGCCGCAGGGTCATCAAAATCAACCCCAAGACTATTAGCGCCTTTTGATAATTTAAAATTCTTTGCTCCTAATGTCTTATCCGGACCCGGGTAGCGGTATTCCCATCCAAACTGGTGCCCTGTAACTTCAACAACGATCGCATCTTTTGGCGCTTCTCCCGTCATCTTAAACCAGTACTTCAAACCAAATACAACCAAAACCGTAAGGAATATCGCTGGCACTGTTGTCCAGATCAACTCCAGTTTTGTATTGTGTGGAAAGTAATAGGCTTTTCTGTCATCGCTTTCCTGGTATTTAAATGCAAACCAAAACAGCAGTACCTGTGTAAGAATGAATACGACACCTGTAACACCTAATGTGATATACAGCATGAGGTCAATCTTTTCTCCGTGATCTGAAGCGGCAGGCTGTACAAACAATGTTTTGTTGTAGAACAAATCATTGCACCACCAAACGCCTATCAGGCCCAGTACCAAAAATGAAATAAGCAAAAAGGCATTTATCTTATTGTTCTGCCTGCGGGCTTTTTCTTCTCCTTTCAGCACATTTACATATTCACTGGCTTTCGCAATCTGAAAGATGACTACGAAGATCATTACACCAATTGCTGCCAACAAAATTTGAGTCATGTCTCTAAATTATTTATATATACTTCTTAATAGTTCTTTTGTTTAATCACACACGCTGTTATGTATGGTGTATGATACTTTCTTTCAGGAAAGGATGGTTTTTAGCTGTAAGCGGATGCTTGGTGAAAAAGTCACCCACTCTCCACATAATAACACCTATGAACAGCGCTGCAATACCAAATTCAAACAATCCAAGATGTGCTTTATCATACAGCGTTCCTGGCATCACCATTTGCCATACGTCAATCCAGTGTCCAAAAATGATAAGCAAGGCCATAAACGTCATCAATGTATAGTTCCGCTTAACTGATTTTTTCATCATTATTAAAATAGGACAAACAAAATTCAGAATAAGATTGAGGAAGAAAATACCTCTGTAAGGACCTGAAACCCTTACTTTAAAGTAACCTGTCTCCTCAGGGATATTAGCATACCAGATCAGCATGTACTGTGAAAACCACAGGTAGGTCCAAAAGATGGAGAATGCAAACATGAATTTACCAATATCATGCAAATGCTCATCTGTAACATACTCCAGCTGCCCGTTGTTTTTCAGGAAGATTATAAACAGGGCTATTAAAGACATTCCTGCAACAAACGTACTGGCAAAAGTATACCAGCTAAACATGGTACTATACCAATGAGCATCGATGCTCATTATCCATAACCAGGGAATTGTAGAGCCAACTGAAAGGCCAAAAACAACAATAAACAGGGAAGCGTATAAAATGTTTTTCTTTATCCATTTATCACCTGTTTCATAATCCATCGTTCCAGCCTTATCACTCTCAAAGCTCAGTGAACGCAGTTTTTTACCCAGCAACCACCAAAGCAGTATCATAATAGCACTAAACAAACTATAAAACATGGGATTTAAAAATCCGCTTTTACCACTTAAAAGCTTGTCACCGGCAACTGTTTCTTTATTTACCCATGGATAAATATCATACCTGCCGCCCCAAACGATTGCCATTAATATAAAGAATGTAATGATTCCCATTACTGGTACTACACTTGAAATAGCCTCAGGAACACGCCTGAGCGCAACCTGCCATCCACCCATTGCAAGAGTGGTAAATCCAATAAAGAACATCCCCACATTTACCAATAACAACCAGTACACACTGTTTTGTAACAATACGGCCCAGAATCTTGTTGCCTCTTCGGGATGGTCGCCTGTACCCACTGCACCAAACGGATGGTACATGATAGCGCCCCAAAGCAATGCAATTACACCCACACCTATAAGGCCCATGGTCCATTTTTTATAGTTGCCCGGTAATTCGAATGAATGAGTCATCTAAATCTTTATTTTGAATGAACGTTTTTTTAGTTTGCCTTTTTAGTACTGTCTGCCTTTACTACAGAAGGCCCGGTAGCAGCAACTGCCACTGAAGTAGTACTGCCAGCTGCCGGCTTTTCTTCCAGCGTTCTGATGTACTGAATAATCATCCACCGCTGTTTCCTGCTTAACTGAGAAGCATAGCTTCCCATATTTCCCTGTCCATATGTTATTACATGAAACAATCTTCCATCACTGTATGTTGGGGAAGTGGCAACTATATTTTTAACGCCACCTACTTTCGTTGACACCGGACCGTTATTACCTGCCTTCGGACCATGGCAAACTCCACAATAGATATTAAAAAGTCTCGCTGTTTCCACGCTGTCTTGCCCTGTTAATGGAGGCATTGGATTTTTTGTGGCATTGCTGATCGTATAAAGTCCGCCGGCAGAATCTTCCAACGGTGCCGCAAACGGCTCCAATTCACCCACACGCATGGTGCCTTCAACCGGCTTACTGTTATAAAATATAAACTCGTCTTTACCTAAACGGGCAGGATCATTCGTAAACTTGGCGGAATCAAGCAGAGCATAAGACTCTACCGCACGGCTGTATGCCATATCCGGCATGTATACCCTTCCCGGATCATCTTTCGAACGACCACAGCTTGCCAGTAACACTACAGCAGAAACAAACGCAACTGCAGTAAATAATTTAAATCGTTTCATTTATTAATTATCAATTGTCAATTAATTAATATCCTTTCTCCATTTCCCTGTACAGCTTTTGCTCCCTGTCGTACCTGCCAAGCCACCAGCCCGTTTCAGCATGCTGCACATTCACTTCAGTAGCACCTGCATTCCTTAAAAAAGCCTGTACTTCTTCGTCGTTTGTTTTATCCGTACACTCAATCGCCATTACAAAAAGGTCATCTGTGGCTCTCGGGTGAAAATGATGCTTTTTTATAAACGGAGATAGCTGGCACAGGTAACAAAATGTAAGCACCATACCTACCGCAGCAAACAATACCGTTAATTCAAAAGTGATCGGTATCCATGCCGGCAACGCAAAATGCGGTTTACCGCCGATGTTCAACGGCCAGTCTTTTGTTAAGATCCAGCTGATGCATGTAAGTGCTGTAGTGGTTCCTGTAATAGCGTAGATGAAACCAGCAGTATGCAGACTTGTTTCTCTTAAGCCCATTGCATGGTCGAGTCCATGTACAGGGAAAGGAGTGTAAACGTCGTGTATTTTGTATCCCGTTTTGCGAACATTTTTCACAGCAGGAAACAGCACTGCTTCGTCATCAAAGCAACCAACTACAAATTTTTTTATTCCTCCGGCCATAGTATTTAAAGTCTAAATATTTACAATCTATCCGCCAACGTTGCAACGTTTAAAACGTGTGCAACGTTTAAACGTTTTTAATGAGCATGCTCCACTTCTTCAATGTAAAACTTATCTGAATCCTTCTTCTCTATATCAGTCATTTTGCGCTTATAATTTTCGCCTGTGGTTTTCAATACGCTCTTAATTTCTGCTACCGCAATTACAGGGAAGTATTTTGCAAAGAGGAAGAAACAAGTAAAGAACAAACCAAAAGTACCCAGGTAGAAACCAATCTCGTATACAGACGGGCTGTAATAAGTACTCCAGGAAGATGGCAGGTAATCCCTGTAAGTAGACGTTACGATAATTACAAAACGTTCGTACCACATACCTACGTTCACTATAATACTCATAAAGAAGGTGAATACGATATTCCTTCTTAATTTTTTAAACCAGAATACCTGCGGTGAAACTACGTTACAGAACATCATCAGCCAGTAACTCCATCCATAAGGGCTCCAGATATTCACCCTGTTTTGGCTAAAGGCATACCATTCGTATGGATTTTGTCCATACCATGCAATGAACAGCTCGGTGATATAAGCGATACCTACAATAGAACCTGTAAGCACAATTACTTTGTTCATCGCTTCTATATGGCCGATGGTAATATAATCGTGCAGGGAAAATACTTTTCTAAGCACCAGCATCAACGTCTGCACCATGGCAAAACCTGAGAAGATGGCACCAGCAACAAAGTAAGGAGGGAAGATGGTGGTGTGCCATCCCGGAACTACGGAAGTGGCAAAGTCAAATGATACAATGGTATGTACGGATAATACCAGCGGTGTACTTAAACCTGCCAATACCAATGATAAACTTTCGTGACGCTGCCAGTGCTTGGTACTGCCGGTCCATCCAAACGCAGCAACACCATATAATAATTTACGGAGTTTTGTTTTTGCCCTGTCTCTCACGGTTGCCAAATCGGGTAATAAACCGGAGTACCAGAATAATAATGAAACGGTAAAATAAGTGGAAATCGCAAATACATCCCAAAGCAATGGTGAGTTAAAGTTAACCCACAAAGGACCCCTGGTATTTGGATAAGGTAATACAAACACCGCCATCCACACACGGCCCATGTGCCAAATAGGGAACTGGCCGGCACACATTACCGCAAAAATTGTCATCGCTTCTGCGGCACGGTTCACCCCTGTTCTCCAGCCCTGGCGGAAGAGCAGCAAGATCGCAGAGATCAACGTACCTGCGTGACCAATACCAACCCACCACACGAAGTTGGTGATATCCCAACCCCAGCCGATAGTTTTGTTGAGGTTCCATTGACCGATACCATAGGTAACCTCCCGGTAAACACTGTACACACCAAAAAGCAGTAAGGCCACACTTATCCAGAAACCAATGTACCAAAGACGGCTTGGCTTCATCTCAATGGGGCGAATAATGTCTTCCGTTACCTGGTGATAGGTTTTATCTCCATCTACCAGCGGTTCCCTGATCTGTGATTCGTACTTTAATAATGACATATCTTATTGAGGCCTCACCCTCATTCTCCCGATTGTTATCGGGAGAGGCCAGGCATTTTTTTTATTGTTCAATTTCAGTAATTAAGCATTTCAGCTTTATAACCATTTCAACATTTATACGTGCGAACAACTCACCTCCAGTACTTCATTCCTGTGCAGGTTAGAGTGGCTTATTATCCGTGTGCTTTTTCTGCTTTATGCGCTGCATTCTTTTCGCCATGACCACCCTCTTCTGCTTTCTCATTTGTTACATGCCTGTCTGTATTCTTAATTTTAGCCAGGTAACTCACATTTGGCAGCACATGCAGTTGCTCTAACACATAGAAATTCCTGTTCTGATCGGCCCTTGCTTTGGACACCTCACTTTCTGGATCGTTCACATTACCAAAAGTGATACAACCTCCAGGGCAAGCCTGTGAACATGCCACTTTTACATTACGTACCAATGTTGGGTCTTCTGCTTTTTTAGCAGCCAGCTTGCTTTCCTGTAAACGCTGAACGCAGAAAGAACATTTTTCAATTACGCCTCTTGAACGAACTGTAACATCCGGATTCAACACCATTCTTGTTAAGTCGTCGTTCATTTGTAATGTCACATCATCTAAATCCGACCCAATTAATGTCTCCTGGTTATCTGCAAAGCTGTCTGCACCATTATAATCCAGCCAGTTAAAACGGCGAACCTTAAACGGACAGTTGTTTGCGCAATATCTTGTACCGATACAACGGTTATAAGTCATTTGGTTAAGGCCTTCACTGCTATGGTTGGTGGCAGCTACAGGGCAAACGTTTTCGCAAGGAGCATTATCGCAATGCTGGCACAGCATCGGCTGAAACACTACATCAGGATTGGTAACATCGCCAGTGAAATAGCGGTCAATACGAAGCCAGTGCATTTCATGATATCTCGCCACCTGCTTTTTACCAACCACCGCCACATTGTTTTCTGCAGTACAGGCAATAACGCAGGCACTGCAACCAGTACAGGTGTTCAGGTCAATGCTCATTCCCCATTTAACACCCGGCTTATCATAGTAGGGATAAATGGTGGCATCTTTTACAAAATCTTCGCCATGTGAACCATGCAATAGCAGTGCTCTTTCATGCGTAGCTTCTTCTAATACCCTGCCTGGATTGGCTATAAATGTTTTTAAATTCGTTTCGTATAAGACTGGCCTGCTTTCTGAAGAACCATGCACCTGCGTTTGTGCAAGCATGTATGGATCTTTGGTTGATTTGGAAAGTTCCGCTGGACCTGAATACCGGAAACCGGTACCGTCAAATATTACAAACGGATATACATTTACGCCAGCACCATTTGCTGCTTTGCCAATGTTCTCTTTTGTATTAACGGGGTCTTTACTTGCCCTTCCATATCCAACTGCAACTGCCACCACCTTAGGATGAATACCCGGCAGAACAAGCATTGGCAATTCCTTCTCTATATTATTAACTTTGATCTTTACAACCGGCTTTTCTGGTGTTACTTCATAGGCATCACCATCACGCTGTTCGCCAACAAGGTCTTTTCCAGTCAATTCTTTATACAGGGCCGGGCTTACCATAGCATAGTTATCCCAGGTTACTTTTGAAATAGGGTCAGGCATTTCCTGCAACCAGGGGTTGTTGGCCTGGCTTCCGCTTCCCATACCAACTTTTTGATAAAGCACCACTTCAAAACCTTGTTTTGCCGTAGCTACTTTGGAAGCTGCTTCAGCCAGTTTTGCGCTGCTAAAAGTGGCTCCACCCACTGTATCAGCTGTTTCTATTAAACCAGACTGCAGTGCAGCATGAAATGCTTCTGCTGTACCCAGCTTTTTAGTCCAGAAATCTTTAAAGTAAGCTTCATAGTCCATTGTGCTGCCAGCCCATTTCAACAAAGACGTTTGGAAAGGCCTTGTTTTAAACAATGGATTAACAGTAGGCTGCTGTAAGCAAAAATGGCCGGTTTTAGGTTCTGCATCACCCCAGCTTTCGAGCCAGTGGTGCGAAGGGATGATGTATTTGCAACACTCGGTTGTTTCATCAATGGTGCCGCTGAAAGAGATGGTCAATGGTAATTTGCTGATCGCATCACCCAGTTTGGCGCCGTTAAGGTAATTGTATACCGGGTTAGCTCCGTATACCAGCAAAGCGCCGATATTACCAGCATTGATATCATTTACAAGTGTATTAAAATCGGCGTCTATACCCTGGCGGTAGTTAGAGGCAACGGCCCAGTTAATTGTTTTACCATTAGCACCGATTGCTTCGTTGATGGCATTTACGATGATCTGCAGGTTCACGTCGTTGCTGCCACAAACAACCAATGCCGCGCCGCTATTTGCTTTGAGGTGTGCAACGGTTTCATCAATCCCTTTGTTTACTGCTGCATCGCTGATAGCAGGTGCTGTAACACTGCCACCCAATTTTGCCAAAATATTTAAAGCAACAGCCGCTTTTTCCGAAGGCCTGTGTACAAACCTGTCGTCTGCATTACTTCCGGTAAGGCTGAGATAGCTTTCAAATTGTATATGACGGCTCATTTCAGGTTTTGTACCCGAAATTTTCCTGTTCTTTTGATATTGATAAGTGAACTCAACCGGGCTCAACCATGTGCCAAGGAAATCAGCGCCAAGGCTCACAATTACTTTAGCATTATCAAAATGATAAGAAGGAATTGCCCTTTTACCATAGCAGGCCTCATTGGCCAGCAACATACCGCTATAGCTCACTGCATCATATTGAACATGGCGGCTGCCAGGGTATTTTGCTAAAAATTCAGTTATTACCTGTGCTGTTGAAGGAGAGTTAAGTGTTGTGGTTAATAATACAACGGGTTTGCCACCGAGCGCTGCCAGTTTATCTGCAATGGTTTTATCCAGCTGATCAAATTTGGGAACCTCTTTAAACTGTCCGCCTGATTTTTCTTTTGGATGGCGAACCCTGGTGGTGTCGTATAGATCCAGTACCGATGCCTGCGACATGGCACTGGTGCCCCCTCCTGTTATTTTTGAGTTTTCATTTCCTTCAATTTTTATAGGACGGCCGTCTCTTTGTTTTACAATTACCGGCTGCACATCTCCTTCATTTACAAAAGTAGAAGCATAGTAATTGGCCACGCCCAACACTAAATCATCCGGCTTTTTTAAGAATGGAACCGACTTGCGTACTGGTGTCTGGCAACTGGCAGCTAATGTAGCCGCAGCTGTGCTGAAACCTAAGTATTTAAGAAAATCCCTTCTTGGGCTTTTGGCATCCAGTAAACCATTATCCAGATCTTCCAAAGGCAGCAATTGCTCCTGGAACTCATCCTCCGACTTTTTCTGAAAAGATTCTGATTGATTTAATTCACCAAAACTTTGCCAGTACTTTTTTTCCATACTATAATTTGAAAATTCGATAATTTGAAAATTTGAAAATTGACTGCCACTGGTTTAAAGCCATTTTCAAATTGAGCCATCTTCACATTAACACATTACATTAATAGTGACATTTCTGACATTCTGTACCACCGATCTTCTCCACTGTTACACTGTCTAACCTGTGTGGATTTTCCACCATTTTACCGTTCTTGTTCCTTACTGAGTCGGCCATTTCATCATGGAACTTCTCATAAATGCTATAGAACTTGTTACCTTCTCCGGTTTTTGTGTTGTAGAAGTCAACCTTGCTTTCCCTGTGGCAATTGATACACCAGCCCATGCTGAGATCGCTGAATTGTTTCACTTCACCCATTTCCTGAATTTCACCGTGGCAGGTTTGACATTGCTGCTTGCCCACTTTCACGTGCTGGCTATGATTGAAATAAACATGGTCAGGCAGGTTGTGGATCTTCACCCATTCGATGGGTTTACCCGGTTTGTCGTATTTTTTTGACGCAGGGTTCCAGCCGGCATAATCATACAACTTCTGTATTTCTGCTGTACCGTTAACTGCCGTACCATCTTCAAGTTTCAATTCATCAGGACCTTCATATTTATTAATTGATTTATGGCAGTTCATACACACATTCACTGATGGAATATTTGAGAACTTACTGTCTTGCGCACCGCTATGGCAATACAAACAGTTGATCTGGTTGGTGCCGGCGTGTACTTTATGGGAATAATAAATAGGTTGTTTTGGCTGGTAATCTTTCATACGGCCAAGCCCGATCAGCGCATTGGTTGTTTTATATCCTGCAAAACAGAACAACACAATAACTGCAGTCATCAAATAGGCTTTATTGCGGTAGAAAGGAACAGGCTCACTCCTGAACACCCCGTCTTTTTCATCCGATAATTTTTTAAGACTGCTGTTTACCTGTAATAAAATGAAGGCAACAACAGCAAGGATCAGGGTTAGGATACCAAAGAGAAGGGAGTTGTCTTGTGCAGGCGCTCCGGTACCACCACCCGGAGGCGGAGGTGGGGTATAGGCATCTGCATAATCTAATATTGCTTTGATATCATCTTTAGGCAGATTGAACTGTGTCATTTTCGAACCCCAGGTAGCCAACAGTTTTTTTGCGTATGGATCTGTCTCCACCATGGTATTCACATTATTCACCCATTTATAAGCCCACTCTGGGTTAGGGGCTCTTTCCCTGGCGCCTTTCAGCATCGGACCCGTCATATCAGCATCCGGCTTGTGGCAAGCGGCACAGTTAGCTTTAAAAAGTTCCTCTCCGGTAGCAGCCAATACTGCACTATTTGAGAACGAGAATATTACAATAAGAAGTACACTTACCAGTGAAGTTTGAAAGAATTTTCTATAACGACTCATACAGTTTGTTAAGGATGATGGTGGGGAAAAAACCTTTATCCGGCTGCAAAAATAAGTATGTATGTTCACAATATATCAACATTCTAAAAAAAATTTTTTCCTTGTCCAGCTTGATTTTCAGCCGATTGTTGTATGTTCCCTGCACCCATTGTCATGTTTTTGTAAACAGAATTTTATAAACCTACTTTTCAGACCCTCCGGCCTCATTTGTTAAATTTTTGCAGCACTTTTGCGGCATGTTCAGCAAACTACAGCAAAGATGGAAAGTGAATGGTCTCCAGCTTTTCTTAATTCTCTGCACTTTTGCCCTTGGCGGCAGTCTTTGTGGTTACCTGGCCCGCAGGCTGTTGATATCAACCGGGCTGGAAAAAAACGGCCTGTGGGTAGTACTGTATATCATCGCAATGACCTTGATCTGGCCGCTCTGTGTTTTGCTTGTCAGCATTCCTTTTGGCCAATACCCGTTTTTTAAAAAATACCTAACAAAGGTCTGGACCAGGATGACCCGGCAAAAGAGCCCCGTTACCCATGTCGCCATTTTTGCAAGTGGTGCCGGGAGCAATGCGCATAAAATAATCGACCATTTTCAAAACAATGGTGCTGTTAAGATTGGTCTTATTGTTTGCAACAACCCGCAAGCCGGGGTATTAAACCTGGCAGCTGCCAGGAAAATACCTTCGCTGCTTATTCAAAAGAAGCGGTTTTATGAAGAAGACGCTTACTTGCCCGAATTAGCCCGGCAACATATAGACTTTATAGTGCTGGCGGGTTTTTTATGGAAAGTGCCCGTTACACTTATCAACAAGTTTCCAAACAAAATCATCAATATACACCCGGCACTATTACCAAAATATGGTGGCAAGGGTATGTATGGCGACAAAGTGCATGAAGCTGTACTTGCTGCAAAAGAAAAGGAGAGTGGTATCACCATTCATTATGTGGATGAAATATATGACCACGGTAATATTATACAGCAGGCTACCTGCTCCATTGAAGAAAATGAAACGCCTGCTTCGCTTGCGCAAAAGATCCACCAGCTCGAGCACAAACATTACCCGGAAGTGATAAGCCACTTATTGCAAGCCACAAATAACAGTTAAAAAGAAGCGGTAAGTTTTTCATACAGCATTTCTGCTATAATATTGCGGCATACAAACACTAACAATTGAGGCTTTTGTACAAAATACGTTTTACAGTTGCATGCTGCCTGCTTTTTCTATTTACTAAAGGCCAGGTGGTTATTACCGGTACGGTGTATGATTCCACAAAAACAGTTCCCGTAAAAGATGTAATCATCCAAAGCAGCAGCGGCGTCATGGCCGTTACAGATTCAAACGGAAGGTATAATATACTTGCAGGTGAAAGGGACTCACTTATTTTTATTTACAAAAACAAACCCACTTTAAAATTTGCTGTAGCCCAGGTACCCAACAGCGGCATCTTTGATATTGCTTTACATATAAGGGTAGACGAAAAATACAAAAGACTGAAGGAAGTAAAAGTCTTTACAAGAAGCTACCGCCAGGATTCTGCAGAGAACCGGGAACGGTATGCCAAAGCTTTTAACTACCAAAAACCGGGTATTAAATTAAGCACCAACAGTTATTCCGGTGCTGCCGGTGTTGATTTGGATGAGCTAATCAATATATTCCGGTTTAAGAGAAATAAACAATTAAAAAAAATGCGGCAGCGGCTTGAAGAAGAAGAGAAAGAAAAGTTTGTTGACTACCGGTTTAATAAATCTGCGGTAAGAAGGGTAACCAGGCTTGAAGGAAATGAACTGGATGTTTTTATGAAACAATACAGGCCAGGTTTTGAATTTACGCTTAACAGCGAAGTGGTTGAATTTTACCAGTACATTTTAAATGCGTCGTATGAGTTTAAAATAATCCGGGAGCAAGAAGTATTTATAGACACCAGATTTAATAAAGAGCTGGTGCAGATGGCAACCGGGCTTGTTGAGAACGACCTGCAACTCTTTATGAAAAGATACAGACCTGCCTATGAATTTACAAAAAGCAGCAGTGCCGGGGAGTTTCATGAATATATTATGGCAGCTTACAGCCAATATAAAGAAAGGCAATCTCTGCATGAAGCCAAAACTGACAGTCTTAATAAAAAGACAGTACAACCGGCTGTTCTTCCTGAGTAAATTATTAAAGTAAACAAATAAAAGAGGGGCGTAGATAGAAATCTTGCCCCGTTTTAAATCCATATCCTTTGAAAAACCAATTATACCTACGAAGAAAACCTGTTGATGGTTTACAGCATGCTGAATTATTTTTTTCTTTTCGTGGGTAAACCTTTCCTCGTTATTAAGGTCTTCCGGGTATCTGCGTTTTAAAAAACGCCTGTTCAGCTTACCATGCTGCTGTATTTGTTATTTGCGTACAAAACTTCTCTTGTCAAAAGTTAAGGAACTGCAAAAACAAACAGGTACCGTTTTGCTCCCCATAATTTATGGCACGGTTTTCGAAAATGTGTGTTGTGGAGACTCCCAGGTGAAAATTATTAAAAACCAATATTCTGATTAAACAAATCAATCTTCAATTAAAAAACTTATTTTATGAATACAAACTATGAAACAACTGCTGCCCCCCAGGCACCAGAAAGATCTCAAACAAAAAATATTATTATTGGCGTATTGTCGGCTGCCGTGCTGGGTCTTGGTATATATGCCGTTTCAGACCACACTAAATCCGGCGAACAGATTCAGCAACAGCAAACGCAGATTGCAAAAGTTTCTGATGAAAAAAGCTCCATCCAAAGCAATTTTGATGCATCACTTGCAAGGCTTGATTCGATGAGCAGCATCAACAAAGGACTAGAAGGAAAACTGACAGCGAGTAATAATGAAATAGCCAAAGCAAAAACTGAGATCAGAAGCATTTTAAACAAACGGAATGCTACTGCTGCTGAGTTAGGAAGAGCTAAAAAATTAATTGATGAATTAAACGGCACTATTACGACAATGGAAGCCGACGTAGCAAGACTTACACAGGAGAATCAAAGTTTAACAGCTGATAAAGTTACTTTAACTGCCGATAAAGAAAAATTGACTGCCGATCTAACGGCTACGTCTACCGCAAAAGATGAACTGGCGGCAAAAGTCGATGTGGCTTCCACACTAAATGCTTCAAACATACAGGTAAAACCAATCAATGTTAAAGGTGAAGGAAAGGAAAAAGAAACAAAGACTGCAAAACGTGTTGACAAGCTTTTGATATCTTTTAATGTTGATAACCGTATTGCTCCTGCAGGATCTACAGATGTATTTGTAACGATCACAGGTCCCGATGGCCAGGTAATCACCAATGAAGCAAGCGGGTCAGGCATGTTTACAACCAGGGAAGAAGGAGAAAAGAAATTCACAACAAAACTTCCGGTTATTGTGGAAACAGCAAAAAGAAAATTTGTAGAATTTGGTTTTGTACCGGGCGCAACTTTTCAGCAGGGTAATTATAAAATACAGATATATCAAAATGGATTTTTGATTGGCGAAGGAACAACAGAGTTAAAAAAAGGTGGCTTATTCAGTTAGTACCTTTTTACCGGTTGTATAAAGAGCAATTTGGGCGAAGGCTCAAATTGCTCTTTTATTTTTTGTCAAACAGTAATTTTTTAAACCTTTCCAGTTCTGTTTTTTCTACAGCGGACAAAGTTTCATTGTTGTCAAATTTGGTTTTGTAAAAAACCACTCTTTTATGCTGGGGAAATTTTTCAAGAATTTCATCAATGATCTTTCCAACAGATTCGTCCTTTGTATAAAGAGGTGTTGGCGCAGGTAAATCAGACCGGTGTTTTGCATGTTTTTTTAAAATGATAGCTTCCAGCGTGGCCAGTTTGGCTTCCGAAATGGATACTACTTTGGAGGCTTTCCCCAAGAGGCCTTCCAGTTGCTTTTTGCTTAAGCCTCCTCTTTCCTGGTATTGAAATAGTAAGCTCTTTATAAAGTCTGACTCCGGATTAGCTGCCAGTGTTTCTTTTAATACATCCAATATTACATCAACTCCTACTTTCTTTTTTTGCTGCATTGGTAAAAATAACTTCTAATTGGCTATAAAAAAATAGAACCAGGGTGAAAACCCCGGTTCGTTTTTAATCCGTACCCTATGAAAACTAGGATGAAAGTATAGTATTTATTTTGAATATTCAAAATTCAGCAGGGTAATTCTACGGCAACGATTGCTTTAGGTAGTATTCCACGGAATTAAATCTTGAACCAACCCCGTTTTATAAACATGCGCAGCATGATCAGGGGGATTATCAGCATGATTGCCACAGAAATAAAAAAACCCCACTTATCATGCAGTAGTGGAATCCGGTCGAAGTTCATCCCAAAAATGCCGCCGATAACTGTAGCAGGTGCAAGCAGGCAGGTAACTACTGCCATAACCTTCATCACTTCATTCATTTTAAGATTTACATTGCTTAAGTAAAGGTCATGCATGTTGATCATCATATCACGGTAGTTTTCTGCCAGGTCATTTGCCTGTATAATATGGTCATACACGTCTTTAAAGTATTTTTCTGTTCGCTCTTCTATCAATTCGCTGTCACTTCTTAAAATGCCATTTACCATTTCCCTTACGGGCGCAATACTTCTTTTTAAAACGATCATTTCTTTTCGCAGCATATTTATTTTGGCCAGGCTGCGGCTGTTGGGGCTGCGTACAATGTCTTCCTCAAGGTTTTCTATCTTCTCACCCAGCTTTTCCATTACCAAAAAGTAATTGTCAACTACAAGGTCTATCAAAGAATAAAATAAAAAGTCTGCACCCTGCTGGCGCACTTTGGTACCCGCAATTTTCAACTTTTCCCGCAGGGGATTAAAAACGTCCCGGGAAGCATCTTCCTGGAAACTAATAACAAAATTTTTACCCAGTATGAGGCTCAGTTGCTCTGTTTCAACCGCACTATGCTGTTCATTAAAATACAGCATGTTCATCAGGCAAAATACGAGTCCGTTAATTTCATCCATCTTGGGCCGCTGCCCCAGGCTGAGTATATCTTCCACAATGAGGTTGTGAATGCCGTAGTGGTTGCAGATAGTTTCAACATCATTTTTACGCAGGCCATCAACATTGAGCCAGGTTACCTTGGGTGAATCAACATAGTGAAAACAGGACTGCACCCCTGATAATTGCTTTGTATCAATAGTGGATGAATCAAAGTCGTACACATAAATCTTTATTTCTTCCGGCTCTGCTCTTTCAGGTACAATGGTAGGATTTACATGAAGTACTTTTTTAGTACGGAGCAGTTCCAGCGGATTTAGAATATAGGAAAGATAATTACGGCCGTTCATTGTTGAAATTGAGAACGGAAGGTAAAGAGAAAAAGTAAAAGAAATTTATTGCTGTTGCTGCACCATTTGCATATACCTGCGGTAGGAATTATTATCTCCATCCGGTTTCTCATCCAGTTTAGTGGCCACCAGTTTTGGCGAAAGTATAGAAGCCATTTCGTTGCTCACCTGCCCGTCTTCGTACGAAACAGAAACGCCCACTTCCAGGGTTTGTTTAGCGGTGCCTTTATAAGTTCCTCTTACAGGAGATACATCATTAAAACTTCTGCCAACTGCCAGTCTTACATGGAGGTCATCCACTACACAGTTGTTGGTAGGGTCAAACCCAAGCCAGCCATAAAAAGGAATGTAGGCTTCTACCCATGCGTGTGTGGCACCCTCACCACGCAGGTTATGGTCGTGTGGACATACATAGCCACTTACATAACGGGCAGGGATACCTAATAACCGCAGCATGGCTAAAAGGATATGAGCAAAATCCTGGCATACACCTGCTTTCAGTGTCCATATTTCATCCAGCGTGGTACTGATACTGGTGATCCCTTTTATGTATTGAAAATTTTGATACACATGACTGGTGAGTTGCTGCATGGCGGTATAAACAGAAACGGTTTTGTAAAACCCTGCATCTGCTACTGCCTTCATTTCGGGCAGGGCATCAAAATTTTCCTGTTTTAAAAAATCAATAAAGGGAACCATGTATTTTATTTCCTGCAGGTGGCTCCATTGCTGCTCTGCTGGTACATCATCCACAGGCATTTTCCGTTTGGTAGTGATCACAGAAATATTTGAATCGATCCTTAATTCTGTGTGCGGTGCCGCATTCATAAAGGAGCCGATCTCATTGCCATAATAATCTTTGTAGACTTCCAATGCAGGTTCGCCTGTAACCGCTATCCGCTGGCTTTGCAGGTTTTGGTATTCATCTTTTAAGGGGTACAGCATTACCTGGTTAGCGCTGTCTCTTACCGGTTCCGGGTAAGTGTACTTGGTTACATGATGTATTATAAATCGGGGCATAATAAAAGCCTCCCCAGCCTCCCACTGTACCGGTAGGCTTATAGAGAGTTCAGTATTTTAAATTTTGTTCAATAATAGAAAGCCTGTTGTTATGAATGCGCAAAATATTTTTCGCTTAATGCGTTGCCGATCTCGTACAAACAGCCTTTTGTTTCCTGCAAAAAACTGTGTAATCCTTCGCCTGCAATAGAATGAACGGTAGAATACCTGATATTGCTTTTCAATCTTCCAATCATAAAGTCAATTTCCCTGAAAGCATCAGCGTTGCCGTCGTTTTTCAATCTTTCAAAATAACGTTGCAGCCTGTTGACAGAAAAAATGACTGACCTTGGGAAATTATCATTCAACATTACCTGTTCAACTACATTCTTAGCTTCAAAACCACTGCGGTAGGTTTTCAAATACAACTCATACCCTGAAATGGACATGAGCAAATACTTCCAGTAAGTGGTGTCGGCCACTTTGTCCATTTCATAATTGAGGTTGCTGAATTTTACGTCGATAATATCGGTGCTTTGCACTGCTCTTTCCAAAAATTTGCCAATATTGATAAAGGCATTTCCTTCTCCTCTTGCCATGGTTACATCCGTGGTGCCAAAATACAGCAAGCCTTTTTTTAACAGGTTATCCAGTACCGTTACCGGGTCTTCTTTCTGCAGCCATACTTCCAGCTGCCCGTCTCTCATGGTGTGATAAAAATCATTCAGGCATTGCCACATTTCTTTTGTTATATGGTCCTGCACACTTCTGCCATTTTCCCTTGCTGCTGTTACAATGTTCAATACAGAATTGGGATTGTCTTTTCCAATCACCATAAACTTCAGCACTTCCCTGGTATTGTATTCGATCTTTTTTGCTTCCTCTTCTTTTAAGAAAGTAAAAATTTTTAAAATAGGCAGCCAGGAAAATTCCTGCACATCATCCTGCGACGCGGCGTAGTTTATTTTCAACATTCTTAAAATGTTGTCTGAGCGTTCCATATAACGGCTCATCCAGTATAAGCTATCAGCAACTCTACTCAGCATATATACCCCCTCCGCCCCCTAAAGGGGGAACTAAGGCAAGAGCCTTCAGTTTTAAGTTTAGTAATAAATTCAGTCATTCTATATTTCTTTTTATACTAACTCTTGAATTGCAAAAAGGTATTCAAAATATTTTACTCCTTCCGGTTCGTACTTTATGGGGCAGAGGGGGCCAACACCCACGTATCTTTACTTCCTCCTCCTTGTGATGAATTTACTACCAACGAGCCTTCTTTTAAAGCCACCCTTGTTAATCCGCCAGGCACAATTTCAATTCCGCCTGGCCCACATAAGGCATAAGGCCGAAGATCAACTCTCCTTGGTTGCAGCTTACCCTCCATATAGCACGGCACCGAAGAAAGGCTAATGGTTGGTTGTGCAATAAAATCTCTGGGCATCTTCATCACTTCGGCTTTGTAATCTTCTATTTCTTGTTCATTGGCAGCACAACCCATCAGCATGCCATAGCCACCGCTGCCGTTTGTTTTTTTAATTACCATATCGGTAATGTTCTTAAAAACATATTCTCTTTCTTCATCTTTTCCCAACTGGTAGGTGGGAACGTTTTTTAATATCGGCTCTTCATTGAGGTAATATCTTATCATGGCAGGTACAAATGAATAGATGGCTTTGTCATCTGCCACCCCATTGCCCACTGCATTTACAATGGCAACATTACCTTTTCTATAGGCGCTCATGATGCCTGATACGCCCAATACGCTTCCGGGATTAAAGGTCAACGGATCTAAAAACTCATCATCCACCCTCCTGTAAATTACGTCCACCTGTTGCAAACCGGCAGTTGTTTTCATATATACTTTATGGTTGTCAACCACCAGATCACTTCCTTCTACCAGTTCCACACCCATCATTCTTGCTAATGTAGAATGTTCAAAATAAGCAGAATTGTAAATGCCCGGGGTTAGCAAAACGATGGTTGGGTTGCTTGTTTGTCTTGGCGAAAGTGAAACCAGGTTTTTATGCAGGATAGTGGGGTACTCTGTAACACTGCGTACGTTATTTTGCGGCAGCAGGTCAGGAAAAATCCGCTTGGTTATCTCCCTGTTTTCAAGCATATAACTTACACCACTGGGTGTGCGCAGGTTATCTTCCAATATATAAAAGGACCCATCATTATTACGAATCAGGTCAATACCAGAAATATGGACATAAATGTCATGCGGTACCTGGAAGTTGTGCATTTCTCTCAGGTAGTAAGGACAGCCATAGATCATATCAGCCGGGATCAACCCATCATTTACAATAAACTGGTTGCTGTACACATCTTTTAAAAAAAGATTGAGCGCTTTTAAACGTTGCTTGATGCCACGTTCGATATAATCCCATTCAGTAGCTGTGATGATACGGGGAATAATGTCAAATGGGAATATTTTTTCGATGCCTTCGCCACTGTTGTAGACTGTAAATGTGATACCCTGGCTCATGAATAGCCGCTTTGCCAGTTCTTCTTTTTTGCTGAGTTCATCGGCGGAGATGGCACCGAGGAATTCCATCACTTTGGCGTATTGATCCCTTACAGTGCCGGAGTTCACCATTTCATCCCATACGATGTCGGGCACTATGTATGATTGCAGCATCTCGCCGGTAAGCATAGTCATCAGTTTTGGAAATAAATACGGGAGGCAATCGTAAAAAATTCAGATATTTCAAATATAGGAAATGAAAATTAAAAATAGAAAGAATAAAACTGGCACCTTAAAGGTTTTGAAAAAAAGTTTAATTTTATGTCATGTCTATAGCAGCTAAATACAGGCCTTATTATACTTATGATGACTATTGCCAATGGGAAGGAAAATGGGAATTGATTGAAGGGATGCCTTATGCAATGGCGCCTGCCCCTGCACCAAAACACCAACGAGCAGGTATTGTACTCGGTTCTGCTTTTGAGAGAGCAATGGAAAATTGCAAGCATTGCAAAACTTATCAACCTATTGACTGGAAAATTGCTGATGATACCATTGTACAGCCCGACTTGCTGGTTGTATGCAGGGAAATTGAAAAGGTATATCTTGATTTTCCGCCTGCGCTTGTAGTTGAAATTATATCTCCTTCCACAGCATCCAAGGACAGAAATGAAAAAATGGAATTATATCTTTTACAAAAAGTAAAATACTACCTGATACTTGACCCACAGTTTAAAAAATCAGAAGTGTACGAATTGATAGACGGGCAATACCAACCCGTAGCCATCAACCCGGAAAGTTTTTCTTTTGATTTACATGACGATTACAAAGCAACCGTTGAATTTAAAAAGATCTGGAATTAACTTGCCGATACCGTGATATTTTTATTCTGCTCCCACAGCAAATGATTCGCCACCGCCCTGATCTGTGCAAAGCTATATGCCTCTCCCAGCATGGTTCTTATTTCGCCGTGTTGCTTATCCGGGTTGGTGCTTAAGTATTCGCTGATGATCTTTACAGCGACGTCATCTGCAAAAGCATCTACTTTAATAGCGCCTGTTTTTACATAACTGGTGAGATGACCTTCAATGGTACTGGCAGCGAGATTTCTTTCCCTGGCAATGTCAACAATATTTTTTCCTTCATTGTACAGCTGCAGGCTCAATGCTGCCGAAGGTATTTTTCCGTCTGCCCTTGCTTCAGAAGGTTCTTTACGCTTGCGTTTTGGACTGGCTGCTTTTAACTCCATATTGGTTTCAATATGATGTTTGTCGCAATAAGAATGCACCATTGCCAAAATGTCTCCCCCGTATTTATCAGCCTTTGCTTTTCCAAAGCCGCTTAGTTGCTGCAGGTGCTGTTCAGTTAAAGGCAGGTAAGTGCTGATTTCTTTTAAACTGTTGTTATTGGCCACAAAATAAATCGGCAGTTCCTGTTCATTGCAGATTTTATCCCTCCAGTTCCGCAAATCATAATACAATTCCGCATTAGGAATATCAGAAGATGCCATTTGCTTTTTGTTGGCTGCATAACTGCTGATATGCATTCTGGGTATGCCGAGATTGAGCTTGTGTTTTAAATAACCCGTTACTGTGAATGGCTCTTTGCAATATTGGATAAAGTAAATGGTTTTTACGAAGGCCGTCATCACTTCCTGCAGGTTTTCATCTACTGCGGTTGCTGCTTCTTTATGTTCAGTAGAGAGCGGATGCTGTTGTAATTGTTCTTTCAATTTCTCCAGCAAGGGCAAAAAATATCCTGCCGCCGCCTGTATCCTCTGTTGCAGTGCAGGATTGTTTTCAATAGCAGTAATTTCTCTCATTAAATGCTGTGCCTGGCCGACAAATTTGTCAGCTGTTGTTTTCAATGTATTGATCTCTGCTAAAAACTGCGCTATCCATTCCGGGGCATCTGCATTTAATTTGTCCCTGTTTTTATCAATAGTATACTTTAAAAACCGAAGTGCTGTTTCAATGTCTTCCAGTAAAAATATTTCGCTCAATAACTGCAGGGTGAATAGCTGCCTGGCACCTTCAAATCTTTCTGCTAAAGAACCTTTGGGCACCAGCGATGAATGGGCCGCCACTACCTGCTGGTTGCTGTGAATGGCTGTAGAAGGAATTTTAGATAACAGCACAATGCCATTCAGGCTGGTGCATCGGCTTAGCGCTACATATACCTGCCCGCTGCTGAAAGAAGAGGCAGCATCGATCATTACATGATCAAACGTGAGACCCTGGCTTTTGTGAATAGTGATGGCCCATGCGAGGCGCAACGGGTATTGAAAAAATTTGCCCTGTACTTGCTGTTCTAATTTTTCATCGCTGCGGTTGAGTGTGTATTTTACATTCTCCCATGTTTCCTCGGCCACTTCAATTGCTTCTCCGTCACAGGTCACGATGATCTTGTCTTTGCTAAGAGAAGTAACCACCCCAATCTTACCATTAAAGTATTTTTTTGTAATGATATCATTCTTGATGAACATCACCTGGGTGCCTTCCTTTAACAACAGTTCTGGTTCGGCGGGATAGACATTCTCTGGAAAATCTCCTTCGATCCTTGCTTTATAGGTGAATGAGGAAGCCTGCAGTTTTTGCAGCTTCACCTGGTTGATGGTATCTGCCTGTGCATTATGAGAAGTAAGCGTAATAAATTTTTGTTCCGGGGTGGGATGAAAGCCCGGGATAAAACGATTGTTGAGTTCTTCAAAATCATCTTTGTCCATATAGTTGTTGCGGACCTTGTTCAGCAAGTCAACAAAACTTTGTTCTTTCTGGCGATAAATTTTTGTAAGCTCAATTAATAAAGGTGTTTGTTCTTTTACAGCCTTACTGTCGAAAAAAAAGGGCGACGAATAATAATTGCCCAGCAAGTTGTCCCACTCTTCTCTTCTTGCCACCGGCGGTAACTGGAACAGATCGCCGATGAATAATATTTGAACGCCGCCAAAAGCTGCCTGGTGGTTTCTTCTTACACTTCTTAAAATGGCATCAATAGCATCCAGTACATCGCAGCGCACCATACTGATCTCATCTATCACCAGCAATTCCATTTTACGCAATAGTTGTATGCGTTGCTTTTGATAGCGGATCTTGCTTAATAGTTCCTGCTTGTTATTTTCTGTAGGTAAAAATGGATGTAAGGGTAACTGAAATAAACTATGCAGTGTAACGCCACCGGCATTTATGGCTGCCACACCTGTTGGTGCCGCAACGATCATATTTTTTGATGAATGTTCCCGGAGGTATTTAAGAAAGGTTGTTTTGCCGGTACCAGCTTTACCGGTGAGGAAAATACTTTCCTGCGTTTCGGTAATGAAGCGGTAAGCCAGGTCAAATATTTCGTTGCGTTCTACAGTTGCCATAAATTAAAGAGTTTTAGCCACGAATTGCACGAATGGACACGAATGAAAAATTGGATTGTGTATTTAAAAAAAGGAATGATTAACATAAATTGACTAATAAACCAATCTTTTGTACTCTGTCCCTGACTTGCCAAAGTTAATGATAATACCAAGCCTGATACCTGAAGCTCTCAGGTAATTGAGTGTTTGAGAAATGGCATCATCTGTGATTCCTTCTTTGCCTGCCTTGACTTCCAGGATGATACTTTCATGCAGTGTAAAATCTGCAAAAAATTTATGCTGGAGAATTTTGCCCTTGTATTTAATTACATGCAAATGCTCCCTTTTGTGCTGCATGCTTCGCTCAACAAATTCAATCTCCATTGCATCCTTATATACTACTTCAGCAAAACCATAACCAAGTATGTTGTACACTTCCATACAAACACCAATGATTTGACAGGCCTCGGATTTGTAAATTACCTGTTCCATAAGTTGGGTATTAAAAATTAAAAAAGCCACGAACCGCATCAATCACAACTATTCGTGTTCATTCGTGCAATTCGTGGCGACCTGCATTAGGCTCTTTCTTTTTCACCGATCAACAACAGTTCGTTGGCAACAATTTCAGTTACATAGCGTTTGTTGCCTTCCTTGTCGTTATAGGTGCGGTTGACAAGTTTTCCTTCGATGGCAATTTCTTTTCCTTTAGTTAAATACTTTTCGGCCAGCTCCGCCACTTTACCCCAGGCAACAATATTATGCCAGGTGGTTTCTGTTTCTTTACGCCCGGCCCTGTCCCGGAATGTTTCGTTGGTGGCCATGCTAAAGCGTGCCATCTTTTTACCGCCATCTACTATTTTTACTTCTGGTGCGTTACCCAGGTTTCCAATCAATTGAACTTTGTTTCTTAATGCGTACATGTTTGTAAATTTTGCTCCCGACACTGCTACCAGCAGGTGACGAAGAAGTTTATAATTTTTTTATTTCAATCTTTCGGTGGCGCCGCCGATTGACAATGCAAAGATGATATGTAGTAAAAGCGACAGCCGGTTTTTATCCGCTTACTCCCGAAACTAAACGGCTAAAACGTTTGCACACGGAAACATTTTTCGTATCTTACTTTTTTAAACCCTTATTATGAATGACATAACCAAAACCTGTTTAAGTTGTGGTAAAACAATTAAAGGCAGGGCCGACAAAAAGTTTTGCGATGACTATTGCCGGAACAATTACAACAACCAGCAAAAAGCAAAAGGCAATCACAGCAGCTATGTCCGCAACATCAACAATACGTTGATAAAAAACAGGAAAATCCTCGAATCTCTAAAAGGAGATAAGGAAGAACACGTGAAAGCCAGCAGGGAAAAATTACTGGGTTTGGGTTTTAGTTTTAAATACTTCACACATCTTTTCAAGAACAAAGAAGGTAAATCTTATTCCTGGTGCTATGATTATGGATACCTGCCACTTGATAATGACTGGTTTTTAATTGTAAAAAGAAAAGAAGAATAAAAAGTTTTTTTTAGCCACGAATACTACGCCTACACTCAGTTCACAAATGAACACGAATTATATTTGCAGTATCTGCTAAACGTAGATAATTGTAAAAACTGTCTTAGGCGATAAAAATATAGAATAACATGGAAGATGCTCCGGGTTTAAACCCTGAACTATTATTAGAACTGGTTAAAATGAAAATGCCCTTTGGAAAATACAAGGACACATTACTTTGTAATCTGCCGGTAAGTTATTTGGAATGGTTTGCAAGGAAGGGTTTTCCCAAAGGGAAGCTGGGCATGTTGCTGGAGACCATGTATGAGATCAAACTAAACGGACTGGAGTACTTACTGCAATCAATTAAATTACAGTGACGGCTGTTGGTCTTCCAATGTCATTCATAAAATTTAAAAGCTGCAACCAGGTTAAAACAGCTTTAACCGGCTGCAGCATAAACGGGATAACCATTTAATTTTTTTCTTTTCCTCCCATCATCAACAGTTCATTTACCTCCACTTCTGTGATGGATCTTTTATTCCCGTCTTTATCATTGTAACTTCTTGTAATGAGCTTGCCTTCCACTACCACTTCCTTGCCCTTTGTTAAATACTTTTCTGCAATCTCTGCTGTTTTGCCCCAGGCCACTACATTGTGCCAATGGGTTTCTGTTACTTTTTCTCCCTTGGCATTCCGGTAATTTTCGTTGGTAGCCACGCTGAACCGGGCCATTTTTTTTCCGTTTGTTACGGTTTTTACTTCAGGGGCATTGCCCAGGTTACCAATCAACTGAACCCTGTTTTTTAAAGCATTCATGTTCGATGTTTTTTAGTGTGTAATATTGTTACAATAAATGCGGGTACAATTTTTATAACTCAAAACTATCCAGACACATTTGATCCTGCAAGAGAAAAACACCATTTATAAGGGGATTTTTCCCGTGCTGAAAGACGGACCTCTCTATATAATTAATAGTAGATTTGAAACTGCCTTTCAATAAGTACAACATGAGAATTACTGCCATATCGGATACACATGGACTGCATGATAAATTAATGCTTCCCCCGGGGGATGTGCTGATACATGCAGGTGATATTTCAATGAAAGGAACTGAACCCGAAATTCTTCCGTTTATGAAATGGTTCGGCCAGCAAAATTTTAATCATAAAATTTTTATCGCAGGCAATCATGATTTTTATTTTGAAAAAATGCCGGAGGAAGAAATTAATAAAATAATTGCTGCAGATGTAATTTACTTAAATGATTCAGGAACGGAAATAGATGGCATTACATTCTGGGGCTCACCCATAACGCCCTGGTTTTTTAATTGGGCATTCAACAGGCATCGGGGCGAAGCGATAAAAAGGCATTGGGATTTAATTCCTGATAACACAGACGTATTGATCACCCATGGGCCTGTTTATAAAATTTTAGACAAAACAACCAATGGCACTTATACTGGCTGCGAGGATTTATTATTAAAAGTTCAGGAAATTAAATCCAAGGTTCATATCTGCGGGCATATTCATGAGGCTTATGGAAGTATTGAAAAAGATGGCACTTTGTTTATTAACGCCAGTGTACTGGATGAAAAATACCGGTTGAAGAATGAGCCTGTCATTTTTGACATTTAAATCAGTACCCACAGATGCATTTCTTTTCTTCTTTGATGCTGTACAATCTAAAACCAGTTTTCATTTTTACGAAAGAAGCCTGTATCTTAGTTTCAAATGTATTGATCGTATCCACTATTATAGTTACCTGGAAAAGTGATTTTCCAAAATTATTCGTATTCCGTTGATAATTCATGCCATCGTTATTATTAAACTTTCTCAATACTTCGATTGAAAAGTTCTCCTTTATCCTGCTGTTATGCTTTGAATACAAAGTGTCATTTAAAAAAATGGAGTCTAAAACGACTTTATCCAGGTGAGAGATAACAATGCTGTCTGGGTTAATTGCTATTTTTTCCCAAAATATTTTGAAATTTTTCCAATTATCATCCATGGCAGCTTCTCGGTTAGCTACCTCTGCCATTTCTGTTTCTATGATTTCGAATTCTCCAGGTTTTCCCTTACCAAACAAACCCCTGCTCTTTAAAATTCCATCCCTTTTTATTTTAAATAGGTTTTCGATATATATTCCATGTTCCGTAATTGCTTTATCCCCTGCAATTCTGTAATAAGGAGCAGGGAACCAGCAACCGATCTCTTTTTTATTTACCGTCGAAAGGGGAAATGAAATCTCTTCAGCAAAAGAAATCTTTTGCGCTGATTTGCTTTCTCTACCCAAATATCTTCCAGCCCACCTTTTATCCGCAGTTTTATACACATCATAAAACTGGTATTTTTCATGATAATATTTCCCCTTATGTTCCCTTACGAATAACATCACATTTTTATAATTGCTAAAATCTGGTATTCCATAATGATCATACGCTGTAAATTCAATTGTATCCAATTTGTACTCGCCATACACATGCTGCAGAACTTTATACTTTCCATAAAACTTTCCGTCCATTGAAATTTCTTCCTGTGGCAATTCTTTAAAGTTTATCTTTTCCCCAATAAATACAAAAAGATTATTTTCCTTTTCTGCTAAACTTGACTGGTCTTTTTTAAAAAGAGGGGTTTTATTATTGCTGCATGAAACAAGAAACAGAAGGGAGATAAATAAGAGGAAAAAGATATGAATGGACTTACACATAAAGAATTTATGCTAAGATGTAATAAAGAATTATTTACACACAAACCCTCACCCCACCAGCTGCCCCTTCAAAAACCGCTCCCACTCCTCCAGCATCTTGCCTTTCAACACCCGTGGAAATTTATGCTGTCCACCCACCTTGCCCTTGCTCTTCATAAAATCCATAAACATTTTTTCAGAGAGCACCGTTACATATACTTCTTTTAATGCATGTTTGCGTTCCACTTCATAGTCATCATTCAGCTCTTTCAGTTTGGCATCAATATGCAGTGCCAGTTGTTTTTCATCAGCTATATCATCCGTGGCGATATACCAGTGGTGGGCAAAAAAATTGCCAAAGGGCACACCTGCCACTGTAAACTCGGGAATAGAAATATTTAATTCTTCACTTGCCATTTCAATGGCCTTGTTCATATTGTCAACGCTCAAATGCTCACCAACCAGACTCAAAAAGTGTTTTGTTCTGCCGGTAATGATGATCTCACTTCTCTCTTTATCTATCAACCGAACCGTATCACCAATGGCATACCGCCAGGCGCCGGCATTGGTACTTATCAAAACTGCATAATCCTTATTTTCCTCCATTTCATGGATCATAAACGCTTCCGGCTCCTCCACCATATTTCCTTCACTGTCGAAGTTGTTATCATCAAAAGGAACAAACTCAAAAAAAATATTGTTGTTCAGCGCAAGGTGCATACCCACCGCACTCTGCCGGTTCTGGTACGCTAAAAATCCTTCGCTTGCCAAATAGGTCTCTATGTAAGTGATGGGTTTGCCCAGTAATTTTTCAAAACCTTTTTTATACGGCTCCATGGCCACACCGCCATGCACATAAAAAGCCAGGTTGGGCCATATATCATGAATGTTATTGAGTTTGTATCGCTCAATAATTTTTTCCATACACAACTGCAGCCATGCCGGCACACCAACTATAAAACCAAGATCCCACTGAGGGGCACTTTCTACGATCTCCTCCAGTTTTTTTGCCCAGTCTTTTTCTTTGGCAATTTTTTTTCCGGGCTTGTACAAACCCTGGAACCAGAACGGAATATTTTTTTGCTGGATACCACTCAGGTCCCCGGCATAGTATGTAGGCCCTTTCTGTAACTGTGTACTTCCACCCAGCATCAGCCAGCCTTTGCCCACAGCTTTTTTGGGTACATCCTCGTACTTAGCAAGACTGATCAATTGTTTGATACTGGTGATGGTATTACTTCGAATGAGTTCTTTTGTAATGGGAATGTACTTGCTGGCTGCATCGCTGGTGCCACTGCTAAGGGCAAAGTATTTTATCTTACCGGGCCAGCATACATCCGTTGCGCCATCTTTTGCTTTGTGCCACCAGCCTTCATACATTTTATTGTAGTTAGATGCAGGAACCAGTTGCTGAAAACGTTTACCCGGATGTTTGCTTAACAGTATTTCATCAAACTTATATGTCTGACCAAAATCCGTAAACCTCGCTTTCTTCAATAATCTTTTTAGCACTTTTATCTGTTGGCTGCGTGGGGTGCTCACGGGCAGCCGCAGGGCGGTAGCGATCGATCGGGGAAGTTTAAAGTCTATTATGGCCATGCAACGACAGGTTATAAGTGATGTAAAAATACGCTATGGTGGCCAGTATTTAGATTTTAGGTTTGCAATGGAACCGGGGCAGGCGCTTTTGATTTTATTATACCCTGATATAAATTTTCTTTTTATCCAGCAGATATCCCACCAGCCAGCAAATTATCATCACTGTACAAGCAAACAGGAAAGAGCCGAAATAGTTTCCTGCATGCACAAATAAGTTATCATACAGCCAGGAATACACCGGTGTTTGTCCGTCTGCTTTAAAAAACCACAATAAGATGGCTATTATTTCACTCAGCAAATAAATGAACAAGGGGTTGCGGCCAAACACTTCGAAGAAGTAAGTCCCTACCGTGTACTTTTTAAAATGGATAGTGTAGATGATGATGGCGAGAATGATGCAATCCAACCCAACTGTATGCAGCACAAAGGAACTTGTCCAAAGCTTTTTATTGATAGGAAAAGATAAATCCCAGCAATATGCTGCAAACAATAAAAGAGACCCGGCCAATAACAATTTACTTAGCCCTTCATAGGCACTTGCCCTTACCACCATGTCATCTGGCCGAATATTTTCCTGGATGAATTTTCCGGCAATAAATCCAGCTACCACATTGGCAACAGCCGGCAAGGTACTTAACAAGCCTTCCGGGTCAAAAGCCACTCCTTCTCCATGATACAAGTGTTTTTCACCCAGGAGCCATCGGTCCACTACTGATCCAAAATTATCCTGCATGCTTAACGGATCGGCACCATTGCCAAAAGCATACAACAATACCCAATAAAGAAATAAGAAGATCACACTCACGATCAATGCAGCTTTAGGCTTGAGGTAATAGATCAGCAAAGCAGCAATACCATAACACAAAGCAATACGCTGCAGCACGCCAAACACCCTCGTTTCTTCAAATGGAATAGCAGTAAGTGTATTGTCTGCACTCCATCTCACAAAAGGAAACCAATACATTAAGAAGCCCAATAAAAAAATAATAAACGTTCTTTTAAAAATTTTCCAGAGAACTGTGCTCTGCGAAAGCCCTTCCCATTTTTTCATTACAAAACTCATGGCATTGCCCACGGCAAAAAGAAAAGAAGGAAATACCAGGTCGGTCGGCGTAAAGCCATGCCATTTTGCATGATGCAAAGGAGCATACGTAGTATCTCCATTGCCAGGCGTATTTACAATGATCATCAGGCAAATGGTAAGGCCCCGGAAAACATCGAGGGCGGTAAATCGTTGTGTGGCTGCAGTCATGATGGAAATTGAACTTTGTGTAGTGTATCAGTTTGAATCCAACAGCTATCCAATTAAAAAGCAACTCCGCGATCTCTGCCTCTCCGCGTGCAAATAGTCCCACGCAGACTTGCCTACCGGCAGGCAGGGACGAGGAGAACGCAGGGGATAGACAACTTCGTTGTCATTTTCAAAAAATGATACTCTATTGAACTTCGACAAATTAGCTATTTATTTTAATACATATGGACAGGTCAAACAATTTTGTAACTTTAAAACCTGCACCAAAACGAATTGCTATGTCAAAACAATGGACACGCCGCGACGCCTTAAGGGCATTGGGATTAACTGCCGGAACTATTTTACCTTTTTCCTCCTGGGCAAAAGATGAAAATGGCCATCCCATCTTATTACCAGAAAAAAAATTGATACTTGATAAACCCATTACTGCAATTACCCTGGGCGCCGGCAACAGGGGTAATGTATATGGCGGATATTCACTGCAGCATGGAGACCAGCTGGACATTATTGGTGTGGCAGAACCTATTGCTGTACGTAATGAACGCTATGCACAGAAGCACAATATCAAAGCAGAGAACCGTTTTGCCACTTGGGAAGACGTATTTAAAAAACCAAAATTTGCAGATGCCGTCATTATCACAACACCCGATAACCTGCACTACGGTCCCTGCATGAAGGCACTTGAAATGGGATACGATATACTGTTAGAAAAACCTATTTCGCCCAGTGAAAAAGAATGCCGTGATATATTGGCGCTGGCAAAAAAAACAGGCCGGATCGTGGCGGTTTGTCATGTGCTCCGCTATGCCCCTTACTTTGTAAAGCTGAAAGAAATAATGGAGAGTGGCGTATTGGGAGAGATCATCAGCGTGCAACACCTTGAACCCATCGAACATATACACATGAGCCACTCTTATGTGAGAGGCAACTGGCACAACAGTAAAAAAACGACTCCCATCATTTTAGCAAAAAGTTGCCACGACCTGGATATTTTAAGATGGATGGTGGGCAAGCCTTGTAAAAGCATCCAGGCTTTTGGTGATCTCAAATGGTTTAAAGAAAAGAATGCACCAGCTGGCAGTACAGCCCGCTGTACAGATGGTTGTGCAGTAGAATCAAAATGCCCTTACTCTGCACTGGAAATATACTATCGTAAAAGACAACGCAATTATGTTTTCGATCTGCCGGATGATAAAGACAAGCAGGCGGAATATGTGTTGCAGCAATTAAAAACAACCAACTATGGCCGATGTGTGTACAGGATGGAAAATGACCAGCCGGATCATTACACAACCAATATGTTGTTTGAAGACGGGCTCACTGTTTCTTTTTCGATGGAAGCATTTACCTCTTATGAAGGAAGAAGAACAAGGGTAATGGGAAGCCTGGGTGATATAACAGGAGACATGAGTTCCTTTGTAATGACTGATTTTTTAACCGGCCAAAAAACGCAGTGGACACAAGCAACAGATGGCCATGGTGGCGGCGACTGGCGGTTGGTTTCCAACTGGCTGCAGGCCATTTCTAAACGGGATGCGTCGGTCCTTACTTCCACCATTGATCAATCTATCGAAAGCCATGTAATGGGTTTTATGGCCGAAGAAAGCAGGGCGACAAAGAAAGTGATGGACATTGTAATGTAGCGTAGAGAAAATTTTAACAACGACGGAATGTCAGGGTAATTAATTTGGCAGGATTTTCTATTATTATGCTGCATGAAAAGTAACACCATGAGTACAGAAAAACAATTCCTTCCCAGCATTGCCATCTGTGTTGTAATGGATTTGATCGGCATGTTTACCTATGCCATTCCTGCACTGGGCGAATTTGGAGATATCATCTGGGCGCCTTTATCTGCGATGATCTTTTTTAAACTCTTTGGTGGAAAAATAGGTGTGTTTGGTGGTGCCTTTAATTTCCTGGAAGAGATCATTCCTTTTACTGATGTGATCCCATCATTTACTATTGCCTGGTTTATCAGGAAAAATGCGATTGATAAAAGTCTTGCATTAAAGAGATAATGCTTAAATGATATCTGAAGGGGAATTGAAATTTTGAAAATATTTTTTCTCTTCGTCTTCCAAAGGAACAGCACAAACATTCAATTGTTCTAATATAAACTTCATGCTATAGGTATGGAGTTTTTTTGTTTTATACAAATCAGACACATAAGATAACGACCTGTCGGTATAAATACCACAAAGCGGTTCTGCTTTAACGTCATTACTGAAAATATAAGCGTCGGCTATTTGCTGCTGATACTTTTCTAATAACTTAACCAGTAAATCTGTTTTCATATACAGCATATCACAAGCCAGAACAAACAAATCTTCCCCAGGAAAAGCAAGATGACA